>Ga0194039_1000216_pt1 | contig 37084 bp, 35 predicted proteins | sample JunL228m_MetaG_FD_148679 | JGI IMG/M metagenome (GOLD analysis project Ga0194039, IMG submission 148679) | Anoxic zone freshwater microbial communities from boreal shield lake in IISD Experimental Lakes Area, Ontario, Canada - Jun2016-L227-8m | ecosystem: Environmental > Aquatic > Freshwater >...
AAAAAAAGAGAGAGGATAAAAGAATATTCATACCCAATAACGGTCTATTCTTGAACAGGAGCAGGATTATGGGATCGCGGGATGGGACATTTAACGGAGAAATTATAGATTTTTTACCGGACGCCACGTTTGTTATCGACATTGAGGGACGCGTGATTGCATGGAATCATGCTATGGAAGAGTTGACCGGAGTATCCGCAGAATCCATGCTGGGGAAAGGGGATTATGAGTATTCTCTCCCGTTTTATGGCGAGAGAAAACCCATGCTCGCAAACCTCATCTTCATGCCGGAAGGGGAGATCGAAAAACGGTATGACACGATTGAGAAGGTCGGGGATACGCTCGTTGTAGATATTTTCATCCCAAACTTCCGACCCGGTGGTGTATATTTCTGGGCAAAAGCAAGCCCACTCTATGACTCGCAGGGCATCATCATCGGTGCTATTGAAACGATCCGGGATATCACTGACCGGAAACGGGCAGAGCAGGAAATGGAGAGAAATCGCCAGAGGATGGCAGAGATCATCAACTTTTTACCGGACGCCACGTTTGTGATCGATATTGAGGGACGCGTGATTACATGGAACCGGGCAATGGAAGAGCTGACCGGAGTATCCGCAGAATCCATGATTGGGAAGGGTAATTACGAGTATGCTCTCCCGTTTTATGGCGAGAGAAAACCCATGCTCGCAAACCTCATCTTCATGCCGGATGTGGAGATCAAAAAACGGTATGACAACATCGAAAAGATTGGCGACACCCTTGTAGTAGATATTTTCATACCTGCGTTCCGAACTGGTGGGGTATATTTCTGGGCAAAAGCAAGCCCGCTCTATGATCCCTACGGCAATATCTCCGGAGCAATTGAGACAATTAGGGATATCTCTGACCGGAAACGGGCAGAGCAGGAGATCACCCGCTCCCGCCAGAGTTTAGAAGAGATCATCAGTTTTTTACCGGATGCCACGTTTGTTATCAACCGTGACGGGGTAGTGATCACATGGAACAGGGCTATGGAGGAACTGACGGGTGTATCTGCAAAATCCATGGTGGGAAAAGGAGATTATGAGTATGCCCTCCCATTTTATGGCGAGAAAAAACCGATGTTGGCGAATCTGATTCTCATGCCGGAAGCTGAGGTGGAGAGCCGGTATACCCATATAAAGCGGGAAGGAGATACGCTTGTGGTGGACACGTTCATCCCAAAACTGGGAGTGTCGGGAAAGTATTTCTGGGCCAAGGCAAGCCCGCTTTATGATCCTCATGGAAATATCACCGGGGCTATAGAAACGGTACGGGATATTACAGAACGCCGTGAGATGGAAGGGCGCCTTGCCCGTTCAAATGCCGAGCTTCAGATCGCAGCAGAGATCCAGCAGAGTTTTCTGCCGGAAATTATTCCCCAAATCACCGGGTTTGATATTGCTGCAAGAAGTGTGATGGCAAAAGAGGTGGGCGGTGATTTTTTTGATGTGATCCCGTTTGAGATCATACCACTTGAGAAAGGAACACTTGGGATCCTGATTGCCGATGTTTCCGGAAAAGGAGTGCCTGCTGCGCTGTTCATGGCATTATCCCGGATTGTTGTCAGAGTAAATGCACTCTGGCACCGCGATCCGGCCCGTGCTATTTTCGATGCGAACAATATCATTGCGCAGGATTCCAAGGCCGGGATGTTTGTCACCCTCTTTTACGGAACCCTTTCTGAGAAGAACCGGACCCTGACATATGTGAATGCGGGTCATAACCCCCCGGTAGTGTTCCGAAACAAAGATGGATCCTTAGAAGAACTAATGCCTACGGGAATTGTGCTGGGTGCTGTTGAACACCGGGAATATTTTTCCCGTACCATTGATATCGGTTTGGACGATGTTATCGTAATGTACACTGATGGTATTACAGAATCGATCAATTCCCGGGTAGAGATGTTTGGAGAAGAGAGATTGTATTCGATCATACGGCAGAACGCCCGGATGCCTGCACGTGAAATCCTGATAAAGATCCTTGACGGTGTACAGCAGTTCACCGGCGATGTACCCCAGTTTGATGACATCACACTGATGGTGATAAAAGGAATCAGATGAGAGAGATACGTTTTTTTTTTAATTTTTTTACCCGTCCACGGTTTTTCTTGATCTATCATTTCATCCAATGATTCCTCTTCACCGTTTCGCCATGCAGAAGGGGATAAATGACGAGTGAAAATATCGTTATTAAAAAAAACCTGGACTGGCAATCAATGAAAAAAAATTATGGTGAATGGATATGGTGAAAAAAAGATGTCATGTTATTTTCCTATGGCTTCTCTGACTGTAACTTATCCATCTCTTTATCCTGTTCATCGAAGTAGGAATCAAGATAGACGAGCGTCTCTAAGTCAACATCGGCATATGTGTGAGTACCAATCTCAAACGGGTTGTCCATGTCCCTGATGAGCAGCAGGAGACCTATAAGCATCACACTGATGACTGCAAAGATGATGATCCCTTCTATCATCGGGTCGATTTTTACAAATAACAACAGAAGGATTACACCCGCAGTTGCCACTTCAGCAAGCGCATAGGCAGCGGGAATGAAATCAGTCCGGATGATCACTTCGACCCGGTTGGTCATCTTATCGATGACACCCAGTTCATTTCTCAGTTTTGCAATCAATGGCGGAGCGACATTGAGGAAAGCCAGGATCCGTATATCATTATTTATTTTGTTCATCTCGTGATTGATATCATGGAGATTGAAATTGTTCTCCTTAAAGCAGTTGCTAATCGCTTTGTGCAGATCGCGAACGTGAGTGCGAAAGACCCTTACTGGAGCTTCATCAGGGAGGGGGAGCACACGGCTGTCATTGTAGAGCGCTTTTAAGGACGCTGCCAGCTCTCCGCCGATCTTCTCGCTTTCCTTAAAATCAGTGAAGGTGCCTGTAAAGATGATCGCAATGGTGAATATGGCACCGGTGATAAAAGCACCCACTACCGGGTTGATAGGTACTGTATCATAGCCATAGATGTCAATCAATGTTCTTGGCACAAGAAGGATCAGCATGATGATAAATGCCTTGAACATGATGCCCCATTTCTTTTTGAATTCAATATCCATACAGGAGAATACTCCTTCATTCATGTTATGGAGATCGGTTCAGATCCGACTGTGGGTATGTGTGAGGACAGTAACGGGCATAAGGATGCAACCCGCTTGTTCGTCCCGTATTAACATTTGTTTATTTTCCAGCAATAAGTGAATCAAACGAATTCCTGTCCGGCTATTCGTGTCCGTGTAGATCAAATCCAGATTTAACGACTTATTTATGTGATGAGTCACTACCATTTCTAACGAGAAACATGAGAAAAACAACTGATCTGGTTAATGAAATGCTTACAGAAGCAAAAAAAACATTTTTAGTTGCAATAGCTGTAGGTTTTACAACGGAAACAAAATTTGTATTCAGTTCAGCAAAATCTCCACTTAAGGATTTGAATACGCTGATACAACGTGGAGGATCTCCTATTGGTTTGCTGCGGTTTGAGAAAGAAAAATCGGTAATACAGGGATCATATCGTCCTTTTTTGGAATATGAAACTGAAAAATGGGTGGGAAAATATCTTGCGGGACTGCTCGAAAATACCCAGGATATTATGATCTTAAGTCAGCAACCAGATGTAATGGAGTATTGAAAGATCCGTATTTTTCCGGATCGGTCAATGTGTTTTTTCTTTTTTTGTAATAGATATCGTTTTTAATCTACGATTACTCGCTGGTCTGCCTCAGCCACACCACTTGTCTCACATTACCTTTCACATTTTTTAACGGTAGCAACGTTTTTTGTATCCCCTTTTGTTGTTTTAAGTTTGTCAGCATTGCACCATACCAGCCATGGAACATAGGGTGATGATCGAAACGATACCTATATTGACATAAACAACACTCGTCCATGTATTCAGGTGGATCAGCACCTGTGCAACAAAAAAGAGGAGGTAGAAAAATGGTACGACGTTATCACCGATCAATTTATGACGAACTCGATGAACTCAAAGCATCCATGGACTACCTGTTCCAGCTTGCTCTTGAACCAACTGATAATCCGCTATTGCCTGAAGAAGAAAAATCAGGGATTGTGTGTTGTTACCCACATAACTTATATGCGGACGTCTCGGATTACGATGATGAAGTGATGATAACTCTGGACATGATCCCTGGAATGGATACAACAGTAATCTCTGTTGATCTGGTTAACAAAGATACCTTAAAAATTTCCTGTGAACGTCGGGACGAAGAAGGGGAGGTACATGACGGGAGTTCCCAATCTGTAGAGAGATTCTTTTCCATTCACCATCTCATATCGTTGCCTTGTCCTGTCACGAAGAGCAGAGCCAGAACCACATTAAAAAACGGCGTGCTGGATCTTCACTTAAAGAAAGCAACGTCATAAAACCAATTATTTTTCAATAAGCCATTCGCGCCAATAGGAATAACCTGTCAGTTATCTTAAGACAGGGAGACGGAATTTCAAAATCTGTGCATATGTGTGCATTTTAAAAAAACGATTACATGGACGTATATGCCGTATTATGCATGCCCGGGGTAATGATCCGGGAGCGCTTCTTGCATTGCTTACATGCGGCATCTCGTGTCTCTTTGTAATGATCCCGGGGAGATTTGTTGATAATAGCATTTTCTGTCGAGCATTCAGGACAGGTGAACCGGATAACATACCCGCTTCGGGTTCCGGTAATTTCAGGTTTTATGGAGTTCTTTATCATTGTTTTAAGGATTGTTGATTGGGTGTTCTATCAGGATGAAATACAAACCTGACCTCGTGTTCGATCCATGTGGATAAAAATGGTTTTGAAGGGGGTGGGGAGTGATTGGATACACTTCGGATAGGGAAGCGTTCCTGTTTGTCAAAACCGATATTATGTAAATAGTATTAGTGTTCATTGCGTAAAGCATGATGGGTGAGATATATCTCTGCAATGAACATGAAAAATTAAAAAAAAATTAGTCCTTTTGAGATACGGGAGTTTGATCTGACTTTTTGCCTTTTGTATCATCAAAGAGATGATTGACTCCAAGCACCTCATTGATCCAGCGGAGATCGTCACACGTCTGAAAAACAAGCAGAACCATCAGGGTTATAGGAATGGAAAAGAGCATTCCTACAAGTCCTAGCAACCATCCCCATAAGATCACAGACAGGATTGCAATAAGGGCCGGCATCTCGAATTTTCGCGCAGCAAGATAGGAATAAACCGGGTTTTCCACAACTAAGTTAAGCACGCAGACTGCTGCAATGACTGCAAGCGCCCCTGGTATGCCAAACTGGATCCAGGCAAAAAAAATGGCCGGTATTGCAGCGATAATGAGCCCAAAAAAGGGAATATACCCAAGGATGAATGTCAAAACTCCCCAAAAAATTGCTCCATGTACCCCCATAATTGCCAGAAATCCGCCAAAGAGCACACCATGTATGATGTTGGTCTCGGTTCTTACAACAATGAAATCACTTACATAGCCGGTCATGCGGGAGAGCTGCAGCATAGTGTCTGAATCTTTCCCGAACCGCTGTTCGAGGCGTCCAGATATATTCGATACTTCGATCAGCATGAAAAAAGTTGTTATCCCGACAAAGAAGAGGAACATAAATGCGTCAAATATGCTCATGACCCCAATAAGTCCCCAGGACAGGATATTTGAGAGGTTGATTGTGGGCACGCCATTTGTGAGACTGGAAATGCCGCTGGAAGACAGGATATTCGAGAGATCCTGTAAACGTGTATTGAGTTCTGTCTGGTATTGCGGAAGATCAGAAATAAGAGTATTGAATGACAGGACAGTCAGCAAAATGATTCCAAGAACTACAAGGGTTGCAACAGTAGTGATGACCAGTACAGCATGTAAATTCGACAATCCTTTTTTTTTCAGCCAGTACTGGAAAGGCAGAACAAGGAGTGTGAGGAACAGTGCCATTAAAAAGATGGTGATGACAGTTGCAGTCATCTTTACTGCAATGATAATGATAAAGATGAGTGCAGTGAAGAGCAGTATGCGCTCGGTCCGCGATAAGTGAGCGGGAAGCATGATTATTATTCTGTATGTTGGTTATAATACATCCTATCATGAGCGTTCGTTTGTCATAGTTAAGAGTTGTTCCAGTTCGCATGTTCCAGAATTTAACTGCAGGAGGAGGTCAAATTGACTGTAAATGTATATTGCCTTTTAGTGTACAAAAAATATTAATATTATACCATCATCGTGTTTTATCTCTGAATTCAACATATAGATATTGCAGATATCCATACATTGGATTTTAATAATAAAAGCCGAAATCTCAATCAAACGTCTGAACATATCATGAACCAGAACCAGCTGAAAAAACGCAGTGGAGTCCGATATCCTTGACTGAAACTATTCTTATCGTAGACGACAGCTCGTTTATCGTTGAGGGACTCGTAGCAATCTTAAAAAAAAGTTATCATCCGATAGCTGTGTACGGCGGACAACAATGCCTCGAGATACTAGAAACGCAGAAACCGGCAATCATCATTCTCGATATCATGATGGAACCCATGGACGGATGGGAAACTCTGGCGCGGATCAAGGAAAATCCTGCCACAATGCATATTCCGGTTCTGATGTTTTCTGCAAAAAAGATCAGTGCGGAAGAAGCAGAAGAGCACAGGATCAGCATCGATGATTTTGTCTCAAAACCGGTTGACACAAAAAAGCTTATCGAAGCTATAGAAAAAGTACTCGCACGTCAGAAAGCCAACCGCTTGAACATAGAGTCATGGAAATCTGCGGGAATCGGTCAGCAGAGGATCGATGAATTTACCTCACTAATGACAAACTTGGAGGTAGATAGGAGCCTTCTCCAGAATATGAAGGTCCAGCTTTCCCTTGTTCATGATGATGACAGCAAGAGCCGCACGGATTTTGAAAATGTAATTGCGGCTATCGAAAGCAGGATACAAGAAGAACGCCTGCATGAAGAGGAACTCTCCAGTGAAATGCATAAATCCGTTGCAAAGGATGTTGAACTAAAAGGATGTGCATTGCCGGCACCTGCAATGAATGAGAGAGAGCAGGACAGTATGCCTGCTGATAGGGGGACTGAATCAGCAGCTAAACCGGAACTCCAGGATGCATATCGTAATTTTGAAACAAATTCATCCGCCACAGAAGTCCTCCGTACTGAAGTGAGCGTATCTCATGAAATCACCATTAAAGAAATCCCCACAATTCCAGAGGTTCGTTTGCCTGATAGCAGTTTTCCGGATACAGCGATAATTCCTGAAAATATCGATTCAGATTTTCTTTTTGAGAGCGAGAGCAGTGAGCAATTCCCCCTTAAAAATCCTGAACCGGAAATACCGGCAGAATCCCTTCCCAATCAACCCGAACATGACCCTGTGCCATCCGGGCTTTCATCAAGTATAGAAATCCCAAAAACGAATCCCGCGACACCTTTCCTCTACACAGAAACGCCAGCAGAAAATTTTAGTAGTAGAGTTCATGTCTCGTCAGACAAGATGGTACCTGTTGCGGAACAAAAATCTCCTGTACGCCATTTGCCTCTCCCTATAAATGCAAAGACTCTTGAAAATAAGCCTGCTGCTCCAAAGGCACCCCTCCCAACGGTTGGTTCCGGAACGGATATCTCCTCAAGAATAAGCCTGTCCAATCCTAGTAAAGGCACCGAGATGAAAATAGATAACCCGTTCATGCCCGTTAAAAAGGTTGCTTCGCCACCCGGAGGCTTCTTGTCTAAAATTATTTCAATGATTTATGGGTTTTTTAAACGTCATTGATAATAATCGTTCTTTTCCGTTTAGGATAAACCCTGAAGGGGTACCTTTGTTACCGGGAAAGTGATAGATTATTTCAAACCGTAATTCATTTTTTACCAAACACACTTTTGATAAAAAAATGCATACATTTCCTGTCAATCTATGTCACAAGCTTTATTTTTATGAATCTCAATCTATCAATATTGAACATGAGCGTGAATATGCAAGAAGAACCGTTTGCAATTTATGTTTTTGATCCGGGATGCCCTGAATGCTGCTGTAATGAGTGCGGCGAGGAATTTTCATGGGATTGCAATACACGGCCAGCCTGTCCATCCTGCAATTCCAAAGACATCCGGTCTGCGTAAGACGCGGTTTTTTTAAAGCCTGTAATTTACAAATGGCAGTTTTTTATGCAGAATATTTATGGAAATCTGATGAACCCTGTCATAAAAAATGCATACCGATTGTTCGGATCAACTCTTTTTCCGGTGCTTTTTAAATGACCCTGATTCAAGATTGTCTGCAGTGCGGTAAGTGTTGCGAGAAGTGGGGCTGGGGACAAAAAGGGGTAATCGATGATCTCATTCCGTGGATTTTAGCTAACCGACAGGATATTCTTGAGCATGTTTTGATCAGGTTTGCAGATGGGAAACGCTGCACAGCAAGGGGTATGTCAAAAGAGGGTCTGGCCCATGTTGTCCGCATTGACTACTGGAGTGATCCGAATGGCCGGACATTATCATACTGTCCGTTCTTCTGGCGTGCGGAGGATGGAAAGGTGTACTGTAAAATTCATGATACAAAACCCAAAGTCTGCATCGGGTTCACGCCATGGAACGAAGGCATTCGAGATTATGCGCTGAACTGCCCGGCCTGTCGGAACAATGCGCCATAAAAAAAGATTTACGGGTTTTTTAAAATATAAAAAAACTCACTTGTTGATGTGCACAACCTTTGCCGGTGGAAACCCGTTGAAGTATGTGGATGAAGCATGAGAATAGGCCCCGATGTTTTCTGAATAAACGAGATCGCCGATCTCGAGAACAGGCAATTCTGCGGAAAGCGTGATGGTGTCAAAGGCGTCACATGTCGGACCAAAGACCGCTGAAATATGAGTCTCTCCTTCCTTGAAGGGCAGGACCGGGTAATTGCTATGGTCAAAAACCTGACCGGAATACGTGTGATAGACACCGTCGTTGATGTAATAGCAGGGTTTTCCATCGCGGAATGCCTTACCCACAACTTTTGCAACTACAGAGCAGGCATTGGCAACAAGGAAGCGGCCGGGCTCTGCAAGGATTTGCATATCCTTAGGAAACAACCGTTTTATCTCGGCAGTCAGTTGTTTTGCAAGGATCTTAAATGACTTGACCTCCGGGTTATATTTCACCGGGAAACCGCCACCGATGTCAAGTATCATAAGTTTCTTACCCGTTCGTGTCTCTACCTCATTGATAATATCTGCCGAGAGTTGCAGGGCCTGGACATAGTTCTCGAAATTGGTGCATTGGCTGCCCACATGGAAACTGATACCTTCCACAACTAGTCCCATGTCAAAGGCAGCAACGATCAGGTCAACGGCCTCACCCGGATGGGCACCGAATTTTGACGACAGTTCCACGAGTGATCCGGTATTTGGTACCCGTATACGGAGTATGAGTCCCGCATGCGGCGCATGCTGACGGAGTTTTTTGAGTTCTTCAATGTTATCGAATGTGACTAATGGATTGTATTTATCAAGCGCTTCTAACGTCTCTATCGGCTTGATAGTATTTGCATATATTATTTTATCCCAGATCCAGTCCTGGCGTTCCTTCGCAGGCATTTTCCGGATATTTTCATAAACTATCATGAACTCCGGCATGGATGCAACATCAAAACTGCTGCCCATCTCATACAGGGTTTTGACAATCTCCGGGTTTGAATTCGCTTTTACTGCAAAATAGACCTGGACTTTTGGCAGGTTCTCCCGGAATTCCCGGTAATTATCCCGGAGTTTTTCGTGATCGATGACAAAGATGGGAGTACCCTGCTCACTGGCAAGGTTCTGCAACAATTCCTTTCTTGCATCGCTGATATGATGTACCCCGTCTTCAGTCCCTTTCTTCTTTCTCTTCTTCATTGCATCGACTGATATTTTTGTCATTACATGATTCATTCATTGCACAAATAAGAAGTTTTTGAATTGCCAGACATCTTCCCGGTCATAGTCATTCTCCGGATTCTCTTTGAAATAGATTGTCCGGTTTTTCAAAGGCGTCCAGTCTGAAGCGCCGGAGTAGAATTCGCCAAGATATGGCCTTGCAATGTCTAACACAAATTCATGAGGCAGATCATCAGGAAGGCAAAAACCACGCTTGGGATTTTCGATCATCCACATGACAGCAGTGACAACGCCAAGACCGACCTGAACTGTCGTTGCATTCTGACCGGGTGCGAGGGTCTTTGCTTCCTCAATAGAAAGGATACTTCCTGTCCACCAGGAATTATAGGGATGGCCCATCAGGAGCGCGCCCAACGCATCCGATCCGCTGATAATTTCACGGTCGTTTAAGATCCGCAACTTCGGCTGCAAATCGTAATTCCTCCCTCGCAGCTCATGGAGCGAGGCGATGGTTGCATCACAGGGCTGGTATGCGTAGTGCACGGTTGGCCGGTAGATTGCCGTGCCGTCTTTCCAGACGGTCCAGCGATCCGATATGCCAAATGCTTCCCCGTGCCGGATGACCATTCCAACGATCTCGTTGTGAGGAAGCCAGGAGCGCACCCATGTATTGATCCCCATCTTTGCAAGCAGGATCTCGTTCTTTGGTCCAACCGGGGGAACGGTGGCTTTATCCGGCAGCTCTTTCTCATGTGTCCCCCATCCGATCTCTGCCGGAGCGGTTCCTTCTTCTCTGAGTCCTTCAATACACCAGGTTCCGACAAATTCATCAACTGTCTTAGGTGAACGGGAGATCTGGGTATCTCTTTCTGAACAATGGATGACCTTGACGCCAGTTTCCATAGCAAGCCCGGCAAAATTCTGTTCCAGGATCAGGTTTTTCATCTTTTCGGGATCCGGAGTGATGTTGTCGGCAATCATCCGGCGCGCGATATCACAGAGTCCCTGACGGGCAAAATGCGAGATCAGGCCGGGATTTGCCCCATGATCCACCACACAGGTAGGACCATCATGCCAATCCTTTGTGAGTTCATGAAGTTTCATTTGCCGGAAATACAGGGTCTTTTCATACGGACTTGCTGTGAACTTCTCGGCATCAGGATCCCAGGCTTCTACTGACGTGTTCACGTACATGACATTGTGTTCATGACACCACTGCACCAGCTCGCAGCAGTCAATGTTCCACGCAAGGTCGATTAAAAGACCCCCGTCTGCAAGATATTCCAAGAGGATCTGACTTAAGTTGTCTCTCGTGACCTTTCTCTTGAAAAAGCGGAGACCCCCCGTTGTCCACGCTTTGAGATCCTGGGCTTTATTTTTGAAATCAATAATTGTAATATTTTCAAGCGGTATAGTTACATGCCGGAGTAAGATAGGTAGTGTACACTTGGACACAGCCCCATACCCGATGATTAAAACCTTATTTTTAAACTCCAATCTGACCCCCCGGCTTACATTTCCTGAACCGGATCTTCTCGTAGGAATTGATCATAATACATGATAAACTGTTGAGAAAACGAGGTAATAGGCGGGTTACCACAATTGCGGAAAATATGCCGTGAATCAGATCCCAGTAATCCATAAAAAAATTGTCCTGTTTGTGGGAAAGAATTTCAGGTTCACCCCTCCAGAATGAAAAAAGCAGTAAAAAATTTTTGTAGAAGAAAATGTGCAGGGGTTTGGCATAGTCAAGTTCATGTTGGAGAAAATTCTCCTACATGGAAAGGAGGTATATCCTTTGAGCCATATTGCCCAAAATTTACTAATAAATATAAAGAAAGGGTTCGAGCATGGTACAATTATCAATGCTCAAATTGCGAACAACCACAGAACGACAAAAAACTCTGTGTTCATACCGTTTACTACAATAAACAAGCCTGTTGCGAGCAAAACGAAAATGGAGAATATATCTATTATATTGACGGTGAACAAGTCAAAGTGATTGGAAACCCGAACAAGTTTGTTGCATTGTGTAGGAGTTGCCATACCAAAACAAACCACAATCGTTTTTATTGGGTTCGATATTTTGAAGATATTATCAATAGTTGGTATGGTGGGAGGTCGTGGTTAGATGAATAATTCTGTTGGCAGATCGTCCGGTTGATGGATGAATAACTACAATGAATGAGACGAATAACAAAATGATTAAGGTATCAGGATAAAACAGGAGAAGTATGCAGAAACGCATAGGACTGATTCTTCTTTTTGTTTGTATTGCGACTATCATGATCGCTGGTTGCACGAGCCAACCGGCACCGGCAGTACCGGTTTCCCCACAGGCAGCTACCATAAGTACAGCCATCCCTGACCTCACCGGCATATGGACCGGAACTACTGTCGGGCATATTAAGATGGACGGTTTCGTCGAAGAAAATGCAACACGGTACAACATTACGACACAGAAAGGGCGGGCGTTTACCGGACAGAAGGAGTACACACGGAAGGACGGAAAAACCTATTACGAAGGGTTCTCTGGTATCGTAACAAGAAACAACGAGATCTTCATGGGTGACCATGGGACTGGTTATATCGAAGGCAGACTGAACGGTTCGGATTCGATGGAATTGTATTACATTGACGAAGGGTCCGATGCAAAAGCATTAATCATCCAGCTCAACCGGCAGAAGAGTTGAAGTCCCCTCTTTTTTTTCTTTATCTAATTATCCAGCACCCAGGCACTCGGGCAGGGAAACACGATAATGAGCCCGCCATTGCGTTTCAGTTGGCAGATCGTCTTGTTGATGGGTGGAAAGTATGGGAGAGTGCAATAACCCGATTTTTTCTCTTAAATCCGAACCGTCAAAACTGTGTGTAAACTCTGCATACAAAGACAACGAGATAGGAAAAACTCATCAGACACGTTCACATCTGGACATACGCACAATAACATAAAAAAAAAGATGCCGGTTTTTAATGGGAATTTTTCGGGGGTTTTATTTGGCTTTTTTGGATTCAACAAAAATTGTTTTTTTCTCCATTATCCAGTCTGTGACTTTTATGTCGCGAAATCCCAGTTCCGATATTTCTCACCGTATTACGTAGTATCCTGCCCGGGTGAGCGTCTGTTCCACATGTTCTTCCCAGCACTTTTCGTCCGTGATCGCAACTACGGCAATCTCATGGTTCCAGAGCGTACGAAGGTTTTCATCCGCTGTGGAAAGATATCGTGAAGCATCTGTCACCCTTCCAATCTTTTTTTCCTGTGAGTCAAGCACGAGAATGCGATAGCAGGAATACTGGCGGCAGAGTTCGGGACGGGATGCGTGGACTGAGCAGACGAATTTTTCGTTGCCGGCATCCAACAGGAACGGGCAAGCCATCGCCATCAATGTTTTATCGTCCTGCAAATGGAATAATTTCCGTTTATCCGGGTCGATGGATACGATTCGCTCTTCACCAGTGACTGAGAATCCGATCCGGAATGAACCAGGGTTCAACTCTTCAAGTATTTCGATAATCTCGCCCATAGAGCTGCAGCACTCCCCGCATTGCCGACAGGTAAACACCAACGATTACACCTTCTCGCTTTTGTTCGGGTTCACAGATACGATATATCCAACGTTGAGGAATTAAAAAAAAGCGGTTACTTAATTTTATGGCAGTCCAGATACTAGTAAGGTGATTCCTTTTGTCAAAACGGGCAGTTGACATGACATTCCAGGCACTTTTTACTCTTACAGATCTCCGTATAATCTTAAGAGAGACCGCACCGAAGCACGATCTCGATGACAAACAGCGGGTCGAGACAGAGCGGCTTTTAGAGAATCTCGAACGGCAGGTCGCTTCTTTGAAACAGGAGATGCTGAAATGAGATGCGCTAGTGGCATCGAAGCGCGGCAGGTTGATGAACTCGCAATCAATATCGATCCTATCCAGACCGGGGGAAGGCTCACTGGCGATGCAATGAAAGCGGTGATTGCCTACGGCGACGGGTACTCGGTCTGCGATAACTGCCGAAAGCCAAACCGGCTCGATTATATCAGCAAACCTCCGATTGCAGAGTTCCACAATGATGTTGCTGCATGGTTAAACATGGATGCAGTCCGCACTGTGCCCGGTGCACGTCGGGGATTTCAAGCAGTCGCTCACACGTACGTGCGTAAAGGAGATCCCGTTCTGCTCACATCACTTTCGCACTACACTGAGTTCCTCGCAGTTGAAGGAGCAGGCGGTATTGCATGCGAGATTCCTGCAAATGACCAGCATATTGTCACGCCCGAAGCAGCTGTTTTAAAGATCGAAGAGGTGAAAAAAAAGGTCGGAAGGTTGCCTGTCCTTGCCTTTATCGATCACGTTGACTACCAGTTCGGTAATATGCATGACGTAAAAGCGATTGCAAAGGTCTGCCACCAGTACGATATTCCCGTACTCTACAATGGTGCCTACACAGTCGGTATCCTGCCAGTGAACGGCAAGGATCTTGGCGTGGATTTTGTTGTCGGTTCCGGGCATAAAAGTATGTCAGCCCCAGCACCGTCCGGTATCCTTGCGACAACTACGGAACGGGCAGCAGAAGTCTTTCGCACAACTGCCATTATTGGTGATGTGACCCAGCGGAAGTTTGGAATCAAGGAACCCGAGATGATGGGCTGCACGCTAATGGGTGTCACGCTGATTGGGATGATGGCATCTTTTCCTCATGTGAAAGAGCGCGTGAAACATTTTGAGCGTGAACTTGAGAACAACCGGATCGTTGTTGACGGACTTCTATCAGTTGAGGGAACAAAGATACTCTCGGAGATGCCACGGAAGCACACGCTGACACGGGCAGATACTATCGGTTCATTTGACAAAATTGCAGAATCGCACAAGAAACGGGGTTACTACTTCTCAAATGCACTTGAAGAAAAGGGTGTGACTGGAGTAATTCCCGGTGCAACAAAAATCTGGAAGTTCAACACCTATGGAATGACAAAGAAGCAGGCAGTATATCTCGCAGAAGTGTTTGTCGATATTGCGCGAGAGAACGATTTACCCCTCCGGGTATAAACAGAACAGCATTTTTTTTAAAACCCGGCAGATGAATGATCTTGAATCACTGCTGTGTTGCATAAACCCAGAACCGAGCTCACCGAGACTTAGATTTATCCGGTAAGAGAGCGAAAAATAATCTGATGGCCAAACTGGAGCGCTGGGGCAAACCGTATAGGGATACGAGGGATTGGCGGGAATACAATGAGCAGCTGGTCAAGCGTGGAACGCTGTATCTATCGCTGGAATTTGTCGAACAGTGGGATCAATTAGTCGGTCATTTGAACAGGGGAAAACGCGGTCATCCGTTCATCTATCCCGGCCAGTTCATTCAATGGATGGCCTGCATCCACAGCATATTCCAGATGCCCTATCGTCAGATGGAAGGGTTTACCATCGCATTATCAAAGGTGCTTCCTAGTTTACAGTCCGCCGATTACACCACTCTGTTTCGGCGCATTCAGCAGATGCCGATAGTTCTCCCGGAGATCCATGATCAGGGTGATGATCTTGTGGTTGCAGTTGACAGTACAGGGATTAAGGTGACCAACCGGGGTGAATGGATGAGAGAGATGTGGAAGGTTCACCGGGGATGGATTAAAGCTCACATTATCGTTGATGTGAAGAGTAAGGATCTCCTTGGTATTGAGATAACCAACGAGCACGTCAGCGACGGTGAAGTTTTCCCAGCACTTCTTGATCAGGCCCAAGAGGCGGCCAGTGACCAACCCATTACCCAGGTTCTTGCAGACGGAGCCTATGATCAGAAAGGTATTTTCAACCGTCTTGAAAAAGACCACATCGATTCCGGCATAAAGATCCGAGAGAATGCTGCAACCAAATCAGGTGGCTCACCCTATCGCGCCGAATGTTCCCGAGAGAAACAGAAGTTGGGTTATCGTGCCTGGGCTGATGAGAATAAATATGGTAAGAGATGGGCTGTCGAAGGGGTATTCTCTTCGGTGAAACGTATCCTCGGCGAAAATGTACGGGCAAGTTCAATTGACGGTATGACGCGGGAGGTCCGAATGAAATTCATGTTCTATCAGATTATTGTTAATTTCAGCAGAGGAGTTGTTTGAGGTAATTCCGCCAGAATGCGGGCTCAGTTGGACAATCACTGACCGGATTTGCGATTTGTACAACACAGCAGAATCACCGGCTGGTTTTAATACCCGATATGTCCCATGCTTCGTTGTCCTGATACAATGCCAATATTGACCGATGATAATTGAGCGTGGTGATTCCGGATGTTTGAAAAACTGGATCTGAAAAAGACTATAGATGAAGAGACCTTCGAAAAACCAATTGGCGATTTAAAAGAGCGCCTGAGTATTCTCCAGCGGACACTTCACGATCTCAATATCCCAGTTATCATCGTTGTAGAAGGGTGGAACGCAGCCGGCATCACCATGTCCATCCAAGAGATCATCCAGTCGCTCGACCCCCGTGGTTTCAATCTGCATGCGATTGACAATCCCAGTGAAGAAGAAGAGGCACGTCCGTTCATGTGGAGATTCTGGATGCGAATTCCTTCAAACGGAAGGATTGCTATTTTTGCCCGCAGCTGGTACACCAGAGCGCTTACAGAAAAACTCTCAGGTATTGGCTGGAAAAAATCAATGAGAGATAAGATCTATTCGATCAACAATTTTGAGCGACAGTTAGCCGATAATGGAACGGTATTCATCAAATTTTTTTTACACATTAGTAAAGAAGACCAGAAGATGCGCCTGCTCGCGAGGGAACGAAACCCGTTGACCGCGTGGTTAGTAACTCCAAATATCTGGAGTTTCCATCACCATTATGATACCTATCTTCCGATCATCGAAGAGTTCATTGAAAATACTGATACTGCATATGCCCCATGGCAAGTGATAGAAGCAACTGACCGTAAGTATACCATCTTAAAAATTTACACAGCTCTTGTAAAAACACTTGAAAAGAGGGTTACAGAAACACAAACCGGGCAAATACGGAAAAGTAAAACCAGGAGCATAGTCAAACCCCCAAAAACCCCAGTCCATAGAAGAACATCATCAGAATCGCCTCATTCCAAGGAAGAAAGCCAGGATCTGCTCAACAATCTCCAGATCGAGATGCTGGAACTTCATTCCCTACTATTTAAACGAAAGATCCCGTTCATTATCGCTTATGAGGGTTGGGATGCAGCAGGAAAGGGTGGAAATATCATGAGAATTGCCCGGTACATGAACCCATTGGGATATGATGTAATTCCCATTACTGCACCGACAACGAGTGAAAAACAACACCACTATCTCAGGAGGTTTATTAAGCATTTCCCAAGCGCCGGTCATATTGCCATTTATGATCGCAGCTGGTATGGCAGGGTGCTTGTCGAACGGGTGGAAGGGTTCTGTTCCGAGCACGAATGGCAACGGGCGTACCAGGAGATCAATGAGATGGAGCAGGATTATGTGGAGAGCAGTGGCGGTGGGATGTTAAAGTTCTGGCTTGAGATTGACAAGGACGAACAGCTCAAACGGTTCAAACAACGGGAAGATGATTCTCTAAAACAATACAAGATCACCGACGAAGACTGGCGGAACCGGGAGAAATGGGATTTATACGATGCAGCGGTTGATGAAATGCTTGCAAGAACAAATACCCCGTATGCCCCGTGGGTTGTGATAGAATCCGATGACAAATGGTATGCCCGGGTAAAAGCGTTGAGAACAGTTATTAAAAATATTGAAAAACTTCTCTAACTTTTTTTTTAATTCACAAATCCACAGAAGAACCCCGGCGTTTTTCACCTGCATCATTTCCATTACAGGAAAAACAACAGCCCCAAAGAAAATCTTTTGGCAACGACCGATTCAGTTATCATTTTCCCGAAACAATCTCACTGTTAAGTGCGGTCACATACTGTAATTCTGTGCATGCTTGTGTGACTAGGATATCGATATCCATCTTCTGCTCGCATTCCCGGATGACTTCCAGTACTGCAGCAGTGGCTGGCATCTTTGGTACTGCCCGACAGGCAAGATCTCCTGGGTGCGTATCAAATGTTCCGATGCGACGGGCAAGAGTGATGATCTCTTCCTTGTCGTATGTGATGAGCGGGCGCAGCACTGGAACACTCACTCTTTCAGAAATCACAGAAAGGTTGGCCAATGTCTGGGATGCCACCTGCCCGAGATTTTCGCCAGTGATAATTGCGAGCGCCCCTTCGTGTTCCATCAGCCGGGCTGCAACCTGTAACATAAAACGTTTGCAGATTACGCACCGGTATCTCGGAGGAATACGCAACTCCTGCATCCGGTCATACAGGGGCTCGCTGTTTGCAATTACCATCATGAGCGGGTTTCCGGCACACCAACCCGAGAGTCTTTTGTGGTTTTCTATAGCTGCACTTTTCACATCGCTTCCTGCCCATCGCCCGCCATCAAGATGCAGGTGGGTGATCTCACACCCGCGTTTCATGGCAAGCCATGATGCAACCGGTGAGTCAATACCAGATGAGAGTAAGACGAGTGCCCGTCCCTGAGTTCCTAATGGCAATCCACCTGGTGCTGTAATCCGGGAATCGTACACTAGTCCGCCAAAATCCCGGACTTCAACAAAGATCTCATAGTCGGGGTGATCCAGATCAACAGAAAGTCCCGGGATATGCTCATAGATGGCTGATCCGATCCGTGCACCTAACTCCTGGCTGTCAAGCCCGCTCTTCTGCTGGCGTTTTGCCCGGACTGCAAAACTCATACCAGCTGATAGGCGCGCTGATGCAAGTGTAACTGCTTCAGCGCATAGTGCATCGATATGACCACTGGTCTTTGTGCAGATGCTCACATCGACAATGCCAAAAATCCGAGATACCACATCAGCAATCTTTTCGGGCTCATCGCCAAAGATCAGGATGCGCCCTCGTGGTGTTTCGTAATGGCTGCGTAAACCTGAGGCTGTGAGTGCTTTTCCAATATTTCGTAAAAGCAATCCGATAAAATGATGTTTCACAGGTTCACTTTTTAAAAAAAGCTCTCCGTATCGTACCATCACCAGCCGTTTTAAACTGCCCTTGTCCACTACGGTTTGCATATTCTTATGAACTATTGATATTCAAGGGAGATAACCATTGGCGGGGAATGCGTCGGTTTTTTATGTGGGTGTTTTTCCTCGTTTTAAAATCGGGAACCTACCGGATTTATACTGGAAAAGAGTGCTGACAACGAAATCATTTAATCAGGAGAATGAAAATGTGTACTTCAATGGCGAAAAAGGCGAGCAAGAAAATCGAACCCGAACCGATGAAGTTGTTTTATATTTTTTACAACCAGGAACGCTGGGACAACTGGGTAAAAACTCTCAAGGAATCGAGTTTTGAAGCGGACCCGAAAAGCGAGGAGCTGCCCGAAGGGTTCCGGATACTTGACGGATTTTCAGTCGACATTACAGTATCGGTTTTAAAGATCATCAAGCTCTACCAGAACAAGCGGTACACTTTTGAAGAGGCAGTTGACAAACTCTCGCAGGTTGAGGCAATTGTGATGTCGCCTGCCCCTGTTGGCGATATTGGCGAACTCGTTGAGCTCCTCCAGCTCCCAAAACTTGCCCTCTTTGCCTCCTGCCGGCTATATCTTGCCGGTGGTTTTGATAAAGATATTAAGACTCTTGTTAAAAAAGGCAAGGCTGAAGGAGAAAAGGACATGGAAAAGGCGCTCGCCACGGTATCAAATATTGGTGCCGCTGTCATTGATGGGGCAACCTGCTGCAGCAAATATGTCAAAGAGGATCTTGAACAGACCTCCCTCTTTGATGAATGGTTAATCGAGTGCGAGCGGATGGGCGAAGCAATGGCTTCGTTAAAGAACTTCGATGAATCCACCGGAGACGAGGATTGATCGCTGACCGGGCACGGTTCCGGAATGCAAAAAAAATAGAGCGGCTCACCGGCTATCGCCTTCCCGAGCTTGCTTTTTCCGGCACAATGCTCGAAGCACTCTGCTCGCGTCTTGATTACGATTCACTTGATTTTGGTGTAAGAGATCAGATCTTATCTTTTTTTAACGATTTTCTTCGCTGTAATTGTAAGGATTCACCTCTCTGTGGGTGTCCTGAAAAAAAGTTTTCAAAAAAAGTCATTGAGCTCCGCGAGAATGGGCTCGACCACCGGCAGATCGCAGTTTTCCTGCAGGATGAGTATGGAATAGAATTATTTCCCGCAGATATTCTCTCATTTTTAGAAGAGTCAGTCCACGTTCTCGAAGCAATGTCCGATGTTGCACGGTTGCAGGGACAAGCGGATCTGGCCAAAAAAACTGATGAGCATATACGACTCATTGAGCGGTAATTTAAGGGACTTAATCTTGCCGCACCATATTCCCCCTCGGTTTGCTGCGAGGAAGTTACCACGGTCTGACCTTTGACAAGACAGTCCTGCGCAAACGATCTTAAAAGACAATTCTTTATGATCATACAGCAGCTCACGCATAATCTCCGCATCAGCCGGATTGTCCTCAACCAGAAGTATCGTCATTAACCTGCACCTTATTTTTTCGACGGGTGGGTTACAATCGAGAACCAGAAGTTCTCTAATGATCTCACAATCTCCGCAAAATCCTCAAATTTTACGGGTTTTGAAATATAGCAGTTCGCGTGAAGCCGGTATGATTCAAGGATATCCTTCTCGTCCCTTGAGACGGTAAGGATGATGACAGGGATATGTTTCAGCCCATCATCCGCCTTGATCTCTGCAAGGACTTCACGCCCGTCTTTTCTTGGCAGGTTAAGGTCGAGCATGATAATATCCGGTGTCGGAACCGATGCATATTGTCCCCTCTTGTGGAGATAATCCATTGCTTCCACGCCATCATTTACTACATTTAAGTTGTTGAAGAGTTTGTTCTCCAAAAACGCCTCTTGTGTAAGAGCGACATCCGCGGGATTGTCATCGACCAGCAGGATTTCGACCGGTCGTGACTGCTTTAATACATTTTCATTCAGATTCATGTTTTGTCTTCTTCTTTCTTTTTGGAATAGTGAAATAAAATGTCGTTCCCGAGCCTGGAACAGACTCGATCCAGATAGTACCGCCGTGTTGTTCTGCAATTCTCTTGCAGATGGCAAGACCGATCCCGGTTCCGGGATATTCTTCCCGCGTATGAAGACGCTGGAATATCTTAAAAATCCGGTCATCATACTGTTGATCGATACCAATCCCATTGTCAGAAACGGAAAAGATCCAAGTGTTATCATCCTGTTTTGCTGATATGTGAACATTCGGGGCAACGTCGGGTTTGTGGAATTTGATTGCATTGCCAATCAGATTCTGGAACAGCTTGGTGATCTGTTCCTGATCTGCATAAATTGAGGGAAGTGGATCTTTTGTAATGACCGCATTGTGTTCTTTAGTGGTGACCTGAAGATCACTGAGCGCCTGGTCAAATGATGTATTGCTATCAACCAGTACAAATTCATGTACCTGCGTCTGGACGCGGGAATAGATTAAAAGATCCTGGATCATCTGCTGCATCCGCGTAGTTCCTTCGGTGATGAAGTCGATGTACTTGTCCGCCTTTTCGTCGAGTTTTCCGTGATAGCGTTTTACTAATAGTTCAGTAAATCCTGATATTGTTATCACATTGAACCGGAAACGTCCCGTGACGAGAGCGGAGTTTGTGATAGATGCTCTTGAATCTGTGGGTGCCCCGGGGTTATACGTTAACGCACTCCTGCGGGGATGGAACGTGATCTTGTTCAGTCTTCCGACGCTGATTTTTTTTCGACTCAACCATGCCACATGTTTCTTGATGAGGAATTTGTCGTCTTCCGTGATCTGCCCGGATTTCACCGCTTTTGTAAGAGAGTGTGCGGCGTAAGTGGACTTGATAAGATGGAATTTGCCGGTAGCTGGTGTCGGTGCTTTGAGAGGTTTTACCAGTGTTTTTACGTTTTTGCCTGTCACACCATTTCGAGTTGTGCAGGTACTCTTAAACTTACTTAGTTCAGAGAATCTAACCGGAGAACAGAATGCGAGGGATGGGATTCGAACCCAAGAACTCCTGCGAGACTAGGCCCTGAACCTAGCGCCGTTGACCTGGCTTGGCTACCCTCGCGCCTGTATAGATTACGGTTGAAATTAAATAAAGATAGGGGGTCTCATGCCTTTTTAGGGGCACTGTTCTCGTTAGATGCTTTTTTCAGTTCCTGTTCACGGAGTTCTTTTCTCCGGATCTTTCCGGATATTGTCTTTGGTAAAGAATCCACAAACTCAATTACCCGTGGATATTTGTACGGAGCAGTGACCTTCTTGACATGATTCTGAATCTCCTTAACAAGTGTTTCAGAGGGTTGGAATCCGGGTTTAAGGATGACAAATGCCTTGACGACCAGACCCCGGATATCATCCGGAGAACCGACAACCGCAGCTTCCTGTACCGAGGGGTGCTCAATGAGCGCACTTTCTACTTCAAAAGGTCCAATACGGTAACCGGATGATTTGATCACATCATCATCCCTGCCAATAAACCAGAGGTACCCGTCCTCGTCTTTGTAGGCTTTATCACCGGTATAGTAATAGCCATTAACAAATGATTTTTTGTTCTCTTCTGGATTGTTGAGGTATTCACAGAACAATCCAACCGGGTGCGGATCTGTTTTGATCGCGATCCTACCTTCTTCATGGAGTGGAACAGGTTTGCCGTTGTCATCATGGAGTTCAATGTTCCAGCCGGGTGAAGGTTTTCCCATAGAACCATATTTGGGTGTCATTCCGGGGAAGGTACCCACGCAGAGCACTGTTTCGGTCTGTCCGTATCCTTCGTAAATGGTCATGCCGGTTGCATCCTTCCATGCCTTGATCACTTCCGGGTTTAACGGTTCTCCTGCGCTTGTGCAGTGACGGAGCTCGGAGAAATCGAACTTATCGAGATCGGCTAAGATCAACATCCGGTAAATAGTTGGAGGGCAGCAGAACGTGGTGATACCATATTTTTCTATGAGTGGGAGGATCTCGGTTGCATTGAACCGGCTTCTTATGTCATAGACAAAGATTGCCGAACCTTCGATCCACTGGCCATAGAATTTTCCCCATGCACTCTTTGCCCATCCGGTATCTGAAAGCGTAAAGTGGAGATCATTGGTGCGCAGATCATGCCAGAACCGTGCAGTGACAATGTGTCCCAGCGGGTAACTCTGGTCATGCACCACCATCTTGGGCTCACCAGTTGTACCGGAAGTAAAGAAGATCACGAGCGGATCAGTGCTCCGGGTCTTTTTCATACTGGGAAGATTGACAATTTTTGCCGACACAGGTGCCGGGTAGTCAAGTTCTGTGAGGTAATTGATCCAGCCCGGGCGTTTGCCATCGATCAAAACTTTACAAGAGAGGGATGGGCAGTCCTTTGCTATCTCTTCAATCTTGTCCGCCTGCTCTTCCATGGTGATGACCATTTTAATATCGGCTATATTGATCCGGTACTTCAGGTCATTTGGCGTGAGCATCGTGGGAGCGGGAACGTATACTGCACCACGCTTGATAATGCCAAGGGTAAAAGTCCACCACTCAGGAACCCGTGGCAGCATGATCAGTACGCGGTCTCCTTTACTCACGCCATACTTGATCATAATGTTTACGATCTGGTTCGAGAGGCGCATCAGGTCCCAGAACGTGAAAGTCTTCTGCTTACCTTCCTGATTCACCCAGAGCATGGCAAGTTTGTTCCGGTCTTTGTTTGCCCACGCATCGATCACATCAAAACCAAAGTTGAAATATTCAGGCAATTCAATGGCAAATTTCCGGAACATTTCATCGTAATCCGGCATATTATGATCTTCAGGTCCAAAAACTGGGCCGGCTGATGGCAGGGTTGTTGCACCAATCCTGCCAACTCCCGAATTTTTGGTGAGTTGGGTAGTGCACGCCACGTTAACGAATTCGGATCTGGAAATTTTACGCTTCTCACACGATTTGTCAATGCTTTTTGCAAGTGAATCGTTCATAGTGACAGAATACCGCACCATACAGAACCGTTTAGTGGTGCAGAAGAAGAGGATTTCGGTTTATTTTTGCACCACCATACCGTGTGGAATACCCGCTGGGGAATGCGATATTACTATGCGGTATCCCGAATACAGGAAGGAACCATCAGGATATATACCGCATCAGAAGTTCAAGTGCATCAAGTTCCCGTTTTCCCCCGCACTTTCTGACAATGCCTGCATGATAATCGATCTGTTCCCTGAGGTGCGGATCCCGGCTCATCATATATCTTGTGGCATGCACTGTCATGTCAATGATACTGTTAAAGCCACGGTTTACCGGGTGCAAAGACACTTCTTCAATGATCTCTTTTTCGAGCGTTAAGGTAACCATCACTGCTTCAGTTGTCTTTTTGTCAATGGTTGCTGTGAATGCAGACCATGCTTTTGTGTCTTTAAGCCGGTGCATCTTCCTGCCATTGACCGTTTCTTCTAAAAACGCGTCATGGGAGAGATCCTCAAAAGCCGTTTTTACGTACAGGACCGGATCATACACAAAATTTGCCACCAGCCATCCATTTTTTTCAATATTTTTTGCGGTGTGGCTGCCGGAAAAAACAACCATTCTGGCGACTCCCTCTCTAAAAATGATACCCATCGGTGCAGCATTAAACTCTGTTGTTGCAATAACTTCGTTGATACCCGGTTTTAAGAGTCCCATTCCCAACCCTCACCAAGTGCAATAAAGATCGCCGCTATGGTGATATCGGCAATCGAACCGGGATTGATATTCTTATCAATGCAGTCCTGGTCAAAATTTGCCAGAGTTTCATTTCCATCAAGCACTTCGCGGGCTTTTCTCATGATCTCCTGTGCTACAGGAATCCCGTGCTTTTTTATAATGAATGTATCCGGCTCCTGGGCAAGAAGCGTAATGAACATCTGGACAATTGCCTGCCGTCCCGATCCAAATTGTTTGAGCAGATCTGCACCGCGCCGTGTTAACGGAAATCCGGTTACCCACTCGCGTGCCACCATGTCGTTTGCAGCGGAATGCTGCATGATATCGAGAAGTGTCATCTCACGATCCCGTAACACAGCAAGCGATTTTGGATCATTCACATCCAGTTCATCTTCAGAACAGGTATGGACTTTTGTTAAGCCGAATGCCCGGTAAAAAGCAACTGCATCTGAGGTATCTGTTCGTTCGATTGCTTTCATTGCCCCTTCAATGGAACGACCGTATATCAGGGGAATTAAGAGAATGAATGCACCAAAGTGGGTGTTTCCTCCCTCGTGACAACTGGTTTGCTGAACTGCATGCCGTATGATCTCACCAATTCGTCCCTTACCAGCCTCTGCCTCTTCAAGCGCCGGGCGTGCAAAGATAGTGGATGCAAGAAAATGTTCGAGGTGTGTTTCAGGATAATCATGGCAGCGATCGACATTGCCGGGTTTTGGAAATGCGCAGACTTCCAGCATCATGGCAAGCTGGGCCTGTTCAGCTGCTTTCATCAGAAGGCATGTCATGGAAAACACCGCACATCAATGTGTCAGAGAGATCACGTTTGAGACGCATATATTCTTTCTTTAGTAATCCTTCCTGTTTTAATGTCATATCCCTAAACATGCAGGGCGAAGACGTTTTGCAGCACCAGGCAAGACTGCCAAAACAGGTCTGCTTTCCGTTTTCGAGAGGCAAACCCTTTACGGCTTCCTGTTTCATGCGAATGTAATTTTCCTTTGTTATTCCCATGCGTGACAATGTAGGGATGAGCGGACACTCTTTTACCGGCATGCAGCAGAACGCCAGTGCGCGGATATCACCGCCACGACAGAGCTGTTTGGGTGCATTATACCATCCCTCTTCATCAGCATAGCGTGTGATGGCGGCATCAAGACCTGATAGTGTACGAATATCTGACTGCCGAGCGAGTGAGACAAGATCTGCGCCATGTGAGAGCATATCCTTCATCTTATCAAAACCAGTTATAGAATTATTGGCAATCAGCATCAGTGGACAACTGTTCCTGATCTGCCGGAGTTTTGCAGAGCCAAAGTCCATGAGATCGATATGCAGGATATCTGCACCGGCTGCCCAGAGTTTTATTGCAAGTTGACGATCATCGGCAGCAACTCCTGCCCGGATCTTAACCGAGACCGTGACTCCTTCTGCTTTAAGTGCCCTGACTACCGCTTCAAGTTCATCCGGTTTTTTTAAGTAATATTCTCCACATCCAGATGCAATCATTTCAGGCTGACGGCAATGAGCATCAATCTCATACACAACCCGGTCACCAATTACTCTTGCAAGATTGCTGAATGACTCCGGTTTGCTTCCACGCAGATTGATCCCCAGGATTACATTGCTCTTTTCCATCTTTGCAATCTGCTTTGTCAATTCTTCAGCCGGATCTTCGTATAAGAATTCCCTGCGTTCTCCTTTGGCAGCGATGCTCTTTGCTGCATCCATGGTCTTTTGATCGATCGAATATCCGCCAATAAAAGCAAAACCGATATGTGCGGTTCGTTCGATCACATAGGATGCATCAACAATTCCGGCCATGGATGCAATTCCCACTGGTGTTCTGACAACCCGATCATTGATGAGCAGCCCGAAACGCTCAAATGCATCCATCATGAGTTCATATCCGTTGAAGCTTATCTGACTAATTACTTTGCATGGTTTTTCGGGATATCAATGATATTTCTTAAACATTTTTCTGATTGTGTAATAAATCGGCACTATTCTTTCATCAGCCACCGGCGAAGTGAAACATATCCGCGCTGATGGATGAGTGTATGGGGTTGGTGCTACCAGTCACCGATCAATAACGATAAAAATTATTACTATCAGTACATATTTTTCATACAGGTAAAAAGTATAGGGATCGAAACAACCGGACCTTATAAAAATACACCTAAAAAATAATTTTGAGGTTATACACATGGGTAAGAAGGGAATGTTGCTCGTAGGGCATGGAAGTACGATGCCTTACAATCAGGATCTTGTAGAGAAAACTGCCGCCATAATCAAGGCAGGCAATACAGATTTTATTGTAAAATGCGGTTTTATGAATATGAATAAACCCACAATCAAGGAATCTCTCAATGCGTTCCGTCATGAACCCATTGACGCACTTGTTGTTGTCCCGTTATTCCTTGCAAGGGGCGTTCATATCGAAAAAGATATTCCTGGGGAGATCGGGTTGCCTGAAGGCATCAAGAAAGGGAGCTTTTTAATGAATGGAAAATCGATTCCACTAATGTACGCAGACCCGATTGGAAGTGACCCTCTGCTTGCCGATCTGATGATCAAGAATGCAACAAAAGCACTCTCAATCCTCTAACTTTTTTTATGCATATCCTGGTACTGGATACAATTCACGGCGGTAAAGAGATCGGCGACACGTATGCAGATTCAGGTAATGTTGTTGATTTAGTGGATGTATATACCGGTACCACTCCGGAAACTCTGAAAAACTCAATAAAAACGACCTATGATCTGATCGTAGCACCGGTTCACATGGATCCGGATCATATCCTCCTCTCAAACCGTAGTACTTCTGTCATCACCCATCATGAGGCAGTGCACCGGTTGCTCGGAGAAAAACTCCCTGTACCGATGATTGAGATCACCGGAGCAAGGGGAAAGACCACCACCGCATACGCACTTGCCCATATCCTATCAGGGAATGGCGTGTTGCATACTTCGGCAGGAACCTATGCATATCCAACAAAGAATCTTCTCTGGAAGCGGAGTATCACCCCGGCATCAGTTCTTGCAGCAGTAAGATATGCAAACCATCATTCGGGCTGGCTGGTAGCAGAGATCTCTCTTGGGGTTACCGGAGCAGGTGATCTTGCCATTATCACTTCAGCAGAGAATTACACCTTTGCAGCCGGAAAGAAGAGCGCGATAAAAGAAAAGATTGCTTCTTTAAAACACGCAAAACGAATCCTTGTTGCTGAAGGGATCTCTTGTGAATACGGAAATGTCGTGCACATTGGAGATATTGCCCGGTGCGATGGAATGAAATGCACTGTTGAACTGGATGGAAATTGTATTATCCTGACAAATCCACTTTTCAGTCTGCCTCCCTACCGCACTCCCCTCATGCTCGCTGCAGCAGCTGCAATGATGCTCAATGTGGATCCAACACCGCTCAATAATTTTACAGCGCTTCCGGGAAGGATGGCAGTCAGTCATAAAAAGGCACTCATCATTGTTGACATGGCCAACAGCGGAACGAATATCGCAACAACAGAATGTGCCGCCCGTTACGCACGGCATTTGGCCGGAACGAGCGAACTTACACTTGTGATCGGGCAGGTGGAAGGCGATGGTGCGGTCTGTGAAGGTTTCTCCTTTGACCAGATCGTCTCTACAATTGAAAAGGTACGTCCCACAAAAGTGATCTGGGTGGGACGGATTCCAGATCCGGTTTCAGATAATTACCGATCTGTTCAAGATATCATAAATGCTCACTGCACGACATTTGAAGAAGGCCGAAAAGCTGCTATAGAAAAAACCGACAAAGGATCGATTGTTCTTGCTGTAAAAACCTGGAGATGATAATAATGAAATATATGCACCCCCGCCCTAGTTCGATCGTTGCTGCGCTCTATACTGCCCGCGATCTTGAAGTCGATGTCGCGATCCTGCACGGTCCGTCAGGTTGTTCATTCAAGCATGCTCGTCTGTTAGAAGAAGATGGTATACGGGTGCTCACCACATCTCTTGCAGATAACGAATTTATATTCGGGGGTCAGGCATCGCTTGAGAATGTGCTGCGGTATGCTGAGGAACACTTTTCCCCAAAAAAGATGGTTGTTGTTGGCACTTGCGTTTCTATGATCATTGGAGAAGACCTGCAGTCGGCTATCGATGGTGCGGGTATCACAACCTCTACGATTGCTGTCGATATCCATGCGGGATTTCTCGAGAATATTGCTGGCGTACTTGCAACGCTTGAAGCTGCCCAGCTGGCAGGATGGATCAGTGAAGAGGAATTAACCCGCCAGCAATTCCTGATGCAGAAAGCAAACGAGGTAGAGCGGCTTCGCGGCGCTGCCTGTAAGTCCTACATAGAACCTTCCCGAGGGGACTTAAAACATCTGGCAGCAGAGCAACTGCGACAATGCGCACGGAGTGGTGCAAAAGGCGTAGCGATTATGAACGCAAAGAAAGAGACTGCGTACATGTTCGCCGATGAACTGATCGCACTTCACGATTGTTGCCCGGATGCAGATATCACTTATATTGCCAATCTTGAACAGCGGGGACTTCCCAAAGTCCGGGCGGATGCCAAGCGGATTCTTGATGAAATGACGAGCCGTGGACTGAAGATTGAACTGATCGGTGCGCTCGATGAGTATGGTGCAAACGGCGATATTCTCGGAAAGCGTTTACGTGAAATCGCCCCGTCCTTTGCATTGATTACCGGCGTACCTCACGCGATTCCAATGGAATACACAACGAATATTGAGTGCTTTTCGATCACGAATGGTCCCCGGCAGGTAGAACCGCTCAAAGATCTCGGGCACCAGCATGTGATAGTCGAGATCGACCTCCACCCAAAGACTCTGGGCGTCCGTGATATCGTTGAAAGCGAATTCGGGGCGGTCCTCCGGAGTCTCTAAATGAAACAGATCCTTATTACAGGAGATCGATCCGGAAGTGGCAAGACCAGTATCACGCTTGCGCTTACAGCTCTCCTCGCAAAAAAATACCGAGTCCAGACGTTCAAGGTAGGAATGGACTATATCGATCCATCCTATCTTGCCGCTGCATCCGGACGTCCGTGCCGGAATCTTGATAGTTTCGCTCTCTCAACCGACCAGATACATGAAATTTTTTCTTACGGCTGCCGCAATGCGGACATTGCAATTGTGGAAGGTGTTCGGGGTTTGTATGAGGGGGCAGATGCACTGACCGATGTGGGAAGCACCGCAGCGATTGCAAAAGAACTTGATCTTCCGGTAATTCTGGTGGTATCTGCACAGAGTATCACCCGCAGTGCAGCAGCTCTCGTGAAAGGTTTTTTGGCATTTGATCCGAAAATCCGGATTGTTGGTGTAATTCTTAACAATGTGAAAGGAGGTTCCCACAAGGCAAAAGCGGTTGCTGCCATTGAGCACTATTGCGGTGTCCCGGTCATTGGCGCAATTCCCCGGATGGAAGAGATGCAGCTGACCATGCGCCATCTCGGACTGGTGCCTTATCGTGAGGGGTCCGGGAAAGGGGATTTCGATACACGGATTCAGACTATCACCGACATGATCGAGCAGTACGTGGATCTTGAACGACTGCTCTCCTTAATGAAAGACAGTAATATTTCATCACACGCTTCTCCGTCATTTGATAGGACAATGGTACCGGATATAAAGATTGGTGTGGCATTTGATGAAGCGTTCAACTTCTACTATGCCGATCTCTTCGATGTGCTTCCATCATTGGGGGCAGAGCCGGTTATGTTCAGCCCTGTGCACGACACTCTTCCTGAAGTTGACGGCTATATATTCGGAGGCGGGTACCCGGAACTCTATGCCCGTGAACTGGAATCCAATCACGAGATGAGGAGTGCAATCCGTGCGATGTCAAAGAACGGGACGCCGATCTATGCCGAGTGCGGTGGACTCATGTATCTCACCGATCACATTGTCTTAAAAGCCGGCTGGGTGGGGGCTGCAGAGGAACAGCGCTATGCGATGTGCGGAGTTTTTTCCGGCGAAACCCGGATGCCTGCCCGCAGGGTTGTGAGTTATGTAACAGGTACGAGCAATACTTCCTCTCCTATGGGCGCAGCACAATTCCATGGACACGAATTTCACCACTCGGATGTGGTGCTGTCACCAGATACGCGATATGCTTACAGCCTTAGCCGTGGTATCGGTATCCGTGACAATCTTGATGGGGCAGTGATTGATAACACGCTTGGCAGTTATACCCACCTGCACCCGGTAGGAAGTAAGAGTATGCTTAAACACTTTGTCCATACATGCCGGAAGAAAAACTGTATCTGATTCCTCAAAGAATAATTGTTAAAAAAGCCAAAATACAAAAAATGAGAATGCAATTTTTCCGGTATTCGGGTTGTTAATGCGGATTTTTCCGGTAAAACTGTGTTTTACTTACGGTTTAGCGATAATTTCTGGTTCAAAATCTACAATCTTGTCGACAAATGAAGACATCTGCGAAAGAATGACCGGGTCAAGACCCTTTTCTACACAAAGAAAAATTCCTGATACATCGGAGAGTTTGAGTTTGTTTACCACAAAATGGAAGAACTTGGATGCTGTTGCGGAAGGGATATGGATGAGTAGCATGCTGACGGAATCAAACATGATGCACTTTTTCTTATCCGGCATCTGTTTGAGAACTTCAGATATGGCTATACCGAGATCGGTAAGATTTGAAGGATTATTTATGTAATGCACCCGAGGATTTTCTTCACAGACTCCGCCAGAATATTGAGTGACTGTATCTATTACATAAAATTTTGATGAATCAATTCCTTCTTTTGTGTAGATTTTTGTTAGCACTTTAAACGGCTGGTTCACCGTAATAATGAGCGGGGTGCATCCCTGTCCCAGTATTTTTTTTACTACGGCAATATTCATCCCATGGATATCTTCGGGTGGGGCTAACATCAGGTATAGCAAATTTTCATCAGCACTATCGGTCATTGTTGAATCAACCACTACACTCACTTCCCAAGAAGAAATTCCCTGAATTCCTTTGGGATCTCTTCTCCGCGCTCCTCTGCAACCATCCTGACAAGGTCATCGAGATTTTTTATCATCTGACTGATATTATTTGCCTGTATCTGGAGCTCCATACGGATCTCTTCTGATTCATATTCCCCGCTTTTTACCTGGTCTGCTATGAGTTGCATGTTCATTTTTGTAAGTTCAAGAGGTCGGCGGATACGAAGCACAGATTCATTCATAAAACCAATTAGGGCGACTTTCCGGTCATCTGCCTTTTTCCGGTCTGAAATATCAACGAAACTTTCCACAAGGTATTCTTTTCCATTGATTTTTACCTTGGCAACGGTTTTTTGAACTGCTACCTTCTCTCCCTTTTTATTGATGAAAATCCGTTCTTCGTTTGCTATTGCAGTATTATTGTCTGTGACCGGGCAGGTTCCCTCTTTTGCCGGGCAGATATATTCGTGGCACATCCGGTTTATCATTTCACTTTTTGATGACCCTAGGATCTCTTCTGCTATCGGATTGGCATCGACAATTGAGTGCGTATCGGGATCGATGATGATGATCCCCGTCTGAATTCTGTCAAAGACTGCTTTGAACAGATTGTCATCATCCTCTGAAAAAAATCCTGTTTTATGTGAGAGCACTATCTTCTGGGACATTTTTTACCATTTCTCCGTTCCTGATGTGAAACAAAAATACATTATCTAAATAGCGTTATTGTTTGTCAAATATTGTTAACGATTTGCATTAGCCTGGATATATTTTTCATACAGAAATGAAATTTTTTGTCCAATTAAACCAACACAAAAGAAAAAACTACAAAAACCCTCGCGATCCACCAGAAACTATGATCATATATTATGATGGGAAATATGTGCCCGATGACCAGGCAAAAGTTTCTGTGTTTGATCACGGGTTCCTGTATGGGGATGGTGTGTTTGAGGGTATCCGCGCTTATAACGGGCGGATATTCAGATTGAAAGAACATCTTGACCGTCTCTATGATTCAGCAAAAACCATTGATATCCAACCCCCGATATCAAAAGAAGAGTTAACCGAAGTAATCTGTGAGACGCTGCGTAAAAACAATCTGACCAATGCGTACATTCGCCCGATCATCACCCGTGGCGTTGGCGACCTCGGCCTTGATCCGCGAAAATGTCCAAAGCCATCGGTTATCGTCATCGCTGTCACATGGGGTGCGATGTACGGGGATCTGTACGAGAAGGGCTTAAAGGGTGTTACGGTTTCTGTGCGCCGCAATCCCGCAGAATCCATGCCCCCCAATGTCAAAAGTCTCAATTACTTAAACAACATCCTTGCAAAGATCGAGGCGAATTATAAAGGAGGAGATGAAGCCATCTTCTTTGATACGAACGGTTACTTGTCAGAAGGTTCAGGAGATAATCTCTATATCGTGAAAAATGGAGAGATCATCACCCCACCCACACTTAACAATCTCCGTGGAATTACCCGTATGGTGTTAATTGAGCTCGCCAAATCATTGGGTATAACCGTTAAGGAACAGAATATCGGGTATTTTGATCTGTATACGGCAGATGAGATGATCTGCACCGGGACTGCTGCAGAAGTTGCGCCGATCACATGGGTGGACGGGCGCACAATCGGCAGTGGCAAACCCGGACCGATTACCCGGCAGCTTATGGCCTCATTCAAAACAATAACAGAGACTGAAGGCTATCCTATCAATAAAAAATAATCTTTTTTTGCGGTAAAATTCTGAAGAAAAATTATTCACAATTTTTGTGGGAAAAACATGTACGTTTTCCCTCCAGAATCTATTTATAAATCGCAGGGTAATTATAGAGAGCAACTCGCTGCTATAGTGTAGTCCGGCCAATCATGCGGGCCTTTCACGCCCGCGACTGGGGTTCGAATCCCCATAGCAGCACTTTTACAGTCGTGGTTCAATTCTCTAAACTGTTCATTTCGATAGTGTAACCCATCATCTCAAACCGTGCACCCTTTCCTTCAGACAGGGTAGTCATGGATACTCTCTACTCCTTCTCCTTTACAACAATCATAAACGTGGTTCCCCTCGTCATGTCCAGTTCAATAGTGCCATCCAGCTGTTCCACAAGCGAGATCACAAGCCGGAGACCCAGTGATTCGGCATTGCGCCAGTCAAAGTCCTCAGGGATACCGACACCGGTATCCTTAAACAGGATGGTGAGCATGTGATCCTGACGTTGAACCGCAAGGGAGATCACTCCTTTTCTCCCATCCGGGAATGCATGTTTTAATGAGTTAGAAATGAGTTCATTGATCATCAGCCCGAGGGGGATGGCAGTGTCAATGTCAATGAAAATATCTTGAATTTCCATCGTAAGCGTGATGCCCTTTCCTTTCATAACGAACAACTTTAACAGGTTGTCACAGAGGAATTTGAGATAATTGCCAAGATCAAGTTTTGCAAGGTCAGTTGACTGGTAGAGTTTTTCATGGACCAACGCCATCGCAAGGATGCGATTCTTGCTCTCCCTTAATGCGGCCAGAGTTGTTTCATCTGTCATGTACCGTGACTGGAGGCTTAAGAGCGAGATGATGATCTGGAGGTTATTTTTCACCCGGTGGTGGACTTCGCGGAGCAGGACTTCTTTCTCACCTACGGTTTTAGTGAGTTGCTTTTCAGCATCGAGACGGATTTCAATCTCCGCCATCAGTTTCAGGTTAACATCTGAGAGGTCGGATGTTCGTTCATTAACCTTGCGTTCAAGATCCTCGCTGAATCTTATCAGTGCTTCTTCTGCTTTTTTTATATCAGTGATGTCACTAAACGCGATACGGACTTCATTATGTATTCTACCGCTCCCAAGCCGGACCCCTTCCAGACGGGCAGGAAACGCAGACCCGTCCGTAAGTTTGAGCAGGAGTGTGCAGCACTGTTTTTCTTCCTGCCGCAGCAAATTTGTGATATACAAGTACCATTGATCTCGATCTTCAGGAGCAACAAATGTACTGAACCGTATCCTTACCAGTTTGCACCGCTCAACTCCAAGAAGTGTTGAACCAGTCAGGTTCACTTCAACAATTAAGCCCTTCTCACTGAGAGTGAGAATCCCGGTCGGTGCAAAATCATAGAGGTCAAAGAACTTGTCCCGCGACTTTTCGAGTGCGAGATGGGATTTACGGAGTTCTTCTGCCTGCATCTCAAGTTCGATCTGGTGCACCTGAAGTTCGTGGATGAGTTGTTCAGGTGTCTGCCCTTTTAGATCGGGAGAGCGCTTCTGGAGGGACGCGAGCTGTTTCTCTGCATTGTCCCTCAACGAACGGGTGCTGCCCAAGGTGCCTGTGTTCTTATCTTCCAGTTTCTTCTTTCCCGCAGCCATGTCAGCCCCTCTTCCCATGCCATGTGCCGGTTTTACTCTTCAATTCCTTATCGCCGACAAGTGCTATCACTTCCATTGCCAGAAGAATGAGATAGGGAGCACCCTCTTTTTCGATAATCTCACGGGCGTTCAATAGCATCTTTTTTTGTCCGATACCGGGGAATGCGTGCTCGACTACGAAATTCTCAAACGACCGGTTCTTTGGCAGCACTTTTTCCAGCAGATCATGGAGCCCTGGGATATCCCACTGGCGGTTACCCAGTGTATAGAGTACCTGCCCCTGCGTTTCTTCCGGTGTCACTTTAAAGGTATCATAAAATGCCAAGCTCGCAGAGATCACTTCAAACCTGCCGTTTAAGACGATTAACGGTTCCCTCACGGTGTTGATGATGCTCTGTGCATATTCACCGGCAAGCCGGACCTCTTCGTTTTTCTTAAACAGTAACTCTTCTGTCTGTTTGCGCTCGGTGATATCCTCAATCATGCACAGATGCTGTTTGTGTTGCAGATCCGGTTCCTTTAAAGGAGCGATGGTCATGCTGATCCAGACAGCCGATCCATCCGGCCGCAGGTAGCGTTTCTTCATCTGGAATCCAGGAATCTCTCCTGCGTTCAGACGCGCCATCTGATCAAGGTCTTCCTGCACATCTTCCGGGTGCGTGATACTCATCCAATCGATAGTTTTCATTTCAGCTTCGGATCGACCTGCAATCTCAGTAAAACGCTGGTTCACTTCGTAGATATGGCCTGAATGCGAATCGATCAGTGCAATGCCGAATGGCGACTCCTGGAACATGGTCCGGAACCTCGCCTCGCTCGCTTTGAGCGCGGTAATATTGGAAAACGTCAGCACGACACCAGCGAGAGCGTTCTCCTGCGTGCGGTACGGTATGATGCGGACGAGATACCATTCATTATCCATAGTCCGCACCTGCTTCTCTCGCGGGACGCGCGAAAAAAGCACAGCCGCAGCTTCCGGGATCAGGTCCACATCCGGGGCCAGTGAACGAATATCTGCAAGCGGGCGTCCTGTATCCGAATCCGCAAGCCGGTACAATTTGGTGGCTTCGTGGGTGAACCTCCTGATGGAGAGGCGTTTATCTAAAAATATTGTGGCGATATTGGTGTTTTCGAGCAGGTTCTTCATGTCATTCTGGATGTCTGTCAGCTGCTCGATCTTTACCTGCAGTTCCGAGTTCACAGTCACGATCTCTTCATTGACCGACTGGAGCTCCTCTTTGGATGTTTCGAGTTCTTCATTTGTTGACTGGAGCTCTTCGTTTGTGGATTGCATTTCTTCGTTTGTGGACTTGAGCTCCTCGTTGGCTGCCTGCATCTCCTCGATCATCGCCTGCAGGTTCTCTTTTGTATACGCCAGATCCAGTTCGAGTACCTCTACGCGCTTTAGTTCCCCTTTTGCAGTAACACGCTTCTTTCGGACGCCTTTCTCCTGAGGAGGCAGTACGGAATCCTGGAAACTGATGAGCAGCAGCTCCCGGTTTGATTCGGGGTCGGCGAGCAGGCGTACCGTTAAGTCAACCCCGTGAGTGCCACCGTTTGTCCGGACCGGCAGATCTTTTATTACGGACGGTCTCTTTTGTGTGATGGCATTCTGGATCGCAAGGCGCAAGTTCAGTTGCAATCCCTCGCGTGCCATATCGATGATATTGGTGCTGACCTGCCCCTGTGCCGGCTGGAGGTATTTCCCGGTGTCGCCATGCACGTACACGATATTTCCTTTCTCATCGGTGATCACAGAAGGGGGCGCAAAGGATTGGAGGAGCACGCGTTTTGAAAGCTCGGAAAAATTTGGCTTCTCTTTCTTGCCGGGAGCCACGAACGCTTCCTTTCCGGGCTGTCCTCCGGTCCATGCAAAGCGCTGGGCAACCAGCGTCCGGGCTGATGTTAAGGAGGGTTTGACCCGGTAAACCTTCCACTTTTTATCGATCGACCCGAAGAGATCGGTGAAATTTCCTATGCCTTCAGACGGGCTTAAAAAGAGCATCCCGTCCGGCCTGAGCGCGTAATGGAACGCCGGAATCACCCTTTTCTGGAGTTCGGCTTCAAGATAGATGAGCAGGTTCCGGCAACTGATCAGGTCCATTTTTGTGAACGGCGGATCCTTGATCACGTTCTGGATGGCAAAGACAACC
>Ga0194039_1000217_pt1 | contig 36931 bp, 24 predicted proteins | sample JunL228m_MetaG_FD_148679 | JGI IMG/M metagenome (GOLD analysis project Ga0194039, IMG submission 148679) | Anoxic zone freshwater microbial communities from boreal shield lake in IISD Experimental Lakes Area, Ontario, Canada - Jun2016-L227-8m | ecosystem: Environmental > Aquatic > Freshwater >...
CTGGCCTGTGGCAGCAAATGTTTCAATCCGCGCCCCGTGATTTCTCACGGGGCGATTTGAGCATGAAAACGACATCCTTCGGCGGGACGTTGTTTCAATCCGCGCCCCGTGATTTCTCACGGGGCGATTCCCAGCAGTCCCGCTACGCGCATACATCGCAACGTTTCAATTCGCGCCCCGTGATTTCTCACGGGGCGATGGATCGGCTCCATCTTGTCGAACGGGCTCGCCGTGTTTCAATCCGCGCCCCGTGATTTCTCACGGGGCGATTGCGATCCGGGAAGCTGGTGGCTATGATGTCTTTGTTTCAATCCGCGCCCCGTGATTTCTCACGGGGCGATGGATCGGCTCCATCTTGTCGAACGGGCTCGCCGTGTTTCAATCCGCGCCCCGTGATTTCTCACGGGGCGATCATTTACCACGAATTCAGCACTTGGACCGCAATTGTTTCAATCCGCGCCCCGTGATTTCTCACGGGGCGATGAATCTGCCACGCGAGTCCCTGGTGATCTCGCAGGTTTCAATCCGCGCCCCGTGATTTCTCACGGGGCGATTCATCAAAACATGTTCGGTTGATCCGCGCCACATATGGTTTCAATCCGCGCCCCGTGATTTCTCACGGGGCGATAAGGTGTGACAGGTAGTGCCGTTGGTCATCGCTTTGTTTCAATCCGCGCCCCGTGATTTCTCACGGGGCGATGCGTATCGGGTTCCCTCGATGGACTGAGCTTGTTGTTTCAATCCGCGCCCCGTGATTTCTCACGGGGCGATCCTTTGAGATGGGAAACAGTCCGGCAATGGTCATGTTTCAATCCGCGCCCCGTGATTTCTCACGGGGCGATGACCTGCTGCTCGCGGTTGTCGTTGCGGCCCTTGTTTCAATCCGCGCCCCGTGATTTCTCACGGGGCGATTCTTGCGATGGCCGTCCCCGGCCTGAGCACCGTTGTTTCAATCCGCGCCCCGTGATTTCTCACGGGGCGATGTAGAAGACAAGCGACTGCGGGCGTATTTGATCGGTTTCAATCCGCGCCCCGTGATTTCTCACGGGGCGATGCGCGACCGAGCGCTTGCTGTGGCTCTTGATCTGGTTTCAATCCGCGCCCCGTGATTTCTCACGGGGCGATCGGATCAGGAAGCCGGATCAGGTCATCCAACCTTGTTTCAATCCGCGCCCCGTGATTTCTCACGGGGCGATGATTGTCAGCAACATTATCGGAGTTGAACCAACAGTTTCAATCCGCGCCCCGTGATTTCTCACGGGGCGATGGCTTCCAGAAGACGCTAAAGCGAGACATTCAGCGTTTCAATCCGCGCCCCGTGATTTCTCACGGGGCGATGGCGCACCGCCGCCGAGGCGCAAGCGAAATACCAGTTTCAATCCGCGCCCCGTGATTTCTCACGGGGCGATATATTCCTGCGAACGTCCAAGATCACAGATCGCTGTTTCAATCCGCGCCCCGTGATTTCTCACGGGGCGATGCAGCGCCTTGTTCGCATATTGCAGGAGGAAAAGGTTTCAATCCGCGCCCCGTGATTTCTCACGGGGCGATCGTTCGGCCCGCCGGGGAGTCCGGCGCGGTCGGCGTTTCAATCCGCGCCCCGTGATTTCTCACGGGGCGATACCGCCCCTGCGGGCAAGATTGCGTGCGGTAGCGGTTTCAATCCGCGCCCCGTGATTTCTCACGGGGCGATACAGCGCTGGATTTGCCAAAAGGAATTTCGTATGAGTTTCAATCCGCGCCCCGTGATTTCTCACGGGGCGATTCAAAAGTGGCCGGGTGCGGTGTTGGTATTGCTCGGTTTCAATCCGCGCCCCGTGATTTCTCACGGGGCGATCTCTTCTCGGAACGCTCCGCTGGCAGGGAGTGGATGTTTCAATCCGCGCCCCGTGATTTCTCACGGGGCGATTGGCGTCGATGTCGCGGAGGACGGCCTGTGCGTCGTTTCAATCCGCGCCCCGTGATTTCTCACGGGGCGATCACGCGGACGCTCTTGGAATCCGCAGCCCGCTGGAGTTTCAATCCGCGCCCCGTGATTTCTCACGGGGCGATGCGTCTGCTGTGGCTCTTGATCTGGGCGGTTCTGGTTTCAATCCGCGCCCCGTGATTTCTCACGGGGCGATGCGGGCAGCGGACGATTGACGCCTACGGGTATGAGTTTCAATCCGCGCCCCGTGATTTCTCACGGGGCGATCACTGGTCCGCACTTCTCGAACTACATCGAGAACGTTTCAATCCGCGCCCCGTGATTTCTCACGGGGCGATGCGCGTGGGCGACGTGGATAAAGACGCTGTCGGGGTTTCAATCCGCGCCCCGTGATTTCTCACGGGGCGATAAAGCAGGGCAGTGAGGACAGAAATCAGGATCAGTTTCAATCCGCGCCCCGTGATTTCTCACGGGGCGATCCGATTTCCTTTCCGTGCGCGAACAGTGGGAGAAGTTTCAATCCGCGCCCCGTGATTTCTCACGGGGCGATTCCGGAAGCAAGCGAAGAGACGCTTTTCAATGAGTTTCAATCCGCGCCCCGTGATTTCTCACGGGGCGATAGAAGGCAGACCCGTCAACGCGGTGGAAATCGCAGTTTCAATCCGCGCCCCGTGATTTCTCACGGGGCGATTCCTCCAGCGGCACGCCCTGGGCGAGCTTCACCATGTTTCAATCCGCGCCCCGTGATTTCTCACGGGGCGATTGCTGACGAGCTTGCGCCCGTTGTTCTCGTCGTCGTTTCAATCCGCGCCCCGTGATTTCTCACGGGGCGATAACGGGCCTGCGCCCACATCATGCCGGCCTGCATGTTTCAATCCGCGCCCCGTGATTTCTCACGGGGCGATGCTGCCGATAGAGCGAGATCCGGCGCTTGCTCTGGTTTCAATCCGCGCCCCGTGATTTCTCACGGGGCGATTCCCTGCGGGCCGCGCTCCGTTCGAAGATTGCCGAGTTTCAATCCGCGCCCCGTGATTTCTCACGGGGCGATTCACGGCGATGGATGTCTTTAACCGGAGTGTCGTGTTTCAATCCGCGCCCCGTGATTTCTCACGGGGCGATGTGGCCGAGTCGTCCTTCCAGACGATGCCCGTCATGTTTCAATCCGCGCCCCGTGATTTCTCACGGGGCGATCCTTAGCCGTCGTCTCGATGATGATCGTCGTCCCAGTTTCAATCCGCGCCCCGTGATTTCTCACGGGGCGATCCCGGCTTGCCATCCGCTTCACACGTTGGAAAACGTTTCAATCCGCGCCCCGTGATTTCTCACGGGGCGATGCGGCATGTGCCGAGAAGTCCACAGGATTGCACATGTTTCAATCCGCGCCCCGTGATTTCTCACGGGGCGATGCGGCATGTGCCGAGAAGTCCACAGGATTGCACATGTTTCAATCCGCGCCCCGTGATTTCTCACGGGGCGATTGATCCGGCTCCTGATACAAGACTTTGGTTTTCGGTTTCAATCCGCGCCCCGTGATTTCTCACGGGGCGATTCGATGAGGTGGGTTGGTGGGGTGTGGGGGCTTTTTGTTTCAATCCGCGCCCCGTGATTTCTCACGGGGCGATCTCGATCACGACTCGCTTGAACATCCGTTTTAATGTTTCAATCCGCGCCCCGTGATTTCTCACGGGGCGATGCGGGTTCGAGTGAACAATACCGTCGCGTTCGACGGTTTCAATCCGCGCCCCGTGATTTCTCACGGGGCGATCTCCAGCGGCTCGCATTCGCATTCGCAGCTCATGGTTTCAATCCGCGCCCCGTGATTTCTCACGGGGCGATCGATGAGGTGGGTTGGTGGGGTGTGGGGGCTTTTTGTTTCAATCCGCGCCCCGTGATTTCTCACGGGGCGATGGCGTCGTGGACGGCTGGGAGGAGGCCGAGGGCTGTTTCAATCCGCGCCCCGTGATTTCTCACGGGGCGATCACCACGCCACCGTCGGCGGCCGCCACTTCTTCTGGTTTCAATCCGCGCCCCGTGATTTCTCACGGGGCGATTATGGTGAATTGGGCTCGGGAGCGCATGCTCGTCGGTTTCAATCCGCGCCCCGTGATTTCTCACGGGGCGATCTTGCTCCAGATCCCGAGGGCTGGTTGAGTCCATGTTTCAATCCGCGCCCCGTGATTTCTCACGGGGCGATGAGGTGCCAGCGGGCGACTCTACGCTCTCTGGATGTTTCAATCCGCGCCCCGTGATTTCTCACGGGGCGATACTTCGTGCCTGCGTCGTTCTCGTAGTTCGAGAGGTTTCAATCCGCGCCCCGTGATTTCTCACGGGGCGATCGATCCGCTCAGGCTTGCCGTTTGCCATCCAGAGGTTTCAATCCGCGCCCCGTGATTTCTCACGGGGCGATAACAGCGGGCACGCCGGGGACAGCGGGAGTCTCGGTTTCAATCCGCGCCCCGTGATTTCTCACGGGGCGATTGGTTGCGGAGCCGTCAGCCGCGTTGGTGATGACGTTTCAATCCGCGCCCCGTGATTTCTCACGGGGCGATTTCGGGTTCTCCGCGCCCGGTTCGTCACCGATCACGTTTCAATCCGCGCCCCGTGATTTCTCACGGGGCGATCAAACCCTACCTCTGTGACGGTGAACCCGGTCATGTTTCAATCCGCGCCCCGTGATTTCTCACGGGGCGATAATGGAGTCTGAACGCGCTCCGTGGGATTCGTTCTGTTTCAATCCGCGCCCCGTGATTTCTCACGGGGCGATAAGACGCTGGTTTCTTCTGCGAACACTAGAATAGTTTCAATCCGCGCCCCGTGATTTCTCACGGGGCGATTCGCGAGTGGGCGACCGGCGGTCGGTATGATGTGGTTTCAATCCGCGCCCCGTGATTTCTCACGGGGCGATTGTATGGCCTTTAGCGGCCTGTTGGCCCATCGAGAGTTTCAATCCGCGCCCCGTGATTTCTCACGGGGCGATTTAATTGCTCGTCTGGACGCCTGCGGGGTGAGGGGTTTCAATCCGCGCCCCGTGATTTCTCACGGGGCGATTCACCACGTCCACGCCGTCGCCCGCCTTCATGTCGTTTCAATCCGCGCCCCGTGATTTCTCACGGGGCGATGGGGCGGATGGCTTGGTTGGCCTTGGCTCCGTTGTTTCAATCCGCGCCCCGTGATTTCTCACGGGGCGATCGACTTACCGCGTCCCTGATGTTGTCTTTTTGTGTGTTTCAATCCGCGCCCCGTGATTTCTCACGGGGCGATCCTCTGGTGGCAACGTGCCGCACGGGAACCGTGAAGTTTCAATCCGCGCCCCGTGATTTCTCACGGGGCGATCCGGCGACGCCTGCGCTTCGATCTTCTCAACCTTGTTTCAATCCGCGCCCCGTGATTTCTCACGGGGCGATCCGCCCACTTCTCCGCGAAGTGGTCTTCCATGCAGTTTCAATCCGCGCCCCGTGATTTCTCACGGGGCGATTCCGGCTGCGGTGCGGCCTGGACTTTCTTTCTGTTGTTTCAATCCGCGCCCCGTGATTTCTCACGGGGCGATACCGCGCCGGGCTCCCCGGCGGGCCGAACGCCGGGGTTTCAATCCGCGCCCCGTGATTTCTCACGGGGCGATCCATGAATACTGATATGTTTGCACTCACAGCAGGTGTTTCAATCCGCGCCCCGTGATTTCTCACGGGGCGATCAAATCTCAGCCATCTGCAAATCATCGAAGAATCGTTTCAATCCGCGCCCCGTGATTTCTCACGGGGCGATTTTGCCCCCGAGAGCGTTCGTGCCCATGCTTCGGGTTTCAATCCGCGCCCCGTGATTTCTCACGGGGCGATTCTCCAATCGTGGTTTGATTACGCCAACTATTCCAGTTTCAATCCGCGCCCCGTGATTTCTCACGGGGCGATCTATTGCTGGGAAATAGGATGCGGAGGAATTGGATGTTTCAATCCGCGCCCCGTGATTTCTCACGGGGCGATTATGAGTTTCGAGGGCTTCAGAGGTTGTGACAATGTTTCAATCCGCGCCCCGTGATTTCTCACGGGGCGATCTCGTCGTTCTGCATCGAGAGCTGGCGCATGGCGGTTTCAATCCGCGCCCCGTGATTTCTCACGGGGCGATGACAGCCCTCCTTTCCTCCCCTCTGACGCCGTGGTTTCAATCCGCGCCCCGTGATTTCTCACGGGGCGATCCGATTACACGAGCAAGGTGAAGCGTTCGGATCAGTTTCAATCCGCGCCCCGTGATTTCTCACGGGGCGATACATGACCTCCCACATTCCGACGTTCTTTTCTGGGTTTCAATCCGCGCCCCGTGATTTCTCACGGGGCGATTGACAGCCCTCCTTTCCTCCCCTCTGACGCCGTGGTTTCAATCCGCGCCCCGTGATTTCTCACGGGGCGATCTCGACGCGAATCCTGACTTTGGAGACACGATGCGTTTCAATCCGCGCCCCGTGATTTCTCACGGGGCGATAAGGCGTGGAAAAACAGTGCGTGGAAATCCGAATGTTTCAATCCGCGCCCCGTGATTTCTCACGGGGCGATACGCATCGCGCGCGGCCTCCCGGCTCGACGACGATGTTTCAATCCGCGCCCCGTGATTTCTCACGGGGCGATAACCGACATCACACCCTCGGCCCTCATGGTCAGCGTTTCAATCCGCGCCCCGTGATTTCTCACGGGGCGATTCCACATTATATCAATCTGCGGTCTTTTGCAAAAAGTTTCAATCCGCGCCCCGTGATTTCTCACGGGGCGATTGGGCATGGTGACGATTTGCAGGTAGTCTACGATGTTTCAATCCGCGCCCCGTGATTTCTCACGGGGCGATGGCTTGATCCACTCGCCTGCCGGGGATGGATCCGGTTTCAATCCGCGCCCCGTGATTTCTCACGGGGCGATAGTCGTTCCCGTCGTGGAGATCATCAACCCTGATGTTTCAATCCGCGCCCCGTGATTTCTCACGGGGCGATTCTCCAATCGTGGTTTGATTACGCCAACTATTCCAGTTTCAATCCGCGCCCCGTGATTTCTCACGGGGCGATCGATCCCAACGACCACGCCTTCGATCTTTCAGGAGTTTCAATCCGCGCCCCGTGATTTCTCACGGGGCGATTCCACAACCTCCTTTCCGTCTCGTGCGTTTGTAGTGTTTCAATCCGCGCCCCGTGATTTCTCACGGGGCGATAACCGCGTGGCGGTTCGCTCGATGCGCCTGTTAGGTTTCAATCCGCGCCCCGTGATTTCTCACGGGGCGATTCGTGGACTGGAAGAGCGCGCCAGGGTTCGTTGGGTTTCAATCCGCGCCCCGTGATTTCTCACGGGGCGATTCTATATGAGGGTCGCGTGCCGGGTTTGTTGAGAGGTTTCAATCCGCGCCCCGTGATTTCTCACGGGGCGATCCGCAGCCACGATCACCGTGGACTACGACATCCTTGTTTCAATCCGCGCCCCGTGATTTCTCACGGGGCGATCCCATGTCCGAATCGTGCGGTCGTCGAGGTCGATGTTTCAATCCGCGCCCCGTGATTTCTCACGGGGCGATCAGCACGACGGCGACCGGCTGCACGTTTACCGGAGTTTCAATCCGCGCCCCGTGATTTCTCACGGGGCGATCATCGTTGAAAACGTGGCGGATCTGGCCGGGGTGGTTTCAATCCGCGCCCCGTGATTTCTCACGGGGCGATAACCGCATTTCCAGGTGCCTACCGGCTTGACGCTGTTTCAATCCGCGCCCCGTGATTTCTCACGGGGCGATGCAGCAATCCGTTGCAGCGTTGACCTGCGGATATGTTTCAATCCGCGCCCCGTGATTTCTCACGGGGCGATCAGGATGCCCTGTATCGCGTTTTTATTGATGGGGTGTTTCAATCCGCGCCCCGTGATTTCTCACGGGGCGATTTGGCGGACATGATGGATGTCACTCGTGACAGTGGTTTCAATCCGCGCCCCGTGATTTCTCACGGGGCGATTTATCATCTTGCGCTTGGCGGCCCTGTCAATGTGGTTTCAATCCGCGCCCCGTGATTTCTCACGGGGCGATTCACTCTCGCCGCTTATCCGCTGTGCGTTGTCGGGTTTCAATCCGCGCCCCGTGATTTCTCACGGGGCGATGTGAGGACGCCGGGGGGCTCTACCGGCCTTCCTGCGTTTCAATCCGCGCCCCGTGATTTCTCACGGGGCGATCGGCCATCCAACGGGGAGCCCGCTGCGCTTATTCATCGTTTCAATCCGCGCCCCGTGATTTCTCACGGGGCGATCAGGGGCTGCGGCTGCGGTGGCTTCCTGCTCGTCGCGTTTCAATCCGCGCCCCGTGATTTCTCACGGGGCGATATCTTGATGTTTTCAGCCTGCTTACCTCCAAGCTGTTTCAATCCGCGCCCCGTGATTTCTCACGGGGCGATTCGCCCTTCTTGTCTTCCAGATAAGCCGCCACACAGTTTCAATCCGCGCCCCGTGATTTCTCACGGGGCGATGATTCTGTTTTAGGGTCTGGTTTGTGTCTGATTCTGTTTCAATCCGCGCCCCGTGATTTCTCACGGGGCGATCATTTACCACTGATTGAGCACCTGAACGGCAATTGTTTCAATCCGCGCCCCGTGATTTCTCACGGGGCGATCGGGGTTTTCTCGACATGCCGGACGTTTTTCCGCTGGTTTCAATCCGCGCCCCGTGATTTCTCACGGGGCGATTGGGGTGCGGTGTTGGTATTGCCGGGAAATATGAGTTTCAATCCGCGCCCCGTGATTTCTCACGGGGCGATTTCGTATCGTTCTTCTCCGTTCAACGAACTGAGGGTTTCAATCCGCGCCCCGTGATTTCTCACGGGGCGATCAAGGCAGGACGAAGCCGGGGGACGTGGTGACGAAGTTTCAATCCGCGCCCCGTGATTTCTCACGGGGCGATGCAGCAATCCGTTGCAGCGTTGACCTGCGGATATGTTTCAATCCGCGCCCCGTGATTTCTCACGGGGCGATACGGCTACGCTTCGCTACGCCGTCCCTCACTGGCGTTTCAATCCGCGCCCCGTGATTTCTCACGGGGCGATAGCATCTCGTTGGCGTAGTAGTCAACTAGAGACTGTTTCAATCCGCGCCCCGTGATTTCTCACGGGGCGATTGGTCATGCCAGAGGTCGTGCAGGTTGAGGTAATTGTTTCAATCCGCGCCCCGTGATTTCTCACGGGGCGATTAGTCCACGCGGTTCCCCTGCGGCATTGCTGCGGGTTTCAATCCGCGCCCCGTGATTTCTCACGGGGCGATCCGGTGATGCGTGACCCGGTTGTGATCGTCATCGAGTTTCAATCCGCGCCCCGTGATTTCTCACGGGGCGATCGGTATATCCCCCGTAGCTGGCCACGATTGCGCAGTTTCAATCCGCGCCCCGTGATTTCTCACGGGGCGATTCGCCCGGTTTGTCGCAGAGAGTGCCGCACCATTTGTTTCAATCCGCGCCCCGTGATTTCTCACGGGGCGATTCGATTGTGAGTGGATTGTTGCTTGTCATATTTTAGTTTCAATCCGCGCCCCGTGATTTCTCACGGGGCGATGGAACATGCAAATATTTGACCCGCGATCCGAAGCGTTTCAATCCGCGCCCCGTGATTTCTCACGGGGCGATCATCTACCTTAATTTCAAAAAGACTCGTTGTCGTGTTTCAATCCGCGCCCCGTGATTTCTCACGGGGCGATTCCGGGAGGTCAAAGAAGATGCCGGGTGTGTTCGGGTTTCAATCCGCGCCCCGTGATTTCTCACGGGGCGATTCCTGCGGGTAGGCAGGCCAGTCGTTGAGGTCTTGTTTCAATCCGCGCCCCGTGATTTCTCACGGGGCGATCGGCTCGATGGAGAGGACTTCCGCGCCCATCGTGTTTCAATCCGCGCCCCGTGATTTCTCACGGGGCGATTATGTCCTATCGTTCTTGATTACCTCGGCAACCTGGTTTCAATCCGCGCCCCGTGATTTCTCACGGGGCGATGCTCGCGCTCCGATCGAAGGGAATCAGCAATCCTGTTTCAATCCGCGCCCCGTGATTTCTCACGGGGCGATCACCCTCCTCGTCCTCGGAGCCGGATTCTTTCTCGTTTCAATCCGCGCCCCGTGATTTCTCACGGGGCGATCTGACCTGCTGCTCGCGGTTGTCGTTGCGGCCCTTGTTTCAATCCGCGCCCCGTGATTTCTCACGGGGCGATTAATTTTCGTTTGTGTGGTTATTTTTGCGGGATATGTTTCAATCCGCGCCCCGTGATTTCTCACGGGGCGATCGGATCTATTCTATATAATCAGAGAACTGGATCATGTTTCAATCCGCGCCCCGTGATTTCTCACGGGGCGATTCCTCGTGGACGCCGATTGCGGCGGCATACGAGCGGTTTCAATCCGCGCCCCGTGATTTCTCACGGGGCGATCACGGCATCCGCAATCCACTGACCCTAATGGTGATGAGAGCCAAGGATCGCGAACGTCGCGAGAGGAGGTTCATACATTCGGAATGTCAAAGAGCCAAGCGAAACGAATTCCCTTTTGTGGAGGGGTTTCTGAAGATCGCGAAGTCTTGGGGCGGCAGGCGAAGCCGGGGGTTCGCGGAGAGCAGTCACAGGACAAGCGGTTCTTCGAGGTCGATCGGTTTGCCGACGCCATGGTGTTCGGTGCGTCGGATGGCATCGGAGTCGAGAAAATAGAAGCGGACGGAATCTTTATCAAACTTGGCTTCATCGAGGAGGCGGGCGCGGAGGGCGACCCACTCTTTCTGACCGACCTGGCATTCAAAGACGGATTTTTGGACCCGGATCCCGTAGTCCGAGCAGGCGCGGGCGACGCGGCGGAGGCGGCGGATTCCGCCCTCATCGGAAGTGGCGACATCGTAGGTGACGAGGACAAGCATTTCATTTTGGGATCAGCGGTTCGTATTCTGCGACATCGTTGCGCAGGACGCGAGCCAGAAGCCTGGCCTGGACAAAAAAACTCCGGGCGATGGCGACCTGTTGTCCGAGCATCGGGTGCTGGAGGCATTCGCGTTTGCGTTCCTGATAGGCCTTGATGAGAGTCTTGCGTCCGTCGGCGGTGAGTTCGACGGCGCCGCCTTCGCGGAGGGCAAAATGAGACGGCTGGATTTGCTGGCGGTTGATGAGGGTGACGGCGAGCCGGTCGGCGAGCCAGGGGCGGAACTCCTCCATGAGGTCAAGAGCCAGCGAAGGGCGGTTGGCACGCTCGGCGTGCAGGAAGCCGACGAACGGGTCGAGGCCGGCGACGGTGAGGGCTGAGATGCAATCGTGACGCACGAGAGCGTAGAGAAAAGAAAGGAGGCAATTCACGCGGTCGAGCGGAGGCTGGCGGGTGCGGATTTTGAAGACGAAGTCCGCTTGTTGCTGTTTGAGCAGGAGGCCGAAAACCGAGAAGTAGGCCTGGGCTCCCGCGCCTTCGAGCCCGCGGACGGAGTCGGGATTTTCCGCATCCGGGAGCCGGGTGATGAGGCGGGCCATCGCATCGCAAACCGAGGCGATGGACTCCGCTGCCGCCGGATCGGTCGTCTCCCGTGCGCCGCGCAGAAGCGAGTTGCGGGCGTTGTGAAGTTTCCCGGCGACGATGCTGCGGCAGAGGCGGGTTTGAAGCTCCGGGTTCTCGCTGGCGCGGAACTGCGCGCGGCGGAGCGTGACACTCGTATCCGGCACGCCGGACACACGCGCCCGCAGGCGGCCGTTCGCATCAAGGTAGTTGACCGGGACGGCGTGTTCGAGCGAGAGCTGCATGGCACCGTGGCTGAGGATGATTTCATCGCCCATGATGCAGACGCTCTCGACGTGGTGGATGGGAAGGGAAAGCACCAGCGAGCGGTCACGCTCGATGCGCAGCGTGAGATGATCCCGCTGCACGAAGAGGCCGGGGGTCGTGAGGTAGAGGACGTTCTGGATGATTTCCGGCATCAGAGTTTATGACGCCTCAAACAAGTGGAACCGTCGATGGCAGGCCGCTTCCGGCAGGCAGACATCGTGCAGCGAGCAGCCTTCGCATTGGGGCTTCGGTTCGGCGGGTGGAACGGTGCCTGCGGCCAGAAGCGCGTGAAGCTGCCGGTTGGCCTCGAGCGTTTCGTCCCGCAATGCGGAATCAAAATCCACCCGCGTGCGCTGCTGGGATTTCGCGTGGAAGATCATGCCTTCCGGGATGCCGATGCCGAGCATTTCCTCCAGGCAGATCGCCTGGGCGCAGAGCTGGACCCGGTCGTTCAGCCACTTCGCTTTTTTTCCGGATTTGTATTCCACCGGGCGCGCCTCGGCGACGCGCCCGCCGGACTCCCGCACCTCGACGATGTCCGCCTTGCCATTGAGCCCGAGCCTGTCGGACCAGACCGGCAGGGCGCGCAGCAGCTTCCATCCCGCCCGGTGCTCGAATCCCGGCAGATCCGCATGCTCGTGGTTCAGGTCGCCTCGAAGCGTGTGCTCGTTCGCGCTCCGCAGACCATCGTTGATCTTCAGTGCCGCCCGGCGCGGGCAGTAGAGATAGTCGTTCAGCAGAGAGAGGGGGAGCGGGTCGGACATGGCTAATCCCCGCTTACAATTCGCGCCATGCCTCATCCTCCTCCGTGGTGTTCCAGTCAGCGGCCCATGCCGTTTGTGCCAATGGCAGCAGACTCCCGGCTCCTTCCGCTTGCGGCCAGCCTTTCAGGCACATCAGGAAATCGAAGACCTCCCGCCGGACGCTTTCCGGCGCGCTTTGGATTTCCTGTATCAGGGCCTGGGTCATTGCGCTCATGGCTTCACGGGAGGTGATCCTGCGGGATTTCCCAAACGATTTTCCGAGCTGTGATGCCTTTGTTTTCGTAGCCGGGAACATCTGTATGTTCATCCAGTTCGCCCGGAGCTGAACCGTGATAATCCACAATCTGCCCCGCCTCACCGGCGCGCGGGAACTCGCTGCCGGACGATTCAAAAACCTCCTTGCCGTCTTGCGTTTTCTTTTTGCCCTTTACGTCCACCAGTTCAAACAACTTGTGCGCAGGCGCATTGCCGAGTGCTGATTGGTGCTGAAAATCCACGAGGCCAACCACCCGCAGGAAGCGGCCCGAGGCCGGGTCATCACGGAACATATTCGCGAGCGCGAACAGAAAGTTGTCCAAATCGTAATAGGTGAAGCCGGTCTTGGCCGCGAACGCGGGCGAGAAGTGGATGTGGCAGCGGTAAAGGCCGTAATCAATGCCGTGCTTGCGGCCCATCGTTCGATTTCCACTGCTATCGCCGTCCTCCTCCTTTTGTTGCTTGTCCTTCTCTTTTACACTCGCAACCGCACAACGGGTGATCGTCGAGTCAAGTTGCAGCACCTTGTCTAGGCTCTCTGCAAAAGTGAACTGGATCGGCCCACGGACTTGCCCATAGAAACTTCCCTTGAGCGGACCTTCTGTTGAAATGACGCCGCCGAAGGCACGGAGATCGAAAAAAGTGCGGAGCAGCGCGGCGCGATATGACTGCTTCTTGAAATCGTCCGCCGGACTGATCTCCTCTTTCTCCGCCTCGTCCGGCTGCTCTGGTTCTGTTTTCTCTGACTTCTTACCTTTACCACCTTTCTTTTTGCCCTTTGCATCCCACGCTTCCGGCTTCTGTCCCAGTTCTTCGGCGAATATTTTCCGGGCAAGCGCTTCGATTTCGGGTGACTCCATTGATTCTTGGAGCACAGCGTTCTCTCGGATGAAAATCTGGTAGCCAAATGCGGTTGTTCCGTCGGGGCGCGGAGTCCCGTCGGGGTTGTAGAGACTGAAGAAGTTGCGAGCCTTGCGCTTCTGGCAAACGTCCGTGACCAGGCCTTTGAGCGAATCTGGCTGGACGCGAGGCATATTGCCCGTGTCGGGGTCACCGTTCGGATTCGACTTGGCGCAGTCGAACAGGAACACGATGTCATGGCGCTCGGCCACGAAGTCAGATGCCCGCTTGCCGGTCGGCAGTGTGATGAGTTTGTGATGCAGTTGGATTTCGTTGTTCATAAATCAGGCTGTCGGGGTTGAGGTTTCAGGTTGTTTGTTTGGTTTCTCGCTCTTCTTGAAATGCGGCCAGTTCTCACAGCGTTTGCGCTGGTGGTAGAAGCCGATGGCAAAGACGCCCTGTTCTTCCAACGAGAGCATCCGGGGAAAAGCTCCACCAGCCGCTTCCTTGAGTTGGGAGACGACATCGGACAATCCCTCAAAATCTTCGTTCACGCCGTCGGCACGCTTTGCCGCTGGCACACCATCCTGGAATCGGTCGCGGTCGTATTTGCCGAGTTTGTCCAGATGGTGGCGGACAAGCTGGCAGAGTTGCGGAAAGGCCAGCGCCGGAGTTTTGGATGCCGCGCCGTAAAGCCGGGTGGCTGGCGAAGACGCCGACTTTCCCTCATGGGCCTCGTTGTGGATGTGATCGAGCACGGCGAGCAATCGCCCGCAGAGAAAAGCCGTGCGATGCTCAGGCCGAACGGCGGTTTTGTCATAGGTTTCGTTCATGGTGATGCCTTTGTTGAGGGTGAAGTAGAGTTGTATCAGGCTGGTGCGGGCGCGCAGTCGCTCACTGAAAGGTTTCGCGTTGTGATCCTGGCCAGTCATCTCAACCTCCTGCCGGGAAATGGCGGCGGCGAAGATTTGATGCGGCAGCGGCTGACCAAAGAGAGCAGATTCGAACAGGGCGGAATAGGTAGCTGGAGCGGGTTTCGACTTCTGGCGTTTTGCCTTCGAGATCGTTGCTTCTGCGAGTTGGTTCAGTGTGGGAGTTCCTTCTTCCTGCGAATCCAAGCTCAGAGCAGTGAACCATTTCTTGAGGTTGTCCTGTGCGCGTGGAAGCGTGTCCGTGTGCCAGGAGCGAACGGAAAAACGGCCTTGGCCTGGCAACAAAGTCGCCGCGTAGAATCGTCCGGCTTCTATCTGAACGGGTCGGCCACCCCAGATACCGCGCAAAAAATCTCGAACGGCCAAGGTGTCTGCTTTCTCCAAAAGCCGGACGAACGGCACGGCGGAGGCTCGTGCCTTACCCAATATCTGAGCTTCCGGCATCGCCCAGAACACAGCGGTTTCGTCCGCGAGGTTGAGCCGGGTATCATCCCGCGACAGAAGCCAGTTCAGTCCAGCCGATGTCTTCTCGGCAGTTTCCAAACGCATCGTCGCCGTCTGGCTGCCAAGCCCATAGCTGGTAAACGGCGCGGCGTTGAATGATGCAAACGGGATGCTAGAGAACACTGTGGGGAAATATTGCGTTACAGGGCCTTCGCCGGATTGGTAAGCATCTGCGCCCACCGGCAGTTGCTCCATGACCTCCACCCTTTGCTTCCGCACTTGCTCCATCCACCAGCGGCGCAATTCGGGGTCTGCAACTGCAATGCGCCCATTGACGCGGAAGGAGATGGTTTCCTTTCCACCGTCCAAGTCATCGAGAAGGCGTTGCCCTCCATCTCCGGCGAATGAAACCGGCAAATCCGAAAACCGCAGCTTGTTGGGAATACGGATATAGGTCGCGATTGCTTTGATAATCGCATTATCTGGATTCTCGCGCTCGGCCTTGAACACCAACCGCCGCCACAGACTCAACTTGGAGAGCCGGTTGCGATCTGGAAACTTCTTGCCGCCTTGCTTTCTCGCCTTGATCACGTCGCGCAAACCGTGGATGCGATCTTCGGTAACTCCCGCAGGAAATATCTCATTGGCTGGCCCGGAAAGGAAATCTGGCAACCAGTTGCTATCGTTCAGGCAGACGCCCTGCACCTTTTGATTCTTCCACTGCATGTGGTAGTTCGCCGCAACTGTGAACTTTTTCCCTCGCGTATCCTTGCGTTCGCCGCTTTTCGTGAAGACGGAGACGGTAGTAGGACTAAAGTTCCAAACTCGCCCATTGCAATCCAAGTCAATGAACCAGTGGATCGGGCGGCGACGAATTGCCTCCCAGCCCGTGATGCCGTTCAACTCGGCAACGCGAATGAGTTCGCAGATCATACCGCCACCACCTTTCCGCTCTCGACGCGACTGACGGCGATCCAACCGGCGTTGGCTTTCGCGTTGAGCGAACGAGCGGCGGTCAGTCTCGGCATTCCGGTTTCAGGGTTGAAGGCGCGTCCGTCGAAATCGTTCCAGAAGCGTCCGAAATCGAAATCCCGGAACGTGAAACCAAAGTGGTCGTTCATGGTCTGCATCTGCGCTTGAACGTCAGCCGGTAGCCGCCAGTCGTGGGCTTCCTTGTCGAAATCTTCGACGAGTTCCCATTCAGCCACCGAGAATTCCCGGCAGCCAAAGAACGGTTGATAGAAGCATTGGCCGGTGCGGGCGCGGCGCAGGAACATCTGGTGATATTTCGCCATGACCTGAACGGTCTTCCAACGGGGCTGGCGATTGCGGACGCCGCCCAGTCCGAGGTCGTCTTCAATTTCGAGGCACGCTTCGATCAGGTAATCGAGCATCAGGCGGTTGCCGCTGTTATCCGCGCCGCCAGAAAGAATCAGGCTGTGGCGTTGAGCGCGCTTGTCCGCAATGTCGAAGCCGCGAGCATTGCCGTATGCCGGATGGCTTTCGTAACCGAGTTCATTGCGAAGCAGTGGCATGAGGACACCTTTGCGAATGACACCCAGACGCAGAATGTGCCAGCGGAAGCCGGTCTTGTTCTGGCGCTTCGCCGCATCGGGTTTCTCCACAGGCTTCATAAGGATGGCCTCCAGGATGCCACGCGCGGCGGACGGTGTGATGACGGGATAGCTCACGCGCTCGACGTGAAACTCCGGCATCGTGAAACAGGCGAACGGGCCTTTGACGCGAAGACAGATGGGGTCGGAAATCATAATCAATAAATCTCCTTGAGCAAATTGGTTGAGTCCGGTGCAAATTCGATTCCAGTTCCGTTGAGACCACCGTTGTAACCGGAATTCCCCGCACCCCAGATTTTAAGTTCATCATCGTCCGAATCGAACACTGGTCGGGCATAGAGGCCGAGGGCCGCTCGCACCGTTTTGTTTCGGTAATCAAGGTTGAGAATGTAAGGTTGAAGCTGTCGCCACTCGTCACGAGTGAACCAGCCATAGCCCTGCTCTCCCGGAATCGGGCGCTTGCGGGCGGCATCATAAATTGCCCACGCTGGAGTCCTGACGGGTTCGCCGTTGACGACTTGTTCGACGATGAGCAGTGGGGTCGTGAACGACTCGATGAAGTTGAACAGCTTGCTGACTTCCTCAAAACGGAGTTCGGCGCGGTTCTGTTGAATCAGACATTCGTCTGGGACGCTGATTTGATAGAGCAACCGGAAATAGTCACCGAATGAGCTTGGGTCTTCGGGAAGCGCCCGGCCCATCTTGCGGAGCAGCGTCGTTTGATTCGTGGCCGTCCCGTAGATGCCGGAGCGGCCTTCGGGATCATCGCCTTCCAAGCGGAAGACATGAACTTTGCCCAAACCACTGAGTTTGCCTTCGCGATTACAGCGCCCTGCCGCTTGCACGATAGAATCGTAAGGGCCGTAAGCGCGCCAGACTTCGGGAAAGTCCACGTCCACGCCTGCTTCGATGCACTGCGTGCTGACGAGGAAACACGGTTTCTTTTCCGCCAATCGCTGCCGGACTGCTTCGAGCACCTGCAATCTGTGAGCGGGTATCATCCAAGTGGAAAGGTGAAACGCAGCATCCGGCGAACCCATCGCTTTGGCTTGGGACTGAACAGCGGCGAACACCTGCCGCGCTGACTTGCGAGTGTTGACAATGACCAGGCATTGCTTTCGTTCGTTGGCGGTGGCTCGCTCGGCCACTTGCTCGGCGGTGAGAGTTTCCGGTTCGCTGTCCTGCTGAACGCCTGAATACTCCACGCGCTTGAGGTCATTGAAATGCTTCGCTGCGGTTGTGGGTGGAACGATGGGACGGATGTTTTTCAACCCGCAGGGAAATTCGTCGGGGTTTTCCGGGTCTTGGCCGAGCGCCGGTTGCGTCGCGGTGCAGAAGACCGCTGAACAGCCGTAGGGCCGCTCGGGGTTGGTGAGTTCGCCGAGCACGTCAAGAATCGGCTGGAGCAGATGTGGCGGGAGGGTTTGCACTTCGTCGAAGATGATCACCGACTGCGCGATGTTGTGGAGCTTGCGCGCGTCCGCCGGGCGGCGCGAGAACAGCGAGTCGAAGAACTGAACGCTAGTTGTGACGATGATGGGAGCATCCCAGTTTTCGGCGGCAAGCTGTCGAAGAGAGCGAGCGCGGGAGTAGTCACTGCCCTTGCCGTCGCGAAGTTTCTTTTCGTCCAACACGGGATCGGCGGCGCTGCTGTGGTGTTCCAAAACCACGCGTTTGTGATTGGGGTCGTCGTTCTCGATCCAAGCACCTTCCTCGCCTGTGTCGGGATGTTTGGATTTCTGTCCGGTCTGCGGGTTGACGGCATCCTTCCTCCAGAACAAATCTCCGAATACTTTGCGCAACTCGAATGCCGTCTGCTGGATGATGCTGAGGTAGGGAATCACCACAATGACGCGGCGCATCGGTTTCCATACGGTTTCGCTCTGGCCCGCTTCTTCCTGCGCGTGGGCCTTTGCGTGGTTGAGGGCAAAGAGCATTGAAGCGAGGGTCTTGCCGCCACCCGTAGGCACAGTCAGTGAGTATGAACCGCGAGGTTCGTTCGCAGCCGCACGGCACAGTTCAGCGACCTCATCGCGAACTCGTTGAACATCCTGCTCGCGCCCGGCCAACGTCGCTGGATCGCGGCGCTTGCCTATGATGAAGTTGTTCACCTGTTCCGACAGTTTGATGGCGTCGAACGTGCGCCATGCCTGCCGGTCATGCACGGCGTGCAGGGATTCGGGGTCACTTCGTTCTGTGTCCAAGCGATCCGCATCCACCAGCGCGCTGAACAGAAAACGGGTGAAAAGTTCCACCGCCATCATCTGGCGTTGCGTGTCATCACCCAAGGCTTCCAAACATGTTGGCAGAATCGGCCCGAATTTCTCAGGAATCTCGCTGAATCCCTCGTGCTTGAGCTTTTCCAAACATGCTTCTGCCCGCGCTTGATAATTCGCCCGTTTCGCCAAATCTCCGCGGTTGTGCAATCCGGCATGATGTCCGTTTACCACAAACGCGGCGGGCCAATGATCTTGCGCAAGTGCGAGCGCCGCGCCGTGATGGGCATGTGCCTCTTTGCCTCCAGGGTCGCTCTTGCCTGCTTTGATTGCCTCCATACGCCCCTGGAAAACGCTTTCGGCCTTGCCCAAATCATGGAGCAGCCCGGTAAGTTTCCCATGGCTGCTTGCGCCAAACGAGCCTGCAAAGTCTTCTGCAAGTTGTGCAACCCCGCCGAGATGGCTAGCGAGCGCTTGCTCTGGATGAGCGAGGAGTTGTTTGAAATTCATGGCTCGGTCAATTTGGGGAAAGGGGTCCCGAGATTTCCAAAGATACAGGGTAGGATTTCATGCCGTTAATGACTTTGAGGGTATCCGGAAATGCGCGCTTGGGGAGAAAATTGGGGCAGCTTTTTTTCATGTCACTGATTTGGGGCGAAGCGAGCGAAGGGTGGCATGGCGTCCGGGGCGGCGGGGGTCAGGATAGCGGAATCGGGCGTGGGGAAAAGGATATCCGGCGGGGGCGTTTGGTGAGGTTCATGCGGGGGATCCTGCCGGGGCAGGTAGGTCAAAGACTGTCCTATACTCAAAAAGATTTTTTATTTTTTTTCGACATTTGGATCCGAATCATTTTTTCAGAAGGAAGGCCACGCACACCCGAATATGATTACGACCGGAAGGAAGGCCGAGCACAGAGGGCGTCGTTGATCGGTGGGGTCCGCCGCATGGAGAAGGGATTCAAGCGGCAAGATGCCGCGGTTTTTCATCGTAATGATTCGGTTTTTGGAGAGAGGCCCTTGCCACGGCGCGGAGTTCGATTCTTTCCGGTGGGGGCACCGGAAACCACACGCGAGGGCGCGCATGCTCCCCGGGAAATTCCTTCCGCGACCTCGCGGGCAAAATACGTGAGGATCATATCCGCGCCTGCACGCTTGATCGCCACAAGCGATTCGTCACGCGTCGCCTCGTAGTCAAGCCATCCAAGTCGCGCGGCCGCGTGGATCTGCGCATACTCGCCACTCACCTGATAGGCGGCGACCGGAAGGTTGGACAGTTCGCGGACTTCGCGAATAACATCCAAATAGTAAGATGCCGGTTTAACCATAACGATATCAGCTGCTTCCATTTCATCCAGTTGGATCTCGATCCGGGCCTCCCGGCGGTTCGCGGGATCCATCTGGTAGGTCGCCTTGCTGATCGCATTTTTGCCGATTTTACTTCCCACGGCGTCGCGGAAGGGACCGTAAAGCGCGGAGGCGTATTTTGCGGCATAGGAAAGGATCGCCGTGTCTGCGAAGTGCGCGAGATCCAGCGCTTCGCGGATTGCGCGCACCCTGCCGTCCATCATATCCGATGGGGCGACGATATCGGCTCCGGCGTCGGCCTCGAGGACGGCGAGGCGGCAGAGGAGTTCGACCGTGGTATCGTTGTCCACAGATTTTCCATCGGCGGAAAGGAGTCCGTCGTGTCCATGGGATGTATAGGGGTCGAGGGCGACGTCGGTGATGACGAGCAAATCCGGGCACTTTTTTTTCACACGGCGGACGGCCTGGTAGAGGAGGTTGTCGGGGCTGAGCGCGTGAGTGCCCTGGGGGTCTTTGAGGGCGGGATCGATCGCAGGGAAGATTGCGACGGCGGGAAGGCCGAGTTGCTCCGCCTCGGCGCAAGCTTGGACGAGCGAGGCGAGGGAATGGCGGAGGACGCCCGGCATGGAGGGGATGGGGGAAGATTTCGATCCGGCGTGGACGAAGAGCGGCCAGATGAGGTCATCGGTCGTGAGGCGGGTTTCGCGGACGAGGCGGCGGATGGCATCGTTCCGGCGGAGTCTTCGAGGGCGTCGGTTCATTTATGCGGGCAGGTGGAGGATCCGGGCGCACTGGGGGCAGGAAACGATGGACTTTTCCCCGCGGAGTTCGACGGTTGTCTGGGTGGTGACCTTCATGTGGCAACCGGTGCAGACATCGTGTTCCAAGGCGACGACGGCGAGCCCGTTTTTCGTGCGGAAGAGCCGGTCGTAGCGGTCGAGGAGATCTTCCTCAACATCTGCGGCGGCCGCTGTGCGGGCGGCTTCGAGGTCCGCGATCCGGGTTTTCAGGTTGGTGGATTTTTCGGCCAGTGCGCCGATCTGGGATTCAAATTTGGTCTTGTCGGCCTGGAACGCCTGTTCAGCGCACGTGATCTGGGGTTTGAGCACCTCGGCCTCCTCCATCAGTTCCAGTTCGCGATCCTCGAGGGCAGAGACGGCCTTTTCTGCGCCCTCGATTTCGTGGGCGAGCGCGGAGAACTCCTCGTTCTTGCGTGTCTGCATCTGCTGGGATTTGTAGCGTGCGATCTGGTCGCGCTTGGCGGCGGCTTCGACCTCGAGGGTCTTTTTTTTCACCTCGATTTCCCGAGCGCTACCGCGGGCCGTTTCCAGCCGCTGGGCGGCCTCGGCGATGAGGCGTTCCTTCGTGAATTTTTCGGCCGGGATCGCTTCCAGTTCGGAGCGGAGCGTGCGGAGGCGCTGGTCTTTGTCCTGAAGCGCGAGGAGCATAGCGATGGTATCGGTCATGATGGGCATCATGCAGGATCCGCCGGAAATTATCCAGCAGCAGTTTTGAGGGGCCCGTCACGGCTGCCCAAGACCGAGGGCTTTGACCGCCGTCCATGCCTCCGCGGCAGTTGTGCGGGCCTCGTCCCATTTTCCCTCGTCGGCGAGCTTCGCCGCCTGGGCGAACATTTTTGAGGGAGGGAGGGCATCGGCGGCGGAGCAGCCGTAGAGGACACCGAGGAGGTCGGACCATGAGGAGGTGAGCTGGGCGCGTTTGGCATGGTTGGCGCGGAGCGTCCAGATCACGAGTTCGAAATGCGCGGCGACATTGGCGTCGAACTTCGCTTCGGTGGCATTCTTGAGCCTGGCAAAGACGGTTCGGAGGGGCACGAGGGCCTTGTCCTGATCGGCGGCGTCCGGGGCGGTGTGAAAAATGGCGAGGGCGCGGGACGTGTCGGACGCCATCACCAGCGAAGAGACGGGCGGGAGATGGTATTGCCTCTCGTAGATCTCGTAGAGCAGCCAGAACACTTCCTGCTGCTTTTTTCCTGCGGCATCTTTCCAGACGGCGATCTGAAGCCGTGCCATTTTTTCGGGATCAAACGCGGAGAGCGACGGCGAGCGCGGCCAGAAGCAATAGCCCGCAAGCACGAGCAGGAACAGGAGAAGAAGGCGTTTGAGGGCGAACAGCACAAGAAAAGATGGCCGGGCGGGAATTTCTCCCCGCCCGGCGCAAACGGGTTATTTGGACATATGCACACTGCTCGGAGCCGGAGCCGGCTTGGGCTTGCTGGCGCAAGCGCCGAGGCTGAGAGCGGCTGCTGCGATAGCTACTGCTGCTGCGATTTTAACGATATTCACGATTGGTTTCCCCTCCTTTCTTGGCATGTTGCCGAGCTCAACCTTGTCATAACCAGAGGGGCTGACAACATCTTTTCGTTTCTATTTTTCAGGCGATCTCGACCTCTGTGCCTGACGGGACCAGAAGGAAGAGCTCGATCACGTCGGCATTCCGGAGTCGCACGCACCCGTGGCTTGCGGGTGTTCCGATCAGGTGTTCCTGGTTCGTGCCGTGGATGTATATGTAGCGGCCGCGCGTGTTTTCATTTGCGTCATCGAGCCCCTCGAGCCAGAGGATCCGGGACAGCACCCCGTCCTCCTCGCCTCCCGGCACCGCGATCTCCCCAGTCGGGCGGCGGCTTTTGAAAACCGACCACGCCGGGGCCCCGCCGCCGAATTTTTCGCAGATCCGGAACCGCCCGAGCGGGGTCCTGAAACTTCCCGGTTCGGAACCGAGTCCAAATTTTGAGGTGGAGATCGGCCAGGACTTGACCGCCGCGCCATTCGAGAGAAGATACAGAGTCTGCCGCGCCACGTCCACACGGAGCGAACAAGCCGAGGGGGGATTGTCGTTGTCAGCCATACTTTTTTATTATGTCAAAAACTTTGCGGGTAGCAATCGTTGGGGCAACCGGCGCCGTGGGCGTCGAGATGCTTCGGGTGATGGAGCGCCGCCATTTTCCCGTTTCCAGGCTCAGGCTCCTTGCCTCCGCCCGCTCCGCCGGGAAAACCCTGGAGTTCCGGGGCGAGGAGATCGCGATCGAGGCGCTGGGCATGAATTCCTTCGAAGACATCGACATCGCCCTGTTCAGCGCGGGATCCGGAATCTCGAAAGAGTTCGGGCCGGTGGCCGTGGACTCGGGGGCCGTGGTGGTGGACAACTCGTCGGCGTTCCGCATGTGCGACGATGTCCCGCTCGTGGTGCCCGAGATCAATGCGGACGACATCAGAACCCACCATGGGATCATCGCCAACCCGAATTGCACGACCGCCATCACCCTGATCGCCCTCCATCCGCTCCATAAAAGATTTCACGTCAAAAGGATTTTTGCGTCCAGCTACCAGGCGGTCTCGGGTGCCGGGGCGCGCGCGCTCGAGGAGCTGCGCAGCCAGGTGGATGCGCTCGCGCACGGCAAAAAGTTTTCTCCCGTGGTCTTCCCGCACCAGATCGCGTTCAATGTGATCCCGCAGGTGGATTCGTTTCTGGAGACCGGCTACACGAAAGAGGAGATGAAGATGCAGAACGAGGGGCGGCGGATCATGCACCTGCCGGCGTTCCATGCGTCGGTGACCTGCGTGCGGGTGCCGGTTTTCCGCGCCCATTCGGTGGCGGTCAGCGCGGAGTTCGTGCGGTCGGTCGACCTGGGCGAGGCGGCCGACGCGCTCCGTCAGGCTCCCGGGGTTCAGCTGGTCGAAGACGGATATCCGATGCCGCTCGGATGCGCCGGGCAGGACGACTGCTTCGTGGGCAGGATGCGCCGCGACTGCGCGATGGAAAACGGACTCTCCTTCTGGGTCTGCGGGGATCAGCTCCTCAAAGGCGCGGCTCTCAACGCGGTGCAGATTGCCGAGCTGCTCTGATCACGCTCGCAGGCAGTACCGGAGCAAAGAGTCGCTTGACAATGGACTAACATGGCGGACTAAATTCCCCCATGCAGGGAGCCCCCGTCAACATCCACGAGGCGAAGACTCATTTTTCCAAGTTGATCGAGCGTGTGCAGGAAGGAGAAGTGATCGTTGTTGCCAAAGCCGGGAAAGCCGTGGCCCGTTTGGTTCCGACATTGCCGGCCGGCGGCCGCCGCGTGAGTGGACGGGCATCGAAATCCCGGACTCCGCATTTTTTGATCCGATGAACGATGAAGAGTTGGCGGCTTGGGAGGGAACCGGCGATCCCCTGGCCTGCCTGTGAAGCTGTTGCTCGACACGCATGCCGTGCTCTGGTGGGCCACCGGCTCCGGAAAACTCGGCAGGAAAGCTGCTGCGGCGATTTCCTCTCCGGCCAACGAGCCGATTCTCAGCGCGGTCAGCGCATGGGAACTTGCGGTGAAACTTCGCAGGGAAACACTCTCGCTTCCCCGTCACCTCTCCGCCGATATCACCCGACACGCAATCGGCTTCTTATTGCCCTGCCCTTACCAGGCCTCTGCGAGTTGGATCATGGTTTCGTAGTTGCGGAGAGTGCACGGCGAAAGGTTGCGGCCGTAAGGTGCGGAGGAGGGGAGCAGAACGAAGCCTCGGCCCTCGCCGGAGGTGCCTTCGTCCAAGGCGCGCTTCACCTTCTCGGCAAACGCGGGAGCGGGAAGCATTTCGATGTCGGCAATCTCCAGGTTGCCGAACAGGACGAGTTGCCGGCCATGCCGTTCCCTGACCTCGCGCAATTCCATGTCGCCTTGCGGAGGCGGCTCGATCGGATCCAATCCATCCGCGCCCATCGCGGCTATCCTGTCGAGGATGTTTTTCAGCCGGCCGTGACAATGGATGCGTGCGTAGCCGCCGTGGGCATGGATCTCGCGGATCATGGGGGTGACGTAGCGCACGACGTATTCGTCGAACAACTGCGGCGGCAGGTAGGGTTCGGAGGCATACTCCGGACCGTAGATGCGCCAGAGCCGGCCGGGAAACCGGCGGCTGACCTCGGCGGTGCGTGGCTGGATGCGGATCGCCATTTTCTCGAGCAAGCGGTGAAACAAGGCCGGTTCGGTAAATGCCAGCACCGCGTAATCTTCCATGCTGAACAAGGCTGCTGCGGCGCAGAGGGGGTCTTCCGTGTCCACCATCACGATACCCCGATCCCCGAGCGCGGCTTCCTTGGCTTCGAGAGGTCCGGTATCAATGTGCTCAGCGAATACCTCGTCCGGAATAGCAAGATAGGCTTCGACGTCGTCGGCATCTTTGAGCAGATGCTCGACCGTCCAGATGGTGTTGATATGGCGTTCGCGTTTCGTGACCTGCGTCATCGTCCGTCCGGCAACAGTCAACACGGTGCGCGTGATCTGCGCCTCCCCGTCGTCCTGCGTGTCTTCCCGGAAAAACTCGTGCCAGCGCGCGCCGGAGGCGGAACCGGTCGGGTCAATCGACCGGGCTCGCACCGGACTCACCATGCGGATGATGTCGGTGTGGTTCTCCGCAAGTTGCAAGAGCGGCTGCCAGACGGACGAGTTATAGATGTTGTAAGGGTCGAGATCTTCAGGATCAATCTGGAACCCGCCGATCTCATAGAAGCTCACCGCCGGACGGTCAACTGCCTCGCCCCGCAATGTGGCCATCAAGCGCTCGCGGCGTGTCATCACTGTGGTTTGCTGACAGGCAATCGCTTTTCGGGTGTCGCGGGCGGTTGCCAGTCAATTCCACACTGATGCAGCATTTCCATGTCACTTTGGTAGAGACATGCCCGAGCCGATGACAAGTCATATATTTTTGACAGCTCCATAGATCGTCGAAAGGGTCAGCACCCCTCACGCTTGGATGATGTGGTTCCGGATGGCGTAGCGGACGAGCTCGCCGATCGAGTGCATTCCGAGCTTGCGCATGATCGTCGCGCGGTGGGTCTCGGCGGTTTTCACGCTGATCCCGAGCTTGGCGGCGACCTCCTTGTTGCTGTGCCCCTCGGCGAGCAACTGGATGATCTCGCTCTCGCGAGAAGTCGGCTTCGAGACCTCGTCGGCCGCGACATGCGGCATGTCTTTTTTTTGAAAGCTTTCGAAGAGGACTTCGGAGACCTGGGAGCTGAAGTAGTGCCGCCCGCCGAGAATGCTCTCGATCGCGGAGAGCAGGTGGCGCCCGGCGTCGGACTTGAGGATATAGCCGTGCGCACCCGCATGGAAAACCTCGTAAACCAGGCGCTCGGCATCATGCACCGTGAAGATGAGAACTTTCGTCTGCGGGCAGACCTTGAGAATCTGGCGAGCGGCCTCGATCCCGTTGAGCTCGGGCATGCTGATGTCGAGGATCGCGACGTCCGGCTGCATCTCCTCGCAAAGGCGCACGGCCTCCCGCCCGGTGGTCGCCTCGCCGCAGCACTCGTAGGCCGGCACGCTCGCGATCAGGTTGCGGACACCGTGACGGACGATCTCGTGGTCGTCAGCGATCAGGATTTTTTTCTTTTTCTGGGCCATGGCAAAGGATTTTGACGACGAGGCTCACCCCGTAGGGCGACGAACGAATGTCCAACTCTCCGCCGAGTTGGGCAAGCCTTTCCCGCATGCCGGCGATTCCGACTCCGCCGCCCGCCCCCGGACGGGAGCCGTCTCCTTCGGCGAATCCCGTCCCATTGTCGCGAACCTCCAGCCGCACTTCGCTGCCTTCCCTCGCGAGGGAAATCCAGACCCGCCCGGCACCGGAGTGGCGGTAGATATTGCTCATCGCCTCCTGGAGGATGCGGAAGAGCGTGGTTTCGGCATCGGTCTCGAGGCGGGGAAATTCCGGGGGCAGATCGAGCGTGACCGGGATCGCTGTCCTCTTGGCGAAGCCATCCGCGAACCAACGGATGGCAAACGGAAGGCCCACTTCGTCCAGGAGCGGCGGGTGCAGGAGATACGAAAGGGTTCGCAGCTCCATACAGCAGTCGCGGGCGATCTGCCGGGTCTCGGCGACAATCTTCCGCATGGACTCGTCGCCCGCCAGAGGTTCGAGCAGGCTCATGTTCATCTCCAAGGCGGAAAGGCTCTGCGCGGTCGAATCATGGAGCTCCCTCGCGATCTTCCTCCTCTCGTCGTCTTGGAGGCGCATCAGGCGGCTCGAAAGCGTCCGGAGCTGCCGCTCGGAGTTCTGAAGACTCTGCTGCGCCTGGATCTGTGGGGAAATATCCGCGGCAACCCACTGCCCGCCGGCGCAGGTCCCGTCCGGAAGAAAATTTGCCCGCAACGTGCTGCGGAGCCAAAGTGCCAGGGACTCGCCGTCGAGGATCTGGTGGATGAATGTCTCAATCGGTCGCCCGGGCTCGAGGCACCGGAATTTTTGCGAGAGCAGCTCGAAGGTGACCGTCGGCAGGCAGTGCTGCAAAAAGCTGCTGTCCCGCCCCCCCTTGGCGAAGATCCGCTGAAAAATTCCGTTGGCAAACGTGAGTTCGAACCCGGGCGAGAACCGGCAGATGATTTCGTTCTGATCCTCGACGACCGCGCGGTAGCTCCACCGTGCGCGATCGAGCTGGCCGGCGAGCCCCTCGATCCGCCTCGCCAGTGTGGCCAACTCGTCACTTCCGCCGAAGTCCAGGTGGAGGGGAAGTCCCGCTTCCTCCACTTTCCTGGTGAGATCGCGGATGCGCGCGAGGATCGTCCGGTCGAGGAGGATCCACATCACCAGAAAAAGCGTTCCTCCGGCCAGCGTGAGCACCGTGAGGAACACCTGCACCGCCTGAAGTCCCTCCGCATAAAGCGGCCGTCCCTGGGAGAGCTGGACCTGGCCGATCGGGGTGCCGTTGATCCCGCGGATGAGAATGTGCCCGACGAGCTCGTTCGGGCCGGCGACCCGCACAAAAAACTCGTTGCGTGCGAGCATCTGCAGGAGCGGCTCGTTGTTCTCGCCGCTCACATTCACAGTCCGCAGCGGCGTGAATACCACCCGCGCCCCAAACATGCCTTCCAGGAACGCCATCGACTCGCCATCGAAAATCCTCCCGCCGGCGATCAGGCGGCCGCCGTCCACGCTCCGGCAGGCGATGGCTGTCAGCGAGTCTCCCAGAAGGATGAAGCCCGCCTTCGGCAGGCGGACTGTCCCATCCATCCATTGTGTCCAGCGGAAGGGCTCCGAAAAGCCAGCGGGCGCGTCCGCATCGCGAAACATCGTGCGCTCGATCCGCCCGGAGGAATCTGCGACCGAAAGAAAGTCGAGATGGAGGGCCACGAGCACACCGGCCGGGGGAAGCCAGTCCCGCTCCGGGGATTTGTTCCTCTCGATCCAGTCGGTCACAGAAATCTCCAGCGGCCGCGTCTCGCGGGACAGCATGAGAGTGAACCTCTGGAGCGTCGCGATCATTTCCTGACGCTCGGTTTCTTCAAATTCCCGGAGGATAATCTCGCTGGTCAGCAGGACAACCGCCGAGCCGAGCAGGAACGAGAAAATGACAAAGAGAGTGAGCGCCTTCGAGTAAACGCTCTGCGCGGGAAGCCCGAGGATCCGTGCGATCCATCCTTGCGATCCCCTCGGGCCGTCCGGACCCGGTGCGCCGGAGCTTCCTGTCGTCATGCCGCTCAACGCGGGGCCGACACGGCCGGAGCGGATGGTCCTTTTTTAGGCAGGATGACCTGGCTGAGGTTGAAGATCGGCCCGTAGATCGCATAGACGAGGCCCCCGACGATACAGCCCATCATGACGAGGACGATGGGCTCGAGGATCTTGTCAATCTGGCTGGCGATGACATCCAGCTCCTCCTCGTAGTCGGTGGCGATCTCGTCAAGCATCTCGTTGACGCCGCCGGTCTCGCCGGCCATCTGCACCACGGCCGCGATCGTGCGACCGTCCGGACCGAGGCGGTGGGATTCCATCAGAAAACTCTCCGGAAGCGAGAGCCCGTCGGTGATGTGGTCGCGAACCGCGAAGTAGAACCGCGCGAACTCGACATGGTTCGAGGATTTCGCAGCGATCTCGAGAGCGATCGAGATCCTCACGTTCGCCTGCAGGAGAAGCGCCAGCGTGCGGAAGCTCACCATCGCGGCGGATTTCCGGACGATGTTTCCGACGGTGGGCAGGTGGGTGATGGCGATCTGCACCGGCGGCTTGCAATACAGCTTCGGCCAGTATTTGAAAAATGCCATCAGCGCGATGATCGGGATGGCGGCCAGGTAGGGCTGCTTCAGGAGGATGTCCGAGAACACCATGAGGATCCGTGTCGGGAGCGGAAGCGTGGCGTTCATCGAGACGTAGAGCTTCGAAATCGCGGGGATCAGGGTGAAGGCCATGATGATAACAACCCCGACGGCCAGCACGAGAACGATCGCCGGGTAGATCATGCCGGACTTGAGCTTGCGCAGGATTTTCGCCGAATTGCTGCGCCCGCGCGCGATCTGCTTGAAAACCGCATGGATCTGGCCCGACTCCTCGCCGGCGCGGATGAGGGCGATGACATCCTCTGTGAAAAGGTCGGGGTGCATCGCAAAGCAGTCGCTGAGCTTGTCGCCGTTGAGCACGTGCTGGGCGATGTCGGCAACCGCCCCCCGGTAGCGGGGCGATTTCAGCCGGGCCGCCATCAGCTCCAGGCTCTTGATGGTCGAGATGTTCCGCTCGAGGCACCGGGCCATACCGCCGAACAATGTCACCGCCTCCTCAATCGTCGGCTTCTTTCCGGATAAGCGCTGCAGCCCCTCGTCCAGTCCGGTGATATCCGAAACGATCGCCGTTTCATTCGGTGCCTTTCCCGCCCCCAGCACCGCCTTGGTATCATCATCCGTGTCCACGATGATCTCGGTGGACTTCGAGGTGTAGATGTTCGTGAGGACGACTTTTTTCAGCATGTCCGGGACAAGGTGTTCCGCATCATGCGCAGGCCGTGCATTTCAAGCGAGAATATTTTGCCGGAAGGGTTCCCTGCTTTTTTGATGCCCCTGTGTCATTTTGACTTGAGGCAATGCGTTTCCGATCCCTGATCCGCGCGTCAGCGCAAGCATTGGAGGGATGACGCCCCCGGCATCCACTCTGCAGGAGTTCCAGAGCTCACAGAACCGGGAAGCGGAGCGGCGAGAGGACGCGGCCCCTGCATTTTGCGCGAAGCGCTTTGGAGTGGCGCGGACAAGTCCGCGCTTTTCCGTGGACTGCACCCCAAAAAATACGAACGTGGGAATCGCGAAACCGCGCTGGGATCAAAAGGCGGTGGCAAGTTGCGGCACTCCAAAGCCCGCCGAGGCGGGCGAAATGTTCGGGCGGCTCTCGGGCAGGATGGGTTCGGCAGGATGCCAAACCCTGCACGCTGGAAGCGTGCGCTCCCTCGCAGATTTTCCCTGCCTGCCTCGATGATCTGTGGAAATCCGAGCCATCCGTGGTTCAAAAGCGTGTTTTGGGTTGGATGATTTCGCCGGATGCGACAAATCTGCTACCCCATACATCTTCGCCGCTTTCGGAAACGACGCGAATCCGGCACGCGCTCTGCCGGGCCGAGCCGCCGGTCAACTCATAGGAGAATCGCGGGGAGAGCTCATCCATCCGGAGAGGATTCTTTTGGTATTCGATGCGAAGGTTTGAAATCGTAAGCATATTGTTAACTCAGATCAGTATTTGACGTTTAGTGTAGAGGCGGGGAAGTTGTCGGTGCGAAACGGCGAGGCGGGGAATCCGGCTTTATTGTAAAGGTTGCACGTCGGGTTCGCGGTCCATCCGTAGCGGACGGCCACGGGTGCTGGGACTTTATCGCTCCCTACGACCACCGTATCGCCCTCGATTTTGGCATCCGCCCACACCCATTTTTTGTCCTCGCCGCAGATGGCGAAGCCTTCCAGTTCGCTTTGGGGGCTGTTGCGCACGAGCGGCGCGGTTTCGTTTTTCAAGGAACTCCTCACATAGGTCGCCGGAACGGGATGCGCGACCAGTCCGCCCCCAACGTGAGCGAAGCTCAAGCGGGCCTTTCCGTTCTCGATCTTCAGCGATTGGTAAACCGGGCCGGAGAACGCGACGGCTTTTCCATAATCCTTGGCCAAGGCCAGTGCCGCCAGCCGATCCCCAACGTCCCGCTTGTTGCGCGGATGGCCATCGGCCGCTTCGCCAAGGTCGATCAAGACCGCTTGGCCGGTGTGGGGCAGCTTCAGGGCATTCGCCTGCGCTTCCTGAAGTTCCGCCCAGGAATCTTCGCCAGGCTTTGCGTTCTTGCCTCCGCAGTTGGCCAGTTGGCAAAAGTAAAACGAGAAGTCGCCCTGCTTCCATTGTGCACGCCAATCCTGGATCAAGAGCGGGAAGGCGGTGCGGTATTGCCAGGCGCGCGGAACATTGGATTCGCCTTGATACCAGATGGCACCCCGGATGGCGAACGGCACGACCGGCGCGATCATCCCGCCATAGAGCGATCCGCTAATGTAGTGCGGGGGCTGGCGTTCGAGCGGGGCAACCGGCGCGGAGGCCACCTGCTGCTCGCTGAGCGCGGAAAACGCATGTTCCGCTTTGGCGAGCCATTCTTTACCGACCCACAACGGCCCCGACCGGTGATGGTCAAAGCAATTGATGAAATTCGGTGCGGAAACCGGCGCGTAGATGCGCACGGCGACGACGGACTTGCCTTCCTTGACCAGCTCCGGAGGGATCGTGCAAAAGCGGTAGGCTTTCCGCCCCGGCAGGTTGCTGAAAGTGGTCGCCTTGATTAGTTGACCGTTCCAGTAGAACGACTCAAAGTTCAAGTCCTCCAGCAAGCCGAGGGGTAAGATCAGCGGCTTGCCGGATTGGTTCGCATCGATGGAGATTTCCTTGCGCAGCCAGAAGACGCCGCTGGCGGGCAGGCCGGGTGCGGCCACGGGCCCGGGAAGTGGGATTTTGATCCAGTCTTCAGGGACGATGGTCGTTCCGGCATAGGCGGCGGCGTCCGAGCTCGGCTTGTCTTCGCGGGCGTTGTCCGCGATCCATTTGCCGAAAGCGGCGACGAAGGTGGTTTTATTTTCGGGGTAAGCTTTGTACTCCGCGATTTGCCGTTCCCCGGATTCCTTCAATTCGGAAACCGTGGCGAGCGCTTCCCGGCTCGTCCAAGCTTCGACGGGGGTGCCGCCCAAACTGCTGTTCAGGATGCCGATAGGCGTTTGAAGTTCCTGTTGCAGCTTCTTGCCAAAGAAATAGCCGACGGCGGTGAAGTTCGCAGTCGTATCGGGTCCGGCGACGGTCCACTCACCAACACATTTGTCCAGCGGATCAAAAGAGGTTGCTTTTTTCACGAGGAACTGGCGCAACATCGGATTGGCCGAGGCTGCGATCTCCTCGTCTGCGCCGATGACACTGGCCCAGCCCTTGATGGGAAATTCCATATTGGATTGCCCGGAGGCGACCCAGACTTCGCCCACGACGACATCTTCGACGGCGATGTGGTTCGTCCCCTGCACGACCATCTCGAACGGACCGGGCTTGCTCTCGCTCAGGTTCAACTCGACGGACCACTTCCCATCGGGCCCGGCGGTGGCTTTGCCGCTCGCAGCGTCGAGCGTCACCGAGACATCATCGCCAGGATCAGCCTTGCCCCAGATCCGAGCCTTGGCCGTTTTCTGCAACACCATGTGATTGGAGATAATAGATGGCAAAACGACATCGGCCCACGCGGGACTGACGAACATGACCGCAAGAAAAATGGCCAAAAACGGGAATCCAACGGATAAAATGGAACTCGGGAATTTCATAGGGGGAGAGGAGGCTTCGGAGATATGGCCTTTCTACGGCTGAAGAACGGCGCATAGGGCTGCCGCCCAGAATTTCCCGAGGCTCGCTGCTCCGATGGCATTAGGATGCAAATAAAAGTCCCCATTCTTACCGGGTTCCCTGACGATCTCTGACTTGTAGTAAGCAGCAAAGTACTGGTAGGCAAAAGTATCACCGCCATAAACACGATTCGGATGACTGCTATTATATTCCGTCACAAGCGAATCGATTTTTGGAGAATAACTCTTCAGCCGGTCCGCCGCGGAATCGCCCTCATAATCCCATCTGTTGTGAGCGTTGGGGGAATACCAGATCGGATGATGGATAACCACCTTGCAATCAGGGAAATCAGAGAGAAGCTGATCAATGGTTTTTTTGAGGTTATTGTGGTAGTCTACAGCTGAAACATGATTCGTATTGGCGCTGTCATTAGTTCCGAGCATGATCGAAAAAATAAGCTGTCCGGGATGAGTGGCCTTTAGCTGCTCGGCTGCCGACTTCACGGCGATAAACGCCTCAGTAGCAGGCGGCAGGAAAGCGCCGGTGCCATAGCCGCAATAACCCTGATTGGAAGTGTAAATAGGGGTGTTGGGCATCCGCTTTTCCAGCTCATGGGCGCAATTCATTGGAGGGGCCTGAGCGAGGCGTTTGTCATTTCCTTCGTTATCCAGCCAAGCACCAAAGGTGATGCTGTCCCCAATAAATACGATGTTCATAGTTGAAGAAGCCGACGACGGGTTGGGCAGAGGAGCCTGCTGCGCGACGAGCGATAAGGCGCTGGATGTCAAAGCCAAGAATAAGTGAAGAGTTTTCATAATAAGTATTATTGGTTGGGGCTCCATCCCTCGTAGCGGAAGGGAACCGCAGGCAGACCCGATTGGTTGACCAGATTCACCTGAGGATTGTCGGCCCATCCATATCTGACGGCGACTGGTTTGGCGACTTGCGGGCAAGAGAGAAAAACGGTCCCTTCGGCCTCTTTGGAGCCGGCGACGCCAGGGAGGATCTTGGCATCCGCCCAGGCAAATACCTTCTTTTCGCCCGCAATCGCAAATCCTTTGATCGGTCCGCCGTCCTGCGTAGTCAGGCCAGCAGCGGTGCCTGGCTGAAAGGTGACGGTGACGTTGCCAGCATCAAACTGGGCAGAGGCAAAGGCAGGTCCGGAATAGACGATCTCCTTGCCGTAGGTCTTGGCTTCGGCGACCAAGGCGAGCCTGCGTCCCACTTCCTGCTTGTTGGCGGCGTGAATGTCTTTGGCTTGTCCGATATCGATCGTAACGGCCAAACCGGAGTTCGGCACTTTGAGCGCAGTCTCCCGGTGCGCCTCGCGCACCTCGGCAAAGCCGCTGCTGGTGGGATAAGGATATTGCTCGCCATAATTAGCAACCTGCACGATGTAAAACGGGAAATCGCCTTGCCCCCAAGCCTTGCGCCAGGCCCCGATCATCTGAGGAAGCATTCGGCGGTAGCGGCTCGCGTCTACGCGGTCCGTTTCGCCCTGATACCAGACGACTCCTTTGATCGGATACTTTGTCAGCCCGGCGATCATCCCATTGTAAAGCGTGCTCGGGCAGTGGGTCGCGCCAGCCGGGGCCGGCTGGTTCGGCTTTGGAGGAATTGGTTGGCCTGCCGCTTTCGCCGACTCGGAGGCAGCGGTCCATGCGGGGAGAAGCTCCTTGTCATATTTTTCCTTGAGCTGTGGATAGTCCCTTATCGCCTCCTGGCGCGGGATGTAGTAGTGTTCTTTAAAATCCGGATCACCTTGCAAGACTTCGGTGGGCGTCCAAGTCTGGCAGGTGGTGCCACCCATGCAGGATCGGATAAACCCGATCGGAAGGCCCAAATCCTGATGGAGCTTCTGGGAAAAGAAATACCCGACCGCTGACCAGAGCGGGACGGTTGCCGGCGTGCAGACCTCCCATTTCCCTTGGCCCCATTGATTGCTTTCCACGTCGTTGAAAGTGGTTTCGCTTCCTTTCCAGGGGACGGTGAACATCCGGATATTCGGAAAGTTGGCGGCGGCGGTTTCCTGTTCGGCGTTGAGAACGCTTTGGAGGGGCTTCCAAATGCCTGCGGGGCTTGGCCCGATCGGCATGTCCATGTTCGACTGCCCGGAACCAACCCAGACATCGCCCACAGCGACGTTTTGAATCGTGAGCGTGTTATTCCCCGCAACCGTCATTGACCCGACGAACCCCGGCTTCAAGCCGTCAAGCTTGACGCGCCAGTGGCCTTCCCCATCGGCGGTGGCTGTGGCAACAGTCCCGGCGATTTTGACGGTGACCTGTTCGCCAGGATCCGCCTTCCCCCACACGGCGGCTTGCGGATGCTGGAGGACCATGTTGTCGGAAATCAGCGCAGGCAGAGTTACGTCAGCCCGCGCGCTCGCGAGGGCGATGACAACCGGGAGGATAAAGAGCAGGAGCTTTTTCATAAATTCAGTTACTTACCTTTCATTGCCAGTTGTGTCTCGATTTCCTTGATAATGGCGTCGGCGAACAGTTTGGAAACTTCCGGCCCCCAATGAACATTATCCTGGCTGCCCTTGAACGAGGCGAGACTCTGTTTCTCTGCGATAGCGTAGAGATCGACTTCCGGGATCCCCTCTTTCTTCATGACCGTGTCAACGATGCCGTTGTATTTGACCATACGTTCGTTATCCGGGCCGTCCAGCTTCTGCGTCCCGTCAGCTTGGATCGCCCGCACCGGTGTGCATCGCACCCAGATGAACTGAGTTTTCGGTGCCTCGGCTTTGAGGAATTCCACCATGTTCGAGAAATTGGGAACGATGCTCTCCTCGGGGCAGCGCCAAGCCTGCTTCGGAGACCACATGTGGAGGGTCATGGAATTCCAGGAGATCACGTCGTAGGGACCGTTGGAGAAAACGCCTCTCCAAGCGATCTTGGCGGCGGCCTTGTCGCCGTCCTTGAGCGCCTCGGAGCCGAACCAGGTGCCGCCGACCCAGTAGTCCACGTAGGCCTTGCCCTTGAAATGCTCGGTGATAAACCCGCGGTAGCCCATGGAGATCGAGTCGCCGATGACCAGGATGCGAGGGAGTTTGAGGTCTTTCACTTCGGCCCTTAAGATAAAGTAGTTGAGGCCGGCGAACGCGCGCATCCGTTCGGCGCTCTGGTCGTAGCCGGTCGGAAAGATTGCCGAATCGCATATCTTGAGGTTGCGGATAGCGTAGGGTTTGCCTGGTTTGGTCTTGATCTGGCCGAAGACTAAAGGCAGCGGGCTGGGGTTCACCGCATCCGTCGCAAGCAAGAGCAGCCCGTCGCGGAAGAACTGCAGTTGTTTGTCTTTGACGACAAAGGAAAGCTTATAAAAGCAACTCACCTCCGGGAGCAATTTCCCCTGCTCGATTCTTCCGTCATTGGCCAGGATAAACCCCGCGCCATAAGATGTGTAGTCAAGCCCAAGCCCGACCTTGTCCGCAACGCTGGCGTTTGACATGAGAAGGAGACCGTCGTCGTTCGGATCGCGTTTCACCTCGAATTCGATCGTGTAGTCATTCTGGGCTCCAAGCGCCGAAGCTGGGATCGCAAACGAATTCGAGCCGTCGAGTTTGACGCCGCCGTCGACCAGTTCGACTTTTCCCTGGATCGAGGCCGGATCAATGGCGTTCTTTCCGAGCTCCCAGGTTATGTGCCTCCGCGCAGCCTTCGCCGGGTCGGCGAAGATCAACTGCACCGGGCCGAATCCAATGCCGCCGTCGTTAATCGGGTCGTCATCCAGCAGTGTGATCTCGTTCTCCCCGGCCTTGAGCAAACCCGGGGGAATCAGGTAGCACCGTGGGGTATTGTAGGCCGAGGACGAGGTGAAGAAGTTGTCCGGGCCGGTGTGGCCGATCTTGACGCCGTTGAGCCATGTGGTGTCCCAATCGTCCACTCCGCCCATGACCAGGCAGGGTTCGGCCCCGGCGGGCAAGGCGGCTGGGAGCGTGAAGCTCTTGCGATACCAGAAGAAACCGTTGTGTTTTTTCCAGTCGGCATGCTGGGACTGGTAGTTGCCAGGGACGATTACGTCGTGCCAGCGGGGGTCAGTGGCGGGCGGACAAGGCTGATCGGTCTTGCCGATCGCGCAGCCGCGCCACTTGCCCTCCAGGCTGAACGGCTCCAGCGCGGCGGCCAGATCCCCGCTTGGCTTGGCATCTTGGGATTGCGCGTGGGCAGAGACGGCGAGCGAGAGAGCGAGCGCAGCAAAGAGTGGTCTTTTCATGGATGAGGTTACGTATGTGCAAGGCATTTTCATTTAAATAGGTTTTTGCAGATCATGTTGTGGGGAAGTGAGATTCTCATGGGTTTC
>Ga0194039_1000219_pt1 | contig 36834 bp, 59 predicted proteins | sample JunL228m_MetaG_FD_148679 | JGI IMG/M metagenome (GOLD analysis project Ga0194039, IMG submission 148679) | Anoxic zone freshwater microbial communities from boreal shield lake in IISD Experimental Lakes Area, Ontario, Canada - Jun2016-L227-8m | ecosystem: Environmental > Aquatic > Freshwater >...
AACGGAAACTTTGCAGCGACAGTTATTTACTGTCGCTGCAAAGTTTCCGTTTGCACGAATATCGAGCAAGTCACCTGCCGAGTTTAGAGAGTTTGCAGGCATCGAATAGCTTGCAACAACTATATCATTTGCACCGGCTGAAGCAGGGCTTGTGCCGTTTGAAGAAAATTTAAATATATCGCCGCACAAACCGCTATTGGCTAAACCGGAGCCAAATTGCTGGGTTGATAAACCGCTAAGATTTGCCGCTAGAATATTATATTTTAGCATTTTGGTTAGATAACCGAGTGTAATATCACCTGACATTTTGAAAGCTCCTTAAATAATTGTTTCAATAGATAATTCGCCACTTGCGACATTGTCACCCGTGCGTTTGCGTAAAAGATTATATTCCCGTTCAACTTTTGCTTGGTAAGTTGATTCCATTTTAGAATCTTGCCGATTTTCCCCATAAAGCCGAGCCAGTGCCTCATAATAAAGCAATCTGTCTGCATTATTGGTAAAGTCGTTAGAATCCCCGGGATTTACTAAATCGGAATAATCTTTGATATAATTGACAACCAAAGAATAAGCGAGATTTGGCAAGAAATAGAACTCATAATTGCCGTTGCGGAAACAGTAAGCATATGGCAAGCCGATTCCGTTTATAGACATACCGTCAAGTTGAGCAGGCGAGATTTTTTTCATTCTATAGCGAAGGCTGCTATAATAAATCACAAATCCGTCTTTTTGCTTTTCATAAAGAAAATTGCTCGGCAATACCGGAGCATTTGGATAATTTGCAACCGAGTTTCCGTAACCTAAAACATAGGGGTCACTTCTGGCAGAGCCGTCAAGTGCCGCACTATTGTCCATTGTCAAAGTAACCTGTGCCTCATTGAACCAAAAAGATTTTTGTTTCCAGTAATGCAAAGCATCGTTTATTGCGTCCTGAACATCGCCCACCGCAATTGCAGTGTTGCCACCGTCGATTAGTTTTTTGCTAATCTTTGCTTGCAGTGAGCTAAATGTTACAGTCATGCTATACCTTAAACGATAGAGTTATAGTCATAAGTTCCGAGTGCGTTAAAGCTGATATTGTTGGTTGTGGTAGTGGTAGCACCGCCGATCAAAGCAACAATCCAGCCGTTACCCAATGCTTGCCATTGCGAGCCGGCAACCACGGCAGGAGTCAAAAGACCGCCGGCAGCAGCATTTGAGGACGCAGTCAAGAATCCGTTGGTTACGCTGGTTATAGTGCTGTCCTCATAATAATAACCGAGTGCAGCGGTAACCGAAGTACCCAAAGCGGCAGTTTGAAACCATGAGCCGTAAGAAAGTTTGAAGCCTTTACTAAAAGCAAACAAACCGATTAACTGTCCGACTACGGTACCGGAAGGAACGCTAACCTGCCCGATATATGAGCGAGCATTACCGCTTCTTTCGATTTTAGTGCGAGCAATAAAATCTTGGTAATCGTCCGTAAAACCGGTTGGAACGATATTAGGATATTGTAAAGCCATAAAATTTTCCCTTTTCTATTAAGCGTGAGCGGCTGCATAAGTAGAAAGAACCATTACACCGACATCGTCTTTATTGGTCGGAGATAGTTTTTTCATACCGTAAATCAATCGGCATTCCATACCTTTGTAATAATCATAGTCTTTCAACATGCTGAAATATTTTACAGGCACTTCTTTGTCAGTGATACGTCCGCCAAACGGTGAAGCATAAGCAAGGGCATCTTTACCGACTAACACCGCACGACGGGTAGTGGTAATTACTGCACTGCTCGAGCTGTTTTGCCCGTAAGCAACACGTGGAGCCATGTAGATATCGATATTTCCGTATTGTCCAACCGAGTAAAGATTGTTTTTAAAGACGTTTTCGATGCGGTTGTTTTTGTTATTGCCAATCATTTCAGATAACGCAATGTTGAACCACTGGATTTTACCGGTCGAGTTTTGCTTCAAGTCGGTATATTGTTCAGGCGAGATAAACAACATAAAGCGGTCGTTTTCAAGCGGAGCAATCGGCTGGTCGGAGCGTTCGTTTTTCTCAATCGCCCAATCCAACAAGTCCAAAGACATAATATCGGAAGAGGTAAGATTTTCGTCGCCTGTGTAAGAAGTGCTTGGACGAATGATACGGTTGGTAGTCGGTGCAATAATCGGATTGTTACCTTGAACATGAATAATGTTCGAGCTGTTATAGGTAGTTCCGTTTAGTGTCAAAGTGGTAGGGTTTGAACCTGCAAGCTGGTTGAACATCGAAGCGTCGACAAGTTCAGCCGCACGACGACCGAGAACCACAGCGGTTTCTTCCGAGAAATTAACCTCGGTGCGTTGCTGCTCGATAGTGTCATCGTTTGGATTTAGAACGGCAAAACGGCTTACGTTAATCGCAAGAGTGGCGTTTTGCAATGAGAGTGCTTCTTCATTACCGTCGAGAGTTCCACCTTCACCTACGGGAACACCGGTAAGTTTACCGATATACGAGAAGGTAAGCTGGTCACCACGGGAAACATCTTTGTTCATTAGTTTTTTAGGAAAATGAACTGCACCGGTTTCAAACATTTTTGATAGAGCGGTACGAGCCATAGCTTGAATCCACCCCTTTTTCTCCCAAACTTTTACCGTTAGGGCATTGTTAGTTAGCATTTGCGAACTTGACATAATTACTCCATATTGGAAATTGATTAAAAAAAGACAAAATCAATCATCGGAGTTTCTGCTTATTTAGAGGAGCGACCCTGCCTGTCCGTTTACCCGGTGGACGAATCCGCTTTGATGAGCGGCAATTAACGCTTGCATTCGCCTATATTTAAAGCCTGAAGGAAGGCACTATCTTTTTGGCAAGATGTAGCCGAAAGTTATTTTAGACACTTACAAACCTCGCTATGCGGTAATAAAAGAATATATTGCTTGGCGTTTTCTTGCAAGCATAAAAAAACCCACCGGGTTTTATGCGGTGGGTCAAAACAAGAAGGTCTAATATGCAAAACCTATGTTATCGATTTTTTACAGCTTTGCAAGATTAAACTGTGTGAGCCGGTTCTAAATCGGTAAGAACGTGCAAAACATTATCTGCAACGCCCGAAATAGCTGTTTCCAAGGTTGCGGATACTTCGGTCAATTTTGCTTCAATTGCCGTAAAATCAACAACGGGAGCAGGAATTTGCAATTTAGCAATCTCGGCTTCCAAAGCTGCGGTAATTGCGGCAGGTAATGCGTTGATTGCAGTAACGAGTGCGGATTGATTATTTTCGACTGCTTGAGTAAGTGCGTTAAGCGAAGCAACTGCGGTAAGTACATTATCGGCTATATCGGTCATGGTGTTTCTCCCAAAAATTATATTAAAAAGATTTGTCATAATTAGAATCCTATTGATTGTAAATATGCGACATCGGCAGCATCAAGATTCATAAGCTGGAACGGGGTCATCTCTGCCGCTTCCTGCAAGGTTATACGTGAACCCGTGCTTTGTCCACCCGAATTGAGAGGGCTTACAAATTTATCTTGATTCTTGCTGATTGTTTCAACACTCACAACCTTACGCTCGGTTTCGGTTTGGCGTGGTGCCGGGCGAATTTCTTGCTGCGGATTATAGCCGAATCGGGTTATTGCTTCGTCATAAAGCCGTTGTGCGACATTTTCGCCATTAGATGCCGCTTGTGCCGACAATATCAGTTTCTCTTTGATAAAAGCAGTTTCAATTTGTGAATCAGTCCATTGCGGAGCGATTCTCTTTATTGCGGTGGCAAATTCCTTTTTAGCGTGAGACATTGCCAAATCATAATCGGGCTTTTGCTGTTTAAAGTTGTTCTCAAAGGTTTCGACTTCACGCATTGCACCTGAAACAACCGCCTCGGCTTCTCTCTCTTTTCTGGCAGACTCAATTTTTGCCATATTTACTTGACGCTCAAGCCCCGATACTTCGGCATTCCAAAGCACCCAGCTTGCGGCATCTTGCTCTTTGTTCGGCTCGCTGTTGAGAAGATTGTTTAATTGTGCCTCTGCACTGTTAAGGTCAATTTGAGGGCTTGCGGCAATTGTCGGTTTTGGTGTTTCGACTTTTGGAATGCTTACGGCAGCTAATTGCTCTTTAAGGCGACGGTTTTCTTCTTTCTCTGCACGCAACTTTTGACGATAGGCAGCCCATTCGCCCGGGGTTTTAGGTTCTTGTTCTGCCGTCTCGCCTTCAGAGGTTTTTAATCGTTCGTCGCTTTCTCGTGATAAGCTGCCATTTTCCGATGTAGTTTCGCCGCTGCCTTGTGCGTTGTCGCCAAGTCCTCGCTGTTCTCCGCCATCGCTCTGTGGTGTTCCGCTTTCACTTTGTGATGCTCTGCGGGCAGCGATTCGCTCTCTTGATTGTTCTTCGTCATAATCTGATTCCTCTTCGGGTTGAATTTCAGGAAGTCCTAAATCTTCCAAACTAATGTTAGCAGCTTTCGCTTCTTCTTCAAGTGTTTCAAGTAGCATGTGGGGGTCTCCTAGATTACAATGTTGGGGTTTTTGTCGATTTGTGCAGCGTTTTGCACGGCTTCTGCCTTGGCAATCTTTTCAAAAGCATCGGCTTTTTTCTGCATTGCAGAGGCTTGAAGTTCGGGGATTTTTGCCATTTCCATATTGGCTTTGGCGGTATATGCGTCTTTTTTGGCGAGTTTCTCGGCAAGATTTGCTTGTGAGGTTTGTAGCTGTAACTGCATACCCATATCTTGCATGTATTCTTGCATTTGTGCTTTTTGTGGGTCGGTCGGCGGATTGAAAGCCTGCTGCAAAATTTGCAAATCATCTTGGTCGAGCGGCAAGTATTTTATGCTGATTCCAAATATCAACTTGGCAAGTTGTGGGTCGGTGTTAAGCACTTTGTCGGCAATTGCAGAAAGCACGGCAACATATTCTTGCTTCTCTTCTTGCGTTTGCGGAGCTTCGGTAATGTTTACGTCGTACTCAATCCCCATATATTGCGAGCTGATTTTTAGATAGTTCTGCTTGCCGTTTTGTCCGATTATCGGGAACATCTGCCCGTCGTTATTCTCGGCAAAGACTCGCATAAAGTCCAAAAGCAAACGGGCATGCTCAAGCTGATACTTGGTAATAGCGTCCGCATAATTTGCCAGAGTTGACATAACCTGCTTAATGCGTCGGGACTGTAACAAGGCGGTATCATTTTTATTCTCGCTACTGCCAAGGAAAGATTTATCAATCCCCGTTACTTCGTGAATATCATTTGCCGTAATCGTGATAATGTCTTCGTATCCGCTTGGTGATTGCGGAACTCGTTTAGGTTGAATCTTGCCGGCAGCCAAAGCCCCGGGCGTTACCGTAATAACTGCATCGGTTTTTGCCCAAGCCTGCTCAAAAGCCGATATATCATCGACTGCGTCCTCTTCAATGTAAACGCCGCCCTTTGAGTTTGTCGCAAGAATAAACATAACTTCGGTGAGGGCTTTATTGTAGTAAAGCGTCGGCTCAATCATCGGATTAACCATGCCCGTCCAGATTTTATTTTTGCTGTCGTAATCGCCTGTTTTAAACTTAATCGTAAAGCCTTGCTGGCAGGGGTTGCGGTATTTTGCGAAAACGTGGTCTTTCGATATAACCGCAGAATAATAAACCTTGCGACGGAACTCTTTGATTACAAGATTTTTTCCGAATATCTCAATCAGCTTTGCTTTTATCTCCCCGTTAAACGTCAATATGTCGGCTTTAGGTTTGAACTCAAACAAATCTTTGTCTTCGGGAGCTTGGGTTGCGGCAATGATTTCGAGCTGCTCAAGAAAGGTTTGATAAATATGCGGCACTTTGATTTTTAAAAGTGGATTGTCGCAGCGATAAAATTCTTCGTACTCATACCACTGGTAAAAATGCACTTTAACCTTGCCGCTATTTTCCCCAGCCCAATCGAGAGAGTTTTCACGGATTTTATTGTAACGTCCGCCACGAGAGTAAAATTTATAATCAGATTCATGCAAATCGCTATCGCTTACCATCTCAAAGTCATCTTCACGGGATTTTTGAAACAAATCTATTGCCATATCGATTTCATATATCTGCTCATAGGTGACATATCTTGCATCGGTTAAGCCCGTATCCTTAGCGTCGGGATCCCAGCCAACACAAAGAGGGTCGAGCCTGCCCATTATAACTTGTCCATTCGGATTGTTTGTCGATTGCCCGTTAGTATAGGTCATGCTCGTATCAATCGCACCGTAACCGCAAATCAACATATCGCCGTCTTGCTGTGTCTCGACTTGATCGGCAAAGGCATTTTGTCGGATATACTCGCTAAGTCCGTTTGAGTATTGCGTAAATGCTTCTTGCATTTTATCGGCGGCAAGGCGTGCCGAGTATTTCGGTTTGCGTCGGTTCTGTGCAAAGAAGCCTTTGACCGAGTTTACATAAGGCTTAATTTTACTGATTTGTACCATTGAACGACGGGCAACGCCACGATCATCAACCGAGCTTCTGCCAATCCAGTAATCGATAATGTCGCCCGAATAAAAAGCCTGGCACCTCGAAGTATTCTCGTATTGTTTGGCAAGGCGGTTGCGGATTTCTGCCCGATGCTTCTTGAACTGCCGCACTAAATCAAAATCATTTTTCATGTTGTTCCCCTAAAAATCTAACCATGATGCAATTTTATTGTCTCGCTTATGAATGTTATCCTTTGCTTTGACTTGCAGGCGTGGGAATATCATATTTAATTCTTGGTCATAAATGCGAGTAAGTGCATCAAGCATATCATCATATCGCCCACGGGGGAAGGTTGCCATTTCCTTATTTATTAGCTCGCTGACTAAATCATACTGCCGCCCCTCAATGTCGACATAGAGTAAATCGGTCGGAAAGTACCAGCGACCGTTTTGCAAATCAGGAATAAGCCGACGTATTCTGTCTTCCTTCGACATCTTGCCGCCAAGCTCGACAAGCGGAAACATATAATTTTCGGTACGCATCTTTTGTTTGATGTAGTGAGTATCAGACATAAGCCCGTATTTTTCATAACCGACTTTAGGAGATTTGCCTGTTAGTGAATTCCATTTACGATGCAGAGTAAAAAGGCTATCGATTCGCTCGGTCGGATTGAAGCGGTCACGGATAATGTCGAGCAGGTAATAATTATTATCACTGTTTAAACCGACGACGACGAAAGCCGTATAGTCTGAGTTTTTCTTTTTCTTACGGTTGGTGTCTTCACCGCCCGAAGCATCGCAGAGTATTGCAATGTTCATGCCGGCAGGTTTTAAAAATCCACTCTCGTAATAATGATTAACGAACCAGTCCGCCTTGAACTCACCGCCACCAATCGGCACAGGCTCTTGCAGCATCTGCCCTGCATAAACATAAGGCGACATCTCCGACATCTGGATTTCGTCAAGAATCTCACGGCTCAAACGGGCAGGGAATAGCAAATCGCCTTCTTCCATATCCCAAGTCAGTGTTTTACCGTGCCGCTCAAGGCTAATGTGAATATGCGTCTTAGTCTCAGCAGGCAATTTTAGATGAACAATATCCTTGTTGATTCCGAGCAAATGCCCTGCCGGGTCATCTTCATGAAGCCTTTGCATAATCATCAGCAGCTTGCCGATTCGCCTATCGTTGAAGCGATTAAGCACGGTCGAGCGTATTTTCTCGTTGGTCGCATCTCGGATTGCGTCGCTGGTCGCATCATCTACTTTCAGAGGGTCATCGATTATTATCCAGTTTGCACCCTTACCCATAATCACACCGCCCAAGGAATCAGCATAGAACGAGCCGCCCTCGTTTGTGCCGAAGTCGGTTATGCGGTCAAGCCCTCCGATGGTCACCCCGGGGAAGCAGCCCTTGTAAAAATCGCTCTGCATAATTGCTTTACAGCCAAGGGCGTTTTGCTCGATGATTGAGTGTCCGCTCGATACGTTCATAATCTTTTCGGTTGGAGTATTACCAAGCAACCAAGCAGGCAAGGCTTGCGAGCAGGTGTAACTTTTAAGCGAACGGGGAGGCACGTTAATAATCAGCTTGTTAATCTGCCCGTCGTTCATGGCTTCAAGGTGTTCACAAATACAATCGATGTGCCAATTGTTTTCAAACTTAACGCCTGCATTCATTGGCGTTTCATTAAAGGCAAAGCGGACGAACGCCCGTAAACTGGAGCGACAAAGCTCGTGCAAATGGTCGTCCAGTAGCTCGCTCATTTCTGCCTTGTTATGAAAGTGTTAATCTCTAAAAATCCCTCGCTCGGCACTTCTTTAACCTTGCCACGCTTTGCAGCATAACCATGACGGGCAAGCCAATCATCGATAAATTGCGTCGCCTCACTTACCAGCTCAATGCCGCCCTTAAAGATAAACTTGTAATGCAGAGGCGTTTTGTGAACTATCATAAACGGATCAATCATTGCACAACCTCCGAGCGGCTTCAATCAAATCATGCAGCGGCACACGCATATTGCAACTGTCGTGCTTCAACTTGGTAACGGTTAGATTTACAGCGTCACCGCTGAAACTATACGAAAGCCCACGCTCTTTATATTTATCCAGTTCCTTGCAGACTTCCGCCTTAGGCAACGTCGTAACGATAAACGAGCTTTTCGGGTGCTTTGGCTCTATCCGAGCGGTCGGCTTGGCTATAACCTTATCAACTGTAGCCTGAATCTTGCCAAGTAGCTTGTTCTTATCCCAGCCGAAATCAACTTTAAGCCCGATTGCCGTAGCGATTCCCCGTAATTCGGTTATGGTTTTAGTTTCGAGTGTCATCTCTGAAAATATCCCTAAAAATCCAAAATATGATAAACATACTGATAAAGTGCATATTCAACCTCTGGTTGTTAAATTAAAGTCTCCGCTCGGTGTTTTTGAGCATTTTTTCACCTAACCGCACCAAAAATACAACTTATGCGTGTCATTCTGAATAGCCAATCAAGCGTTCGGAGTCGGTCAAAACTCTTTCTTGCACGTTTATTTTCGGCAAAATACGGCAAACACTCTCAGCACACTTCACAATAATCTTTAGCGGCTGGTTGTAAGTGCCGCTATCCTCGAGCAAGTTTTGTGTTACTTCTTCTTGATTAGTCAAGCGGTTAAAGCGTCTAACGCTCGCACCCGTCGCACGAAATAGCCATGTTTGCGTGTCATCATTGAACCAAGCCTGCAAACCTCGCTCTGTTTGTGCAGAAATCGCAATCTTGATTTGCTCTTTAGTATTTACGGGAGCAGGCAAATTATCATCTTTAGGCTTATCCAACGCAGGCAATACCTCGCTTTTTGGTGCATCGAACAAAACGCAGACTTTCTCAAGCAATGTTTTATGCGATTCATGATTCACATTAGGAAACCCAGCTTTGCTGGCAAAAGATTTAAGCTGTGAAAACGTCATCATTTCAAAGGTTTGTCTATTTATCATTTTGATTATCCTGTTGTTTTGCAAAAAATGCGGTTACTTCTTCTTGATAAGCCTTGAGACGGTCGCCTTCCAGCTTTTTGGGTGCTTGCTGCACTATATGCGTGATAGTGTCCGATACCTTTCCCTCGTTGCGGTCGGTCATCTTGTCGAGTGCGTTCACGTCGCCAGTCAAAGCCTTCTTAACCCAAGCAATTGCCGCCTGCTGTGCTATCGTCGGCTTGTGTCCCTGCTCTTTGTATAACCGCATATAAACATCGTCTATATCGCAGTCCATGCTAGCAATCTTGCGGATTTGAGCGTTTATTTGATTGGGCTTCGGTTTGTCATCGCCTGCCTCGGTATAACGGGGATTAGCCCGCACACCGCCAAATTGCGTGGCTTTTTCAGCTTTTTTTAAGCCCTCTGATTTTTTTTTACCAGCCATGGCACTATTAGCCTAATTGTTTGTTTATGTCTTTATATAGTATCTTATTGATATATTTTAGGCAATGATTTTATGTATATAAAGCAGACGCTTGTCATTTTTCTTTGATTTTATTGCATTTTTATGTATTTTACGTTTGACAAGTGCAACGTCTTTTGCTATAAATAATTACATAAGGCAACAACAACAAAAAGGATTAAGACAATGACAAAAGAAGGATTCAGCTATTCGGGTGAAAAACAAATAACAAAAAGAAAATTTATTGCCGGTATAGCAAACAATAATAATTTTAAATTATTTAATAAATTAACCGGTGAGCTTTTAGGGGAATTTAACACTGCGAAAGAAGCCGATAAAGCAAGTCGTATTGCAACAAAAAAAATGATTTTGTGCCGCTTAGAAGCTAGAACGGCATAACACACCCAAACAAGAAAGAAACAATATGCAAAATAAAACCTTATCAGAAATGCTTAACGATGCCCTTAATTGCCCGGGCAAATTATTAGAGGTTTACAGCTATTTTCATAATTACAGTTTGTCTAATCAGTTATTGGCAAATTTGCAATTACCTAAAGCCGAGCCTATCAATACTTTTAAAGGCTGGCAGAAGCTCGGGCGTAATGTAAAGAAAGGCGAAAAGGCTATTGAATTGATGATGCCTAAGGTTGTTAGCAAAGAGGACGAAAAAACCGGCGAAAAAGAAACATTTATTGCGGGATTTTTTACAAAGCGTGCTTGGTTTGGTTTGTCACAAACGGAAGGCGAAGACTATGCAGAGGCTGCACAAATTCCGAACTGGGACAAAGACAAAGCCCTTGCGGAACTTGGCATAGAAATATCGGCTTTCGAGCATACAAACGGCAACGTGCAAGGATATGCTAAAGGCTCACGGGTTGCAGTCTCTCCGATTGCAGCATTGCCGCACAAAACTTTATTCCATGAGTTGGCTCATGTTGTTTTGGGACACACAAAAGAAGCTTTAATGAGTGACGACGAGAAAACGGAAAAAAACATAAAAGAAGTCGAAGCCGAAAGCGTCGCATACATACTTTGCAGCCTTTTAAATCTCCCCGGGGTTGAGTATTGCAGGGGTTATATTCAAAATTGGCTAAATGGTGGCGTATTACCTGAAAAGTCATCGGCGAAAATTTTCGGAGCGGCAAATAAAATCTTAAACGCAGGAAAGGCGGCATAATATGGGCAAAGAGATTTTAACCTATGTAGCGACCACCGCATTTGCTTTTATAGTCTGGTGGGGCTTTGTTTATGCCCTTTTCGCAGCATTTTAACCAACAGAAAGAATAACCAATGAAAACCAATTTAGAACAAGAAGCAAAGTTTATAGCGATTAAAAAGCTCGATAAAGATTTAATAGACGCTATGGTAGTAACAACAGTCGACGAGGCAAGATTCTTAGTCTCAAACTATTACACCATGCAAAATGACCGCATTCGATCATACGGACAAGGCAGGGAGCTATTTAAAGCAGGCGAGCCGCATCAGGTTATTTCGTTCCTTGCAGGGCAGTCCGAGATATTGGAAGAGCAAATCAAGAAGGCACTTGATCGCTACACCGACAGCCACCCTATAGGCAAATGGCTTAAATCAGTTGTGGGCATAGGTCCGGTAATTTCGGCAGGGTTGACTTCAAATCTTGACATTACTAAAGCACCGACAGCAGGGCATTTTTGGAGTTACGCAGGTTTATGCCCTGAACAGAAACGAGCCAAAGGGCAGAAAATAAACTGGAATCCGGATTTAAAGCGTTTGCTTTGGTTGCTCGGTGAAAGTTTTGTAAAGGTAAGCGGCAACGATAAAGCTGTTTACGGCAAGCTTTATGCAGAACGCAAAAAATACGAACAAGCGAAAAATGAAGCAGGCGATTATAAAGAGCAAGCACTTGAGAAAGTTAAAGTTGTGGGCAAAGATACCGAATCTTACAAGTTTTATTCACAAGGCAAGTTGCCGCCTGCACATATTCACAGGCGAGCTTGCAGATTTGCAACCAAGATTTTATTAAGCCATCTTCAGGAAGTTTGGTATTGGCATGAGTATAAAAAAGCACCGCCTGCACCATATGTAATGGCACATTGCGGACATGCTCATAAAATCCCGATCCCGAATAAACCTAGCTTTGTTAAAAATTAAGTCATTTACCGATATAGAATCAAGTACGGGAAACGAGTCAATCTAGATGTTAGAATCATTGTCAACAAACGAGCCATATCCACGAATAGAAATATTAGCAGTTAGCGAGCCGTACCAATGAATAGAACCACTATTCTAAAGCGAGTCAATAGGAGAGATAGAACCAGCATTTGAGAACGAGCCAGATTAGCGAATAGAAACATTTCGCATTAGCGAACCAAATAGAGCAATAGAATCATAAAACGTCAGTGAACAACCAAAGAAGGATTAAGCCGATGACCGATAAAACCAAAATACCCCATGCAATTTTTTATACTTCGCTACTCTGGCTATTGCTGGCAAGCGTAACGCTAAATTACCTAACCTATCAGGGCTTTATTACGCTGCCGCCTGCCAAGTATGAGGCGGACGTTACACCTCAAGAAAAACTTTTAAGCGTGTTTGATAAGGTTGAAACGAAAGGCAAATCAAAATGAACCAAGCAGTAAAAGTATATCCGCACCAGTTTTCACCGATAAATAATCCTTCAACTTTGGTGTTTTTGCGTGACGACAAACAAATCATGCGTTTTGGCGTTAAATCAAAAATCGGAATTGATAGGTTAAAAACGGCTTGGCAATCGGGTTTAGGACAAGCCGAGATTACCGATATAATCCAAACGCATAAAATCAGAACATATAAAATTTGAGGGGATTTATGAATCGCCATGAAATACGCCTTGCCGCAACCGAGGCTTTAAATAATGCTTTGCAGGAAATACCAAAAACAAAACGCTCGTTATTGGTGCGAGCGTTCCAAGAAAACTTTGACGACGAGCTTGACGACGGGGCAGAATATGGGGAATGGATTGATTACGAGCGGCAACCGTCGGAACGCTTAGTTACTTTTTGCAAAGAACAAGATGTCGACATTCATTACGTCCCGAATGAAATTACGAAAGGATTCCATATTCGGGTTTCAAAAAGAGAAGATTAGAACATCAACGCATTGAACGGAGTAAGTTATGAACAATGTAATCGGTATATATTGCTGTGGTTGCAAAGGTGAATCAACTGCGTATTTGACCAGCGGCGGCGAAATTTATCCTCACAGGGCGGACTTATCCAATATTCCATTTTGGAAATGCTTTGAGTGCGGCAATTATGTCGGTTGCCACCACAAGACAAGATATAAAATCCGTCCGCTTGGAGTTATTCCAACTAAAGAAATAAGAGATGCTCGCAAATATATTCACGCCTTAATAGATCCGTTTTGGGGTGAGAACAGAAAGAAACGAACAATGCTTTACGGGCTAATCTCAAGTAAACTTGGTCGAGAGTTTCATTCGGCTGCAATAAAATCTGTGGAAGAAGCCAGAAACATTTGCACTATTGCCAAAGAAATTATAACGCTTACACCAAAAGAATTTAATGATGCGTACTCGCTTTATATCCATAACCTTAAACAAGCAGAAAGAAAGGTTTTTAAATGACAAAACTAGAATTTGACCAAAAGATATTTGATAAAGCCTATAGTGAGAGTGTTGATTCCGAATCTCTTATAGAACGCTATCTCGAGCTTGCTCAAGAGCCGCCAAAGCCCGTGATTGAGGGGTGGGTTAATGTTTATCCTGACGGCATAGGAAGAACCTTTGCGTCTATAGTTGACGCAAAAAACACGGCAAGAACCGACGGAATATCCACCCATCACCTTCGCTATAATTATGGCACGGGCAAAATCGAAGATATAACGGAGGAAGAAGATGACAAATGAAACAGCGATAAAGTTTACCGAGATTTGCAGGTTTAAGAATCCCAGAAAATGCGAAATCACTGGATATATTGAGGAATACGTTACCGTTGAAGACGTTGTGCAGGGTAAAGCGACGCAAGCGGATTTTGCGTCACCTAGGCGTTTTATGCCCGATTGCACCGACGATGTTTTGGCTTTGGCGATTGAGTGGTGTGAGAAAAATATTGAAGATTTTATAAGAATCGAATTACTTATTTATTCAAAAAAAGAGCTATCTAAGGATTCTGAATGTGGATTATATTTATGCACTATATTGCAGGAAACGGATTGCGATAGTGGGTACGGCAAAACAATGGTTTCAGTTCTCGACGGTGAAGTTTTTGTCGATGGAAATAGCCCCTCTCAAGCAATCATGCTAGCGGTTATTAAAGCAGCGGAGGGGTTATGAAAACAGCACAAGAAATAATCAAAAGCCTATTGGATTTGCTTTGCAACCCTGATAAATTCGATGTTTCAGAAAGCGTTAATATTCTTGATAATGCCAAAGAATATCTCACAACGGGAAGCTGGTTGCCGACAAGTGAAGCACCGAATTCTCAAGACATATTGATTACAGACGGTAATTATGTGCAAATTGGATTTAGAAAAATGGATAAGTACTTTGTGCGTAATAATGGTGATTATGGCGATAATGAAAGTCCAGGCAATTATAGGTGTGGGTTAGGAAAAAAATACCCGCCCCCCACCCACTTCCAATATTTACCACAACCGCCAAAGGGAGAATAACAATGAAAATGCACGATATAAGAGAAGTTGAAGGTATATTATTATATGAAACTGATAAATCCTTTCTTATTCTTGTTGATGGGGAAGACAAGGTGTGGCTTCCAAAGTCTCTTGTTGAAAACAATGAAGATGGGACATTTTCTTTACCGGAATGGCTTGCAATAGAGAAGGGGTGGGTATGAAATTTTTATGTAAAATATTCGGGCATAAGTGGTTTTTTATTGCCGAAGGGCATGGATATTATACAAGGCTTTGCAAACGCTGCAAACTAACCCAAATAGTAAAGGAAAGAAGATGAGCATATTTAGAAATATTGCGAAAATTGCTGAAATTCTAAAAAGACTTGAGACTTTAGAAAATAAGGTAAATTGTATTAAAAATAAGCACGATTGGGAAATTGGAGGTGGAAATGTGAAATATATCCGTTGCAAGCACTGTTATGAAAGGCAACAAGTTTTAGTAAAGGAAAGAAGATGAATAAAGAAATTATAGTGATTTTAGGCAAGCTCTTGAGCGTTTTTAGGTATACTCTTGAAATAAGGGAGTTCAAGCAAATTACGGGACTTAAAGGCGACGGAACACTCATTAGTCGCTCGCAACAAATTTCTAACGAGGTCGCAATAAATAATTTAAATGCAATAATTTTTCAAATTCAACAAGCACTTGCCGAACTTCAATCCGAGCCAACCGAAGCAGACATTGAGAGGGTGGCAAGCAAATTATCTCATTTGGAAGGCGAATATATTAACGACTACAACCATATAAAAGAAATTGCCAGAGCGGCAATCAAAGCTATGAGGGATTTATAATGGAAATAAGTATATATAATCTCGAATATCCAATGATGAATCTTGACTCCATAAAGTGGGAAATCGAAGAGGCTCATATTATTTATCGTTTATTGCATAGCTTTGGAGCTTTGAGGGATTGTAAATTTTTCCTTGATGACGGGCGGATAACCATAACCAAAAGAATACATATGAATTGTAAAGATGAATATGAAAAAGAGCTTTTTAAGAACGCATATCATTTTTATACGCTAAATAATTTTGTTAAGATTATAATGAGGTTTAACAAAAATCATAACGAGAAAATTAAAACACTTGGAAACAAAATAAATAAAATATCGGATTCAATGGATAAAATTCATACCGAATTTAAGAAAGTTACATAACATTCAGCCCAGCCGAGAGGTGGCATAAAACGCCCGGCAGCATAAGGGGTGGCATATTCTAATTCTTTCACCGCCCTGATTATGTAGCCGCCTTTCGGGGCGGCTTTAATCTTAACCGACAAGGAACAATATGAAAAACCAAACAACCGAAACAGAAAAATCGCCATATCGCACTTTTGCCGTAAAAATAAAGTTTTTGCGTGAAGGCGAGAAAATAATGCAATTTACCGTAAAATCAAAACGAGACATGCAAATTCTTAAATTGGCTTGGGAAAACGGAGCAAATCAAGCAAAAATGGCGGAAATAATAAAAACCGAGTGCATTAAATTTGCTTAAAAACCGACTAACCGACAATTTAAAGCCCGAACAGCCTTTTGGTTGCTCGGGTTTTTTAGTTTTTATACCAGACGTAATCTCGTTCGCCACGGGAGTAAATTATCATAACCTTCGTAAAGCCTGTTTTTTTGTATTTATAGAGGCATTTCACTTTTTGGCACGTCACCATCACAAAAATGCGTTTCCATAGCGGTAACGTCAAAAAATCCACTGGCGTTTCGATTATATTACGCAATTAGTAATCCCCGGCAAAAACAGGACATCTTAACGGTTGCCCCTTACTAGTTTTATTAAAATATCCTTCCGATACCCCGTATTCAGTCATAGCATAACGTACTTTTCCATGCTTTTTCTCGAAATCGAAAAGATATTCTCGCATTTCTTGAGGCATAAGCGAAGGCATCGTGTCTCGCATTCTTGCAGCCCTTGCCGCCCTCTCATAAGGCGAAATATTGCCGATACCGTAATGCTTGCCACAAGAGCAGGTTTTATCATTGGGTTGATAACCAAAACTTAAACTAAACATATTTTTTCCAATCTTGTCCGAGTTTTTTTTCTATAAAACTAATAGCGTTTTGCGTTAAGCCGCCTCCGTAATTTCTCATTATCCGATAATGCTCGAGATAATCAAGTAACGTGTCATTATCTCGATTAACTATCTCAATTATATCCGCAGGAGTCGGCATTTTTCTTTGCGTCTTTACCCATTCCAAATATGCAGATTTAACCAACGGAAAGGGATACTCACCAAGCAAAAGTAAGTGCATTTTAACAACTTCTTTCATTTGTTCAGGGGTTTTTCCGTAAGTATCGAGCGTGCTAAAGCAACTCAACATAAATGATCCGATGCTTTGCTTGTGTTCAACATTGCTAGATATTGGGGACTCCCATTTCTGCAAGGGCTTCGTTGATAGCTGCCCTTGCCCTGTCGTGCTTATCGTTTGAATTGCCGCTTGCAAATGAGCGACCTGAATATTCGGTTTCCCAGCATCGTTGATTGAGCCATGTTGTGGCATGCTTAATGTACTGGCTTTCGGTTCTTGATACTCGGCAGTGTTCTGCATATCGAGTAGCACCTCGGATAATCTCTTCATAGCCTTCTCCTTTTTTCATTAAATTTGTAAAAATCTCTAAAGTTTTTTTCTTGCTAGCATTTGTCTTTGGATATTCTTTCCAGAAATTTTCAAATTCTGAAAAAACATTTTCTTTAGATTTAGATTTATCTAAATCTTTCTTTATATCATTATCATTATCATTATCATTATCGGCTTTTTTGGGTTTTTTTGGGTTATTTTTTAACCCAGATAAACCCAGTGGGTTATTTTGGGTTTTTGGTCTTCCGCCCTTTAAGCCATTGTTTTTATTACGTTCCGCTACTTTTTTATATTTTTCTGCGTCACGAGAGAATTGATTGAAAAAAGGCGTCAATGCCATGTTCATTGCAAAGTCTAATTCAGGTAATTTACCTGATGCCTGATATTCATATAATGTTTTTATAAAAATTCCTGCTTGCTCATTATTCATTTTGTCTAATATCGACAAACTATCGATATGCAGTATAAAACTTTTACGCATAAAAACCTCTTGGTGGCTGCTGATAGTCAAATCTGAAAGATTGGCGAAGGCAATGCGAAGCCTACGGCAATAAATGACTATGCAGCAACCATAATAAGAGCAAAATAAAATAAAATTGAACGCATTTAATATAATTCCTTTCAGAGAATTACCTCTTTTATACATTGCCAAAATATATTTGCAATAGCCGATTCGAAAAATTGCACAAAAAAACCGCCCCGTTTTGCAGGGCGGAAAATCTTAACTCAACCAGCATATTTTTTGTCTGGTTCGATCAACTTTTAAGAATTGATGATTGATTTTTTTGTTTTAAACATACCGCAAGAAGTATCTTTGCTTGTCACAGGGAAAAAGGAATTAGCAGCAAGCCCTTGTGCAGTCGGCACGAGAACAACGGAAGGAGGGCAACCCCTGCAAACTCCGTTTTTTAAGTCTTTAGGCTCAATCGTCCAATGCTGGCAATTAAAGCATGTCGCAGTTTTTTCTATGGTATCAGTCATATTTTTTTCCTAAAATAAGTTTGGTTTATATTGATCGTCACTCGCACCCTCTATTTGCAAAGGGATATTGTTTTCTTTTGCCGCCTTAGTTAAAAGCGAAAGAATAACTCTGGTTTGATTTACTATTTTGACGCAGTCATCAGGGCAAGTAGCAATCGCTCGCAAGCCTTGCCATGAAAAATGCCACTTCTTTTGCGGCTCGGTTAATTGCCGCTTAGAGGGCGGCTTACTCCCGTCCTTAACCTCGATAAGGATATTTAAGCACCCAACCGACACTAACAAGTCAAAAATACCTTCCCCGGCTGAATGCAGCGAGCTAACCGAGCAACCAAGTCTCCGCAAGCACGTCATTATTTCAGAGTGGTTTTTGTCGGTGCGTTGAATTATCCAGCCCGAGCCGGTTTTTTTGCCCTGCATCAGTCAATTCCGCTTTTTGCAGCTAAAGAATTTTGAAAAATAACCTGATGTTTGGCAATTACCGCCTCGGTGTCCGCAACCAAATCATTTATTTGCTTGCCATTCCAGCCTTGCGTTTTCCCAACAAGTTTTTTTGAAATTAAAAGCAAATTACCTAAAGCTTCCGAATATTCTGCGGTTTCTTTGTCATTATTCACTGTCAATCTCCGCTTCTGTCATTTTAAAATGCTTACAAAGAATATCCATAATACAATAGTTTCTCGACCTAAACTTATAAGCGTTAGTTTCCTCACGCAACTTATCAATAAGAACTTGAGGAATGCTAATGTTAATCGGTTGAAATTTAAGGCTTGCTATTGGAACTTTGATTTTTTTACTCATACTAAACCCGTGTTGAAAATTATTTTAATAACCGCTGCATTTTTTAGTTGCAATGTGCAACGTAATATCATACGACTTGAGTTGCGTCAAGCAACAATCAATAAATGAGGATAATATGCAAACAACAGATAATAACCCTAAAACAGCCGAATCATTCCAAGCAAGCGAACGTGTATCCCCTGACGGATTTTTAGCCATTAAAGAGCCTATCTATAATTTTGTTTCAGAGCTTAAGGCTGATATAAAAAATCACGTTCCGTTTGATGAATTGTTTAACTCCGTGTTTTTGGGCAAATAATATGGCAAAAGCACCCAAACAAGAAATTGCAGTAGCAACCGAACAGTTGCCGCAATCACCAGTTCAATCAATGCTGAATGCAATCGGCAAGCTGGCAGAAAATCCGAATATCAATGCCGACGTCATTCAAAAGGCTTTTGACATGCAGATGCTTCTTTTGAATAAGCAGGCGGAAATTGCCTTTAACAATGACATGCTTGAAGTTAAGCGATCGCTGCCAAAAATCCAAAAGAAAGGCAAAATCTCTTATGAGGACAAGAAAAGCGGCAAAGAGGTTTCAACCGCATATGCTTTGTTTGAAGATATTGAGGATGTTGTCGCTCCGATTTATACCAAGTTCGGTTTCAAGGTTGCCTATAACTATATAACCACGGTAGATGGAAAATCTATCACCGAGATTATTGTTTCTCACTCCGGAGGACACACCGAGAAATACCAGTCAATACCGCTTATGCTTGATACTACGGGCAGCAAGAACAATGTGCAGGCGGCTGGCTCAACTATGTCCTATGGCAGGCGTTACGCCCTTGTTTCTGCTTTTAATATCGTTATTTCAGGCATGGACAACGACGGGGTTGGGGATAAATCGCCAATATCATCGGGGCAACTGCAAGAATTGAATGATCTTGTTGATGAATATGTTAATTTGTCGGGGATTGATAAAGTGAAGCAGATAACCTCAATAACCAATTATTTTAAAGCGGATAGCCTTGCTTGCATTCCCGAAAATAGGTTTGGCGAAGCGGTAAAAATTATGCAGAAAAAAATTGACTCAATGAAGGGGGCAGGCAATGGCAATATATCATGATGTAGACCAATATTCCGAGGCTTGGGATAATTTGCGAATTGGAGTACCGACAAGCTCGGCTTTTGAAAAGATAATCACGCCCACGGGCAAGAAATCCAGTCAAGCCGATACCTATCTCTATCACCTTGTTGCAGAGAGAGCAATTCAGCGTAGAATCTCGACTTATACCTCCCCACAAATGGAGCATGGACACGAAATGGAGGCGGAGGCGGTAAATTATTACGAGCTTTTGCGTGACGTGTCGTCCGCTAAAATCGGCTTTGTCACCAATGACAAGAAAACCCTTGGTTGCAGTCCCGATAGGCTTATTGGCGATGACGGTTTGCTTGAAATAAAATGCCCGAACCCTAACACGCATATGATGTATTTACTTGAGGGAGGGCTTGAGGAAAAATATAAACCACAATTGCAAGGGCAACTTTATATTACGGGCAGGCAATGGGTTGACATTATTTCTTATCACCCGGAATTCCCGGAAGATTTAAAGGTTGCGGTTATTAGAGTATTGCCAGACCTTGATTATCAGAATTTACTTCACGAGTATTTGCACGATTTTTTATCAAAGATGACAAATGCGTTCATTAAACTTGGAAGCAAATTGGCTTTAAGTTCAGCAGAGCCAGACGATTTAGAAAAACTTTTACAAGGAGACTTCCTATGACTAAGAAAAAATACGATTATAAGGTAACGGATATTGAGTTATTGCAAAAAATTGCACCGAATGCGGTAATTGTCGAGAAAAAGGCGGTCCGTAGTGCGGTAACAAAATTGCTTGATTGCGGAATTTCTCCCGAACATTTGGGTATTGAGATAGTTGATCGGCAACTATGTCTTGAACTTGAATATCCAGAGGTGGACGATGAAAAGGCTGCCTGATAATATGAAGGTGCAGCATATCAAGGATTCCCTCGAAAAATGCCGCAAGATTGCCGCAGTCCATTTTAAAAACATTGATTTTATGAAGGCACAGGCTGAAATCGACACAAGCATTTTATATTTAGAGGATTTAAGGTCGGTACTTGATGAAAAAGCAAAAAACCAAACAAATGCGAGAGTATCTTGAAAGGGTGGCTGGCTTGCCGTGTGCAATATGCAGACGGCAGCCCGTGCAGGTTCATCATATAAGGGAGCATACCGGAGTAGGAATGAAAGCAAGTGATTTTGAGACTATGCCGCTTTGTCTTGAGCATCATTTGGGCAATTCGGGTATTCACGGGCTTGGAAGAAAATCTTTTGAAGCCCGTTACGGGGTGACGCAAAGAGAATTAGTCCAGAGAACACAGAAAATTTTAGGATATGTTGATGGACAATTTTAGCGTTGACCCCGTTTTTGATGAGTTAGGTTACCGTTTCAATTCGGAAGACGAAAGAAAACCGCCCTTGCATTTACTGGGAGAACTAAGATTGTGGAGTGCGGTTGTCTATCAAGCGTTAGAGGACTTAAAAATAACAAACCATCGTTGGGAGCAATGCAGAGTTGATGCTTATCGCTGGATATTTAACGGTGGCGACAATTTTATAGAAGTTTGCGGACTCGCAAGTGTTTCGCCTGTGCTTGTTCGCAAAACTGCAAAACGGCTGATCATTGAAAGAGTAAACAAAATAGGATTAAAATAATGCAGATAATATTGATACTACTAAGCGGAGTTCTAAGGCGTTTCGTTGGTTCAAATTCAAGATTTGACGATACCGAGAAGCGTTTTACTTGGGCGGCATTCAATGCAGTTTGCGTGGGATTTATTACAGTAAATGAATTGGCGTGTATTGCGACTTTTGTGCTTTGTTTTGCAACGCAAGCAATCGGACACGGTCGCTGGCTGCAAGATAGTTTTTATAATTCCGTGATTATGGGCTTGATAAATATCGGCAGACGTACCGCAACTTATCTACCTGTTGCATTTATCGATTTAAATGCGTTTTTAGCAGGGCAAGCAATTTGCTGCCTTATGGTGCTTGCATACTGGATAGGCTATCGCATATCGCAATATTTAGGCAATATTAAGCATATAGACGGTGGCACAGCATACGGTGAATTATTAACCGGTATGATTTGGGGGGCTGCGATATGAAATATTTTTTATTTTACAACGCTTATTGCGAATATATCGATGAATATGCCGAGAATATTAAGGAATTTGACCACAAACCAACGCTTGATGAGGTTGTGTCTTATCTTAGGGATATAGAAGGTAAAGAAGACGAAATATGGATTAAAGCGGTTGCAGAAGATATTATTAACCTCGGCGGTTCAAGCGATTTCTATTTGGAGGAGTTATGAATAAAAAAATTATAGAGAAAATTACTGAAATATATCAACTAACTATGCACAGCCCCGACGGTGATACGCAAGACGCAAATGATATAGCTTTTAAATTATTAGAAAATTTGTCTGCGTTGCCAACCGAAGCCGAGATTGAAAGGGTGGCAAGGGCTATTTATGAAGAAACAAAACACTGGGGTCATGAATGTATATCAATCGAGCTTGCCGAACCAATAGCAAGGGCGGCAATAAAAGAAATGAATAGATATTGTCCGCAAGAAGAAAGAGCTAAATTTGAATCTTGGGCAGAACTAAACGGGCAATCAATCCAATCAATATGTGGAAATGGCTATACTAGTAAAAGGACTAATTGGTGTTGGGCATCATGGAAAGCCGCAATCAAAGCAGTGAAGGATTTATGAATATTTTACTCGCACACTGGAAACAAATAGCATCAATGGCAGCAGTGATTGCCGTAATATCTGCAATATGGTTTCACGGCTACATATCGGGAAGCGATGCGGTTAAAGCCGAGATTGCTGCTAAAGTACAACAAAACCAACAACAAGTAATCGAGAAGGAGAGAAAAGATGTCGAAACAAGCAATAAAATCGGGTTTAATCTCGATAGCGACCTTGCTATTCTTAACAGCATGTACGAAGCCGATGCCGATACAATGCCCGCAACCGATGCCCGTGTCGTCGTCACTAACGTCTGCGATAATCGAGAACGAAAAAGATTACAAGGCATTATCAATCAAAAAACCGCAATAATTCACGCATGCGGCAAACAGTTGGGGGTTGTGGAATGAAACCTTATTACTTATTACATGAAGCACTCTATCAAGCAAAAGAGCATGATATGGAGTTTGATTTTTATGATTGCGAAATAGGAGGCAATCGTACTAAGCAGATTTATCGGTCTATTCTATGTTATGATGTCGAGCATTTGGACGCATTAAGCACCTATTTCTATCCTTCCGACCTTTCAATTTTAGAACCAAGGCAGGGAGATGTAATAGGAATATCCCCTTTTCCCGAATTGCCTTCATTCCGCAACGGTAAGGCTTTCTTGCCCCCTAACTATGAGGTGAAAAATGATTGATAGAATTTATATTGAAGAGAATTTGTATAAAAACCCGATATGCCCAACTTTATATCGCACTGATATTTGGCTGCACCATTGCAGGTTACATCGTGAAAACCGCCATGAACTCATAGCCGAGCAGCTTAAACCCCGTAATGTGCCGATGCTTTGCTTATGATTTGCAGACACGAAAGAACTTGTTTATCCGACTATTGCCACGGAGAAAATGCGGATTCGCTTTTGCCGTTTCTCGACATTTTTGGATTTAAAACTATTCTGGAAGCCGGGCGATTTTTTGCCATCACACGCAATAAATATTTTGTAATGTACGGGAAAAAACCTGCAAACATAGATTGTGAATTTAGAAATCGAGCAATTGACGTTAAATATGGCAGAAAAACCAATCCGCCCGAACGCCCGTTAAGACCCGTGCCAATGTTGGGTTTTTACATGAAGCAACTTATGAAAAATTCATGAAAATATCTTGAAGGATAAAGATTTTTCCGTGTTGTGCCTGCTGAAACTTATAGTACAAATATTTGCTTCCAAATAAGAATCAATCAATATTGTTGAAAAAGTATTGCCCCTTAATTGTCGCACAGGGAATTTTTCCTATCGCCCAATTTGGCGTGCGAGCCACACCCTTAATCGAGTAATAATAGGTTGCCCCGTTAGTTATATCGGGAAGCGTCCCCTCAATTGCCTGTTGTGCTAAATTTAAAGCAGAATTATATGCTGCATCACTTTCGTCAACCGACATAAGTTTATTTCTATTTGGATCGCTTGGCAGCCAGCAAGAAAATTGTGCCGCCTTAAGGCAGACCGAGCGAATATCGTGTCCCCACCACTTTGGGCTTGCGGCTCGGTTGCAGATAACATTGATAACGCTTTGCATTCCGATTGATCCACCGCCTCGACATTCTCCCCACGCAGTGCGAGCCAAAACTTCTTGGTCGTCCATATCGGATATTGTTATCATAACGCACCTATTTAAAATAATGATTTATCAAAACGCCCATAAGAGAGAAAATAACTGCACCGAATGCACTTGCGGCAATAAACCAAGCGGCAATACTGCCTTTACTATGATTTATAAAGGCATAAATTTCTTTTATATCCGAGCGGATCCCATTTATGCTTTCAAACACTTTTTCGGTAAGGTTTGATAAGGCAACGGTTATTTCTTCTTTATGAGCTTTGTGCTGCTCCCGTAATCCGGCAATCTCATTTTGCATAACCGCTATCTTTACATCTCGTTCATCAAGTTGTTGCATAAAAAATCCTAAATAATGGATTTAACAACAGCAACCACCTCTTTACCTAAATCGGCAATCTCCCCAGCAGTTTCTTCAACAAATTCACCGATTTCGTCAAGAATGGTAGGCTCGGTAGTGTTCTCATCAACCGCATTCTCAATTTCCTGCTCGATAGTATCGCCGGAATTTCCTAAGGCATTTGACACGCCTGCATTGATTAAATTATCAGTCATTGCTTTTCTCCATTATTAGAATTATCTGGTTCAGTCGTCTCTTTCCATTTTATAGCACCTGCACAGCCACCAAGGAAAAGCGTAAATGAGCTATAAACAATACCGACCGCATTAAATAAAGTCATTATATCAAAGGGTTTTCCGTCGTGCCAAGCTCGGACAAAACAAAAAACCCCGGTAAATAAAATTAGCAAAAAACTTATTAACATAGCAACTATTACTACCCGAACAATTTCAAATGTCCGATTATCTTTGCAGGTGGTAATGTCTTTTAAAAAACTCATATTTTACCTATAAACAATGATAAGCAAGGGTTCCGGTATATGAAGAAAATCCAAAGGTAACTCCGGTTGCTGAAATTGCACTAACTAAAGGAGCGGTAATTGCGGCACTCCCGATAATCATGCAAGTTTGCGGTGCAGGAAGCGGTTGACCTGCGGCAAAGGTAATCGTGCAAGCAGTTGCAGCCGTAACCCCGGTAATAAGCCCTTTATGAGTTCCCGAGCCGGCAGTAATAACGCCGCCTCCGCAAGTACTTATGGTTGGGGTTGTACCGCCATTTTCTAAAGCGATTGTGCCGGAACCAATTCGCAATGCTTCGGTTTGAGTAAGCGTTTGATTTGTACCTGCGATCGGTGCGGCATCAATTGACACGGTAGCGGCTTCCGTAATAGTCGAGGCTGCTACAGCCGAATAAGTAGGAGCTTGGAATCTATGTTCACGCTGCAAAGCAACAGTGCCGGTTGCCCATTGGCGAGTTGCATTTGTATTCCATGAAATCGAAGGAATTTCAGTTGATGCGGTTAATGCAGTATCTGTCGGAGAATTATAAATTAAATGAGCAGCAGAGCCATTAGCCGGAGAAAATGTTGTGCCGGAACCTGAAGCACTTATGCGAGTACTGCCTGCAATTTGAATTGCGACCGCTCCGGCTCCGGTTGAACCTAAAGACAAAGTACCAATCCCTTTAGAGTTAATTGTCAAAGGAGCGGTTGCACCGGTATCAGTTGCAGTTATTACGGTTGCCAAGCCTGTTGCAGCTGATTTAATGTTTATGCCGGAAACGCTTGATGCGGTGCTTGTATCAATATTTAAAGCGGGATTTGTTGCACCGTTTTGACCAACTGAAAATTCGGTTGCCGAAGTTCCGTTAAAAGCAAGTCCGCTTGTGAACCAGTTTTGAGTCACGTTTGAAAAAATATCGCCCGTGTTCATATAGAGGCAATAATTTGATGAACCGTTTTGAGCATCGCAAAGCAAACCAACATTAAAACCGCCTGCATGAGCAGTAACTGCATAGCCTCGAACACCGGCAGCAGTTCCGGTATCAGCACCTGCCGTAATTTGCCCTTCCCCTACCAAGCCGGCAGAGCGAGTTGCACCGTTTGTATAGCCATGACCATAAACACCAACGCCCCATTGTGTGCCTACGGAAGAATTTGCTTGTCCTTCCGCCATAACGCCAATATTCATAGTTTCACCGGATTGGATTGCCGAAGGAACGTTGGTTGAAATCACCATTGCATTTGGAAATATGCTTGAGCTAGAGCTTGTAGTCGGTGCCATGATCATTTGACCCATAGCATTTATTGTCATAGCATCGCTTGTTCCGCTATTTACTTCAAAATGAATTGAGTTGTTACCAAGAGTTCCGATACTCAAATCACCGCTTTGGGAGTATAAATAAGTGGCATTTGGCAACGAAAATGAATCTGCTCCGCTAAAAGTACTGCTATTTATGCCGAAATCACCATAATAAGTTGAACCGGTGCCAAGATTATTAGAAACGATAAAATCCGCACTTGCGGCAGAACCCGAATTAGTATTTTGAATTATTGATTGAATATACCCATTTAAATTCCCGGTATATTGCGTCTGCGTACCCGTGTCGGTATAACCCGGAGTTCCTATAGTAAATGGAGCAACGCCCTTATTTACGGTAAAAATTTGCCCTGCACCGCCATTAAAAGCTTGTGTGGAAGTTGATAGCAACACCAAAAACGATGCGGCAACAATAAGTATTTTTTTCATAAAATTATCCTTAATCGTTATCGTAAAATCCGGCTATAAGATTCGGGCTAGTTGCACCTGATACTATAGCGTAAAGCATCGGTGCATCGCCAAATCCACGGCTTGAATTGCCAAACTCAAGATTAAACAAGCCGTTTCCGGTAAAAGAAACAACATTTTGGGTTAGGTCGTTTATAGGAATAATTGTCGTGCCTCTATCAAGACTCACGCCAAAAGTAACCGTGCCGCTGCCAAAAGTTCCCTGAACAAATAAAGTCCCAAGCCAATACCCGTTATCTCGCTTTTTATTTATTCTACCTAAATAATAATTGCCATTTGCGGTTATAGGTAAGCCCCCGGGATTCGTTGCGGTACTTGGATTTACATCATCACCATATACATGTCTCATAATTTTCTCCCTTTTATTTAAAATATACTATAAGTCTGCTTTTGCTAAGTCGTGCAGGTTAAAACGGTATTTTATTTGCAATTTCGTCATCGTGCCGTGCCTTGCCGGCAGCAAGATTATCTTGTTTGAATTTTTCCCAATCATATCCTTCCGGCAAAGGTTTTCCCATTACTGCACTTTCATGTAACGGGTGGTAAGGGTCTGCTTTTATATGCTCAAGCATATCATTTACAGGCAGCATAGAATTTTTCTTTTGTTCAGCAATTACGTCTTTTAATATTTTTTCTATGGCAACCTGATTTTTCCCCAATTTTCTGCCGGCTATAATTGCGTCAATAGTTGAATTAACTGATTTACTATTTAATTCGTTTTTAAACCAGTCGGGGTTTTCACTTGGTTTTTGCATTACTTCAGGAGTGCTACCTTGGTAATCTTTTTCTATAAATAGTTTTTCAGGATTCAAACTTCCGCCAAATTGAGATTTTAACGCTCGAAGCTCATTATGATATTCCTGCTTGTCTTTTGCCACTTTATTTATCTGCTGCATAAGATTCTCTGGCTCGGCTGGCTTTTGTGCCGATATTTTCCGTGCAATCTCGCTTTCTTGAAACTTTGGCACATAACCCGGGGCAGTTGTCTCTTTAATTCGGTTTTGTCGTGCGATTTGCTCAAGAATATTCTCACGCTGCGGAAGTTGCTCAGGAGTGTAAACGCCTTCGGGTGCAGCCGTAATCGGAGTCGGAGTATAGGGAATTTGCTTTGGAATAGGCGTGGCATTTTGTGCCGATTGCCGTGCAATCTCGGCTTGGCTATTGTAAAATGCAGGATTCTGCTGTTGCACTGGATAGGGATTAACTTCTGTTATGCCGCCCCGAATAGGCAAGGGCGGATTTGGAGTCATCGCCGCTTGTCCTTGCGGAGTTACGGGAGTTGCAGGAATTGGCTTGTTTTCAAGCAATAGAGCTGCCGGTTGTGCAAAAGCTTGCTTCGCAGCACTCCTTTCTCTAAGCGTTTGCAAAATGTCGGAAGCATTTTTTACCGCAGGACGATCGGCAATAGTATTCATAACATTATTGGCTTTAGCCATTTGTCGTTCGGCTAATTTTGCCCTTGCCAGAGCCTCAACGCCTCCGCCTGCCGCTGCACCTGCTGCAAGCCCTGCTTCACCGCCCACGGCTGAACCAAATAAAGCTCCGACTCCGGGTGCAATATGAGTGCCTAAAACTTTAAGGGCTTTGTCATAAATTCCATTTTTAGCCGCATCTTTAATTGCCGCAACCTCGCCATTACTAAGACCGGTAAGCTTTTTATCGCTTTTTGCCCATTTAATAAATCCGCTTTGGATTGCACGAGTTGGATTGTCTGAATATTGAGCATCATCGATAATTTTTTGAGCCATATCCAATTTTCGTTGAGCCGCATAAACCTGCGTAGCGGTTCTATGAGCCTCGATTGCTTCAGTGCCTCCGGTTAAGTCTTCCGGCTTTGCATTATCCATTAAGCCACGCAATTTTTGCTGCATAATAGAATATTTGCGACCAATATCATTTACTTTGCCGTTTTGCTCGGTGTTTTCCCAAATTTTATCTGTTAATTTTTTATCAATCGAAACTGCATCAGATAAAGGAAGTTCTTTGCCATAAGATGCTTCGAATCCTTGTGCAAATTTTTGGGCGTCATCAAGCCCCCAATTTGAACTTACAATATCAGAAGGCTTAATATCTTTGTGATTATTTATGTCATCAATAAATTTATTATGTGCTGCCGCAGAAAATCCGCCGCCCATTTGATCGGAGGCTTGATATAAATCTTGCGAATTTTGCTTAATTTTACCAATATCAACCTCTGGAGCTTGAGCCGGCTTAATTCCCGACATAACGCCAAGTCCACCGCCCATTGCCTCTGCAATTTGTTGCCCTTTTTCATCAAACCCTGCAACTTCAGCGGCTTTTTTTGCTAATTCTGCACTTGAACCGGTTTTAGCGGCTGTGTAAATTGCATTACCGATGCCAGCCTCACCGCCAGCCAAATATGGCAATGTTTTCATTCCCACATCGGTCGCTTCACCAAGTCCGGTTTGCGGAACATAATTGGGATCAATTGATCCTTGGGTTTTCATTGCTATAGCTTTATTAAGCAACGGACGGACTTGTGTCTGCATAACACCCTGTCCGAACTCGGGGATTCCTTTTAATGCTGCTATTTTTTGTTCAGGATCAACTTTGTCGCCAAATAAAGCATCTCCTGCGGCAAATTCTAAACCACGAACACCTCTAACAACAGGATTTACCGTGTTCTGAATAACATCGCTTGCAATTGAACTAGGCGAAGAAGTGGCTAAATATGTCATAGCTTTGGCGGTATTGCCTTTTGCAACATTTGCTATATCTTCAAAAATTCCAGGCTGAACCGCACCGCTTGCAGCGTCCATTGCCGCAACTTTTTCCGGAGAAAGACCGCCCTCGCCTGCGGCTGCGTCCATTGCTGATATTTGTTCACCTGTCAAAGCCATTATTTATATCCTTTATGAGAGATATATTGCTCAATATCCGAATCAGAAAATCCTTTATCCTTTAATTTCCCACGCACAGCTTCGGGCTTAGGTAAACCGGCATATTTATCAATTCCGGCTTTTTCAACCATAGAATCAAATTTTTCTGCGGCTACTTTTCCGTCCACACCTGCAAGAACGGCGGAACCGATATAAGCGTTACGTTGCTCGTCCAAAACTTGGTTTCGAGTATGGTTTATAGTTTGTGGATCTCCGACAACATCTAATTTTGAAGAACCGGCAACTTTTTCAATAAATTGATTTGGACGACCGCCCATTTCTTTTATAGTTGATGTAATTTTATCAGTGGCAAGTTGATTTTTAAGGCGGTTGATTTCAATTAACTTCCCATAACCTGTAGGGTCAACAGTTGCAATTGCCTGCCCATTTACATCGTATTTTTTAGGATTACCCTCATGATCCATGTAATATTGTTTGGCTCCACCATCAACAGTTAAATCTTGATAATGCTTTAAATCAGTTAAGAATGAGGGAAGCGTCGTATTCAAAGCCAGGTAATTTTTTTCATAATCAGCTTGGTTTTCACCTGTTTTTTTAGCTCGTTCCAATTGTGCTTGAATCTGTGGACTGATTTTAGCGACCGCTTCAGCCCCGGCAGGATTCAACAAGGCAAGTGCCGCCGGCATTGAGATTGCACTTGCACCTGAAGGCGTTTGTTGCGGTGCGGCTATAGCGGCAGCAGGAGCGGACACAACCGGACTTACCGTCGGCTGCGGTGTGGCTTGTGCTGTCGGCTGCAAAGCTGAAGGGAAGTATGGCATTTTATGTAAATCGGCAAGATAACTGCTTACATGCTTACCATTAGCATCTGCGGTATCGTTTTTATAAGGGGTTGGGTTTCCGGGAGGAGCAACATTACCTTTTCCCGAAAAGTGCATAACTGCCATTCTATCGGGATCGCCTCCCGTATGAGCGGCTTCATCTTCAAACAATCTGCTTGCAACATTTTCATAATCGGCAGGATTATTTATGTCCTCACCGGGTTTTGCATACATTTTAAACGTATCAGGCATGATTTGATATTTGCCTTTTGCCCCTTGAACACTATCAGCTTTATTTGCACCGCCGCCGCTTTCTTGATTCATAATTGCTGCACGAAAAGCAGTTAGATTGTCAACAGGTGGTAAATCGCTTTTTATTATTTGCGGTGCAGGCTGCCCTTGATTTGTTATGACGGGAGGATAGCCTGCCGCTTGCAAATTCGCATTCTTAATATTGAAGCCGATTTGATTTAGTGCGGCAGCAGATACTACGGGAGATAAAAGCCCGGCTTTATGAATCTGCATTAAATTTCCTGCCGCCTGCACATTTTCGGGTGTCGGCAAGGTTTCTGCGAACATTGACGCTTGAGTCGGTGCATCACCGTTTATAAATTGGTCGTTTGCACCGAGAGAACGCAAATTGGTTGCTTGCGTTGCCGCTTGAGCCGCCGGCATTTGCCCGGTAATCGAGGCGAGCTTTCTCTGTTGAGCCGCAGGGTCAAGAGCCAGAAACTCCGGGTCGTTCATTAGTTTGGCGGTTTCAGTTTCTTGATAAAGCCTTCCTTGAGCAGCGGACGACATTTCCATTCTTTGCATCGCATTTAAACCTTCGGGATTATCTCCTTTGATTCCAAGAGAATTGCCGATACTGCCCAATATGCTAAATAAACCCATTTTATGCCTCGCTTCTTCTGAAGTTTACACCAATTTTATTATAATCAACTGCATAGAAACCATCATCTGATTTAAGCACTGCATCAGGGAAGTCTTCCAACAAATCTTGTGCCATAACTCCGATATATTCTTGATTTGATTCATCGGTTATATATTTAAATTTATAAGTTTTATGCCCATTTTCTTCGCCAAAAAATTCAATATCCTTTTTAAGCCGAATATCAGAAGAAATTGCCTGTGCAACTGAAGGTAAATATCCTGTTGAAGATGTGGCACTTGACGCACCTTGCGATTGCGAGCCTCCGCTTTGCGGTATAGCACCAAGCATTTGTCCGTAAGCCATAAGCGAAGCAATAGGCGATTGCTGATTTTGATATTTCTGTTGCTGCTCGAGCTGTCCAGCACCCGTTGCCGCATTGGCACTTGCCATTTGCTGCCCGGGGATTGTGGTCATCGCATTTTGCAGAGCATTATTATATTGTCCGCTCATATAAGAGCCGATTTGATCGGCTGCGGTATTGGCAATATCGCTTGCACCGACCACGCCACGATTACTACCAAACGTGCCGGCATTTGTAAGCATTGTATTCAATTGGCTTAAATTTCCGTTTTGGGCTTTTTCAATCTGATTTATGACATTTTGCTGGTATGGATTATTAAGCTGCATACCGATGTTTTTATTCAGATTCTCGGGATTTACGGTAAAATCTTGGTTGCTTAATTGGCTAATGGCATTTGTTGCACCGGGATTTAAAGTCGGCAGCTTAAACAAATCAGATGCAGTGGCATTATTCCCCATTTGCCCAGTAACATTGGTTGCATAATCTTTAAAAGCCTTTTGCAATTCGGGAGGGAGAAGAGAAAATCCGCTTTGTGAACTATTGCCCGATTTACTATCAGAGCCTCCAAGAATATATTTTGCTGTGCTGCTCATGCTTCCACCCCAAGTTCGTAAATTTTTTCACTGCTTTTATAACCAAACCGTTCGTAAACTTTGCCGATTTTCCCGTCACGCTCGGCAATAGAAATTCGTGATGCCTTAACATACATGGCAATCTCACGGATTTTATCAAAAATCTTTTTTGCCGACCGCAAACCGTGCCGAAATTCCGGCTTTAAATATATATCATGTATAAGAATATTACGTTTTTTCTTATCATGTAAGGGGGTAATATAGAACATGCACACATACCCCACCAACACGTCATTCTCGCTTCTTATCGCAAGAAAACGCATACGTCCGCTTTTCTCTGCATCATGGTAAATATCCCATGCAGGATCGTAATCCAAACCCTCAAGCGGAATTTGTTGCCAGCTTTCCCGTCCAAGCTCGACAAGCCCGTCTTTAAGCAAAAACAACAATGGTTCAATTTCTAATTTTATCATCTAATTCTCCTAGCTCGGATAGTACCGAATGCAGAAAATGTGCTTGTTGTAAAAAATGCCGACGCAATTAAATAAATTGTCGTTTGTGCCGATATTTTTACTCTGCTTAATCCTGTTGCAATTGAGGGAGTTCCTATAGCACCGACCACCGGTAACGTGCCGCCCCAAGTTTGCTGCACAAAGCCACCGCTCGGGGCTGCGGCGTGAGTATTTGCGGTATTGCTTATACTTGCCGTAACCTGCCCATAAGTCGTTGTCGAGCCACCGGTAAAACCAACAATTCCCGACACGTCCCAGTCACCTGCCGACAAGGAAATTGAGGTAACGGTTTTTGCTGTTACGGAAACCAAAGAAACGGCAGAACCGCTACCGACAATTGATTCAACATATTCTCCGACATTGCCGGCAGCAGCGTCGGAATTATCAATTACACCTTTGATCGGATAAAACCTATTCGATAAATTATTCCAGTCGTTTACGTCATTGCCACGCTCACGAGTAATGAAATCAAGCACATTTTTGAGACTAGCATTTTTGTCATCTTGTAAAATTGGGTAACTTTTCATAATGGCGACCCCTCTTTTACCCAATCGTGCCATTGTCCGCCTTGCCATTTTTGACCGATTGCACTTCCCGTCAATTTATATTGCCACAACCGAGCCATTGATTGAGTCGGCATAAATTCGGTCGTCGGCGTTATGGTATAATTTGCATCGGAAACGCTTTGAGGTGATTGAGGAAAACGCTTGCTTATGATTTCAACATTTATATTTCCCGTTTGCACGCTATCGGGAACAAAGGCGGTAAGCATATAATTTTTACTTGAAATAACACGCCCTGAATTCCTGCTAAAATCGCCGCCACGAACATTTGTTTGCAATGTCCACGTCATAGGAGAGCCGTTTGCATCAGTGCCGATTTCATGATTATAAAGCACCGCATTGCTATCAATAAGTCGAGGATACCCGTAAATATTATTTGGATATTCTGCACATAAGCGGTCGAAAGTATCCATAGTCCACGTCAAATCGGTACGATTGAAGCGAGCAACGCTGTCGCATTCATTACTTGACTGGCTCGGATAATGAAACCAAATCTCATCAAATAACTCATTGAACCAAGCAAAACATTTTGCCGCCTGCCCACGATTTATATTGCCAAACACATAATTGAGAATTGTGCTTTGAGTTTGGGTATTGGAAGGAATAATACTTACGTTACCGCCAGCCCACATATAAAAATTGTTTTGTCCCATCCAATAAGCCACGCCGGCAACCGCACAGCGTGCCATAGGTGCGATAATGCCGATATTGTTCTCAAGTAGCTGCAAACTCCAAATTGCATTTGCCACGCCTGCCGTGTAACCTAAATAGCTGAATAAATACGTTTGATAATCGGTAAATATCAGATTTACGCCGGCAACCGAAACATGAGTTCTAAATTGTCCGGCTTTCACTTCGGTATAATCAAAAACCTGATTGCTTGATGAAGATGTCCATTGCGTGATATTACTTTGATCGCTTGCAAAAATTCGATTAGGAATTCCACCGGCTCCAAGCGTGACAAGAATATTATTGGAAACAAACGCATAATTTACAGCAGTCGGAGCATTTGCAACTAGAGTCGGAGCGGTATTATTGCTTCCGCCCCAAGAATAAATCCCGGTTTGATTTCCTGCCGTAAGGATAACATTTGTGCCAAATCTGCTAATAAACCAGATTCTCGGATACTGGAGGGCAGAAGATGATAGGAGGGCTACCCCATAAAGCCCCACGCCATAAAGCCCCATACCATACCCCTGCCCAATAGATTCGTCAACCGCACCTGCTGGGATTTCCTTTTGATATAATGTACCTGCACCACCGCCATTTGAAACGCTGGAAGTCGCCATTCCCTGCGTAACAATAAAAAAACGATTGACATCAATATATCTCATTACAAATTCTTGATTTATATATGTCGCCGCTGAAATTCCGCCAATATCGGCGGCACCGGATATTTTTACACGAGAGCCATTTGCAAGCCCGTGCGATGTAGCGGTGACGGCAATTAGTCCGCTAAATTTGGTTATTGATGCACCTCCGCCCGTTCCTGTGGCGGTTGCATTTGTGCTGACTATCGTCGACCAAGTATTAACCCCAACGGTATGCACAACATGAAGAGTGTTTATTTGTCCGGTAGTTATCCCATTGAAAGCGGTTGCCCCTGATATATTTATAATATCCCCGACACGATAAGCAGATGCGTTTACATCGGCAAAATTTAAAATCGAACTTCCATTTACGGTAGATATTGCATTGGTTGCCAAAAATGTTGCATCGGTTTGTAAAGAATTCGGGATTGAATTAGTCGTGGTAGAAAGTGGAGTAATATTGGTTAAAACCGAGCCAAACAAAGAATAAAGTTTCGAATTTGTGCCGATAATACTCAAAATTTGCGTTCCGACAATTGCACCGAATAAAGCCCGTGCTTTTCCTGATATAGTTGCGGATTGCGAAAACAATGCAGCCGACCAGCCACCGATTTTTTGCGGCATTCCAAACCGAAACCGAATTTTATCCGCAAAAGTATAATGCGTAGTTGCCATTGCACTTTTGTCAGTGCTTGGCTGAACGCCTGCCTCAATTGTGATAGGTATGAGTTGACTATCTGAAGTAGTCATATAACCTCATGTTTTTATAATATAATTCAAGAACATCATTGGCTGCAAGTTTTGCGAGTTGCCGGCACCTGAATATTGCACGGCAATACCTGTAGTAGCAGACTGCAAATTGATTTGCGTACCGTTGGGACCGGGTGAACCAGTAGCAACCGGAGTTGTGCCGCCCCCGATACTGGTTGAGGCAATATTATTATAAGTGTGAGTATGTCCCGGGTCGGTTATTCCGTGAGTATGGCTTTGCAAGAACTCGCTACCGCCATTAGCACCAAGTGAGCTTGCAATCGTGGTAATTCTGCTTGCAGAGCTTCCACCCATATTATCAAGCCCGATTGCCGAGCGACCTCGCAAATCAGGAATATTAAAAGTCGTGCTTCCGTCGCCTGCACCGTATGTTGTGCTAATTGCCGAAAACAATGTGGCATAGGTTGAGCGAGAAATAGCCTGCCCATAACATAAAAACCAGCCCGACGGGGCGGCACTGCCTGCAAAAGGGCTTATCATACCGGAAGGCACGATAGTCAAACTATGGATAATGCTATCGATGCTATCCAAATCCATATTCAAATAACCGCCCCATAAATCTTGGTCGGTCGGGTCATTTACATTCGGTTTCTGGAAGCCGTAATATGTTGTTTGAGTTGGCATTTTACAATCCTAATCTATGAGTCCATAAAGAAAACAAAGTGTTGGTTGGACGAAGTTTTTGCCCGTCAAGGCTGGATTGAGACACGTTTGCCAAGTTGCAGCGAGCCTGCCAAACCTGATTTGGATCGGGCAGATACTCGCCTTTTAAATGGCTTATCGTATTCCCGGAATTATCCACCCGATAATAGCAAGTATCATCGGGATTATAAGACCAATTGGTAAGCCCATCATCATCTTGGCAAACAAAATCCATATCAATTGTACCCGGTAACAAAGGCTTGCCACAAGTTCGCATCGGAAGCAGTGGTTGCACAGTTAATTGTAAAGGCAATAATAATCGGAGACGCTTCATTTAGAGTCAAAGCAGCTGCAAGCCCTGCACCGCTATGCGTACCACCGATAACCGTTGCAACTTGTTGGTATGATTGCGTGTTTGAATTTGTTACACCGTATTTGCTGACTTGGGTAGCCAAAGCCCAACCTACGCCTGAAGCGGCAGAAACACCGGTTGTGGCAATAGTTGTGCCGCCGACAACCGCAGAGCCGACTACGGCACTGGTTGCACCAATAATAATTTTGACGGTTTTGTTATTTACTGTCGCTGCAAAGTTTCCGTTTGCACGAATATCGAGCAAGTCACCTGCCGAGTTTAGAGAGTTTGCAGGCATCGAATAGCTTGCAACAACTATATCATTTGCACCGGCTGAAGCAGG
>Ga0194039_1000224_pt1 | contig 36164 bp, 39 predicted proteins | sample JunL228m_MetaG_FD_148679 | JGI IMG/M metagenome (GOLD analysis project Ga0194039, IMG submission 148679) | Anoxic zone freshwater microbial communities from boreal shield lake in IISD Experimental Lakes Area, Ontario, Canada - Jun2016-L227-8m | ecosystem: Environmental > Aquatic > Freshwater >...
TTCATGTTGTAATGGGGATTGAACCGTGCATGAGCATCATAACTGGATGCCTCCATCGGAGAGGAATCGGTTGTTGCGATACCAGGTTTGAGGAGCACGCTGATCTTCTTCCCGATCATTTTCATGAATTCTTTTATTCCGGGAACGCCCAGCCGGTATTTGACAAAGTAGTGTAAGGTACTCGGACTCGGCAGGATCATCAGCTCCTGCGAATAAACAAAACCAAGATCCCTAATATCGGATTCGGTCAAACTGAAAATCGCTTTCTCATACGAATATTTCCGAAAGTGCATTGCTACAATGAGTTTAATCATAGCCTCAATGTTGAACCGATAATGCCACTTCTTGTCGCTGTAATACTCTCGGTCAACGTATTCAACGATGTCCTGAATATCCAGCCGGGTAAGAAATGAACAAACCGATCCAACGGGTACTCTCTGTTCACTCAACGATTCAGCTAGCTGCTCTTCATATGCCAGATTGGACATATGGGGGCGCTGGGACAGTATATAGATCTTTTGGTGAATGGGTTTCGGACTTCTGAAAATGGGGGAAAGATTTTTACTCAGGACTTTCTAATTGGAGAGTCTCTATATATTTAGAACATTCCGAATAACCCCCCTGCCAGAAGTACTATATCTTAGAACTTCGAAAAGAATATATGGAATCTCTTGTTGATTTTGCGTTACAGGAGCGATATAAACAAGTAAAAGATCTCGGAGACCGATTGGGAGAACTGGCAACCCTCATTGAATGGGAACCATTTCGAGAGATAGTCGGAGAGATTTACACAAATACAACAGAACAAGGAGGGCGACCCAATATCGATGTCGTTCTCATGATCAAATTACTGGTACTTCAATCGATGTACGGGTTATACGATTCGGAACTTGAACGCCAGGCCAATGACAAGATCTCGTTTTTGAGATTTCTCGGCTTTCCCGAAAAGATTCCAGATCACACGACTGTCTGGTATTTCCGGGAACGATTATCAAAAACCGGGAAAGACAAAGCGATCTGGAACGAACTCCAAAGACAACTGGACGGTAAGGGATTGAAGATCCGGAAAGGTGTGATCCAGGATGCGACTTTCATCACAGCAGATCCAGGCCATGCATCTGCAGATACTCCTCGGGGAGACGAAGCAAAAACTAGGAGGAACAAAGAAGGTACCTGGACAAAAAAGGGTAACAAGTCTAATTTTGGATTCAAACTTCACACGAAAGAAGACTGCGATTTCGGATTGATACGGGCACTTCAGACAACGACTGCATCTGTTCATGATAGCCGAATCGATCTGTCAGAAGAAGGTGAAGTGGTCTATCGGGACCGGGGTTATTTCGGTGTTGAACCAAAGGGTTTTGATGCAACTATGCAACGTGGGGTGAGTGGGCATCCGATTGGTATCAGGGATATTATCAGAAACAAACGGATTTCACGAAAACGATCTCCCGGTGAAAGACCCTACGCAGTCATCAAGAATGTGTTTCATTCCTCTCATACCCACGTGACTGCGGTTGTTCGAACTCATATCAAAATGATGTTTGCTGCGTTCAGTTTTAACCTGTACCAACTGGTGACTCTGAAAAATCAGGGTGCCTTCTAGCGTACGCTTTGCAAAAATCATTTGAAAACAGGGACTATGACTAGAAAATTTGTGTGAATAACTTACTCCCGCCCTCTATTTTGGATCTATTTTGTCCAGTATCTTAATTTTCCCGGGTTTATCGGAATACTCTTTAGGATTTTGGCTACACGGTAATCGCTGAGTAGTGAGCAAAATCCTCTCTGCATACTCTGGGATCACACGCTCCTGATAAAGGCTTAGTGATTAACTAACCAAAAATCTCTGAAATAACCCAGAATTCTCCCGGTAACTTTCTCCTGAATGGTCTTGATCATATGGATGGAATCGTGAGGGGTCATTTCTCCAACAATATGAATGACGGGAAACTAATAGCGGAATACTTTTGCGTTACGCCAACAATCTATATTCCCCTGGCGATTTCTGCGACACCTGTAAGAAGCATATCCACGTCATACTCGTTATTATACAGGGCCAGGCTGGCACGCACGGTCCCCCTGGGCAGTCCCAGTTCCTCCATGAGCCGGTCACAACCATGAAGGCCTGATGATACCATGATATCTGCACTTTCATCCAGGTACCGGGTGACGTCATCCGGGTCAATGGTCCCGATATTGAATGAAACAACCCCTATCCGCCGTCCGGGATCATCCGGTATAAACACCCGTACGCCGTCGATACTGTCCAGCCCCTCAACCAGGCGGGCTGTAAGGTGGGTATCATGGCGCCTGACCCGGTCCATGCCGATAGTAGTAAGATAATCGGTAGCCGCACCAAGGCCGATACCCCCGGAAATATTGGGTGTTCCTGTTTCATATTGTCGGTATCCTTGTGCCGGGATGAGCCCGGTTGCCGCCAGAGGCCCCGCTATTCCACCTCCAGACCCCGGTGGGGAAAGGGACCCGGGGTCTTTCATCCACAGGAAACCGGTACCGGTCGGGCCGAGCATTGTATGGCCTGAACAGCAGAAGAAATCTGCTTCCAACTGCGTTACGTCCACGGGGATGTGCGGGACCGACTGTGACCCGTCAACAAGCAGCAGGGCCCCATGCTCGTGGCAGACCCGGACAATCTCCCGTACCTGGGTAATTACCCCGAGCACGTGAGACGCATGCGGGATGGCAATGAGCCTCACACCACCCCTGCCGAGCAACTCGTCGAGCACGGACAGGTCAGGTAAATAATCCAGACCAACCGGAAGGACTTCGAGGGTTGTCCCAGGGACATATGCCTCTTTCCACGGCAGCAGGTTGGAACTATGCTCAAGCACGGTCGTAATAATGCGGTCCCCACGCTGCATGGAAATTCCATTGGCCACGATAGTCAGCGCATCGGTCACATTTTTTGTAAAAACCAGTTCTCCGTTGGCTCCACCGATGAACCTTGCGAGCTTTTCATGTGCGTGGTGGTACCGCTGGGTCGCAATCCCTGATAACCGGTGAACGTTGTTACCTACATTTGAACGGTAATTCCGCTCATATTCCAGCATTGCCTGGAGGACCGGTTCAGGTGAGAGGCCCATCGACGCATTATCAAGGTAGACGGTATCCGTAAGCAGGGAAAAGTCACGGCGGACACCCTCAAAAAAGATAGTGTCATGCTGTGGAGAGATGACCAGGTTTTCACCCTGCAGGACCGGGATTTCACTGCCTGGTGTAACAGCCCGGACGGGTTGACCAGGTAATGGTACCGTTGCGGGAGTCATGACCTGATTTACATCTGGCATATCGCCTGGTTCAGCCATTCGTTTACCCAGCTTTGAACTGGTCACCCCGGCAAATGGCTGATGACTTCGTTGCGGGTTTTCTTTTCCCTTAAGGGAACCCATCGTTTCTTTACTCGCGGGGGCTGCACTGATCTTCCCCATTCTCCTTGCATCCCGCCGCGATTCGGGTGATTTACCTGGGGCCTGGGAAACCCCTGGTTTTTCCTTTAACTGGACCGTCGCGCCTGAAGACCGCGGTACTACCTCTACCCCGTCTGCAGTCTCCCGGAGTGGAATATTGTGCTGCCGGCAGAGTTCCTGCATCTTATTCGGGAGACCTTTCCACCGCCAGAGCCCGAACGTGACATATTCTGGGGGGAGTTTCTTCTTTTCTGCCCAGCGGGTGAGAAATTCCGTGCACCGTGCCATGAGGTCCGGGTGAATCCTCCCGAGTTCAGAGAATTCTGATTCAAGCATAGAGGGGCATGGATAACAGCCGATCCGTTCAATCCCCATTTCGTAGAGAGGATTGATCGGGGCCCCCTGCCACCAGAGGTAGAGGAATACTTCGAGTGCCCTCCAGTTCCGTATCGGGGAGACATTCAGCTGGAGCGGGTTTAAGGGGTTCTGGACTGCAAGTTCGAGGTCGGCCCGGTTCCACGACTCGTACCACCGGTTACCCTGAATCGTCACACAGGGTCCGGTGTTTGCAAGGTGGAGCCGGAGCGGGTTCTGTTTCTGGAGCTTGCAGCACCAGCGGTTGTCCTTCGCGGGTGGACCTGCCTTCTCGACGGCTGCCCAGAAATCGCCCGCCCCGCTGATGAATTCCACCCCTAGTGACCTGACAAATTCAATCGTCTCCGGGAATTCGATGCCGGTATCGAGGAAAAATGAATCATTCACCCCTGCCTTCCTGGCCAGCAGGAGGATGGCTGTGCTGTCCTTTCCGCCCGAGAACGAGACATTTGCCACCGGCCTGTCATGCATATGCTGTTTTATTGAGCGGACCGCGTTTCGTTCGAGATTTTTTAAGTGGTACATATTCCTGGCGACCACTTCTGTCCATTCGGGGTCCGCAGGTCTCACCGGTGAAACCGGCAATACTTCTTTTACCCGGAGTGACCCTTCTTTCAGCACGGCTGTTCCGTACCTACCACGGTACTTCACGATGACGGTGCCGTCCGGGACACCGGTTGTAATCGTGAAACGTTTTCCCCCGATCCTGCCCCTCGTATCACGGTCACCGGATAGGACCGCAGTCTGTTCGAGGTCTACAATGCCCTTCGAAGCAAACGGGAGGACAAATGGTATGGCCTCGGGGGTAATGTCGAACCTGAACTGCCTTGTGACCGGGTCAAATGACAGCCAGCCGAAACGGGTGCCGTTGACAATTACGAGGTCATTCCGGTCGAGGCCCCCTGCTTTATTAAAGAGGACGATATGGGGGAGTGGGACATCCCCGAACTGCCCGGAAACAAGGGCCTGGACCATCTCACGGTCCGCCCTGAGCGCAGGCCGGACATCATATGGCTGGAGGAGCTCTATCGCCCGGCCATTGGCGCCACAACTACAGGACCTGCCAATGAGCGGAATATTGCACTGGTCGCACCAGAACAGGGTGGTCTTTACCGGGGGCTCTCGCATCAGAGTAGCATTGGGGCGGAGCGCTCATAATAGCGATCTTTGTGGACTGTGCCGATACCATTCCCATGTAACCGGGTGAACAGACCGGTCACCGGTTCCGGTATATCCCGGTGAAATCCTCGTCCATAGGATGACCGATCCACCATCAGGTTCGCGATCGGGCTTTCCCGTCATGGGGGTAACCATTATCGTTATCGACATTTCATCCTTCATTAGAACTGAAAAGCGAAAATCGGGGATTATTCCTGCATGATCCTGGTGGCCGGGAATCACGCTGGGGAACTGACCTGGAACCGCTTCATTTCATCAAGGTCGGACTCCATGATTGAAACCTGGCTTGCTGCTACTATACTCGTAATAACCGGGGTACTTGCTGGTTTTTCGTCGGGGCTTCTTGGACTTGCCGGTTCGTATCTTGACAACCCGGTCATGTACTGGATGCTCACCCATTATGGGTATGACACGGATACCTCCGTCCGTGTCGCATTTGGTACATCGGTTGCCATTGCACTAGTGATATCAGCGGTCAATACCCGTGAGCATGCGAAAGAACGGTCAATTATCTGGAAAATTGTTGTACTGATCGGAAGTGCGGGGATTATCGGGGGGATTATCGGGGGCACCATCGCCACGCATGTCCCCGGGGGACCATTAAAAATACTGTTCGGGCTGTTTCTTATCATATCGGCAATACGGATGGTCCTGCCCCTGCCCCAGGACTGGGGGAAGAAAAGAATCCCCTGGATTTACTGGTGTATTGCAGGTTTTTTATTCGGCCTGGTATCCGGGATCATCGGGATTGGCGGGGGACTTATCATTCTCCCGATCCTGGTCTGCATTTTCGGGGTGCCGGTGCATGAAGCGATGGCAACGTCCTCGGCATGTATCATGTTCTCTTCAACCGGCAGCACCATTGCATATATTGTTAATGGGATCGGTGTACCAGGCCTGCCGCCTTTCTCGATTGGGTATGTAAACCTGGCTTTCTGGGGGATTATTGTTGCAGTGACCATACCGTTTACTATCATTGGGGTACATGTTGCCAATCACCTCCCGGCAAGAAAACTATCGGTAATTTTTGCATTCCTGCTTATTCTCATCGCCTTGTACATGCTTGGCCTAATTCCAGCCCCAACGTAAACCGTGGCATTTGGTAAAAAGCTCACGTTCCATTAAAAAAAAACCCGGGTAAGCCTTTAGTTCTCTGGATACAGGAACTCACACTCTAAAAACAGGGCGTATCAGGATTATAAAGGGCAGCAGAGCCGGGAAAAATCTTTTCATATCGCCCTGTTGACCCGCTCTCAAAATTATCCTGCAGATCTAGGGAATTCCCAATATCCCTCGCTCCCGGGGCTGATAGCCCGCAGCTTTGGCGACCCTGGTTGGGATAGGTAATGATCTCCAAAACTCTCAAATTCTCAGGAAGACCCGCAGGGTTTCGACAAAGCAATACTATCTTTTTTTTTTCGCAATGCACCCCGGGTTTTATTCCCGTCGTTCAATGGAGGAAATATAGGATACCCCGATTTTTGCCTTGCGCAGCCGTGTCTCATCCAACAGGTGGCGCATATCGACGAATTCCCCGTCCTCTGCGATAGTCTTCACCTGGCGCGAGAGTTCGAATTTCGGGTCATAGGGGGTGTTCCGGAAGATTACGCCGTGGTTGTGGAGGTACATTGTCGCGGCCTCTTTGTTCGCCGGGTGGACGTAATGGAGAGCGGCGAGGTCTCTTTTGGAGAATGCAGAGAGGTCACCGGACAGATCAATACCAATCCCGAAACTCACGAGGGTATCGCCACGGTACCGGGGCTCCCGGTTGGTATCATTCCATTCGTCGTAATTTTCAGGGTCCATGATCGATTTATGGTTCGCCGGGGACCGCTCCTGTACAGGGGAATGCGTTATCTCCGAACTGATCACACCCTCCACCACACCCCAGATAACGAGGCTCAGGATACCATGGAAATCTGCCCTCCGTGTCCGTGCGAGGGTACAGAGTGCTGAATAGATCTCTGCCAGTGATACCCCGTTCTCCCTGGTGGTCTCAAAAGTGAACAACTCGTGGAACGGGCCGGAAAGCCGCACATTGAACCCCGTGAAGATTTTTACCTCCCCTGTTTCTTTAACCGGGGTGAAGAAGTCCGGGGTAAAATGGCCATCTGTCGGGACGTAGACCATCGAACCATGCAGGGTAATCATCTCCCCCATCAGAGACATTGCATCCGTTGCATCCTTTCCCAGCGCCCCGAGACCGAGTGAATAATCTGCCTCCTTAAACCCGAGTGTCCTGATGTCCGATGCGGTAATGGCTGAGTTCAGGACTTTTACAAGGTCTCCCGTGACGATAAGCGAGGCAGTTTTCGGGGACCCCGGTTCGACCGCATAGGTAACCCCGTCAACGGTAAAAGATGGGTGCCTGATCCCGAACAGGAGCCCCTCTTCGCGTGGTTTCTCCCGGCATGCAATCTGTGCCTCCTGGAGCGTGGGATACACATCAAGTACTTTCTGGAACCCGGCCATTTCCAGAACGCTTTTTGGAAACTCCTGGACATTAATCAGGGCCAGTGTCCCGTCTCTCAACTTGAGTCTCTTCTTCAGGCCAAGGAGTACACGGATACCGGCACTTGAAAGGTAGTCCACTCCGGCAAGGTTAAAGATCACCGATCGTGTATCGTCCCTCACAATTTCCTTAAGTCCCATCTCCAGTTGTTGTGCTCCAAACCCGTCGAGCCTTCCCGTCAGGGTTACTATCGGCACCTCGTCCTCGTTTGCCAGCCGGATCTCAATACTCATAAAAATCTCTTCCTGAAAATGTGTATGGACCCCAGTCCTCATTAAATGGGTGTATCTGTCCGGGTACCGGTGGTTATCCGGGAAAATGTGACACGGCCCCCGTTCTCAATATAGCGCTTGACTTTTTTCTGTGTTTCTGAAAGTGCGCCTGTTTTTCCGCTTTTTACCTCGACGAAAATAATACCGTCGAGGTCTTTTTCCTCCGATAAGCCGGAAAAGATAATCAGGTCGATAGGGGTGCCAATAAAACGCGTGTCCCTCGGGTTCCATGGGAAATCAGGGAAATATGGTACCAGGTGCTGTGTTATATTTCCCCTGATCGTTGCGCCACTCTGCTTCACCGCTTCAGCCCTTGATGTCTTCTCCCGGTCAAGCACCCACTCCCGGTTGAGAAGATCGGCACGGCGTATTGCCTCCTGTTCAAGAGTACTTCGCTTCCATTCTTCGAACATTTGCCTTGCACGGGACTCAGTTCCACCGGCGAGTGATGCGTACCTGAAAGCGATGATGACGAGTCCGGTGCCAAGGACCAGGGTAGCCATAAGGAGCACAGCAATGACGATATCCATTACCAATCCATTGGTGCTTCCGGGTTAACTGGTTTACCGGTTATCCCAATGCACCAGAGTTTCGGAAAAAATACCATTACCCCCGGTCGACAATGGCATGCGATGACCCTGTTGCAGACCTATCCCAATCACGTGGAAGTTATTTTTTCAAGGTTAGCACGTTGTTTGCCGCAAGGAGAAACGCGGGTGGTCCGGCCTCACCACCTGTCCTTCCCCGGAGGTGATGACGATTACGGATAAAAGAAGGAACCCTGGCAGTTATTCAAGCATGCAGTCCCGGATGGTCTCTACCCGTTTCCGGTATCGTTCTGACCGGGATTCGGCAGTTTTCTCATGGCAGGTTTCATCCCCAGGTTCTGTGTCCCTGACCTTTCCGTTTCATGTCACAATCCTTATCCCTTGCTGTATATCTGGAGTTTTGGACGCTTAACTATTCGGTATTCCCTCCTCCTCCGTGAGCCCCGTGAAAACAATCCTGGGTGCTATTCTGCCCCGGTCCGGAGGCCCGCTAGGTTTTTGTCCAAACGCCTATGAGAAACCGTCATACAGGCTGGATTGCAGGACCGTTATCCTTATGTGTCATCCGGGCATTCACAGGAGAGATAACGAGTGAAGTTCGAAATCCGTTACCCGCCTGCATATTCCCTTCTTGTTGTGACACTCAATCCCGGTGAAGCGATTACCGCCGAGGCCGGGTCAATGACATACATGCAGCCGACAATCGTGGTGAAGACGCGGAAACGTGAGAAAGGATTTCTTGGTACACTTGGCATGGCGCTGCTTGGCGGGCAGTCATTTTTTGTCAATGATTTCACTGCTACCACCAGGTCCGGGGAAGCCGCCTTTTCCGCCGCACCGATCGGGGACATAGACAAGCTGGAAATACGGCCCGACCAGGGGTTCATCATCCAGAAATCGGCGTTTGTCGCATCAGATGCAACGGTCCTGCTCGATGTACAGTGGCAGGGTTTTACCAAGGGACTTTTCGGGTAGGGACTCTTCATGATTAAAGTTACCGGGACCGGAAACCTGTTTATCAATACCTTTGGAGCGATCGACCGGCACCAGCTCGCCGCAGGGGAGAAACTCATTGTTGATAACTTCCACCTTGTGGCATTCAGTGATACCTGCCAGTACAAGGTGACAAAATTCGGCGGCCTCAAAGAGACAATCCTTGGTGGCGAAGGATTTGTAACGGAAATCACCGGGCCGGGCGAGTTATTCATCCAGACCAAGAATATCAGGGAGCTGGCCGACTGGATCTGGACATTGATCGAGCCAAAAGTGCAGGCTAAAGCCAGGTAAGTAACCGGAAGGATACCGACGTATCTCGTACAGCCCGGCAATGCCTTTACGTAAGATACATGTGAATATGATGCGAACCAGAGTGGAAAAGAATAGTGGTGTATAAAAAATGGAACGGCTTGAACTGATTGTACTTTTGATATCGGTTGTCATCGCGGTAATTGTGGGTGATTACCTCTATTCGGTCACCCATAATGTGCTGGTCAACGTGGTCACGATATTCGTCGGGACCCCCATCCTGTATTATGGCGTGAAATGGATTGCCCGGGCGGCCGGATACCCGCTCAGGGACTATTAAATTTTATAGGCATACAATCGTTTTTCAGAGGAAAGAGCCCTGTGATAACAATGTAATGTTATTCTGGGGTGGTTCATGACCGCCTGGTACGGAAGGTACCCGGCGTGACCCGGGCAATGACCTGGCTGGTAAATTCGCTGGTCAGCCGGCCACGTTTTCCGACAACATCACGGGGGTGGATGGTACTGGCATGGGAAAAAAGGATATAGCTTTCGTTGAACATATCAAGGCCCCCCTCCAGAAAATCATCCAGGGACAGAGGTAATGACGGGGAGTCTGTCGAAGGCTGGCTGCTTACCGGGACGACGATGAGGTCATTATTCCGGTCAGTTCCAACCACTACGGCCGGACGGAGTTTTGCACCACCCCTCCCAAAACACGGGACATGCGCGATAACTACGTCCCCCCTGACAAAATGTCCCATGCAACAGTTGTTCTCCACCAGGGATATAAGGCGTTCGATTTCGTTATTTCATCCCCGTGACTGCCTGCATCAGCGTCCTGGTATGCATGAATCATAATTTATAAGGTTCAATGGGGTAACATTATCATCTTGAAAACCATGCGGCCGATTGTTAAAAACCCCTTCATACTCTGCAGTATTGTGATGCTGGTAATGTTCGCCCTTGTACTACCGGTATCCGCAACATTCCAGATCCAGCAGTCTGAACTCAACCCTTCCCGAACACCACTGCAGCCTGGGTCACAACAGTCTGTAACTGCAATTATTGCGATTATTCCACAGGGGTCTACCACTTTTATCATTGGAAACCAGTTGCAACTGACAACCGGACTGGCCGTACCCCAGTGGGATGTGCAGGTAATGGTAAATGGTATACCCGCGGCAGTAATACCCGCGAAAGGAAACACTGCATTTATCAATGGCTTCCTCCTGTCGTACCCTACAAGTGATGATGTATCGGTATCAGCATCCGTGACCGGCATTGTTCCTTCAAGTGTACCCAGTGTTAACCTCCTCCAGGTATCCCAGCAGAACAATGCAGGACAGACCGTACCCGGGGCAGTCCAGACAATTTCAGAACCTGTAGCCGTCCCTGCGACACCGGTGATGACCGCCCCGCCTGCTGCTTCGTCCCCTGTCACCACCATGGCAACACCAGCGCCCACCAAATCTTCAGGATTGAGCCCGGTCACTCTCATTGGCGTATTGCTGGTTGCCGCTCTGGCAGCCTGGAAGAATAAAAAAGACTAGCCTGCTGGTAGTAACCAATACCCTTGTTTATTTCCTGTATCTACCCGTTTAATCACCAGAATCAAAGGATTCGTCCTTATAATCGGTCTCTGATTCATCAGGGTCAGCATACATGTAGGCGTCCGGGTCACGATCAAACTCCTCCCTGCATACTGCCGAGCAGAAATAATACTTAATCCCTTTGTATACGCTCTCGTTTTCTGCACGCGCTTCACGGACATTCATTCCACAAACCGGGTCAATAGCCAATTTTTCCAACTCCTTTTAGTTATCCAGAAATCCCGTTCGGAGTTATTACGCACAGGGAAATAATAATTTGCATCGCGCCATGTGACCTGTGCATGGTGCATGCAGTCTCCCGAAGTGCCTTTCAGCCGGTGAATGGTCACAAAAAAACGAGAGTTATGAATGGAATAACCAATTACCCGGGAATATCGAGTTCACTGAGCCTGCGGCATGCTTCATCAAGGGTCTCGTCCTTTTTTGAGAACGTAAACCTGAGCCTGTCCGCGCCACCTTCGCGGTAAAATGAGCTGCCAGGGACTGCCGCAATACCTCCTTTCTCTACAAGGTATCGTGCGAATTCAATATCAGGCATTCCGAAATCACCGATTTCGGTGAAGATATAGTAGGCCCCCTCTGGCAGACGGCACCTGAAACCCGCATCGGAGAGTCCTTTGAAGAGTTTCTGTCGTTTGGACTCATAAAGACCGGCCAGGCTACGATAATACGAATCTGGCAGTGAGAGTGCCCCGGCACAGGCTGCCTGCAGGGGTGCCGGGGCTCCGACAGTGAGAAAATCATGGATCTTCCGTATCCTGCATGAGAGAGCCTCGCTGGCGAGAGTATACCCGACCCTCCACCCGGTGACACTGTAGGTCTTCGAAAAACTGCCGATCGTGATCGTCCGGTCCTCCATGCCGGGAAGCGAACCAATCGAGACATGTTTCCGGCCATCATAGAGGATATGTTCATAAATCTCGTCGGTCACGGCGATCACGTCATGGTCGATACAAAGATCGGCAATAAACCGCAGTTCTTCCAATGAAAATACCTTCCCGGTAGGGTTATTCGGGGTATTGATAATAATTGCCCGGGTATGTTCTGAAAAAGCCTCTTTCCAGGCCTCCTCCTCAAGCGGGGCATCATCGGCGATCGGAACAAATTTCGGGACTGCCCCTGATATGATGGCGTCGGGGCCATAATTCTCGTAAAATGGCTCAGGGACAACCACCTCGTCTCCGGGGGAGATCAGGGCGAGCATCGACGCCATCATCGCCTCAGTCGACCCGCAGGTTACCGTGATCTCTGTCGCCGGATCAAATTCCATATGGTTATACCTGCTCACCTTCGCTGAGAGAGCTTCCCGGAGTTCCTGTGCCCCCCAGGTAATTGCATACTGGTTGATATCCGCATTCACCGCATCGCAGGCCGCCTGTTTCAGTTCATCGGGGCATGGAAAGTCAGGAAACCCCTGCGCGAGGTTAATGGCCTTGTATTTGATGGCAAGGCGTGTCATTTCCCTGATAACCGATTCGCTGAATGCATCTGCACGTGAGGATGCCAGCCTGGGTGCAGTTCTCGCATCGTTATTCCTGTTCGTCACTGTCCTGGTCTCCCTGGTGCCGCACATGGGCCAGCCAATTGTTCCGGATAAATAGCCTTTTTGAAGCGAGATGAAAAATGTGCCGATTCAAAAAAATATTTCCGTGCAGGTGCAACCACACCTATATCCGGAACCTGGAGAATTCACCGGGTATAACCGAAAGGCCTCCAATTTGGCAATTATTACCCATCATTACTATTTGTCGAACAGCAACCGGGACAGTTTTTATACTTGTCACTCTCAGTCAGAGTTACAAGAGATGATTCTGATGCGAAAAATTTGGATCTCATTCATGGTAGTCCTGCTGGCATTGCTTGCAGGGGGCCAGGCCGTTTCAGCCGCAACCCCTATCGGTGGAGACCAGGGCTGGTATGTCGTGCATTGTAATGTTGACGGGGCAAATGTCTATTTCGACGGGGTTTTAAAGGGACAGATTGTCCAGAATACCCTTACAGTACCTGTCTATACGACCGGAACACCGTATAAAACATACTCCGTTCAGATGGAAGGTTACACAACCTTCAATTCGCCAATCACACAGTATCCTGCAAAGGGAGAACAGGTTGATCTTTATGCAACATTAAACCCGGCTGTTCCGACAACAATCCCGCAACCAATCGGGGGAAATATTGGCTGGTACGTGGTAAACTGCAACGTGGATGGTGCGACAGTCTTCTTCGACTCGACCAATGAAGGGCAGATCGCACAGGGGACTCTCACGGTACAGGTTTACGTAACCGGGACCCCCTACAAGACCTATAGTGTCCAGATGCCCGGGTACACGACATTCAGCGCGCCAATTACACAGTATCCTGGCCAGGGTGAGAAAGTTAACCTCTATGCGACCTTAAACCCACTGCCCACAGCCCAGCCAACCACGAAAGCCCCGTTACCCGTAGGGATTATTGTGGTAGCCGTCATGATTGCAGGTTTGGGACTTGCAATTGCTGCACGAAAGAAATTCTAACGCTGTCCGGTTATAGTAGCCCGGCTATTTTTCTTTTTTCCCTGCCAGATGCCAGGATATCGGGTACTATCCGGCAACTGATCCCCTGCCTCTTCCTTGAGACCAGATGCAGGTAGCATTACCATATTCTGGTGAAGAACTCCAGTTACAACGGTAAAGTCCCGTCGTGAACAAGGTGCGTTACCCTGCAAACGTGTTTACGTACCCGGTGCCTGCAACTCTGCCCGGGGTGAACGTTAATTCAGTCCCGAACTTCATGGCCCACGGCTGGGTGTCAAGGGTGAATACAAACCCCCCATGATCGGGTGTGGTGTAGGAAAACATCACAATACGAACAAGGGAATCCTAAAAAACAGGACCGTCCGTATCAATATCCCCTCCGCTGATATGCTGGAAAAAACAGATTATTGTGGACTGGTTTCGGGAAAGGATACGGATAAATCAGGAATGTTAGATATTTTTTGCGGGGGACCCGGGAGACCCGCATCAATGATCCGTGAGTACCCACCCTTGCCTGGATACCGCCTTGTGAATACGGTAGAATGTCCGACAAATAATTTCTCTACCAGTGAGACCGTGGCGTCGAATACCAAAGAGATATACCTGACGAATGGTCACCCAGATAGTAAAAAGATGAACCTCCTCCTCCTCACCATGCCTGACAACCGGTATACTGGGGTGTCAGTCAGTACATGGGTGATGCCTGGAAGGCAGGGAAAAACCTTAAATAATGATATCATATCTTTCCGCTTGTAGCATTTCCGCAGCGAAGGGCAATACCCTTACGGTGAGTTATTACCGACCACAGGGGAAAACCAATCATGAACTGGTGAAAACCGGGAATGAATGCAAAGGAAGGACTCGGCTGGATCCCGTGCCAGAGCTATCACAAGGGATTTTAGGAGTGGTGAAACGCGTATGTTATACCGCACAATGAAAAAAGCCAGTGAGAAACTCTCAATACTGGGATTTGGATGCATGAGGCTGCCCCAGACTCCCAACTTTCACATCGACGAACTAAAAGCGACGGAAATGGTGCGCTATGCCATATCGCGTGGTGTGAATTATTTTGACACTGCCTATGTGTACCATAACGGGGAGAGTGAACCGTTTCTTGGGAGAGCCCTTTCAGGTGGCTACCGGGAAAAGGTTAATATTGCGACAAAAATGCCTGTCTGGGCCGTGGAGAAGCCGGAGGACATGGACCTGTTTCTCGACGAGCAGCTGGTGCGTCTTCAGACTGACCACATTGATTTCTATCTCCTTCATGGGCTCATGAAAAAGACCTGGAACCATGTAATAGACATGGACGTGACCGGATTCCTCGACCAGGCAATTGCAGACGGCCGTATCAGGTATGCCGGGTTTTCGTTCCATGATAGTCTTCCACTGTTTCAGGAAATTGTCGGCTCGTATAACTGGACGTTCTGCCAGGTGCAGTATAATTACATGGACGAGGAATACCAGGCCGGGACAGAAGGGCTCCGCTACGCTCATGAACGAGGACTTGATATTATCGTCATGGAACCGCTCCGTGGAGGAACGCTGACGAAACAGACCGGTGCAATGAAAAAAATATGGGCTGAAACCGGTATATCCAGGACTCCGGCAGAATGGGGGTTACAGTGGGTATGGGACCACCCTGAGGTGACGGTGGTGCTTTCAGGGATGAGTACACAGGGCCAGGTCAAAGATAACGCGGGCTATGCCAATCACGGGACAGCATCAACACTCACACAGGAGGAACTCGCAGTATACAATACGATAAAAAGCGTGTACCAGGAGAAGATGAAAATCCCGTGCACCAAATGCGGGTATTGTATGCCCTGCCCGGGAGGAATCGCGATACCTGACTGTTTTTCGATGTATAACGATGCCTTCATCTACGACGATCTTGGTAATGCGAAACTGGTCTACGAGGTCTTTACGGGGTTTGGGGGTGCAGCGTCCTGCTGCCAGGACTGTGGGGTTTGCGAGAGTTTTTGCCCTCAGCATATCCCGATCCGCAAATGCCTGAAGGAAGTAGTACGGCTGTTCGGGAAATAAGTGAGGGCCGTATTCAAAATCCGTGCGGGGTATGGAATTTATTTCTCCGCGTTCGAAACCCCGGATATTTTTAAAATTTCTGCCATTCAGACATCCTGCCTGACAGAAAAAAACGGGGATATTGAGGGATGAGTGGTTTGACCCCACCCCCTATCTCCCCTGGGAAGTTATTCTGCGGGCAGGGTTCACCCGGAGATTTTCTGAATATATCAAAAATTAGAGTGGGCCGTTCCTATTCCCAATCTGAGCCCCGGGAGTGTGGAGTAATTTTATGAGTGTTGCCATAAATTTGTAACAATAGTTTTTAGCGGAAAAGTGACCAGGCGTGCTATGGGCCTCCTGGCAATAGATGAGGGTAAACGTGACCCTCCTCATGTTGTCCTGGAATTTTATATCATCTAAAAATTATAGCATATCGTCCGTGCACCCACCCCTGCAGGAACTAAGCTTATGCCGGAATAACCCGAATATACGGGACGAGGATGAAATGAGCGAAAACCCGATGGAAATTTTCCAGAACGAAGCACCGGAAGTAGCGAAGGCGTTCAATGGCCTGATCATGTCACTGGTTGCCTCAAAAGGACTTGACCAGAAGACAAAGCAGCTGATCTACATTGCCATGAAGGCCTCGATGGGGGACGAAATGGCGGTGAAAGCGCATGTCCCCATGGCAAAACAGGCCGGTGCGACAAGAGAAGAAGTTGTTGATGCAATCCTGATGACCCTGACGGTGTCTGGGGTGCGCGGGGTTGTAACCTGCCTGCCGGGTGCAGTGAAGCAGTTTGAGAATTCGTAAAAAACGTTGCATCCCGGCAGGACAAAGGTCTGGTGGACCCGCATAACCCCGGGGTATTCTATAGGACCCGGTAAGGAAGGTCCTTCAATGGACGGGAAATAAAGCAGGAAGTGTGGTTTTCATTCTGCAACAAATGCTTGGGTTAATGCAGGAAGATAGTAACATACCTTGTATTCAGCTTGGTGAAGGGTGAGAATTGTGTCGGATGCCCATAAAAAAAATGAACCCTCGATCAGGATTACAAAAAACGGCCCCTATATCGTTTCAGGAAGTGTCCCGCTTTCAAGGCAGACCCTTGTTTGCAATTTCAGCGGGGATGCTGTCGAATGGAAGGAGGGTGATGAACGGTACCCTGTACCGGAGACCTCAGCCCTGTGCCGTTGCGGGGGTTCCCATTATAAACCCTTCTGCGATGGGACACACCAGACCAACCACTTCGATGGGATGGAAACTGCCAGTCGTGTACCATATCTCGAGCGGGCTGAATGGACTGATGGCCCGGGTATCCGGTTAAGTGATGCACCGGGTTTTTGTTCTCATGCCCGTTTCTGTATCCGTGGAAAAGGTATCTGGGACCTCGTTGAAGAATCAGGTAACCATGAAGCGAAGAAAACAGCCATACAAATGGCAGCTGACTGCCATTCGGGGCGTCTTGTTATCTGGGATAAAAAAACGGGTGAGCCTGTTGAGCCAGTGTTTGAAAAATCCATCGGGCTCGTTGAAGGACCCATAAAGGGAATTTTAGGACCCCTGTGGGTCCGTGGTGGTATTACCGTCATCGCTGCCGACGGGTTTGTCTATGAAATCCGCAACCGTGTTACCCTGTGCCGTTGCGGCAAATCAGGAAACCAGCCATGTTGTGACGGCTCACACATGAGGTGAGAGGGTGTCATCCTGCCGCCTGGAAAAATGGGGATGAGTGCGTACCCCGGCATGAATTTTTTCAGAAAAAAATTGATTACCTGTCCCTTTCATTCATCAGACGAAAATGAAGATCGCTGTGATGTAATCTGCTGACTTGATGGTTCTTCTGGTAGCGAATCCCCGGGATGAGAGGCTAACATTGAGCCAAACCTAAAATAAAATGAGTGTTGGATCGTTATGCTTCCGGGATTAACCGGGAGAGTTTATCCTATCTTCTTTCCCGCATCGGGGCCAGCCTTGATAATAAAGATTTCAGTGATCTTCATGATTACCGCGGACTTGGGGGCAAGGTTGGGCCTGAGTTCTTTCATCCACGCGACGTCCTGTTTAAAGACCTCGTCATTGGTGTGGATGGTTACCGAACCCTTGATCTGGAAGCCACCCTTATCACCCCAGTAGGATATGGCGATCTTCGGGTTTTCTTTCATGTTCTTCAGCGTCTTGTTGAAAAACTGGTCGGAAATAAGAAGCGTTTCGTCATTCAGAAGCTTAAACGCTCCAATAGGGACAACATTGGGTGTACCTTCCTTTGAAGCGGTAGCCAGGAACACGAGCTTGGTCCCTGTCAGCGATTCCTTGATCTCATCGGTCAGTGTTACCAGGTACAGATTCTCCTCGATAGATAACTACTTCAATCTAGGCTTTTAATGTTTGCAGCTCTTCGTAGTCAGAAGGGGTTAGAACAGTCTCAAGGTTGCTGCCTTCCTTCAACCACAGGGCCCGATCATTGAATGATGTTTTTTAGCACCGGGACTGGGGGTTCCGGTGCCGGGTGATCGGGAATCATCGAAGTCCCCCCACGACACCAGGTATTTTCCCCCCGTGAACCGCGAGAAAACTTTACCCCCTCTACCTGTCTGCCCGTCTCCGGCTGTTATGTTTTCAGATAGAACCGCCATTTGCAGAACATGTCGTCCGGGTGCGGGTCCGGGGGAGCGAAGAGGCATTCAACACAGATCCGGTCGTCAATTTCCTTCGCAAAACTGGTGAATTCAGCCCGGTGCATCTCCCTGCATACATATTCCTCCAAACCGCGGTTCAGCCGTGCTTCCTGAGTCGGGCAGGACGGTACTGATATGATAACCTCATCATCGCGTTCCTCAATAGTATATCCGACAATAATTGCCCAGGGAAAGAGACGGAGGGCTTTTACAAACCCTGAAAGACCCTTTTCGGTAGTATTGAAACGCCTGACAATGTCCCTGGCGGCCATACCTGCAACGCGGCCCCATACCTGTTCATTCAACGACTCCGCAACAGTCTGACCATACTTTTCACCAACGTAGATAAACCAGAACGCGTCCACGACGCGGTAATGCCAGAGGATAAATTCCAGGAAGTTTTTCTTCTCCGCATCATCCATCATTTCGAAAATTTCAAGGTCCACTGAATAGCCCTCCTGTTTTTTTCTTTCGCGTAATCAATAAAAAACCCAACTGAACTATTTCCTCATGCCGGATTGTCTCCAGCCATGTATCGTGACAAAAAAATTCCTCACGATTGATTCCCCAGTCCTGTAAACCCGGGTTCCCGGGACCGTTGTGACTGCAAAATCCTCTGCGGACACGAGTAAATGACAAAATAAAACAGTTCCGGGTAGCGGATGGATTATTTGACAACTTCAACCCGTTATCGTGAATGGAACGGTCACATTGCGTATGGAAGATAGACCTGTTGTAGTACTCAACCATGACAGGTACCGGGTCCTTGGAGATTTACGACCTGATATAGTGAGAAGCACCTGGCATCGGTGATTGGGTTCAACCCTTTTCACCGTTATAAATGTTGGGATACATTAATTGCGTCAGACATCATTTATACTCTGAATCAGGAGTTGGGTCAATTAGGAATAATCAGAATAAAAATGGCGACGAAGTAGATCTGAATGCAGTAAACCCGGACGGAACCCCGACCGCCCGTGTCCGCTTACCAAAAAAATGGGCCAAAGAACAGTTCGCGCAGGCAGAACTTATGATGGGTGCAAACCATATCCGGGTCCGTTGTTATGACGGGATAACCAGGATGGGCCGGATTAAGGGAAAAATTAAGAAACGAGTATGGATCCGGGAAGGAGATACCCTGATCGTGACCCCCTGGAGTTTCCAGGACGAGAAGTGCGATATCATATACCGGTACATGCCCCCCCAGGTGGACTGGCTCCGGCGTAACCGGTACATATAACCGGATTTCGAAATTTCAATATTTTTTTCAAAATTTTACGTATCTGAAAGGCATGTACGTTGTGCTATAACCGTGCAGGTTTGCAAAGGTCGATCAATAGTCGCCATTGAAAAGGTTAATCCGGACTGTTTACGCAAACAAAAAGAGAGACAAAAACCCGTAAGAATAAAAGGTGTGAGGAAATTTTAGAAAACGTAGAATGATGATACACTATTTTTACGTGTACTACACTATCTCCGGGTCAGCCCTGCCTCGTCCGCCAGACGAGCACCATGAATGCAATAATGCAAATCACCATTGTTTCCGGGACGATTCCTGCTGCACGGTAACGGGAGGAGGTATGCCCGGTGGTGGTGTTCCCTCCCCAAGCGTTTGCTGTACTGGTATCATACGGTCCCCTAAAACCCCTACTTCCTGGTTGGATGCAGTGTATCCGGGCTTCCTGGTATCCAGTATATCATACCCGGGTACCAGGTACCGGAGTAAGATCGGGCTTACTCCGGCCTGCATCTCCTCTATAGAAATTTCAACTCCTACTGGAGTAGTATTGACGTAGAGGGGACCATTCTCAACAGGTAATGGTACACTGACCCTGGTAAGGGCTCCCTCAGTAACGATGGCCTGTATTTTCTGGTCCTGGTAGCCCGGGCTGGAAAGTACGAGCACGTATACTCCCACGGGAAGGTCAGGGATTGTTACCGGGGTGACTCCCATGTCCTCACCGTTCAGGGAAAGAACAGCCCCGCCTGGTATTGTCCTGACCTGGAGTGCCCCGGTTGCGGTTGATGACCTGGCAGTTATCCCTGGCTGTTGCAGGAGGACAGGGATGGAACGATAATTGCTCCCGCTTAGATGTGACCTGTCCACCGGCCTGTCGGCCACCCATACCGTATAAGTACCGGCATCTATTGTTCCGCCAAGCTCATTCGTGTACCATTTGTAGACCCATCGGCCGTCTGGATCGACATCGGCAGTTGAAAAGCCCCCCTTATCAGCCATATGGTTAATATTGTTCAGGGCCACCCCGTTTGAGGGAAGGTTCGGACCTGTCATGAAGAGATAGACGATATCGCTCCCGGGTGAATACCCCGATAAATTAACCATATCTCCGAGGTAGGTCATTTTCATCTTTGCTGCCGAGACATTGGTTGCAACAAGGAGTAAGAAAATGATAGTAATTCCAATGATTGCAATTGTACCGGTTCCCGGATGGTCCTGCTTCCGGGGCGTGGTGCAGGTTCCCGGGCCTGGTTGTTCGCTGCCAGATATGCGAAATTCGGATGTCATATGGTTCCTCGTCCTGAACATTGTACCGTCATGGTCATGTCGTTCTCACCATGTCCCATTGCAGGGCCTGGTGCCGGAGTCCTGAAAAATAGTAATCCTGGGTAGTTCCAATGAATAAAGAAATTATCCGTAACCCCCCAGGTGAACCCTGTCCACAGAATATCCATGGAGGTGCCTGGGCAGGGTGTTGGTGAAACTCCTCCCTTTAACGTGAATTCCGCTTTTTAATACCATAATGCAGGATGTCAGCAGGGTCATTTTTTTATGATTTCCTCACCACCAGCACGGAACAGGGGGATGTCCGGACGATGGTCTCGGCGACACTCCCGAGGATGAGTTTTCCGAGGCCGGTTTTCCCCTGCGTCCCTATTACCAGCAGATCTGCACCATGTTCTTTTACAAACCGGGTAACCTCATTTGCAGGTTTCCCGGTAAGAAGAAATGTCTCCGCATCAAGGTCTCCAGCCAGCTCCTTTGCCTGTTCAAGTGCCTGTTCCCCCTCCTCGCGGAGGCTGTCATACATGCCGGCATATGACTCCTCGATGACACCCGTGGTCAGGGGCTTCGTGTCAATTACATAGATAATCTGGAGTTTTGCCCCGGAAACGCGGGCGATCATCAATCCCTCAATTACCGCGCTCAGGTTCTTTTCTGATCCGTCGGTCGCAATTACAATCTTCTGGTAAATCCCGATCAATAGTCCACCCCTTGTTGTTAGCAGGCGTTACTCCCCGGTGATGAGTATAACCCGCCCTTGATCCATCCGTTGCACGGCGGGGTACTTATAGGGTATGATTCAATTACCTGCTGACTTCACCGGGTCCCGTGTATTCAACCCCGTGTCCCACCGGTCACTTGTTAAGAAAACCTGGCGGATAATGGAAAGATAACAACCATTACCCTGGATTTTTTCGGGGAGGGAGTCCCGGAAATCATTGAATAATAATAACATGAATAAACAGCAGGGCCTATTAACACTGAGAAGCGCAGATTGCACAATTCAACATCCGTTTTACAGCACGTAACGGTGCCCCTCACTTTTGAGCAGATCCCTTCGTTCTCGGTAATCAGGCATCACTTCCCTTAATGCTTCCCAGAATGCCCGGGAATGGTTTTTATGCCTTATATGGCAGAGCTCATGCATCACCACGTATTCGACGAGACCGATCGGCGCCATCACGAGCCGTATATTAAAATTCAGATTATTTTCATGGTTGCAACTCCCCCATCGGCATCTGATATTTCTCAATCTGAATGGTGGCGGTTCTACATCGAGAACCAGGGCATATTCCTTAATTTTCTCTCCGATTATGCGGGAAGCCTGGTCCCGGTACCAGTCCTGCACCAGTTTCCTGATAGAATGCGTCTGACCAGGCCCGGTTAATGACCCTGGAATACTCACAACAAGATTCCTTTCATCCTGGCGGACCCCTCCGTTGACGACCGTGTTGGGGTTAAAGGACAACGTAAACGGGGTACCGAGGAAAAAAATACCTCTCCCTCGTGGTATTTGCGTTCTGTATGGAGGGCATTCATTGAATCGAGAACTATGAGTCGTTTTACTATCCAGGTCACTTTTTTCATGGTAAGGTCATGGATGAATGAGGCGGAAGTGCCGGTGGGGGCCTTAATTTCAACCCGTTTCGTGTGGTGGACTAGTATCGCTATACTCTTCCGTCTTGGGCTGAATGTGATATCATAGGGGATCGTCAGTCCCTCGTAGTGTACTGAATTACCCGTGGTCATTCGCGGTCAGTCCTCCGTGTATACCTGCCCCGTTGCAACCGGCAATCGTTGATCACGGTTAGGATGCGGCCTGCTCCGCCTTCCCGCTTGAGCTCGTTATGGGCACGGGCATATTCGCTAAACTATCCGTTGCTTTTTACCTGTACTGCCAGGGATTCTGTGCCAAGGAGGCACTGCTCAATAAATGAGCTGTCCATAATACCCCCCGGGAACAGGTCATTTCCCGTGTAAAATCTTTCTTTCACCTGTAAAACCGGGGCTCTTGCATGGGAGAGTCCTCCGTTCCGGAGGTCGTGAATCGCCCTTGTACTCCCGAGATACACCTCTTCAAAAGCGATATTGTTATCCCAGAGTTCCTGTTTCAGGTCATTAGAGTGTTCGCAGGTATCGAGGCAGAATACTTTAACGGTGTTCATGGTATCCCGGGTTGTCGTTTTTTTATGTCATGTTCGGTTTTCATGTTGCTCGTAACCGGGTGTTGCGGCCCGGAAATTTCGCCGGTGCCCAATCAAACCTCGTCTTCACCCGCATCCCCTGGTGATATTCACGGGAACAATTAAAACGATTGGGAAACGAAGCGATCGAACAAAAAAACTGGTGTAATCCTTCATCTATAGGCGACAATAACGGATGAATGTTATCATGAGATGTACAACCCTGACTACGTTTAAAGTTTCCTTCCCTGCCAGGTATCGTTACGTGAAATGCGAATCCCTATATATTAATGCGTTATATAGGAAATCCATGACTGATAACCTTCCAAAACCCGCACCCCTCAGGATTGTTGCAGGTGTGATCCTCGGTATATTTGCCGGATTTTTTATATTTTTTGCAATTTCGCTCCTGATCGGGATGGTCAACAACATTCTCGGGACCTCACTGTCAGTGAGCACGAAGTTCAATGAAGATATCTGGAGTGCCGTCCTTCTTGCGGTAATCATCATTGCCTGTACAGCAGGGGTGTTATGGCTGATCTATAAAACTCCACCTACACCTGAGTCCGAAGACTAAACCCCCTGAAAATCAGGTATGGACTGCAATGAGAGCGATTTCCCGAGAACCCCGGGCCGGTCATTGCTCATTTTTCTCCAGTACACCTTGATACCCGGGCTCCCCTGGAGGTTGCGAATTCTTCTGAAGAAACACCCCCTGAAAACTACGTCGAAAGAGCATCCCGCTGGAAAATCCGTGTGAGATTCATGCCTATGTGCATGGCACACCCGGCACCACTGCATAAAGAGGAATTATTTCCCCTGCTGTTCTATAGGATACCAGCAGTTGACGCGGTGAACTTATATGCTTGAAAAAAACAATCCTCACACTCTCGCCTTAGTAACGTTCAGGACAATTGCCCACTTTTACGATTCTGATGACCCGTCCCCGGAAAATGACCGTGAACTTACCGACCGTGCTGAAAATGCGATCGTCCTCTCTGTCCTTGATGTGCCGGATAAAAAAATTTCACCTATCTGCGATCACATAGAACTGCGGTTCCCTGTATCAGATCTCACTCCCGGACGGCAGAATGCCATCGTTTCTGCGACGAGGGCCCATTTTAAATTCCGCTCCACCGAGATACAACGAAGCAGCATCCTGACGGTCAGGGTTGGTCTGCGGGAAGTCTGGCTCACCCTCGGGGTCGCGATACCCTCCTTTATCGGGATCGCACTGTTAACCGAGTTTCCGCATGTTCCCTCGGCAGTTATTGCACTCAACGTCCTCGTAATTTTCTGCTGGGTGGTAATCTGGCAGCCATTCCAGTCCCTGGTTTTTGACCGGTGGACCCTCGCGGAAAAATCAAAAATATACCGCCAGATCGCAGATATGGATATCAGGGTTCTTCCGTCCACGGGAGCTTAAGGCCCCCGGGGGTATTGTTATTTCTTCCCTTTAGGGGCAGCGGTGATCTCCGCAATCTTCATCCTGCACCGCCCTGCTTCATCAGTCCTCCCGACCGTTTCAAAGGTGACAGAAATATTGTTCCAGGCGTCGATGTTAACCGGATCGATTTCTATGGCGTTTGCATAACATTTGAGTGCCAGTGAATAATGCCCTTCCTGGACCACGGTATTTCCCACGGTTATCCACTGTGTTGCATCATCAGCAACCGCCCGGAAGAGTGGGTTGATGAGAAATGCTTTCATCCTGGTAAAACTATCGGACGACAACCTGTCCGTGCCGTGCAGGTTCGTGATAAGGACGAGCAGGTCGTGGTCCATTGACGGCATATGAAGGTGTCGTCCCTTAAACCATATAGGTTAGTACTACACGGTGAAACGGCCTCTGCTTTGATGGATGACTTTTTCGTTTCACGGGAAAGACCTAAAATAACATATAATTAATATAATCACCAGAGATGCAGGTAATTTTCACCAGCCTGTTGCTGAACCGGCCCCCTGTTATCAGGTGCAGATCGCACCGCGAGGGGGTAGTACGGGAGAAAAAACCGGACTGACCAGGAGTGGCCGGTCCACGAGGTCTTCTGGTCCCCCCCTCATACCCGTGAGAGATGACCCCTATCAGGAAAAGGAGAACTGATTCGTTAATTATAAATCCTGTATTGTCACATTCCGAATGATAACAATGGATTGGATTGCTCTTATCTCATTTATAGTTGGTATTATCCTGGTCATCGTCGGTATAGCCTTTCTCTTCAACCTGTCTGCCATCATGCTCTTCTTTGAGAAAATAATCGGGTTCCTCTGCCTCCTGCTCGGAATTGTGGCTCTGTTTTTTGGATGGAAACTCGTAAAAAGTGTATGATCCCCGGGTCCCGGCCAAACCCTATTTTTTTACCACCGTGGTATACAGGGCTATGATGCCGACAATGATCGCGATGAAATATACCATGAAGACTGCATAGAAAAGGTTGCCCATTATCACCGTACCTGATGAGAGGGCGTGAACCACGATCGAAGAACCAACAACGATAGCCGCAATAATCACTGCAATCATTACCCTGCCCGATGCCTGCTGGATACTGGTGGCCAGGGTCTTCATGTCATCGACCTCGACCTCCAGTTTGAAATCGCCTTTCCCAAGGGTATTGAGGGTATGATTAAGTGCCTTCGGGATGTTCATTACCCCCTCCGCCATTTCCATGAACGAGAGCGGGAGTTTTTTCAGGGTATCGGGCGAAAGGTAACTCCCCTCAATAATCTCATCGAAATAGGGCTTAACTCTCTGGTTGAAATTGAACCCCGGGTCTAGTTTTACCGCGACAGCAAAGATCATCCAGATAACCTTGAGCACCATCATCAGGGAACCCGGTACCGCCACGTCATATTTCTGCATGATTTTTGGCAGGGAATCCATGGCACTCCCGATATTCAGCTGGCCGAGTTCAGAAGTCTGGTACTCACGAAGGGCGGCGTACAGTTCGTCTTTTAATGGTTCAATATCTTCCGGCCTGAATTCAATTCCGAGTTTCTCGAAACTTTCGACCAAGGTATCGACATCGCACCCGACGATAGACATCAGGACCTTGATGAAGATCTTTCGCCGTTCCGGCCTGATAAGGACGACCATACCGAAGTCAAGAAATATCAGCTGGCCTTTGGGGGAGACGAGGAGGTTACCCGGGTGAGGGTCGGCATGGAAAAACCCGTCACGGAATATCTGCCTGATATATGCATGAAACCCAACATCCGCGATGTGCACAGAGTCCACACCATATGCCCTGATACTATCAACATCGTCAACTCGGCACCCATCAACGAATTCCATGGTGAGGACCTTTTCCCCAGAGTATTGCCAGAAGATCTTCGGGATTTTTATCTCCGGGATATCGGCCATGCTGGCCGCAATAATCTCTGAATTCTTTCCTTCATGGGTGAAATCAAGTTCCTTCCGGATCTGGACTGCAAACTCCTGTACCATGATCTTCGGGTTGAATACCCGTGCATCCGGCGAAAGTTTCTCGATCCTCTCTGCCATAGCCTCGAAGAGCGGCAGGTCGGTCTCGATTGCCTCCCTGATGCCGGGACGACGGATTTTAATTGCAACAACGGTACCGTCCCTGAGCACAGCCCTATGTACCTGTGATACCGAAGCAGCAGCAAAGGGCTTCGTATCAAACTCAAGGAATACCTCGTCAATAGGGCCGCAATATTGCTCCACGGTAGCACGGAGCTCTTCGAATGGAACCGGTGGTACCTTGTCCTGGAGTTTTACCAGTTCATCATACATCTCCGGGGATATCATCTCCCGCCGGGTAGAGAGGATCTGGCCGAATTTTACGAATGTCGGGCCCAGGTCCTCAAGGACATGGCGCATTCGTTCATATACGGTCATACCACGGATCTGAGGGTGGAGCCTTGTACTGATATCCATGTTTCTCAGGCCCGGTGAGAGGTCCTCGAGGACCGTCGAGACAAATCCCCATTCATACAGTACCTCCGCGATCTCCTTGTAGCGTTTCAGACTTACCCCGGTCGTCGTCGGCATGAACTAGTAGTTGAAACCACACCGGGAATAAAGGTTGCATATGGTTTTATACCAAGGGAATGCCTGGGTCACATGAAAACATACATGATTCTCATCTGTGACACAAGCATACAAAATGAAAATGCCGGTTACCTTTTCATTGGAAATTATGGAAATTGAGGTTTTCATTAAAATACCTCGCAAAAAAGGCTTTTTTATCCAGAACTGCTTTTTTAATCCCGGCAGCTATTGAGCCTGCGTCCGTCCTGTTACCGTTCATCCATCATTCGTATGAATGTCCGGGAATATCTATGTCCACTCATCTCTTGGATCATCAAGGAATGTCAGGATTCGCAGGATTTCCAAACGTTAATGAGGGATGTCCTAGGGTTGTAAGGGAACAATTCAGTGCCCGTTGCGCACCATCAGAAACCTTGGTATTTTCAATTGATTTTCCTCTACCATTAACCACCTACCTATACACCCTCATAACCTGTTGTTGCCGCTGTACCCTATCGGTGTGCGGTTGCACTATACGTCCATTTAAATATTGATGAGGAGAAGGAAATCATCTTCCATATATACAATCCCGTCTTACGGTTGACGTTACTCGAATGAGGAGCATTGTTATGAGCGAACACGAGAGAGAGTCAGTTATTAAAATAAAGGATATCACTGCGGGAGCCGGAGCACTTGGTCTCCTGGGATATGGGATGACGGGTGTCCTCCTTGGCCTTGCAAACGCCGGGTTGATCGAAGTTGGATCGATGATCCTCGGCATGGTCATCTTTTATGGTGGGATCGCGCAATTTGTTGCCGGCCTTATGGAATGGAAGAAAGGAAATACCTACGGGATGGTAGCATATGCATCGTACGGACTGTTCTGGTTCTCGTTCGGGGCGTTGCTCCTTCTCCCGGTGCTGGGTCTTGCAAAGACGACCGGTGGTCCGGGTGCAATCGCAGCATACCTTGCATTATGGGGTATTTTCACAACAATCCTGTTCATCGGCTCTTTAAAGATGTCGAAAGCGCTTCAGTTTGTACTTGGAACGCTTGCCCTTCTCTTCTTCCTGCTCGCCGCAGGGGCTGCAACCGGGAACAGCACTCTCACCATGATCGGAGGGTATGTAGGAATAATCAGCGGATTTGCGGCCATTTATACCGCACTTGCACCTGTCTTAAATGATATTTACGGCAGGACCGTTGCCCCTCTTGGATGATCGGAAAAAAGAACTTCCCGGTCATTTTCATTTCTTTTATTTCCATCATTCATCAACTGCTCCCCGGGCAGTTATTCAGAATGTAATGGGAGTTACGAATTTTTCAGCGGTTCCAGGTTGGATAGGGCGATTGTTTACTGGCGATCCATCCTTCATCTGCAGTAACGGCAGAAGTAATCCTGATAGTACCCCCGGTCTAAATTGAATAGTTTAAATAAACCGGTGAACAAGGGCATTATATGGCATTATCAGAAAAGCAGGAACTGGAAATTATTGAGACGTTTGCGTTCTATGCAGAAGCATACCATAAAAAAGATAACCTGGCACTTGCCCGGATCTGCTCCCCTGACGTAATCGGTTTTGGAAGTGGTCCCGATGAAGTGTTCCAGGGCAAAAATGAGTTCCTTGTTGGAGTTGCACGTGATTTTAAGCAGGCAAAGTCTGTATATCTCGGGTTTCCAGCAATGAGTATCAACGGAGAGGGCCGGATCGCCTGGGTCACCTGCTGGAGTGAATTTTCTGCAATTATCGGTGATAACCAGCTCAGGATGCTTGGAAGGATGACGGCCGTACTGAAAAATACCGGCAGGGCCTGGCGGTTTGAACAGATACACTTCTCAATGCCCTACGAAGGACAGGACGCCGGACAGTCATTCCCGGGCGGAACTTCCGGGAAATGAAAACGTATCGAATACAGGACTAACATGAGTCCGGGGCGTGTTACCCGTCCCGGGCTCAAATTTTTCTGCTGTGTTATCAACATCCAGTAACGCCAGTGGCAGCATTACTGCCGTGATGCGAAAGGTGGCAATATGATCCCCGGAGTGTTATTACTCGTCCTTCCCTATTTTAAATCGCAGCCCAAAGTGCCATTTAATTCCTAATACTATCATGCAGACACCAATAACCATAAAAATTATCCATTCAGGGGCAAAAAAAGATGAACTTACAAAAATCATTATGGGAAAAATAAAGATGAGACCGCCCAGCAGGATAAATGAAATAGTAAAAATGTCAACCATGATCCCCTATTGTCGATAATCACATTAGCCGTTTTCGGAATAACTCTTCCAACGTAACAAGGAACGTTATGGGAATCCCAACATATATATCAGCCCAGCAGGGTAAAGATCTTCGGAGCCAGGGGTATGGTGGAATTTGGCCATGGACAATGAATCATTCACAGGTCTTGAGGCAGCCATGGTCCTGATTGCATTCGTTGTCGTAGCTGCGGTATTCTCATATGTAATGCTTGGGGCAGGGTTTTTTAGTACACAAAAAAGCCAGCAGGTCATCCAGGCAGGTATAGCCCAGACATCAGGGAATATTGCGGTCAAGGGGGATATATTTGGTATCGCGAATAATGATACCACAAATATTGAACAAATCCGGTTCGATATTGGTCCTGCAATCGGGGGGCAATCGGTGGACTATTCCAGGATTTCGATAACATGGAGTACCAATAATGTGACCCCGGTCAAGCTGAATTTTACCAGGTCAGCTCCTGTGGCCGGGGAGTGGTCAATCCTGGATGAAAATTCCATACCGGATCCGGGAGATCTCGTCAATAGTAACAAGATTATTACCTTTCTCGCCTGTCCGTCCTACCCCCTGTTCCCGGATGACTTCTTTACCCTTGAGATGTTGCCGGAATCAGGAGCACCAATGAGTGTTTCCAGGACTATTCCGTCAGGCATTACGCGAAGCAACATGCTATTCTGATGGGTGGACAATACTTATTCCATAGAGGGCCGGAGAACATATGAAAGAAAACCCTTATGTCCATGGATATTCACCGAGAGAGTCGGAACGGCTCGCTGACCAGGCAGAGACACTGACCTCACTCCTCCATTACGATACCCGCTATCCCGCCGGCTCACGTGTCCTGGAGGCAGGATGTGGTACCGGAGCCCAGACTGTAATCCTCGCAGGAAACAGCCCCGGGGCGCTGATTACTTCCGTGGATATATCGGACGAATCCCTGCAATGCGCCGGGGAGAAGATACGGCAGGAAGGGATCAATAACGTCACATTCCGGCAGGGGGACATCTTCCGGCTTCCGTTTGCACGTGGCAGTTTTGACCATATATTTGTCTGTTTCGTGCTGGAACACCTTTCAGAACCTGTCAGGGCGCTCAAAAAGCTCCGCCCCCTCCTCAAAGAAGGCGGGAGCATTACGGTGATTGAAGGGGATCACGGCTCTGCTTTCTTCCATCCTGAAGATGTGGACGCCCGCCGGGCTGTGCAGTGTCTCGTACATCTCCAGCAGCAGGTGGGTGGCAATGCCTTAATCGGGAGAGAACTCTTTCCGTTGGTCAGTAGCGCCGGGTACCATGATGTCCACGTCTCCCCGCGGATGGTATACGTGGATGATTCCCACCCGGTTCTCGTGGAAGGGTTTACGAAACGTACCTTCACCGCGATGGTCGAAGGGATTGGCCTGGACGTGGTGAAACAGGGGCTGATGAGTGCTGATGAATGGGGCCGTGGAATTGCGGCACTCTACCGCACCGCCGGGGCTGGCGGTGTCTTCTGTTACACGTTTTTCAAGGCAACCGCCCGAAAATGAACCCCGGGGAAATGGAATTAAGATCTCCGTAATCCCCAAGTCCACACCGATCAGGGGTGTTAAACCCCGCGATCATAGAAACGATCATGGAAACCCTCCGGTGGAACACCATTTTTTTCGTTATTATGGCTTTGTTCCAACGCTCTCCAATCTATTTTTTTGAACCGGATATTCCAAAGCTATCTACACTCCGGGGGCTCAGTGGCTTTCATGCCCCGTCCCCCGTGCATACGATGCGGCAATACCAACCAGGCCGATGACGAAAAAGATCGCAAACGCGATGGTGACACTCTGCTGAAGATCGGGATAAACCTCAGGAGTGATAGGCACCATGCCGATGACCGCAGAAAACACCAGCATAGCGATGGCAAGGCTGAGCATCTGGCCGATGGCCCTCATCGTGGAGACCATGCTGGACGCGAGACCGAGGTAACGCACCTCCACGGAACTCATGATCGCATTGGTGTTTGGCGATGAGAACAAGCCATACCCGAGGCCGAGAATAACCTGCCCCCCTATAATGACTGCGAGCGGGGTTCCCGGGGAGAGGAACATCAGGATTCCAAGACCGGCCGTGCTGCACGCCATCCCGACCGTGGCAAGGACCCGGGGTTCGATCCTGTCCGAGAGATGGCCTGCAACCGGGGAGATGACCATCTGGACAACCGGCTGTGCGATGAGGATCAGCCCTGTGGTCTGGGGATCGATACCCCGGTTGTACTGCAGGTACAGGCTGAGGAGGAACCCGACTGCAAAGACCATCGCATAATTGATCAGGGCTGCGATATTGGAAAAGAGAAAGACCGGGCTCTTTTTGAACAACGAGATCTCGACCAGCGGTGCGGGTATGCGCTGCTCCCACCAGATAAACAGGGCGAGGACCGCAAGGCCGAGCAGCATCCAGGAGATACCTGGAAGTGACGGTAGCAGGGTGAGGCCATAGATACAGCCAAACAGCATAACGCTGTACAGGGCGGCACCCGTCAGATCGAAACGCCCCCCGCTCGTCTCGGTCCATTCCCCCGGAACATACAGCACAGTGAGCACGACTACGAGGATTGCGAGCGGGATATTTACCAGGAATATGCTGGGCCACCCGATGTGGTAGGTAAGTACGCCGCCGATGAATGGCCCCAGGGAGAGCCCGGCATACACTGTTGCCGTGATGATACCGATCGCCTTTCCCCGTTCCCCTGGCGGGAAGACCGAGGTGACAATCGCAATAGATGTTGAGAATACCATCGCACCGCCGAGGGCCTGGATGACCCGGGCAGCGATTATGACAGGACCCGACCACGCGATGGCCGCAAGGAGCGATCCCAACGCGAAAAGGAGATTTCCCAGGATGAAAAACCGTTTCCGCCCGTATATGTCGGCAAGCCTGCCAAACGGGACAATGCAGATCGCGGCGGTCAGCAGGTATGCTGAAGTAACCCAGCCCAGCATCACGGCGTCGATGTGAAACGACGAACTGATGGCCGGTAGCGCCACATTCAGTGAAGAGACGGTATAAGGGACGAGGAAGGACGCTAGTGAGGCGACCACCAGAATGACCCGTTTCTTGCTATCCCCGTGCATTGAAGGAAATGTTGGGTACATAGGATGATGATGATTTTTATCTGCGGTTTTCTGGTCTGTCTGACTATAATGTACCACCCCGCTCCCTGTTGAGCTGAACCGCTATTCTGAAATGCCAGCAACTCCTTCCGGTACATATCTGATGCCAATGGACCTGGATGCACATATCAGGACACTCGCTTACTCACTCGATGCTGACTATTTCGGTGTTGCGGATCTCTCATCTGCGTATGACGCTATCCTTGCACAGGGAGGGGAACGCGTTGCCCGGTATCCGAGAGCGATCACCATCGGTATCGTGTTGCAGGATAGCCTTGTTGATCTCCTGCCGGAAGATGACCCTGCCGCCGCAATCCTGTACCGTCACAACAGCTACGATGTAGTAAACGAGGCTCTTGACCAGGTTGCGCTCCGGGTTGCAAACACGCTCCAGCTGGCCGGGTTCGATACGTTCCCAATCCCGGCATCAAAGCGGACAGACGACGATCATATCAGCGGTATATTCTCCCATAAACTCGCAGCCAGCCTTGCAGGACTGGGCTGGATCGGGAAGAGCTGCCTGCTTATCACCCCTGATCACGGCCCACGCGTTCGTTGGGTCACCGTTCTTACCGATGCGCCACTCCGCCCGACCGGATCACCTGTTGAATCACAATGCGGTGCGTGTACCGCGTGCGTGGATATCTGCCCACAGCAGGCCTTCACCGGAAGACCGTTTCACCGCGATGAGCCGCGTGAGGCACGCTTCGATGCCGCAACCTGTGACCGGTATTTTCGGGAGACAGAGAAGTCCAGGACCGTTGCAGTGTGCGGCTTGTGCCTGTATATCTGCCCGCACGGAAGGAAATCCGGATCTGTAGTCTCTCAATCAGCACAAACACGATATTTTTCAGATTGATCCGGCATTACATTGGATTGCGGAGTAGTTTTTTCGAATCCTGGATTGCGAGCAAAGGAGTGGTAATACCGTTTTCCAATGCCGGGATTATACGGTAAGACTCTTATAACGGTTCATCCGGACCTGTTGGCAATTGAAAGCAAACAGGAGTATTTTTGTTAATCAGGCACATAAGAGTGGTTGAATCCCTCCTGGTATACACCTATACGTCCAGCTGGTGCCTCCTTCCAAACTAATAACCGGTCTGTACTTCTTCCGGTTTACCTTCAGCGCCGGATCGATGCTCCGTGTTCATGTGAGCGAACGTAATCTAAAAACAGGAATTAATTCCCTGGGTCTGCCTTACTCCGTTTTTCTTCCAGGTATGGGACATAATGCTCGAAACGGTGGACCCGGGCACTCACCGGGAACACAATACCTGAGGTACTGATTACGGCATCACCCCTCCGGAGGGTCTGGATCTCCATATCCATCCAGGAAAGGTCCTGTTTAGCGCTGGATGCGATCATTGCCCTGTCATTCCGGTCCGAAAGACCGAGGACGATGTAGGTATTAATCTGGGCGAGGATGCGGGGGTCGATATTTTTCGGGTGCTGGGTGATAATACAAAGGCCAACACCGAATTTTCGACCTTCAATGGCACATTCCCGGAATATATGGGTTTTATGTCCGCCTGTAGAAAGTATCCGCTGTGCCTCCTCAATTGCGATCAGGACGGTATGTTCCATTTTTTCCGGGCCCATGACCGCAGACATGGCAGATTCCTGGTACGCCTTCATAATGCCCCGCGTAATGGCAGAGAGCAGCAGTAACTCAGTGCTTTCCCCCATCAGGGGCGCATCGACAAGGACAACCTTGTTGTCCATGAGATCGCGGATTATTCCGGGGATTGATGACCCGTTACGCCGGAGGAATAACGCAGTTTCACTGATAAGAAGACTCATCCGGCTCTGTACTGCCTTCAGGTTGCCGCTGCTTGCCCCGCGGAGTGCATATACGATATGCGGGTACCTGCTCTCCTGGTTCGTAATCCTGTGTGGTGAAGGTAATGATTCTACACCTTCAGCGACAAAAAAGTCGATAATTTCATCCCCTGAAAACGGGTCAAGGGATTCTATAATTTCCCACATGGGATCGGAAAGGTTGAAAATGAGCCCGAGGTCGGTCATCCGGAAGTCATTATGCTCGATGGTGAGTTCTTCCATCCCGAACCTGGCCCGTTCCTCTGCAGGGCGGGTGGAATATACTGACAACCCGGTTCTTCCGCCTGCATAATTCAGCAACCCGATTGAGCCCCGGGTCTTACCATGCCCGATGAGATACTCCCCGTGGGGGTCAACAATGAGGAGACCGAGTTTCCGGATATCCATACAGGACGCCGCAAAAACTTTCATAAGGTTACTTTTTCCCATGCCCGTCGTGCCGAAAATGCCTACATGCTGGGGGGCCGCTTCGCTTGGTACAGCGACCGGTATGCCTTCAATGATGCCTATTCCGGATTTTAACGCTCCGATTTCGATATCTCCCATTACGTCAGTTATGAAGGCGAGATCGGCGGCACAGGGCCTGCTTACCTGGGACCCGGAGCCAGGGATAAACCCCGGGGGCTGGAATTTCCCAGTCCCATCGACAAAACCAAGGGGGAATGCTTCAACCTCGACGTCATACCCCTTGCCCGGTATGCAGGTTACGGCCGAAGGGTATGGCTCATGTTTTTTGTGGCTGAGACCGGTGACTTTTGCAAAGAATGTAAACGAGGTCCCGGGATCACGTATCCGGACGATATCTCCGATGAATAACCCGGCGCCGGTGCATTCAAAAAACCGGTACGTCAGCAGGGACGGCGCAATAAAGTCCCTGCCCACGGGGGTATGCCCGGGGTCCAGCCCTGTATCTTTCTCCTCCGTGTCCTTCATCACGATACCTCGGTTGTTTGAGGAATTACCTTATGTAACTATCTCAATGGGGTGCCCGAACGGAACCTGTCCTGTTGTATCAGCGCTGTCAGGCAGGATTAATCAGGGAACACAAGTTTCGCAACTCATTTCACATAATCGTCGTGCGGTGCTTGATTGTGGTGAAACGGGAGGTCTGGAATAGACCGGTCAGCACTGACGCGTATAAAACGGTTGGAATACATGTCCCCTGTTCAACCCAACCACGCCATCCTATGGACTAATGGTATAAACGATCTTTCCGTCCCTGAAAATGGATATCAGGCCTCCACTCTGCGAGACCACGACCCCGATTGACCTGGTGACCTGGGTTATGCCGGCGACTGACGAATGACGTGAACCCAGTCCTCCGGGAAGGTTCACCTTGCTCAGGTCCACGGTGATGCACCTCCCTGCCGCCTCGACCACCCCGGTGCCCGTGACGAGGAATGCCCCGTCCAGCTGGGCAAACTCCTTTATATTTCCCCTGACCCCTGCATCGGTTATCTGCCGCTTGGCCTCATGGTAACCATGGAACGGGTTTAAGACAAACTGTTTTGAGTTGGTGAGGACGTTATCAGTATCGCCGACTACAAACGATGTTCCTATTGCCTGTCCCTCCCGTCCTTCCCTGGCAATTTCCACGGCGACCCGTATGACCGGATCGAGTACTTCCGGGGTAACGTCGGTACCGGAACATATCACTGCCAGTTCTTCCGGTGAAGGCAAATTTTCCGGTCTCGGGCCTGCCCTTGGCGTAAAATTTTTCGGGATTTCCGGGGGATGCAGCCGCCCCCTCCTCCGCATGGAAATCTGCTGCACAACGACCACGATAGCCACGACGATTATGGCCGTGGCGATGATGATGAGAT
>Ga0194039_1000225_pt1 | contig 36091 bp, 34 predicted proteins | sample JunL228m_MetaG_FD_148679 | JGI IMG/M metagenome (GOLD analysis project Ga0194039, IMG submission 148679) | Anoxic zone freshwater microbial communities from boreal shield lake in IISD Experimental Lakes Area, Ontario, Canada - Jun2016-L227-8m | ecosystem: Environmental > Aquatic > Freshwater >...
ACAGCAACCAAGTCGCGCACTTCTTAGTGCAATGCCTTTTTTGCATGTTTGCAGAGGACGAAGGGTTATTGCCGGAGAAAATATTCACTGGCTTGCTTGCCAGCGCTAAAAGCGACGTAGCAAAGGCTGCCGATCGCATTGCTAAGCTATTCAAGGCCATGCAGGAACCGCGTGGCGCTTATGGCAACGACGATATTGAATGGTTCAACGGCGGTCTTTTTAAGCAAATTGCCGTACCCTCTTTGATAGTTAGCGATCTTGAAACCTTGCGCGCTGCGTCTGCTGATATGGATTGGCGTGCGATTGACCCCACCATTTTTGGCACGCTATTTGAACGCGGACTGGGCAGTAAGCGTGCTGCGCTTGGCGCGCATTACACCGATACAGGCACCATTGCCAAACTAGTCGATCCGTTGGTGCGGGCATCGTTGTTGGCGGAATGGGAAGCGACGCGCGAAAAAATTGCTAGGCACATGGTCAAGGCAGGGGCATTTGAGGAGACGAAAGCTTCAGCTATGGATGTGAAAGTAAGTGCGCAGACCAAATTGGAAGTTGAGCGCAAGCTTAAAGCAGCAAAAACCGCGAGCACAAAGGCCGTAAACGAGGCCAAAAAGCTTTACACCGGGTTTTTACTGCGCCTCAACAAATTCCGCGTGCTTGATCCAGCCTGCGGGAGCGGCAATTTTTTATATTTGGCGCTCAAGGCTTTGCGAGATGTGGAAAAGCGTGCTCAAGTAGATGCTCGGGAACTGGGCTTGCAAGCTGAGACGGAATTGCAAACTGGTCCGCACAACATACTTGGTTTGGAGATCAACGAGTTCGCGGCAGAGTTGGCACGAGTCACTGTGTGGATTGGTGACATCCAATGGTGCAGGCAGAACGGCTGGCGACATGCGAACAATCCAATTCTCAAGCCGCTTGATGGCATTGAACACAGGGATGCGTTGGTAAACACCGATGGTAGCCAGACCCAGTGGCCTATGACGGATGTGATCGTTGGCAATCCCCCGTTTATCGGCAACAAGAAGATGCGTGGCGAGTTGGGTGATGCTTATGTGGACACGGTACGGCTGGCCTACAGAGACCATAGTCTGGACGGTGCAGACTTTGTGTGTTTCTGGTTTGAGAAAGCACGAATGCAGATGGAAGTGGGCAAGTTGCAATCTGCTGGTTTGGTTTCTACCAACTCGATACGCGGCGGAGCGAACCGCGAGGTTCTCAATCGCATATTGGAAAAATCGCCAATATTTCTTGCGTGGAGCGATGAAGATTGGTGGGATAACGGCGCTGCAGTGCACGTCTCTATGACGGGATTCGGAAAATGCGCAATGAAGCCTCAGCTTGACGGAGTGGAAGTCGCAGTCATTCATGCAGACTTGACGGCGGACATTGATGTTACGACAGCATCAAAAATGCATGAAAACTTAAACATGTCCTTTCAGGGAGTGACTCCATCGGCGTCGCTAAAGAAGAAACTCCGTGAAGCGTTGCGCTTGCCAGATGCGAGCTTCAACTTGGCGGGGGGCGTGGCTAGAAGAATATTGATGGAACCGCGCACTATGAACGGTGAGTCAATGGCGGTAGTTGTTCGCCCATATTTGATTGCGGATGACATTACGTCGCGCCCGCTTGATAGGTATATCGTCAATTTTGTAGGTCGTGATGAGTTAGGTGCAGCCATGTTTGAGAAACCGTTTGCGGCAATCTCGAACGTACGTTTGCATCGATCCCATACAGAACGTTTCAATGATTTTCAAAAATATCCGTGGTGGCAATTCGGGTGGCCCCGGCCTGAAATGTTCACAGCGTTGAGCGAATTATCACGATACATCTCCATCACGCGAGTATCAAAGCACCATCTCTGCGCTTGGACACCCGCTACTGTTACTCCAGGTGATGCGCTTGTTGTCGTCGCACGGGATGATGACACCACCATTGGTATGCTTCAATCTCGCATTCATGAAGTCTGGTCGCTCCGCAGTGGGTCTTCACTTGAAGATCGTCCGCGTTACACGCACACAACATGTTTTGAAACATTTCCGTTTCCCGATGGTTTAACACCAAACATTCCGGCAACGAAATTTAGCGGTATCGGAAAAGCTGAGGCAATAGCTACAGCGGCACGTGAGCTAATGAAGTTGCGCGACCATTACATCAATCCGCCCGAATGGACGGACTGGCTCATCACCCCTGAAGAACAAGCAGCCGGTTTCCCAAAGCGCCCTGTTGCGAAGGCAGGACACGAGGCCGATTTGAAAAAGCGCACGCTTACCAATCTCTACAACCAGCGCCCCTCTTGGCTCAATCTAGCGCACGAAAAGTTAGACCAAGCCGTTGCCTCGGCTTACGGATGGGGTGACTATGCCCCACAGTGGGAAGACGCCGAAATTCTGCGCCGACTCCTGGCGCTGAATCAGCAACGCAGAGGCAATTATCCGATTCAAAAAAAATAGCGGTGAACACTGACATCCAACTGCATGTGCTTAGCGTCGGGCAACAGCTTGTGCGGTGCTGTATTGCCGCGCTTTGTGAAATCCGGTGATTGGTCTTTTGTTCGCTGATGGCGATGGGTAATTTGAGCCAACAACTGGGTGTACTTTGTTCTGCTCCTGTAAGCAGTTGATTTAACACAGCATTTTCTGTACTCTAGTGGAGTCGCGTAACGGTTATGTTCACATTGCGCCACCTTGGCGATTAAACCCCATGGTTTGACTGTTCGTTGAGCTAGTGGGACTGCTGCATTCCTGTCGGGCTGGACCGCGCCTGCTAAGCCCTTTGCATCAATATCATCTTTGTGGCCAATAGCCATCGACCTTATCGGCATTCGGTTTCGATAAGGCGATATCGCGCCATATCAAAGGAAATCACGTGCTCTCAAAAATTCTGTCCCAAAGTTCCAGGTTGGTCACACTGCCAGTGATCCCAGGCTCCGTGCTACTGCCATTGTTGGCGTCTATCCTACTGAGCCATGCGGTAAGCCGACTTCTGGATGAGTGATCCACGTTGCTCGACTGTATGCACTGCTTGAAATTCGCCGTCCGGGAGTAGTTACGGCATCCCGTCTATAGCCCAACCGCTTTATAAATCGTCACCCCCTTGGCTTCACTGTCAAGGGGGTTTTTTATTTTCCGAATGCGCTCGCCGTTCTTTCGGTCCCATTCTTAAATCAGGAATTTTCATGAAATCTCAATCCAAAATAGCCGCGTCGTCTGCTGAAACGTCCGACGTCCAATCCAATGAATTTCAAGACGTGCAATCTGAAAATGGTGTGGGTGCAATCACCTACTTTTGCGTCAAGACTGACAAGGCTCGAAAGCTGGGCCGCAATGGTGGCTTCATCACCTACAAAGTCCTCACTGACACTGACCTCCAACGCGTCTACATCACGGTAGTGGAAAATGACCGTAATGGTGCTTGGTCCCGTGACCTAGTTGACTTTGCCGCTATTGAGCGCTGCTTACCGGCAGATCGTGCTGTGCCTATCAGTGCCAAGGTGTTTATCCCGAGCTTCACTGGCCGCAGTGCCAATGACCCGACCTTTATGGCCGCCACCTTGCGCTCCCTCGGCCTGCTTGGGGCTGTGGAAAACAAGCCCTACCTTCACGCGGTAATCGGCGACTGGGTTGCTTGGAAGGAATCGATGCTGCGCATCGAAGGGGTTGCCTATGTTCCACCAAGTAAAGGCACCAAGATGCCAGCAAGCCAAACTGCGGTTATCAACCGGGAAGAACCACCGGTAGCGCCAGATGCTGAAGAAGCAGTGCCTGCTCGCAAGAGCCGAACACTGAAGCTGTCAAAGATGGCTAGTGGGGCTAAGCATGCGCATTCTGCGTGAGCAAGCCGATGTCGCTCACATTGCCGACGGACTGCTGCGTGACCTCATTGAGCAACGAATCCTTGAGGTCAGTGATGGCGGCTCGTGGGACTCAACGCTCTACGGGTACTTCATTGTTGTGGAGCCTGGAGACAGCGTAGCCGCGCTGGAGGCGGAGTCTGGTTGCTGCATGCTGACCGGGCGGTTTACTGAAGCCTGCTTCGGTGATCCTGGGTTTGTGCCAAGCTTTGAGTTCATCGAAGAGCACACCAATTGCTATGAATGCGTGTGGATCTTGAGTGATGACGGTTTTGGCGTTGTCATTCTCGTACCCAAAGTGGACGGAATAGACCCTAGGCTTATGTCGATGTGTGCCACCTACGCCATACGACCTCGCACCGCAGCTGGCGAGCCCGGCAGCGCCGACACTGCATGAGCGGTCCTGTGCCGTGTTGGCCCCGATGGTGGGGCCTGATCATCAACAACCGCGCCGCCGCGTTCATCAAGAACCGGCGGCGTTTTCACATATGGAGAACAACATGACGAATTCGAAAGGCGTCGGTGACCACGTACCGAGCAGCGATGGTGCGGTTAAGCAGGCAGCATTTTCGCTTGGTCAGGTGGTTGCCACACCTGGAGCCCTGCAATTGCTCGAATTGCACGGTGTGGATGTGTTTGACCTGCTGCGCCGACACTCATCAGGATCGGATTGGGGTGATGTCTGCCCTGCTGACCGTAAAGCAAACGAAGACGCGCTGCTATACGGCGACCGAGTGCTATCTGTCTACGCATTGGTTCATAGTGATCCTGCGACCAAATTATTTTGTATAACCGAGTGGAATCGGTCGGTGACACGGTGGCGCGTTTCGGGGGCGATGAGTTTGTGGTGATGCTTGGCGACTTGAGCGCAGACCGCGCGGCTGCAAGCGTGCTGGCCGAGCGCATTGCCGAAAAAATTCGGCACGCGCTTTGCGAACCCTATTTGCTTGCGGTGCACAGCGACGCGTCTGCGCACGGGACCATTGAGCACCATTGCACGGCCAGTATCGGGCTGGCGCTGTTTGTTGGCCTGGATGCCAGTCAGATCGATATTCTCAAGTGGGCCGACATGGCCATGTACCAGGCCAAAGAAGCTGGGCGCAACCAGGTGCGCGTGTTCCAGCCGCCGCCCTGAGCACGCTTACGCCTTGCGCGCCACTTCCTGCGCCTGCAGGTTCTTGCGGCAGGTGGCGTTGATGACGCGCAGTTCGGCCAGGGTTTCGTCAATGCGTGCGCGCTTTTTTTCGAGTTCGGCAATCTCGGTGTCGGTGCGCTCAATTACGTAGCGCAGTTGCTGTGCGCGGCCTTCGCCCTGGTCGCCATACAGGTCGAGGTAGCGCTTGATTTCGGACAGCGGCGATCCAATGGCCTTGGCGCGCAGGATCAGCGACAGGCGTGCCCGGTCGCGCCGGGTGTAAACGCGCGCACCGTTGATGCGCCGTGGCGTAACCAGTTGCTTGTCTTCGTAAAAGCGCAGGGCACGCAGCGTGATGCCAAACTCGCGGCACAACTCGGTAATGCCAAAGAGTTCGGTCGCACCCTCGTCGCGGTGCGAGTCCACAAAGGCCTGGGCGTTGGCCGAGGATGCTTTCTTCACGCTGCGCCAGGCGTTGCTCAGATCACGCGTTGCAGACGCAGGGCCACGCTCATGTCACCCGCGACCTTGAGCTTGCCCGCCATAAAGCCGGTGGCGGGTTCGAGTTCGCCGTCGAGCATGGCTTGCAGGTTGTCCATAGTGATGCCCACGGTGCAGTCGGTATCGACACTGTCGTTGCTCACGGTGTTGGGGGTGGACTTGCCGTCGATCACGACGACGCCGTCGGCACCCATGTCGAATTTGAGCGTGGCGTTCAGACCGCTGTCGGCACCAACCTTGGTGCGGATGGCTTGGGTAATGGTTTCAAGAGACATGGCAAATCCTTCGTGGGTGGTGGAAACTGCAAGTGGGGCAGACGGCGTGAATGCTAGCAGGCTTGCATGACGTTAGGCACAGTATAAACACCTATACGATACTTGGTTGACGTTAACGTCACCATGGATTCTAATAGCGCCATTCCGTTCCAAGGATCCGTGCCCATGCCTGCCCTTCGTTCCAAGATCAATCCACGCTCTGACGCCTTTTCTGCCAACGCACGCCGTGTGGGCGAACTGCTGGCCGAGGTGCAGCGCCTCGAAGGCATGGTGATTGCCGAGTCTGAATCCAAGCGCGAGAAGTTCGAAAAGCGCAACCAGTTGCTGCCGCGCGAGCGGCTCGCGCGCCTGCTCGATCGGGGCACGCCGTTTCTGGAACTCAGCCGCCTGGCCGGCCTGAACATGCACGACGACGATGGCAAGAAGTCGGTGCTGGGCGGCGGCTCCATCATCGGCGTGGGCGTGGTGGCGGGCAAGCGCTGCCTGGTGTCGGTGAACGACAGCGCCGTCAAGGGCGGCACCGTGGCACCCATGGGGCTCAAGAAGGCCTTGCGCGCCCAGCAAATCGCGCAAGAAAACAAGTTGCCGCTGATCAACCTGGTCGAGAGCGGCGGCGCCAACCTGATGTACCAGAGCGAAATCTTTATCGAAGGCGGGCGCAGCTTTGCCAACCAGGCGCGCATGTCGGCCATGGGCTTGCCGCAAATCTCGGTGGTGCATGGCTCCAGCACCGCCGGAGGCGCGTACCTGCCGGGCCTGTCGGACTACGTGATTCTGGTGCGTGGGCGCTCCAGCATCTACCTGGCCGGGCCGCCGCTGGTGAAGGCCGCCATTGGTGAAGACTGCACCGACGACGAGCTCGGCGGTGCCGAAACCCACGCGCAAGTCACCGGCCTGGGCGAGTACCTGACCGAAGACGACGCCCACGCCATTGCCATGGCGCGCGAGGTGATGGACAAGCTCAAGTGGGATAGCCTGCCCGCAGCCACCACCTGGGCCGAGCCGCTGTTTGCCGAGCAGGAACTGATGGGCATCGTGCCCGCCGACGAGCGCGAGCCCTACGACGTGCGCGAAGTCATTGCGCGGCTGGTCGATGGCTCCGACTTCCTCGAATTCAAGGCCAGCTACGCCGCCGACACCGTGTGCGGCCACGCGCGTGTGCACGGGGCTCTGGTGGGCATTCTGGGCAACAACGGCCCGATTCAGCCCACCGGCTCCACCAAGGCGGCGCAGTTCATCCAGTTGTGCGACCAGACCAACACGCCTCTGGTTTTTTTGCAAAACACCACCGGCTACATGGTGGGCTCGGCGGCCGAGCGCGGCGGTGCCATCAAGCACGGCTCCAAAATGATCCAGGCGGTAGCCAACGCGCGTGTGCCCAAGTTCACCTTTGTGCTCGGCGGCTCCTACGGCGCGGGCAACTACGGCATGTGCGGGCGTGGCTTTGATCCGCGCTTCATCTTTGCCTGGCCCACCGCGCGCACCGCCGTCATGGGCGGTGCCCAGGCGGCCAAGGTGATGGACATCGTCAACCGTGCCAAGGTCGAGCGCATGGGCATGCAGGCCAACGAAGAAGCCTTGAAGGCCATGTCCGACGGCCTGCGCCTGCGCCTGGACAAAGAATCTGCCGCGCTGTTTGGCACCGCACGCCTGTGGGACGACGGCATCATCGATCCGCGCGACACCCGCCGCATCCTGGCGCTGTGCCTCGACCTGGCTGCGCAAGCCGACCAGCGCACCCTGCACCCCAACACCTTTGGCGTGGCCCGCATGTAGGCCACACCTTCCACACACCGACGCCATCACCCCAAAAGGAATCCAGCATGAAATTCACGCCCGAACACGAACAGATTGCCGACACCGTGCGCAAGTTTGTCGCCAACGAAATCAATCCCTTTTTGCCCGAGTGGGAACAAGCCGGCATCTTCCCCGCGCACCAGGTGTTCAAGAAGATGGGCGACCTGGGCCTGCTGGGCATCAAGTACCCCACTGAGTTTGGTGGCATGGGGCTGGACTTCAGCTACTCGATGGTGATGGCCGAAGCGCTGGGCGAGTGCAACGCCGGCGGCGTGCCCATGGCCATCGGGGTGCAGACCGATATGTGCACGCCCGCACTGGCGCGCTTTGGCTCGGACGCACTGCGCCACGAGTTTCTTGCGCCCAGCATTGCGGGCGACCTGGTGGGCTGCATTGGCGTAAGCGAAGCCGGGGGCGGCTCCGACGTGGCCGCCCTCAAAACCACTGCGCGCAAGGACGGTGGCGACTACATCATCAACGGCTCCAAGATGTGGATCACCAACGGCATGCAGGCCGACTGGTGCTGCCTGCTGGCCAACACCAGCGAAGGTGCGCCGCACAAGAACAAGTCGCTGATCATGGTGCCCCTGGACAGCCCGGGTGTGACGCGCCACAAGATCGAAAAAATCGGCATGCACTCCAGCGACACCGCGCAACTGTTTTTTGACGATGTGCGCGTGCCGCAAAAGAACCTGATTGGCCAGGAGGGCCTGGGCTTCATGCTGCAAATGCTGCAGTTCCAGGAAGAGCGGCTCTACGGCGCGGCGGGCAGCCTGCGCTCGCTCGACCGGCTGATTGACCAGACCATTGACTACACGCGCCAGCGCCATACCTTTGGAAAACCCATCCTGCACAACCAGGTGGTGCACTTCCGCCTGGCCGAACTGCGCACCGAGGTAGAGGCGCTGCGCGCCCTCACCTATCAGGCGGTAGAGTCCTACGTGGGTGGCAAGGACGTCACACGCCTGGCCTCCATGGCCAAGCTCAAGGCCGGACGCCTGAGCCGCGAAGTGGCCGACAGTTGCCTGCAGTACTGGGGCGGCATGGGCTTTACCGCCGACAACCCCATTTCGCAGTCGTACCGCGATGGCCGCCTGATCTCGATTGGCGGCGGCGCGGACGAAATCATGCTGGGCATCATCTGCAAGCTCGAAGGCACGCTGCCGGGCAAATCCTGATGCAAGCGGCAAGCCAACCCGATGCCGTGCGCGCCGAACAACAGGGCGCGGTGCTGCACGTTACCCTCAATCGCCCCGAGTCGCGCAACGCCATGTCGCTGGCCATGGTGGCGCAGCTGCGCCAGGTGCTGCAGGCAGCACAGGCGCGCGTTGGGCAGCCGGACGCCGTGCGCGTGGTGGTGCTGCGCGGTGTCGGTGGCCACTTTTGCGCGGGGGCGGACCTGAAGGACATGGCCGGCGCGCGCATGCGCCTGATGCAGCGCGCCCCTGGTGACACCACCGACGCCATTGCCGAAGTGAATGCCGAGTTTGGCGCGCTGTGTGTGGCCTATGCCCAAACCCCGCTGGCCGTGGTGGCGTTGCTGGAGGGCACGGTGATGGGCGGCGGCCTGGGGCTGGCCTGCGTGGCCGATGTGGCTATTGCCAGCCCGAGCGCAAGCTTTCGCCTGCCCGAGACCAGCCTGGGCGTGGTGCCCGCGCAAATTGCCCCTTTCTTGGTGGAGCGCCTGGGCTACTCGCAGGCCAAGCGCCTGGCGGTGACTGGCGGGCGGCTCGATGCCGACGCCGCCCTGCGCTGCGGCCTGGTGCACCAGGTGGTGCCCACCGATGCGCTGGAGAGCGCGCTGGCCCAAGTGCTGTCCGATATTCTGGCCTGCGCGCCCGGTGCATTGGCGGCCACCAAAGCCCTGATGACCAGGGCGCAGTGGCAAGCGCCGCAAGAACTGGTGCACGAGGCGGCGGCCATTTTTTCGCGCTCGGCGCAAGGCGCTGAAGGCATCGAGGGCATGACCTCCTTCATTCAAAAACGCAAACCACAATGGGCTTTGCCATGACATTTTCCAAGATACTGATTGCCAACCGGGGCGAGATTGCCTGCCGCGTGATGCGCACGGCGCGCAACCTGGGCTACCGCACGGTGGCGGTGTACAGCGATGCCGACGCCGATGCCCCGCACGTGCTGCTGGCCGACGAAGCCGTGCACCTGGGCCCCGCGCCCGCAGCCGACTCCTACCTCAACGTGCAGGCGCTGCTGGCAGCGGCACGCGCCACCGGTGCCGATGCGCTGCACCCGGGCTACGGCTTCTTGAGCGAGAACGCCGCCTTTGCCCAAGCCTGCGTGGATGCGGGCCTGGTGTTCATCGGCCCACCGGCCAGCGCCATTGCCGCCATGGGAGACAAGGCACGCGCCAAGCGCGCCATGCTGGAGGCCGGTGTGCCGTGTGCGCCGGGCTACCTGGGGCAGGAGCAGGGCGACGCCGAACTCACAGCCCAAGCGCAGGCGCTGGGCTACCCGCTGCTGGTGAAGGCCGTGGCCGGTGGCGGCGGGCGCGGCATGCGCCTGGTGCGCTCTGCGGCCGAGCTGGCGCAGGGCATTGAAGGCGCGCGGCGCGAAGCCACCAGCGCCTTTGGTGACGGCACGCTGATGCTCGAGCGCCTGATAGACAACGGCCGCCATATCGAAATCCAGATCTTTGCTGACGCGCACGGCAACGCCGTGCACCTGGGCGAGCGTGACTGCACCGCGCAGCGCCGGCGCCAAAAGGTGATTGAAGAGGCCCCCTCGCCCGTGGTAACGCCCGCCATGCGTGCGGCCATGGGGCGCGACGCCGTGGCGGCTGCGCTGGCCGTGGGCTACCGCGGTGCGGGCACGGTGGAGTTCATCGTGGACGAGCAACTGCACCACTACTTTCTGGAGATGAACACGCGGCTGCAGGTGGAGCACCCCGTTACCGAGATGGTGACCGGCTTTGACCTGGTGGAGTGGCAGTTGCGCGTGGCCTCGGGCGAGCCACTGCCGGTGCAGCAAAGCGACATCCATTGCAACGGCCACGCGATTGAAGTGCGCCTGTATGCCGAAGACCCCTACACCGGCTTTGCGCCGCAGACTGGCACCGTGCTCTGGTGGCAGCCCGAGCAGGCGCTGCACGCCGGGGTGCGTATTGACAGCGGCATTCGCCAGGGCAGCGTGATCTCGCCCTACTACGACCCGATAGTGGCCAAGGTAATTGCCCATGGGCGCGACCGCGACGACGCCATCCGCCGCCTGCGCGCCGCCCTGCGCAACGCGCCCCTGCTGGGGCTCAAGAACAACGCGCGCTTTCTGGGTGACTTGCTCAACCACAGCGCATTCCGCCAGGCGCAGATGACCACCACGCTGATCGACCAGTGGCAAGACCAGGGCGAACCCCTGTTGCAGCCTCCGGCGGTGGACGACCATGCCTGGCGCGTGGCCGCGCTGGCCTTTGCCCTGCAGCATGGCGCAAGCTGGCGCTCCAACAGCGTGGCCGCGTTTGACATCACGCTGCAATCCGACCAGGTGGTGCGCGCGCTGCGCGTGCACCCCGACCGCCATGGCACGGTGGCGGTCACCCACGCTGGCGACACCGTGGACCTGCAGGTGCAAAGCTTCAAGGACGGCGTGCTGCGCTATAGCGCCAACGGCGTGAGCGCGCGTGCCGTGGCGGTGATCGTGGCCGGGGCGCTGCATCTGGCGCTGGACGGGCAGGCGTATCTGTTTAGCGAGGTGTCGGCCTTTCCCAATGCCGACGCCTTGCGCGATGCCAGCCGCGCGTGTTCGGCCGTGGCCGGGCGCGTGACGCAGGTGCTGGTGGCACCGGGCGCGGTGGTGAGCGTGGGCCAGCAAATGGTTTGCGTGGAAGCCATGAAGATGGAAATGTGGCTTGCCGCCGAGGCCGCTGGCACCGTGTTGGCGGTGCACGCCAAGGCGGGCGATCAGGTGGAGTCTGGCGCCTTGCTGGTGGAACTGGAAATTGCGGAATAAGCCCTGGAGAAAACATCATGGACAAAGCCATTCTTACCTGCGCGCTCACCGGCGTGCTGACCAACCCCAAGCAACACCCGGTGCCGGTAACGCCTGCGCAAATGGCCGCCGAGGCGCGCGACGCCTTCAACGCCGGTGCCAGCATCATGCACGTACACCTGCGCATGCAGGAAGACGGCTTGGGCCACATGCCAAGCTGGGACCCCGATGTGGCGCAGACCGTGGTGGACGCCATTCGCCAAGCCTGCCCCGGCGTCATCATCAACCTCACCACCGGCGTGGTGGGCAAAGACATTTCGGGGCCGCTTAACTGCATACGCCGCGTCAAGCCCGAGATTGCGGCCTGCAATGCCGGTAGCCTGAACTACCTCAAGATCAAGGAAGACGGCAACTGGGCCTGGCCACCCATGGTGTTTGACAACCCCGTCTCCAAGGTGCAGCAGTTTCTGGACGTGATGCACGAGTGCGGCACGCACCCCGAGTTTGAGTGCTTTGACGTGGGCATCGTGCGCTCGGTCACCATGTACCTCAAGGCTGGCATGCTCAAGCCCGACATGGGTCGGGCCGAGTACAACCTGGTGATGGGCGTGGCCTCGGGCATGCCGTGCGACGCGGCACTGCTGGCGCTGCTGCCGCAGTGGATGGCACCCAACAGCATCTGGCAAGCTACCCTGATCGGCCGCGCCGAAATCTGGCCCGTGCACCAAAAGACGGCCGAACTTGGCGGCATGTTGCGCACCGGCCTGGAAGACACCTTCTACCTGCCCGATGGCACGCGCGCCAGCGGCAACGGTGCACTGATCACCCAACTGGCCGCCTGCGCCCAACGCGCCGGCCGCGCCATCGCCAGCCCCGCCGAAGCCCGCCAAATGCTCGGCCTGCATCACTGAACCAGCACACCTGCACCACCGCCTGCGCAAGCAATCCCCTATGCTATACTGCGCACCTTCGCGGCTGTAGCTCAGTTGGATAGAGTACTTGGCTACGAACCAAGGGGTCGTGGGTTCAATTCCTGCCAGCCGCACCAAATGAATCAAGGACTTATGCTCGAAAGGGTGTAAGTCCTTTCTTCTTTGTGGATCTTTTTTGTCTTCTGGTTGCCGTTTGGTGGCCGTTTCTCATGGTCAACTCTGTTTTGGAGTCTCGACCGGATTTCCACCAAAACTGTTTCTAAGCCTCACGCCGGTAGTGCGACTAGCGGGTCAGCGCAGGCCACACCCAGCGGCTGGAAGTGCTTGAGGTTGCAAGTGAGCAGCAGCAGGCCCGCGTTTTGCGCCAGTGCCGCTATCGCCACATCGGCAAAACCGGGGTGGCAGCCCTTTGCAATTGCCGCATCAGAAATTTGTCCCGCCAGCCGGGCGGCCTGCGCATCCAGCGGCAAGATGCGGTCTGCGTAGGCGGCCAACAGGCCGTCCAGCCAGCGGTCGAGGCGGTCGGCCCGATCTACGCCACCGGCTCGGCGCAACTTGCCTATGCCTTGCGCCATTTCAGCCACGGCAACGCAGGGCAGAAAAAGTTCTTTGTGGTGCGCTTGCAGCCATTCGCCCAAGGGGTTGGGCACAAAGGCCTCTCGCCCAGGGGCCAGCACGGACACTACGCTGGTGTCCAGCAAGTAACCGTTACGCAAAATCAATCCCCCGCAGCGGCGTGGTATCGCGCTCGGTCTCAAAAGGCTCGGGCAGGTCCAGCAGGTAGTTGGCCAGGTTGGGCATCTTCAGCGGATAGAGGCGTGCGCCATCGGCCACCGGCACGATCATGGCGCAGGGCTGGCCGTGGCGGCTAACCAAGGTTGGCCGGCCTTTTTCAGCGGCGGCGACCAGTGCAGAAAAACTGGCTTTGGCTTCACGAATTTGCATGGTTTTCATGGGAGCACTTCTTGTGACTACATGAGGTCATTTTATATGGATTTAACCTCAAAGGGAAAGAGAGAGCTGCGAATGCCACACCGCCCGTTCCCGAATGTCATCCAGCACCCGCACCAACTCTGTGACCTTCGCCGCTGGGAAAACCGCTTCCGGTCCCTGCTGGCTGATGTCGGTAAAGGGCGACTCGTACAGCCGTGCTGCATCCATGGTTGTTGGGCATACCGCTGACTTCCACCTCAAGGTTCTTGTCAGTCAGTTGCCACCCGACTTCGCGCAACAGCAGGTCAATGTAATAGTCCCGCGTTTCGGCTTCGGAGTAGTCGTGTGTGTCTGGTTGGACCGCATTGGCGGCTTTGACCGCTGCCACTTCATCGCGCAAGGCTTTCAGTTCAGCATCCAGCGCGGCTTTGTCCGACAGCAGGGCAGTGACTTTGGCATCCCGCTCTTTAAGCTGGCCTTCCAACGACTGCAACTGGGCCACGGTCTGGGGCGGCAATGCCGTCGCCGTGGTGGCAGTGGGCAAGTAGTGCAGGCTTGAATGTCAGGCTCGGGTCTGGCCGTGCCCTGCGCACCATAGGTGCGTGCCATCCAGTAGCAAAAGTGGAATAGCTCACGGGTTGCGGCCTGACCATCGGCAGGAACCATGCGCTGGTTCTCGTGAACGGCCTTGTTGCCAAGACTGCGTATGACATTAGCCTTGGTGAAAATCGTGTCGCCCACCACCGTGCGAAACGTTGGCTCGTGAATGAAGGCGTTCAGGTTTGGCTGATACGGTAGCTTGTGCTGGTTGTGTGACCGGTCATGCTGGAACAACCACGCCACGGCCATTTCCAGCGTGCGACGGGCGTAGAAACAGGATGTGCGTGCATCGGTGTTCGCTGTTTCCCGACTCGCGTGGCCGATTCGTACAACAGCGGCCACTCAGCTTGGAGGAAGGCGAAGTTGCTCATGGCATCAGTCTTTGAATGCTCAAGCCGCTGCCCAAACCATGACAGCACCTGACGTCGAATCTGGCAGAGTCTTATGCGTAGCACGAGGCCGGATAAAAATCTCCACGTCACGATTGAGCAGCGTGATGTAGTGCAGCAGTCGCTCACTCGAAAACCGGCCCAGCTTATAGTTTTTAAGTTCTGACACATGCGGCTGTGAGATGCCAAAACGCTTGGCTGCCGCAGCCTGCGTCAGCCCCTCCGCTTTGAGCAAATCATTCAAACGTGTTGCCAACTGCACGCGCAACTGGCGCTCCTGCGGATCAGGTAGCCCCAGGTCAAAAAAAACATTGCCAGAGCCCATTTCGACGGCTTCGGTCACAGGCGAATTCAATCTAGCTTTCATAGTGCACCTTGAGCGACTTTTGGAAGTTGAATTTCAGTGGTGGTCATGGCAGTGCTCCAAAGCTGTGGGTATCCTAGCCGATTCTTGATTTTCAGGCCATTTGGCCGGGCGCGCGCGATACTCCCCCGACTCGGCTGTCCGCAGTGGCACGCTGAGTAACGTGCATCTCAGCCTGTCCGGGCGCGTTGCCAACTATTTTTTCGCGGCAGACCGGCAAACCGCGCAAAACTGGTCGATAATTGCTGCGCTGCACCAATTAGTTCCAGACTCAGCCCATTCAAGCCAAAGAAATGCAATGTGCGCTTGCCGCATTACTTGAGTCTATCGAGGGTGAGCGTCCGGATTTGAAACAACTGGGAAATTTCTTATGACGAAGCGAATCGCACTAGTTACAGGCGCCATGGGCGGCCTGGGCACTGCCATCTGCAAGGCACTGGCTCAAAGCGGTCTGACCGTGGTGGCCAATTGCTTGCCGAACTTTGCTCCCAAGGATGAGTGGCTCGCCAAGATGCGTGCGGAAGGCTTCGACTTTGCTGTGGCTGAGGGGGACGTCAGTGACCATGAGGCCTGCGAAACGATGGTCAGGAAAATCGAAGCTGAGCATGGCCCCGTCGACGTGCTGGTAAACAATGCCGGCATCACGCGTGACTCCGTGTTCAAGAAAATGCAGAAGTCGCAATGGGATGCCGTCATTGCCACCAACCTTGACTCCTTGTTCAATGTCACCCATCCGGTGTTGGCCGGCATGGCTGATCGCGGCTGGGGCAGGGTGATCAACATTTCTTCTGTCAATGGAGTCAAAGGGCAGTTTGGGCAAGCGAATTACTCGACCGCGAAGGCGGGGGTCATCGGGTTCACCAAGTCGATTGCTGCCGAGGTTGCCAAGAAGGGCGTCACCGTCAATGCCATTGCGCCTGGCTACATTGGCACGGACATGGTGTTGGCGATGAAGCAGGAAGTGCGTGACGCGATCATCGCCACCGTCCCCATGGGGCGTCTGGGTCGGCCCGAAGAAATAGGTGCCTTGTGTGCCTATCTAGTCTCCGATCTTGCCGGCTTCATGACGGGGGCAACCCTCAACATCAACGGTGGGTTGCACTTTAGCTGATACCCAGGTTCGAGCTGCATTCCTTCACCCCCGTTGCGCCGCCTTGTACGCGGGCAGGTACGCCGCCAGCCGCTGGCCCATTTCTGCGCCCAGGGCTTGCAGGCCGTTGAGGGGGCGCACCATCACTTCAAAGTCCACGATCAGGCCGCTGGCGTCAAAGGCGATCAGGTCGATGCCTTTGAGTTCTTTGCCGCCCACCTTGGCGCTGAACTCCAGCACCACGCTAAGGCCATCGGCGCTGGCGAGTTGGCGGTGGTAGGTAAAGTCGCTAAACACCTGCATCACCGTGGTCAGGATCAGCGTCACCGCCTGCGCGCTGGCGTAGGGGCTGTGCGCAACAGGCGAGCGAAAAACCGCGTTGGGGTGCAGCAGCGCCGGCAGCTTGCTGGGGTCACGCTGCGCCACAAAGCTGTGCCACTGGGCCAGACTGGCGGCCACGGCCGGTTGTAGATTGAGTTCGTTCACGGTAAGTCTCCTGGGTTGATGCGCTGGGCCTTGGCTGCTGCTAACCGACGCGCCCGTGGCATACAACTGCCCACCGGCACAGGCGCATCAACGGCTGTTGCCGACATGGATGCGCAGAGGCAGGCTGCCAATAACGCGCTTCTGAAAAAATAAAAGGGTATGCGGCGTGCGGACATCATGCGCAATTCTAGGGGTTGGGTGCAATGCAGATGTTTAGTAATGCCCTAGTGATACCCTGGTCGTAGCGCCATGCTCGGGGGGGTGTTGGTACACTGGCCCGTAGCAAACCATCGCCAGCAGGCTGGCTCCCACAGCTTCAGACCACTGCCTGGCAAATCACTCGGGCCAGTCCAAATGCAGAAAGTAGGATGAGCAAGGCATTTACCAAAGAGACGCAGGATGGCGACGAGGATGAATTGGCGTTGCCGCCGCTGCCTCCGGGGGGCAAGAACTACATCAGTGCCCAGGGCTACGCGCGCCTGCGTGGCGAACTGCTCGACTTGATCGACAACGAGCGCCCCAAGGTGGTGGACACGGTGCATTGGGCGGCCAGCAATGGCGACCGCTCCGAAAACGGCGACTACATCTATGGCAAGAAGCGCCTGCGCGAGATTGATCGGCGCATCCGCTTTCTGACCAAGCGGCTCGAGATTGCCGAGATCATCGACCCCGCCGTGCACCACGGAAACTCCCAAATCTTCTTCGGCGCAACCGTCACCTACCTCGACGGTGCAGGAGGCGAGCGCACCGTCAAGATCATGGGCATTGACGAGGCCAATAGCGCGCAGGGCGAGGTGAGCTGGATTTCGCCCATCGCCCGCACCCTGCTCAAGGCGCGCGAGGGCGATGTGCTCAAGCTGGTGCTGCCCGACCGGGTGGACGAACTCGAAGTGCTGCAGGTCAGTTACCCCAGTCCGGCAGCGGCAAAAAGCTAGTCGGCGCTGGGCTCGGCCGTGCGCACGGCGCGCAGCACGGCGGGCATGCGGATGAGGTTGCGCATGGCACCGTCCAGGTGGGCGCGGTCGCGCACCGCGATGATAAAGCGCAGGTCGGTGGCGTCTTGCGCGGCGTCGTGCCCCATTTCGATGTGCACGATGTCCACCTCGGCATTGGCCAGGGTTTCGGCCACCTTGGCCAGCACCCCCTTGGCATTCTTGGCGGTAATCACAATGCCGGTTTCAAACACGCGCACCGGCTCGTCCGACCAGGCCACGTTGATGAAGCGCTCGCTGTCCTTGTGCTGCAGTTTCTTGGCCACGGAGCAGTGCTGGATATGCACCGCCAAGCCTTCGCCGCGCCCCAGGTAGCCCACGATGGGGTCGCCCGGAACCGGGCGGCAGCAGGGCGCAAATTGCACCGATGCGTTTTCGCTGCCGTCGAGCGTGATCGAACCCTGGGTGGTGTTCTCGCGCGCGGTAAAGCGCTCGCGCGTGAGCAGCAGCGCGTCGGGGCGCTTGCCAATTTCGCCCAGCAGGTGCACCAGCCGCTTGGCCACAATGTTGGCGATGCGCTTGCCCAGCCCGATGTCGGTCAGCAACTCGCCGCGGGTCTTGTTGCCGGTAAAGCGCAGCAGCTTGTTCCAGGTGGTTTCGTAGGCGGCGTCGTCCTCGGCAAAGCCTTCAATGCCTTCTGTGCGCAGCGCCTGCTCCAGCAGCTTGGCACCCAACTCGCGCGACTCGGTGTGCGCGGTTGACTTGAGGTGGTGGCGGATTTTGGAGCGTGCCCGTCCGGTGCGCACAAACGTGAGCCAGGCCGGGTTGGGCGTGGCCGTGGGTGAGGTTTCCACTTCCACCGCATCGCCGTTCTTGAGTTCGGTGCGCAGCGGCACCACTTCGCCGTTGATGCGCCCCGCCGTGGTGTGGTCGCCTACGTTGCTGTGGATGGCGTAGGCAAAGTCCACCAAAGTGGCACCGCGCGGCAAAGCCATGATTTGGCTACGCGGCGTAAACACATACACCGCGTCGGGGAACAGGTCCACCTTGACGTGGTCCCAAAACTCGGCCGCGTCGCGTGTTTCGTTCTGGATGTCAAGGAGCGATTGCAGCCACTTGGTGCCCAGCCGCTCGGCCGAATCGTCCTGCGGGCTGTTGACCTTGTACAGCCAGTGTGCAGCCACGCCGGACTCGGCCACCACGTTCATCGATTCAGTGCGGACCTGAAACTCCACGCTGATGCTCGACGGCCCCACCAGCGTGGTGTGCAGTGACTGGTAGCCGTTGACCTTGGCAATGGCGATGTGGTCCTTGAACCTGCCAGGCAGCGGCTTGTAGAGCTGGTGCAAGAGGCCCAGCGCGGTATAGCAGTCGGTAATGGTGGGTACCACCAGCCTGAAGCCATAGATGTCGGTCACCTGGGCAAAGCTCAGGTGCTTGACCGCCATCTTCTTGTAAATCGAAAACAGCGACTTCTCGCGCCCGGCAATGCGCACCGGCATGGCGGCTTTGGCAAACACTGTTTCCACCTCACGGTGCACCTTTTGCAGCAGGTCGCGCCGGCGCCCGCGCGCCTTGGACACAGCCTTGGCCAGCGTGGTGTAGCGCCACGGGCGCAGATGCCTGAACGACAGGTCCTGCAACTCGCGGTAGGTCTGGTTGAGCCCCAGGCGGTGCGCGATGGGGGCGTAGATTTCCAGCGTTTCCGAGGCAATGCGGTTCCACTTTTCGCGCGGCACGTCCGAGAGCGTGCGCATGTTGTGGGTGCGGTCGGCCAGCTTGATCAGGATCACGCGCACGTCGCGCGCCATCGCCAGCAGCATCTTGCGAAACGATTCGGCCTGGCTTTCTTCGCGGGTGTTGAAGTGCAGCTTGTCGAGCTTGGTCAGGCCGTCCACCAACTCGGCCACGGGTGAGCCAAAGCGCTGGATCAGCTCGGTCTTGGTAACGCCACAGTCTTCCAGCGCGTCATGCAGCAGCGCCGCCATAAGCGCCTGGGCGTCAAGCTTCCACTCGGCGCACTGCGCGGCCACGGCGATAGGGTGGGTGATGTAGGGCTCGCCGCTGTTGCGCAACTGGCCCAGGTGGGCCTGGTCGGCAAAGCGGTAGGCCAGTCGGATTTGCTCGCAATCCGGTGCGCTGAGGTAGTCAAGTTTGGCGGTCAGCGCGGCAAAGCTGGCCGCCGCTGCGTTCACCGCCGCAAGCTGGGGCGGCAACGCCGCAGCCTTGCCCGATTGCGCGGGCTGCGGCTTGCGTGCAGGAGATTCTTGTGACGTACCCATGCCGTAAATGTAGCGCGCCTCTCAAATGTTGGCAGGCACGTGCGCGCATCAGGCGAAAAAAAAGCACCGCTTGCGGTGCTTTAGCTGGGTGCGCGCGCTTTAGATTGGCACTTTCTTGAGCATCTCGATGCCGATCTTGCCAGCGGCAATTTCGCGCAAGGCGGTTACGCCGGCCTTGTTCTTGCTCTCGATCTTGGGGGTGTGGCCCTGGTTGATCATGCGTGCGCGGTAGGTGGCACACAGCACCAACTGGAAGCGGTTGGGAATCTTTTCGAGGCAGTCTTCAACGGTGATACGGGCCATGGGGTTCTCCAATAATCTAGGGAATGAGCAAGGCTCTGAAGGTTTCGGCCCGGGCCCGGCGTTGTGCCGAGTATTTGAGCCGTTGGGAGTGAACTATGGCTTTCAGATCGAATAGCGCACGGTCAAACAACTCGTTGATTATAACGAAGTCGAACTTATCGACGTGCGCCACCTCGGCTTTGGCGTTGTTCATGCGCATGTCGATGATGTCGGCCGAGTCTTCGCCACGGCGCTCCAGCCGGGCGCGCAACTCCTCCCAACTCGGGGGCAGGATGAAGATGCCGATGGCGTTGGCAAAGATGTTCTTGATCTGCAGGGCACCCTGGAAGTCGATTTCCAGAATCACGTCGGCACCCTGGGCCATGCGCTCTTCGATTGCCTTCTTGGAGGTGCCGTAGCGCTGGCTATGCACGTGGGCCCACTCGACAAAGGCGTCGGCGGCCACCATGGCGTCAAACTCCTGCTGCGACACGAAGAAGTATTCGCGCCCATGCTTTTCCTGGCCGCGCGGCGCGCGTGTGGTGTGCGACACCGAGGGCTGCACCCGCGCGTCAAGCTCCATCAGCGCCTTGACCAGGCTCGACTTGCCGGCACCGCTCGGGGCGGCGACGACGAACAGGTTTCCGGGGTATTCCATGCTGCTTATTCTATGTTCTGTACCTGTTCGCGCATTTGCTCGATCAGCACCTTCATGTCCACCGAAATGCGCGTGAGCTCCAGCGCCGCCGACTTCGAGCCCAGCGTATTGGCCTCGCGGTGCAGTTCCTGAATCAGGAAGTCCAGCCGCTTGCCCACTTCGCCGCCCTTGGTGAGCAGCCGCCCGATTTCCTGCAGGTGCGACTCGAGCCGGGTGAGCTCTTCGGCTACGTCAATGCGGATGGCAAACGCCGTGGCTTCGGCCAGGGCGCGGTCCTGCGCCGCTTCGAGCAGGGCAGCACCTTCGGCCAGGGCCATGGCGTCTTTCCAGCGCTCCATGAAACGCAGGCGCTGCTGCTCCACCAGTTTGGGAATCAGGGGGGTGGCCTGCTGGGCCAGCGCCTTGAGCTGGCTGATGTGCTGCAGCAGCATGGTGCACAGGCGCGCGCCTTCGCGCTCGCGCGCACTCAGCAGCGCTTTGAGGGCTTGTTCGGCCAGGGGCACGATCTCGGCGCTCCAGTCGCGCGCGCCGCCTTGCTCGGTTGCGGCCAGGCGCAGCACGTCGGCCACGCTCAGCGCCGTTGCGCGTGGCAGCCACGAGTGCACGCTGTCTTGCAGGCTATTGAGCCGCTGCAGCAGTTTGGCGCTGGGTTCGGCCACCGCACCGTGCGCGGTAAGCTCAAACGAGGCGCGCACTTCCACCTTGCCACGCTTGAGCCGCCCCACCAGCAAGTCGCGCAGCGCGGGCTCAAACTGGCGCAGGTCTTCGGGTAGCTTGAACGACAAATCCAGAAACCGGCTGTTGACCGAGCGGATCTCCAGGCCAAGCTGGCCGGCCGGGGTGCCTTTGGTGTCGGTTTCGGTGGGGCTGGAGGCCGTGCTGTGCTGCGCACTGGCATAGCCGGTCATGCTGTAAACTGGCATGGCGAATTCTCGGAACATGGGACGGGCCCAAGAATAACCCGATTCACAGACGGAACCCATGCGCTCTCCTCTTTAATTTATGTCGAAGGTCAAGCCAGCACCCCTACCCCCCGATACCATGATTGGTGGCTACCGCATTGTTCGCAAGGTGGCCGCTGGCGGCTTTGGCCTGGTGTATCTGGCCGTGGACAACGAAGGCCAGCAAGTCGCGGTCAAGGAGTATCTGCCCTCGTCTCTGGCCACGCGCGCACCGGGCGAGCTCATGCCCCAGGTGCAGCCCGAAAAGCTCTCGCTCTACCGGTTGGGCCTCAAGAGTTTTTTTGAAGAAGGGCGCGCGCTGGCGCAAATCTCGCACCCCTCGGTGGTGAGCGTGCTCAACTTCTTCCGCGAAAACGAGACCGTTTACATGGTGATGAACTACCTCGAGGGCGCGGCCCTGCAGGACTTCATCGTCACGGCGCGCGACCTCAAGCAGAGCAAGGTGTTTCGCGAGTCCACCATCCGCTCTCTGTTTGACGAAATCCTGCGCGGCTTGCGCATCGTGCACCAGCACAAGATGCTGCACCTGGACATCAAGCCGGCCAACATTTTTATTACCGACGACAACAAGTCGGTGCTGATCGACTTTGGCGCAGCGCGCGAAGTGCTGAGCAAAGAGGGCAACTTTGTGCGCCCGATGTACACCCCCGGTTTTGCCGCGCCCGAAATGTACCGGCGCGACGCCTCGATGGGGCCGTGGACCGATATCTATGCGATTGGCGCCTGCATCTACGCTTGCATGCAGGGCTACCCGCCCAACGAGGCACCGCAGCGCCTGGAAAAAGACCGCATTGCCACCGCCATGGGGCGGCTGCGCGGCGTTTACTCCGACAACCTGATCGAGGTGGTGGAGTGGTGCATGTCGCTCGACCCCCTGTCGCGCCCGCAGTCCGTTTTTGCCCTGCAAAAGGAACTCAGCCGCGAGGGCGAGCGCCGCTACACCAAGCTCAGCGTGACCGAGAAGGTGCGCATGCAGTTTGACACCATGGTTTCCGAAACCAAGAAGTCGGTTCAGGGCGCAACGCCTGCGGGTGCCAAGCCCAAATGAAGTTTTCAGTCTTCCAGTTAAGCCGCAAAGGTGGTCGCGAGAAGAACGAAGACCGCATGGGCTACTGCTATACCAAGTCGTCGGGCCTGTTCCTGCTGGCCGATGGCATGGGCGGGCACCCCCAGGGCGAGGTGGCGTCGCAAATGGCCTTGCAGGTGATTGCCACGCTCTACCAGGAGCAGGCCAAGCCCGAGATTGCCGACGTCAACGCCTTCTTCACCATGGCCATCCTCACCGCGCACCGCCAGATTCTGCGTTACGCGGCCGAGCAGGGTCTGATGGACACACCGCGCACCACCCTGGTACTGGCACTGGTGCAAGACGGCGCTGCGCACTGGATGCACTGCGGCGACTCGCGCTTGTACCTGGTGCGCGATGGCGAGCTGCTGGCACGCACCCGCGACCACTCCTACCTGGAGCAACGCCGCCGCGCGGGCGCTGCCGAGCACCCGGTGGAGCCCACCAACCGCAACGTGCTCTACACCTGCCTGGGCTCGCCGGTCAAGCCCGAGTTCGAGATCACCGGCCCAGTGCCGCTGCTGCAGGGCGACCGCATCTTGTTGTGCTCGGACGGACTCTGGGGCAGCCTGGACGATTCCGACATCGTGTACCACCTGGGCATCAAGCCGGTGTCCAGCGCCGTGCCCGATCTGGTGGAGCGCGCCCTGATCAAGGCCGGTTCCCACAGCGACAACGTGACCGTGATTGCGCTGGAGTGGGAAACCCCCGACGCCCAGCCCTCCACGCGCGGCTCGGTCAGCACCGAAAATATCGACGACGGCGTGTTTGCCTCCACCGTGCAGGGCGGCTGGGGCGACTCCGCCATGGACGATCTGGACGACGCTGGCATCGAGCGTTCGATTGCCGAAATCAACGAAGCCATCCGGCGCACGTCGGCGCGCAAATCCTGACTTTTTCTGCCCGCTGGGGCGCTTTCACACTGCTTGAGGTATTTCCATGACTGAATTTGTTCGTGCCAACGCGCGCGCTGCCAACCAACTGCGTCCGGTGCGCATCACGCGCGGCTACACCGTGCATGCCGAGGGCTCGGTGCTGATCGAGTTTGGCGGCACGCGGGTGCTGTGCACTGCGTCGGTGGAAGAAAAAGTGCCGCCGCACAAGCGCGGCAGCGGTGAGGGCTGGGTCACGGCCGAATACGGCATGCTGCCGCGCGCCACCCATACCCGCAGCGACCGCGAAGCCGCACGCGGCAAGCAAAGCGGGCGCACGCAGGAAATCCAGCGCCTCATCGGCCGCTCGATGCGCGCCGTGTTCGACCTGAAACTGCTCGGCGAGCGCACCATTCAGATGGACTGCGACGTGCTGCAAGCCGATGGTGGCACGCGCACCGCCGCCATTACCGGTGCCTTTGTGGCGGCGCAGGACGCGGTCAACGGCTTGCTGGCTGCGGGCAAGATCACGCAGTCGCCCATCATTGCGCCGGTGGCCGCCATTTCGGTGGGCATTGTGCAGGGCGTGCCGCTGTTGGACCTGGAATACACCGAAGACTCAGCCTGCGACACCGACATGAACGTCGTCATGACCGGTGCCGGGCACTTTGTCGAAGTGCAGGGCACAGCCGAAGGCGCCGCCTTCTCGCGTGCCGAAATGGACGCGCTGCTCTCGCTGGCCGAAAAGGGCATCACCGAGCTGATGCAGTTGCAGCAAGCCGCCTTGGCCCAGCCTTGAACAGTGGCTTCGTCACTGCGAGGAGCGACGCGACGCGGCAGTCCATGCCTTTGGTATTCCTGCATGGATCGCCACGGCCTTCGGCCTCGCGATGACGAGGTGAGGAAGTGGCCTCGCGATGACGAGAGGGAAGAGTGGCCTCGCGATGACGAGGTGAGGAAGTGGCCTCGCGATGACGAACGCGTAAGTCGTGAATTCCACGACCGCGTGAGTCGTGAATTCCGCAATGATTAATAGATTGAACCCGCTCCATGAAAATTGTTCTTGCATCCAACAACCGCGGCAAGCTCGCTGAGCTGCAAGCCATGTTTGCGCCGCTGGGCTGCACCCTGGTGGCGCAGGCGGATCTGGGCGTGCCCGAAGCGCCCGAGCCGTACCGTACCTTCATTGAGAACGCCCTGACCAAGGCACGCAATGCCGCGCAGTACACCGGCCTTGCGGCGCTGGCCGACGACGCTGGTCTGTGCGTGGACGCCTTTGGCGGTCTGCCGGGGGTGGACACCGCCTACTACGCCACCCAGTTTGGCTACGACAAGGGCGACGCCAACAACGTGCGCGCCCTGCTGGAGCAAATGCAGGGCCAGGACAACCGGCGCGCCTCCATGGTCAGCACCCTGGTGGCGCTGCGTTCGCCCGACGACCCCGAGCCGCTGGTGGCGGTGGGCCGCGTGGTCGGGCAAATTGCCCGAGAGCCCATGGGCAGCAACGGCTTTGGCTTTGATCCGGTGATGTGGATTCCCGAGTTTGGCCAGACCTTTGCGCAGTTGCCGGTGGAGGTGAAAAACGCCAACAGCCACCGAGGGCGCGCGGCGCAGGCCATGGTAGCGCTGATGCGCGAACGCTGGCTGCACAGCCCATGAGTGCGGGTGCGGTGCCGCAGCGCGGCGTGGTGGAGTTGATGCGCCCGGGCTTGCTGCAATTGCCTTCGCTGCCGCCGCTGTCGCTCTACGTGCACATCCCCTGGTGCCTGCGCAAGTGCCCGTACTGCGACTTCAACTCGCATGCTGCGTCTGATGGCACCGTGCCCGAGCAGCGCTACGTGCAAGCGCTGCTGGCCGACCTGGAAGCGGCCCTGCCCCTGGTGTGGGGGCGCAGCGTGCACAGCGTGTTTATTGGTGGCGGCACGCCCAGCCTGTTTGCCCCGGCCACCATCGACCGGCTGATCAGCGACATCCGCGCACGGTTGCCGCTGGAGCCGCTGTGCGAGATCACGCTCGAGGCCAACCCCGGAACCTTTGAGAAGGACCGGTTCCGCGATTTTGCCCAGGCCGGGGTCACACGGCTTTCGGTCGGCGTGCAAAGCTTCAACGACTCCCACCTGCGCGCCCTTGGCCGCGTGCACGACCGGGCCCAGGCGCTGGCTGCCGTGGGCGAGGCCGCGCGGTCCTTTGGCACCTTCAATCTGGACATCATGTACGCCCTGCCGGGGCAGACCATGGAGCACTTGGCGCAGGACGTGGCCACGGCGCTGGAGTTTGTGCCGCCGCATATCTCGATCTACCAGCTCACGCTTGAGCCCAACACCTATTTCGCCAAATACCCGCCCGTGCTCCCGGTGGACGACACCGCCTACGCCATGCTCGACTACATCACCGAGCGCACCGCGCTAGCCGGGATGGACCGCTACGAGGTCTCGGCCTATGCACGCGCCGGACAGCGCTGCCGCCACAACCTGAACTACTGGCAGTTTGGCGACTACCTGGGCATTGGCGCGGGCGCGCACAGCAAGCTCAGCTTTGCCCACCGCGTGCTGCGCCAGGAGCGCCTGCGCGAGCCGCTACGCTACATGGAGCACGCGCTTGCGGGCAATGCGCTGGCGCAGGACCAGGAGGTTGCGCACGCGCAGTTGCCGTTTGAGTTCATGCTCAACGCGCTGCGCCTGCGCCACGGCTTTGCCCTGCGCGACTTCACCGAGCGCACCGGCTTGGCGTTCACCGCCATCGCCGCCCCGCTGGAACTGGCCGAACGCAAGGGCCTGATCGAGCGCGACCTGACCCATGTGCGCCCGACGCAACGCGGCTTTGATTTTTTAAGTGACTTGCAGGAGCTTTTCCTATCCAATGCCCTTTGATTGTTTCGAAATACAAGGAGCTGCTTTCGTTTTCGCGCTGCCGCAGTCGTCACGAGGCCATGCCGCCTTGTCGTCGCCAGGCCGTACTTACTCGTCATGGCGAGGCCATAGCGGCTCGTCGTCGCGAGGCCGTTAGGCCGTGGCGATCCATGGCTTTATGACTGCATGGATTGCCGCGCTTCGCTCGCAATGACCTGGAAGCAGGGCTCGCAATGGTAATTCGGAATGTCACGATTTAGGGAGTTCTCAACAGCATGCGCCGGGTAAGTCAGGCGCGCGGGATGGGCAAAAGGGGGTGGCACCATGTTCTCGGTCTATGGAAAAGCCGGACGCGTGTTTCGCGGATCGATGGAAGAGCTGCGCCAGTTGGGGCCGGTGGTGCGGGTGTCGCGCGCGCAGGTCAACAACGCCATTGGGCGCGACCCGCAGGACCAAAATCCCTCGCAGTTACCTGAGCTTGGGGCACCCGTGCAGGGCGACGGCAGTCGGCGCAGTGCGCTGCAAGCCTACGCGCAAAGCACCAAGGCAGATACACCACGCCACCCGCTGACCCAGGTGAGCGCGCTCATGAGCCGCAACGTAATCACCGTGGCCGATCACCAGACGGTGGAGCAGGCGTGGCACATTCTTTCGGACAAGCATATCGGGCAGGCACCCGTGGTCACGGCCGAGGGCATGCTGGTGGGCCTGCTCTCGCGCGCCGACCTGATGCGCCCGCAGCGCATGCCCGGGCCGGAGAGCCACGCCCTGGTGTGGCGTGCGCTACTCATGCAAAAGGTGGCAGACGTGATGTGGACCCCCGTGCCCTGCGTGGCCCCCGATGCCGACATCCGGCGCGTGGCGCGCGTGCTGCTGGACTCGGGCTTGCCCGGGCTGCCGGTGGTGCAGGACGATGGCCAGGTGGTCGGCTTTGTTTCGCGCACCGACATCCTGCGCGCGGTGGTGTCCGACCCGGCTTTGGACTTGTGGATTTGACGCGCGCTTAACCGGCTTTGGCAAACGCCTGGCGGCTCTTGGTGGTGCGCTCCATCTGGCGCGAGATGTTGCCGCACACCAGGTCGCACAGCGCGTAGATCGAGTCGTCGGCAATGCGGTAATAGGCGCTGTTGCCCCGGCTTTCGCGCGCCACCAGCCCGTGCTTGGTCATCAGCGTCAGATGGCGCGAGACGTTGGCGGCGGTAAAGCCACACAGTTGCGCCAGTTCGCCGACGTTGCGTTCACCTTCGCGCAGGAAATTGAGGATCGTCAAGCGCGTCGGTTCGGACAGCACCTGAAAATAAGCCGCAACCTCCAGCAGCGCCTCGGGCGGTAGGTTTTCCATGAGCAGGCATTCCTTCGAGAGAGCGATGGCAATCATAGCGTTTGGGTCTGTCGGTTGCCAGACACAGCATTTGCATGTATTATTTGACTAATTGCGCAAATAGTCAAATAATTAATCAGTTTCAAAAAAATGCCATCCGACCCCGGATGGACTAGGAGCTCTGGATGATCAAACCCTGTGTGACGGCCGCTATGGTGGCCGCAAGTCTTTTGGGCGCAGCTGCGTCCTGGGCGGCTGACGGCGTGGCGCTGGCCACGGTGGCGGTGCAAACCGCAGGCGCGGCGGCGGCAGACCGCGCCAGCTACGACGGTGTGGTGGAAGCCGTGCGGCAATCAACCCTGTCCGCGCAAGTGCCTGGTGCCATCGTCGCCCTGAACGTCAAGGCCGGTGACCGGGTTCGCGCCGGGCAGGAGTTGCTGCGCATCGACGCACGCGCAGCCAACCAGAGCGCAGCGGCCAGTGCCGCGCAGGTGGAAGCAGCGCGCGCCATGATGAACGTGAGTTCCAAGGACTACGAGCGCCAGAAGCAGTTGTTCCAGAAGCAGTACATCAGCCAGGCCGCGCTGGACCGGTCGCTGGCGCAATTCCAGGCGGCGCAGGCGCAGGTGCAGGCGCTGCAGGCGCAGACCGACGCCGCGCAAACCCAGTCGCGCTTTTTTGTGATCAACGCGCCCTATGCCGGTATCGTGAGCGACGTGCCTGCCACCCTGGGCGACATGGCCATGCCCGGTCATCCGCTGGTGGTGATGTACGACCCCTCGGCCATGCGCGTAAGCGCCGCCGTGCCTCCCAATTCGCCCGCCAGCCCGGGTGCCAATGCGCCCATCCAACTGGAAATTCCGGCCCTGGCCTCCAACCCCGCGCTGATTACGCCTACTGCCCTCAAGCTGCTGCCCAGCGTGGATGCGGCAACGCACAGCGCCCAGATGCAACTGGCGCTGCCTGACAAACTGCAGGGCCTGGCCCCCGGCATGTTCGCCCGCGTCTGGCTACCCGCCAAGGGTGCTGCCGCTGGCAGCGAGCGCCTGTACGTTCTCTTGAGCGCCGTGGTGCGCCGCGCCGAAATGACCGGCGTCTACGTGGTGGGCGCGCAAGGCCGTCCGGTGCTGCGCCAGGTGCGCCTGGGCCAGGCCCAGGGCGAGCGCGTGGAAGTGTTGAGTGGTTTGGACGCGGCCGACAAGGTCGCCGCTGATCCGCAAGCCGCAGCCAAGGTGCGCTGAGATGCAGACACCACCAAAAATGGGAATCTCGGGGCGCACGGCGGCCCTGTTCCAAAGCGCGCACATCACGCCGCTGCTGGCCTTGCTGGCGCTGCTGCTGGGTGCCTTTGCCGTGCTGGTGACGCCGCGCGAGGAAGAGCCGCAAATCAACGTCACCATGGCCAATGTGCTCATTGCCTTCCCCGGCGCTGCCGTGGCAGATGTGGAGCAGATGGTGGCCACCCCGGCCGAGCAGGTTCTTTCGCAAATGGCGGGTACCGAGCACGTGATGTCGGTCTCGCGCCCGGGCATGGCCATTCTCACGGTGCAGTTCAAGGTGGGCGTTGCGCGCACCGAAGCGCTGGTGCGCCTGCACGACACCTTGCGCTCCAACGCCAACTGGTTGCCGCGCGGCCTGGGCGTGATGGAGCCGATCATCAAGCCCAAGGGCATTGACGATGTGCCCATCGTCACGCTCACGCTCTACAGCAAGAACACTGCCACCAGCCCGGCTGAACTGGAGCGCGTGGCGCACAGCATCGAGGCCGAAATCAAGCGCGTGAACGGCACGCGCGAGGTGGAAACCATTGGTGGCCCGGGCAGCGCCGTCATGGTGCGGCTTGACCCCGCGCGCATGGCAGGCAGCGGCATCACCGTGGCAGAGTTGCGCAACGCGCTGCAGTCGGCCAACCTGGGTTTGCCGGTGGGCGAGATCATTGCCGCCAACAAGTCGCTGGCGATTGACGCCGGCCCCTACCTGCAACAAGCGCGTGAAGTGGCCGACCTGGTGGTGGGCGTGAGCAACGGCAAGCCGGTTTTTCTGCGCGACGTGGCGCAGGTGGAAGACGGCGCGCTGCCCAGCACGCGCTACGTCTGGCACGGTCTGGCGCAGAAAGACGGCGGCGGTGAATACCCGGCTGTGACCCTGACCGTGACCAAGAAGCCCGGCGAGAACGCCATCGACGTGGCCAACGCCGTGATGCACCGGGTCGAGCAGTTGCGCAACACCGTGATCCCCGACGCGGTGGAAGTGGCCGAGACCCGCAACTACGGAGCCACCGCCAACGACAAGGCGCAAAAGCTGATCCAGAAGCTGCTGTTTGCCACTGCCTCGGTGGTCGCGCTGGTATTCGTGGCACTGGGCCGGCGCGAGGCGGCGATTGTGGGAACGGCCGTGATCCTGACGCTGATGGTCACGCTCTTTGCTTCCTGGGCCTGGGGCTTCACGCTCAACCGGGTGTCGCTGTTTGCGCTGATCTTCTCGATCGGCATTCTGGTGGACGACGCCATTGTGGTGGTGGAAAACATCCACCGCCACCAGCAACACCACCCGGGCAAGACGCTCTCAGAAATCATTCCAGGCGCGGTGGACGAAGTGGGCGGCCCCACCATCCTGGCCACCTTTACCGTGATTGCCGCGCTCTTGCCCATGGCCTTTGTCTCGGGCTTGATGGGGCCGTACATGAGCCCGATTCCGATCAACGCCAGCATGGGCATGCTGCTGTCGCTGGCGATTGCCTTCATGGTGACGCCCTGGCTGGCGCGCCTGTGGATGAAGGCGCTACCCGCCTCCCACGGGCACGGCGATGCGCAGCCGCATGGCCTGAGCGCGCGTCTGGGGCCGCTGTTCCAGCGTGTCTTCAAGCCCTTGCTCGACGACCACAGCGGTCGGCGCAACCGGGGCTTTCTGGGTCTGGGCGTGCTGGTGCTGATCGTGATTTCGGTCGCGCTGCCCGCCACCGGCTTGGTGCTGCTCAAGATGCTGCCGTTTGACAACAAGTCCGAGTTCCAGGTGGTGGTGGACATGCCTGCGGGCACGCCGGTAGAAAAAACGGCGGCGGTATTGCACGCGCTGGGCGAACACCTGGCTACGTTGCCCGAAGTCACGCACTACCAGGCCTATGCCGGAACCGCTGCGCCGATCAACTTCAACGGGTTGGTGCGCCAGTACTACCTGCGCGCCGGTGGCGATGTGGGCGACATCCAGGTCAACCTGGTGGACAAGCACCACCGCAGCGAACAAAGCCACGCCATTGCCACGCGGGTACGTGCGCAACTGCAGAAGATCGGCGCGCCAATGGGTGCCAATGTCAAGGTGGTTGAAGTGCCGCCGGGCCCGCCCGTGCTCTCGCCGCTGGTGGCCGAGATTTATGGCCCGCAGGCCGCTGGCCGCCAAAGCGTAGCCAAGGCAGTGCGCGCCGTGTTGGAGAAAACCCCGGGCGTGGTGGACGTGGACGACAGCAGCATTGCCGCCGCCCCGCGCAAGCTGCTGCTGGTGGATCGGCGCAAGGCCGCCATGCTGGGCGTGCCGCAGCAAGCCATTGTGACCACGTTGCGCGCCGGACTCTCGGGCGAAGCCGCAACCTACCTGCACGACGCCAGCAAGTACGCCACGCCGGTGATGCTGCAACTGCCCCAGGAGAGCCAGGGCGACCTTGACGCATTGCTCAAGCTCAGCGTCCGCGGCATGTCGGGCAAGTTGGTGCGCATCAGCGAACTGGTGACCATCAGCGACACGCTGCGCGAGCAGCCCGTGTACCACAAGGACTTGCTACCGGTGAACTTTGTCGTGGGCGACATGGCGGGCAAGCTCGACAGCCCGCTCTACGGCATGTTCCAGATGCGTGGCGACATTGCAAAAATAGAAACTCCCGGTGGCGGGCCGATGGTGGAATACTTCATTCGCCAACCCGATGACGGCATGCGCGACTACGCCATCAAGTGGGACGGCGAGTGGCAAATCACCTACGAGACTTTCCGCGACATGGGCGCGGCCTATGCGGTCGGCCTGATCCTGATCTACCTGCTGGTGGTGGCGCAGTTTGGCTCGTACCTGATTCCGCTGATCATCATGGCCCCCATTCCGCTGACCATCATCGGCGTCATGCCCGGCCATGCGCTGCTGGGCGCGCAGTACACCGCCACCAGCATGATCGGCATGATCGCGCTGGCGGGCATCATCGTGCGCAACTCGATCCTGCTGGTGGACTTTATCAACCTGCAGGTGCGTGAGGGCGTGCCGTTCAAGCGCGCCATCGTGCACTCGGCCATCACCCGCGCGCAGCCCATCATGCTCACCGGCCTGGCGGCCATGCTCGGTGCCTTCTTCATCCTGGACGACCCGATCTTCAACGGCCTGGCGATCTCGCTGATCTTCGGCATCTTCGTCTCCACCGTCCTGACCCTGGTCGTCATTCCAACCCTGTATTACGTTGCCTACCGCGCTCAGTTTGAGTCGGTGCCCTCGCCATGAAGCAGGGGACATGGATCGCCACGGGCTGCGCCCTCGCGATGACGAGGGGCGGTAACCTCGTCATCGCGAGCAACTTTCCCGTCATCGCGAGCGAAGCGCGGCGATCCATGGCTTCGGGCTGCATGGACTGCCGCGTCGCTTCGCTCCTCGCAGTGACGGAGCTCCCTTTTTCAACCGTTCTCTTCACCCGTTCAACTCTTTAAGGAAAATCCCATGACATCCTGGCAAGTCGTACGCCTGATTGCAGGCAGCTTTATTCTCATTTCACTGGCGCTGGGCACTCCCGGCAGCCCGATTTTCGTTAGCCAATGGTGGCTGGCCTTTACCGCCTTTGTGGGAGCCAACCTGGCGCAAAGCGCGCTCACCAAATGGTGTCTGATGGAGAGCATTCTGCGCAAATTTGGCATCCAGCCCGGCTGCTAAATGGTCGCCGCCCGATACCTCCTTGCAGGCAGCCTGCTCGTTGGCGCCTGCACGGCGCAGGCCATGGACCTGATGCAGGCATGGCAGGCCACGCGCGAGCGTGATCCGCAGGCCGCAGTGGCCGAGGCGGCGCGCCAGGCGGGGTCGTCGCGCAAGGCGCAGGCGGCTGCGCTGTGGCGTCCGTATGTCATGCTCAGTGCCACGGCGGGCAGCATGAACGCCGACATGGCCATGAGCGGCGCGCACTTTTCTGCGCCCGGTTTGGGCCAGTCCGACGGGGTTGGCTTTGGCACCTCGGTGGATCGGGGCAACTCCACGCGCTGGGTGATCAGCGCCAGCCAACCCCTGATCAACCAGGAGCGCAGCGCGCAGGCGCGGCAACTCGAAATTGGTGCCGACGTGGCGCAATGGGAGTGGCAGGCGGCGCAGCAGGACTTGATGCTGCTGACCGCACAGCGCTACTTTGACGTGCTGCTCGCCAGCGACAAGCTGGCCTTGCTGCGCGAGCAGCACCAGGCGGTGGAACTGGCCCTGACCGAAGCGCGCGACCGCTTTGCGCTGGGCGACAAACCCATTACCGACACGCACGAGGCATCTGCCCGCGCCTTTGCGCTGCAAGCCCAGGTTCTGGCCACCCAGGATGAACTGGCGCTGGCGCGTCAGGCGCTTGCTGACGCCACCGGGCAGAGCGACGCGCCGGTTGAGCCGCTGCCAAAGGCTCTGGCCGACGCACAGCCCGCTCTGGCACCGCTGGCGCAGTGGCTCGAAGCTGCGCAGCAGGGCAACCCGCTGCTGCGCATGATGGCGGCCAAGGTGCAAGTTGCGCAACAGGAGTCGAGCCGCTTCAGCGTGGCCGCTGGTCCCACCCTGGACTTGGTGGCGCAGGCCGGACGCGACCAACTCAGCGGCAGCGGCAACTATGGCGCTGCCAGCAACACCGCCTCGCAGCAGATGATCGGCCTGCAGATGAACATCCCCCTGTTCACCGGCGGCATGCGTAGCGCCAAGCAGGACGAAGCCCTGCGCCTGCAGGACAAGGCAGCCGCCGAACTCGAGCGCAGCCGCCAGCAGGTCAGCCAGCAAACACGCGCCGCCTGGCAAGGCATGCAGACCGGCAGCGCCCGCTTGCAGGCCCTGGCCGAGGCACGCAAGGCCAGCCTGGCCCGGCTTGACGCCACCCGCTTGGGTCGCCAGGTGGGCGACCGCACCACGCTCGAACTACTGCAAGCGCAAAACGACGCCAGCGCCGCCGAACTCGCGCTGGAGCAGGCGCGCGTCGAACTGCTGCTCAACCGTTTGCGCTTGCACGCCCTGAGCGGCCAGCTTGACGAACAGCAGCTCGGCCAGGTCAACAGCATGCTTCACCGCTGACACCCGTCAGCATTTTTCAACCCCAAGAGTCAGTAAAAAAGAGGAGACATTCATGGCACACATCGTCATTTTGGGCGCAGGCATCGGAGGCATGCCTACGGCCTACGAACTGCGCGAAAAGCTCGGTCCATCGCACCGCATCACGGTGGTCAATGCGATCGACTACTTCCAGTTCGTACCATCCAACCCCTGGCTGGCAGTGGGCTGGCGCGAGCGCGAAACCATCACCTTTGGCATCCGCCCCTATCTGGAAAAGAAGAAGATCGACTTTGTGGCCCAGCGCGTGCAAAAGATTGACGCACAAGGCAACGCCCTGGAGCTTGCCGATGGCACCCGCCTGGCCTATGACTACCTGGTGATCACGACCGGCCCCAAGCTCTCGTTTGAAGAAGTACCGGGCAGCGGCCCGGAGTTCAACACGCAGTCGATTTGCACCGTCAACCATGCCGAAAAAACCTGGGGCAACTACCAGGAGTTGCTGGAAGAACCCGGCCCGGTGGTGATTGGCGCAATGCCTGGCGCATCGTGCTTTGGGCCGGCCTACGAATTCACGTTCATCGTCAACACCGACTTGAAGCGCCGCAAAAAACGCAACAAGGTGCCCATCACCTTTGTCACCAGCGAGCCGTATATCGGCCACATGGGCCTGGGCGGCGTGGGCGACTCCAAGTCGATGCTCGAGAGCGAGTTCCGCAACAACGACGTCAAGTGGATTACCAACGCCAAGGTCACGCGCGTGGAGCCGGGCAAGATGTTTGTGACCGAGCTTGATGACCACGGCGCGGTGCGCAAGGAGCACGAGTTGCCCTTCAAGTTCAGCATGATGCTGCCCGCGTTCAAGGGCGTGGACGCCGTGGCTGCGGTGGAGGGGCTATGCAACCCGCGCGGCTTTGTCCTGATCGACGAATACCAGCGCAGCAAGAAGTACAAGAACATCTTTGCCGCAGGCGTGTGCGTGGCCATTCCGCCCGTGGAGGTTACGCCGGTTCCCACCGGCGCGCCCAAGACCGGCTACATGATCGAGACCATGGTGACCGCCATCGTGCACAACATCGACGCCGACCTGGCTGGCAAACCCGCGGTGTCCAAGGGCACCTGGAACGCCATCTGCCTGGCCGACATGGGCAACACCGGCGCTGCCTTTGTGGCCCTGCCGCAAATCCCGCCGCGCAACGTCAACTGGTTCAAGAAAGGCAAGTGGGTGCACCTGGCCAAGATCGCCTACGAGAAATACTTCATGTACAAGATGAAGAACGGCACCTCCGAACCGATCTACGAGAAGTACATCATGAAGACCTTGGGCATCAAACGCCTGGATCACCATTGATGTTGCCGTAGTTCATGACCCTACCCGTCATCGCGAGGCCGTCAGGCCGTGGCGATCCATGACTTGATGCATGCATGGATTGCCGCGCTTCGCTCGCAATGACAACCTCTCTCCATCGCAGGGCCACCACTTTCCGTCATCGCGAAGGCGCGTAACTTCGTCATCGCGAGGTCACCACTCTCCGTCATCGCGAAGGCCGTCAGGCCGTGGCGATCCATGACTTCATGCCTGCATGGATTGCCGCGCTGCGCTCGCAATGACAACCTCTCTCCATCGCAGGGCCACGACTTTCCGTTATCGCGAAGGCGCGTAACTTCGTCATCGCGAGGTCACCACTCTCCGTCATCGCGAGGCCGAAGGCCGTGGCGATCCATGACTTGATGCCTGCATGGATTGCCGCGCTTCGCTCGCAATGACGGCCAAAGGACATGGACTGCCGCGCTGCGCACGCAATGACAACCTTTCATGCTCGCAGTGACGAAGCCAGGACCATGGCTTTCTCCATAGAATGGGCGTTACCTTCCACACTCCCTTATCACCATGCGCCACTTCAAGATCTTTGGTTACTTCCTGGTTCTGGTTTTGGCGGGTTGGGTGCAGGGCAGTGCCCTGGCACTGGAGCGCAGCGACATCCTGCTGGACATCGTGCGCCACTGCGTCGATCCGCAGGTGGGCGACTACTGCAGTCTGTGCCGCGCGCCGCGCGCCGATGCCGCTTGCAACGCGCCCACGGCGTGCAACAAGACGACCGAGGTCTGGGCGCTGACTTCAAGCTACACCGCGCTTCGGGATATCAAGATGTGCGGTTGCCCGTCCGACTTTGTGCACGGGCTGGCACTGCCGCGCGCGGTGGTGCGTGGCGTGGAAGACCCCAATCGGCCTGATGGCATCTGGCAATTTGCCTGGGACGTGGGCGCAAGCCGTATTGAGCCGCAGAACATGGCGCTGGTGGTCAACCCGCAGTTTCAGCGCAGCCAAA
>Ga0194039_1000229_pt1 | contig 35927 bp, 30 predicted proteins | sample JunL228m_MetaG_FD_148679 | JGI IMG/M metagenome (GOLD analysis project Ga0194039, IMG submission 148679) | Anoxic zone freshwater microbial communities from boreal shield lake in IISD Experimental Lakes Area, Ontario, Canada - Jun2016-L227-8m | ecosystem: Environmental > Aquatic > Freshwater >...
AGGGTTCAGCTATGATAGACTCAATGATGAACTTCGGGGTCTCCTGCGGAGATCTTACTTCCCCTCAGTTCATAAAAAATACAGAAGACAAAAGACCATTTACACAAAATTCCTTAAACAGCCATTTTCCGATGTAAAGAAAGTGAATTCTAGAGATTGTAATTTGTTCCTGGGACGACTATTTCGACTGAATAACCTTTCCCATCAAGAAGTGATTTCATATTGGTCTGGGCGTCTTTTTCACCATGTACCAGGAATATTTTCTTCAATGCCGTCGTATCCAACGAACCTACATAATCAAGTATCTCCTGATAGTCTGCATGTCCGCTGAAGGAGTTCATTTTAGCTATTTCAGCTCTTACGCCATACTCTTCACCAAATATCCGAATCGGGTTGACTTTCTCCAGAATTTTTCTGCCAAGTGTATTCTCTGCCATATAACCCACCAGCAATATCGCATTTTTAGGATCTCGTACGGTGTGCGCCAGATGGTGCAATATTCTGCCGTGCTCACACATTCCTGACGATGAGATCACAATCATCGGCCCATCCTGCTCATTCAGAGCCTGGCTCTCCTCTTTGGTTGTAACATATATAAGATCGCTGAAACCAAATGGATTTTTCTGATGGTCAATAAATGCCTTTATCGTTTCGTCGTCATAGCACTCATCATGCATTTTGAAAATAGTCGTCGCATCGGCAGACATCGGACTGTCTATGTAAACTGGAATCTTGGGAATTCGTTTCTGATCATGTAATAGATGAATGAAAAAGACAAGTTCCTGAGTTCTTTCAATAGCAAACGCAGGTATAACAATTTTGCCCTTGCGTTCAGCGACTTTATTTATAATATTTGCAAGCTTTTCCAGTGTCGAATCCATCGGGTCATGCAATCTATTCCCGTAAGTGCTTTCGAGAACCAGATAATTAACAGGCGGAAGAATTTCAGGATCGCGGATGATAGGCAGACCTTTCCTGCCAAGGTCACCGGAAAAGGCTATTCTCATAGTCTCTGATCCATTTTTTACTTCCATGTGAACCATTGACGAACCAAGTATATGCCCAGCATCGTATAAAGTTGCGCTCACATTCTGAACAGGAGTAAATTTCTTATGGTAGGCGACAGTGGAGAAATGCCCCATGCAATTACGAACTTGTTCTTCTGTGTATAGGGGTTCTTTAGGTTCAAAGGATAACCCTTTTTTCTTGTTTCTCTTTATCATGAAATCATAGTCGTGCTTCTGTATCCGGGCAGAATCCATCATAACGAGTTTGGCAAGGTCACGGGTAGCTGGGGTAGAATAAACAAAGTTTTCATATCCTTCGGCAACAAATCTAGGCATCAGTCCGCAATGATCATAATGTGCATGAGTAAGTATTGCCGCGCTGACATTGGCAGGTTTGAAAGCCCAATCGCGGTTTTTCTTGTCAGCTTCGTCGCGGCGACCTTGAAAGGCTCCGCAGTCAATCATAATTGTGCCATTTTCAGTCTCAAGAAAGTGCTTGGAACCAGTTACTTCCTGAGCTCCGCCCCATGAGTACAACTTACATTGCATAATGACTCCTATAGTGTCTTGTTTTACAGCAAGTTATATCATTGGATTTTTAGAATTAAAGATTTACTGCTATGAAGATGTGAATTTAACCATTCTCTCTTTTATTATGAGCACTTTTGATAGTAATTTCATTATTTATCTTTATGTATTTATTTTAGTCATTACAGTGACCATACGAATTAAATACAAAGAGTATTATAAATGAAAGAGAAAACTCAAGAAGAACAAATAACTGAATTCATAAATGACACTATAAGACTAATAAAGTCAGTAAGATGGTTTGGCAAGGTATCTCAGGCAAGAATAGATAGTATTATTGCCATTCAAGTTATCCCGACAATAACCTCTCTAATTGATAATCAACCTGATCCTAAAATATATTCTATTGACGATTTCATATTCAGTGATGATCTTGATGATAAGAGAATAAAACTCTTATATGATGATCTAAATGCTTTGGGAAAAAGATGTGATAGAAACGAGTATTATATGATTAGTGATAATCCTAATACTATTGCAATAAGATTCCTATTTATTCCAATTCTCATAATGAAGAAATGTTTGAAAGATAATGGCAAAATGAATTATGATATGTACATCAAACTAATACTTCCATATTTCGAATACATAAAGATATACCCTTATCTATCAGACCAATATACTAATAAATTATATCAGAGAGTAGCTTCCATTTTTTAATTAATTTCTAAAGTTTACTCGTTGAATTAATTCTGGATGATTCTGAATCAAATACAATCTAAAAGCAAGGAAGGCATATTATTTTTTTTGGCTTAAGCTTTTAACATCTTCTCTATTTCTGTCTGGTTAGTTTCCAGAATGTTCTTTGCTTTGGCTTTCATCCCTGCAAGAAAAAATAAAAATCACGATGTTTCTGCTTGATCTTCTTCATCAATAGTAGAATCAAGCAGTTGTGTGTTCATGGTTTTTAGTCCATCAAGTTTAAATCTGTCAATGCAAAACTCAATTATTCTTGTTCGTCTGTCATCCACATTTTGTTTTGTAAATTGACCCTTTTGAATTTCACCTGCTAAGTCTCTTGTGTCTGTTATTACAGAATTAAGATAGGCCAACACTTTATTAATTGGAGCTACATTGCCAACTCCCGTGTTTATTGATTTCTCTAATAATCCTAAATTACCAAGACGATTTTTTTCATAACCGTATTCTTCGAGATTAAAATTATAACTTGATACAATAAAATTCGGATCTTTACTGAAAATGTGCTCTATTTGAAGGTCTTTATAAGTTGCAATATCTGGATTATCCTTACTAAATTCTGAAAGAATGTATTTTACTGCTCCATTGCCATACATCGAATCTTCAAGATATGTTCCGAAAAGATGATTGTTCATAAATTTTTCACAGAAGTTTACTAGAACAGATTTTATTCCATCAACGGTTAATTCTTTTTCCGAAATAAGCGAACTAAGCGAATACATATCTGCAATAGGATTTGTTCCACGAAGTTTATAAACTCTCACTTCAATAGCTTCAAGTATTTGAAGTAAATCGTCAAGTTTATTCTGCATATAAAGCCGCACGATTAAAGGATAAAGAGTAGCTGTAAATTCAAGGTATCGAAATGGTTTTTGTAGAACTGATTTAACCTCAATTGCTTTAATCATATTTGAGTAGCTAACAGCAAAATTTTGGAAGTCGGATAAATAGTCTGTCATGAATTTTCTCAATTCTTCTGATTTATCTTTTAGTTCTTCGCACCTTGTTTTAAGATTGTCAAAAATTGTGTCTGCACCATCTCGGTTATTCCATGTTGAAGGAAAAAGTTTTCTTGATGAATAGTAATGATGTGTAAAAATTGTGTTCTCTTCTAACCTTCCTAATATTCCAAGTTTGTCTCTATTCACTAGTAAATCATCATATGAGTCAAAGATCTTTTCAAATCCTTCATTTATTAGTTCATTGAGTTTTTCGTCTAAATGAATGGTAGAATAAAGCATTAAAATACTCTTTGTCTTATCTAAGATTCTCAATGGCAAACCTCTGTCATTGATAATCGAAAACATTTTTACAGCTTGCGCTTGGCTTTCAACATTAAAAACTAAAACATCAATTCTATCTCTGATAAAAATTATTCTCTTTTCAATCTCCTGCTGAGTCAAAGCATTTGAAAAGGCAGTAAATAATTTTTTAGCCTCATACATAAATTTTTGGCTACGCTTATTTAAGTTATTCTCTTCGATACTATCAAAATCAAAAAGCAGTCTGCTTAAAAAATCTCCGTCTGCACCGAGCGGATGAAGCTTTAAATTGTATATACTTCCAATGAAATCACTAAGTTGAATTTTTCTTATTTCTTCATTTGGAATTTTATCAATAAGAACTTTCAAAAGTATAAATATCGTTGTAATGCGCTGTTGGCCGTCAATGATTTCATAAACGGTACCTGATGAGAGTCCAACCGACTTGTTTTCTTTAAATGAAAGGGTCCCAACAAAATGGTTCATGTCATCTTTTATGCTTTCCTCAATGTCTTCCCAAAGAGCCTTTCTCTCTGTGTCTGTCCAACTGTACTTTCGTTGGTAAGTTGGGATTATGAATCGATTTCCATTAAAGATTGAACCTATTTTTTCTGTCTGACTTTTAGTAATTGACATATTATTTCCCCACCTGTTTTTTAGTGTTTAATGATTAATAGTTCTGAATCCTCTCTTTTAGCATGAACGCTGCTCATTGAGCATTAATAATTTCGTATTCTAGCGGATAAGGAGAAATAAAAGAAGAGCGGAAATGGAAAAGCCGAGTTTTGAGGCTCGGCTTTTAGGGTGGGCTCCCGCGGGGAAATTTAGAAAACTATTGTATGTAAATTTCTATTGGTTTGGTGAAATTATAAAAGCTTGTTTTATTGGATTCGGCGCTTGTGGCAGCCGCCATGAATGTATATTTCTTTCCTCTTACAAGCCCTGTTATAACCCCTGTTGACTTTGAAAATGTCTTGGCATGCCAATCATCAATCTTTTCAGGTATCGGATCCTGCGAGAAAATCACTATATAGCTTAAAGCGCGCGACACGATACCGATGTCAGCGTACATAACGCCAGGAGTATCTCCAGGAGTTAGTTTTAAATATTCAGGAGCAGGCGGGATACCGACAGGTTCTGGAATTTTTGTAACAGGAAAACCTGAACCGTCAATCATTGTCAGATTGCCTTCTGCTATAGAATTGATGTAAGCGCCAAGATGGGAAAGGTTATTCTCAAGAATTTCTCTTTTGGCATTCTTGTTTGCCGTGTCCTGTTTCGTTCCGTCCTGGCATTTGAGCAGAGCGTCAGAATAAGCCTTGACTGCGGCCTGAACTACTATCAAAGTAGGAATTGGCGTTGGAAAGTCGATGTTTTTAGTCATCTTATTGACGATGCTTTGGGACAGTTCAAAAAGATCATTGTCTTTGAATTTAGTGAAACTTGTTACTGCTCGTTGAGTACGCATAAAATCTCCTTTTTGCCCGTAAAACGGGTTTTATTAATACTTTGTTCCCCTTGGATGTCCGCCCATAAAAGCCCGAGTATAATCAATTTCGGTAAGGTTTCAATTAAGTTCGGTATAAGAATGGAGGATTTCAGTCCTTTGAAGCCGTAATTGGTCAAAGCGAACTTCTAACCTCCGGCAAATACATGGCAGATTGGCGCTCGGTGTGCGTAAAAGAAAACTAAAGCGCTATTTTTCGGTATGGAAATGGAGTATTTCCATACGGAAACACTACTTCTTGCATGAATATGGAGTGCTGCAGCATTGAAAATAAGCGTTTCAGTACGGAAATTGAGTTTTTCCGTACAGAAATAGAGCATTGCGGTATGGAAACAGAGCATTTCTGTACTGGAATATAATATTCCTCCATGGAAACAGAGCATTTCCTTGTAGAAATAAAGAAAACTACGACCGAAATACTCGGCGCTTTCGGAGAACGGCGCCCTATCGTTTCTTAATTCAACAGCATTGATCCCTATTTATTCAGTATTTATTTGTCTGGTATTTATTTATTTGTTAGTACTTGCTAGAATTCATTATCATTAGCAAACTTCTGAATGACTTTGGTCTCTCTAATATTTTCTTAAGCTGAAACAATTGGAAACAACCATTAAATTTGGAAATTTCAACTAATCAACCATAAACAAAAAAAGGAGAGAGAATGCTGCCTACAAAAAAAACTATTTTAAGCGCTGTTGCTGCAGTTGGTTTCTGTGCAATGCTGGGAACTGTTTGCGCGGATATTGATGTATCCAAATTTAAAACCCCCAAAGAGTTTAAAGGAAAAGTTGTATCTCTTTCCAGTACTACTGTAAGAATGGGACTTGACTTTCAATGGTATAAAGGAAAAGTCATTTATGTGGCGCCTCCTGGTACAAAGTTTAAGGGACCTATTTTTGATTTAAAAGGAAATGTTGTAACCCAGGGAGATGTCCTGATCAAACTTGACACAAAGGCTTGCGAAGCCCTTCTTGATCAAGCTACGGCAAGCTTGAACTCTAAAGAATCACTTTATAAAAGATATCAGGTTGTAGTTGACAAAGCAGGAGCTGCTGGATCATCAATAAGCGAACAGGCATTGCTTGAAGCAAAAAATGACTACCTCGTAGCTAAAGCGGACTTTATTCTTAAACAAGGAATGTTGTCAACCTGTACATTTAACGCCCAGTTTGACGGTGTTGTTGATGAAGTTCTGTTCCCAGGTGGTTATACAAATCTATCTGATAGAGAAGTCATGAAAGTTTCACAGCTTGCTCCTATTGGAGTAGAAGTTCAAATATCCAGAGAAGAAGCTTTCACATATGGCGTACAAACTCCAATTGCTATATTCCCATTAGGCCATAAAGAGGCTATCGGGCCATATCGCGGTGGATCAATGGTTTCTAGTGACGCAAATGCAAACACCCTGACATTTATCGTTTCAAACCATAGGGATTTCATAAAAACTAAAAAGTTGGAAAATGGACAGGAGGTTCCGGTCGTCAGAAATATATGTCCGGTAATCCCATTTTCTGATGAAGATTTGAAAGGCGCCCTGTCGGTTTATGAAAACAGCATTATGAAAGATGACAAGGGTAATTATGTTATGCAGGTTGTTGGGCAAAACGCCACTTATGCCATAAATCCAGTTTTCAAACTAAAGAAAGTATATATCACTATGGCTAATGAAGTCAGCCATATTGAGACAAGTGTGAAATATGTTAAATTACAAGATGCAGGTGGACTGGCGGTCAATGACACGCTTTTGCCTGCTGAGGAATGTAAAGGTCTTAATGATGGATCTGTCGTTTATTTTGAAAAGACCAGATACATGTTTTTACCAGGAGACCCTGTAAAAGTTATAATTGATACAGCTGTTACTAATGAAAAGGTCGGACTTGAACCAGGTCAATACTAAAAATTAGGTGTAGTTTTAATTCCGTTCACGATGAAACTTATCGTGAACGGATTTTTTTTAAAGCTTTCCCTTTACTATCTCAAACATTTTATAATCAATGATTCATTTTTCAGCAGTGTTTTCTTCTCTTCTCCATAAAGTACACGGTAAGGCTTTGAAGGAAGTTCGATTTCCGCATCCTTGTCAAAATTGATATAGACTATTATCTCGCTTCCCTGATAACTTCTTGTAAACTGAAGCAATCCAGCCTTAAAACTTAGGTTTGTATATCTTCCATAGGAAAGAACTTCTTCCGTTTTCCGCAATTTAATAAGCTTGATATAGGTATTTAATAGCGAATCAGATTTAAGAAGTTCTGCTTGGATATTAACTTCTCTGTAATTTTCATTGACTTTTAGCCACGGTTTACCGGTTGTGAATCCAGCATTTCCAGAATTATCCCATTGTATCGGCGAACGGGATTTGTCTCTTGAAGAATCATTGGCTATGACTAACGCCTCATCTGGAGTTTTTCCTTTGGCAAGAGCAGTTTTGTAGTTTGTTACTCCCTGGATATCGTTCATCTCGTCTATCGAAGCAGAAATCAGATCGGTCATCCCGAGTTCATCTCCTTCAAAAAGAAAAGGCACTCCAACAGCAGTCATCATCAGCGATGCAATGGCTTTGGCTCTTCCGACATCTCTTTTGGTTTCTCCGAACCTGCTCATATGCCTGCTCATATCGTGACTGCTGAAGAAAAGCGTCGGAAGTCCTGTCATTGACTTATTCATCTGAACAAGCTCATTAAAAATTTCTTCTGAATCAAACCTTGGTTTGCTGCCAAGGTTAAAGTTGAAAACCACATCTAAAATATTCTGGTTCTGATATTGAGTTAGAATGTCCAGTTTGTCGCTGCCTATTTCGCCGACAAGAAATTTGTCGCCAAATGATTTAACGAAGCTACATATCTCTGTGATAGTTTTCAGTATTCCGTTCTGATTAATGTCATACTTGTGAAGCTGTTTACCATCCTCTGAAGGGTTATCTGAAGTTATCCCTTCGCAAGTAAGAAAGTTGATAACATCGAACCTGAACCCATCCACTCCCTTATCTAACCAGAACTTTAATATCTTTTTAGTTTCTTCCATTACTTTGGGATTAGTCCAGTTTAGATCTGCCTGCTCTTTCGCAAACTTATGATAGTAATATTGTTTGGTCTTATCGTCATATTCCCATGCCGAGCCGCTGAAGAAGGATTCGTAGTTATTGGGTTCATCTCTCCATATATAGTAATCGCGATAAGGATTATCTTTTGACTTTTGGGACTCCTTGAACCATTCGTGCTCTGTAGATGTGTGATTCAAAACCATATCAGCAATTACTTTAATATCTCTTTTGTGAGCCTCGACGATAAATTGCTCAAAGTCTTGCATCGTTCCATAGTCAGCATCAACGGAACAATAGTCGCTGATATCATAGCCATTATCAACTTTGGGGGATTTATAGAACGGAGTAAGCCATATTGCGTTTACTCCCAATTGCTTCAGATAATCCAGCTTTTCTACTATCCCGCCAAAATCGCCAATGCCGTCGCCATTGGAATCCTTGAAACTCGGCATATAGATTTCGTAAAATACAGATTCTTTCCACCAGTTTAGCATATTACCTAGATTTGTTAAAAAAAATTATTTTTGAATTAATTACGGCTACACTGGTTTATTGTCATAGCTATTAAGAACAATTCAAGAGATACTCAATGCAGTAAAACAAATTTAGTATCTAAATAGCCGAAAGTGAACTTATGAATAATAAAGTTACCAAATGGATAAGCGCCGTTATTGTCGTTGCATTGTTTGCCTGGTATGTGATTTCTATAATCAACAACAAAGAACAAGGAAGAGATCCCAATGTCCTTACACTCTGGATTGCCCCGCAGGATGTACAGGCTCAGTTCTGGAGCATAGTTGTTGACGATTGGAATAAAAGTGGGCTAGGAATGAAAGTCGTTTACAACACTATTCAAACTTCCGGCAGTTCAGAAGAATCTATCCTCAACTCGATTGTTTCTAATACCAATCCTGACATCTGCGACAATATTTTTGCAGGCTTTGTGGCTCAGCTTGCCGAACTCAAATCAGTCCAGAACCTGAAAGAGTTCGAGGGTTTTGATGAACTTGTTAAGTCCCGCCAAATGGGAACCATCATGAAGGGGTGGGAAAAGAACGGAGAAAACTATGTCATGCCGATGTATTCAAATCCTATTATGTACTGGTGGAGAGGAGATAAACTCAAAGAGAACGGATGGGATAAACCCCCTGAAACTTACTCAGAACTAATTAAATTGGCCAAAAAAGTGACGATCCCTCACAGGCAGTACGCCATTAAGCTTTTCGTCGGAAGAAACTGGTGGGATAGATGGTCTGACTTCATCGCGTACTATTACGCCGCAAGCGATGGCCAACCCTACATAGTTGATAACAAAGCCTCAATAGACAACCAATACAGCAAAGAGATATTGAATTTCTATAACGAAGCTTTCAGTAATAACTGGTCATTGATAGATGTTAGCATAAGTGAAGCTTTCTGGCAGGGAACACTATTAGGTGAAATTCATGGACCATGGGATATACCATATGCTCAGAACACATATCCGGAAGTTTTAAAAAGCGTTATTATCTCTCCAGTCCTGGTTCCTGACTCTCACAAAGGCTTAAAATACACTTTGGCAGATACAAAGGGTTTGGTTATTTTTAAGACATGCCAACACCCTGAAGAAGCGTGGAAGTTCCTCAGATGGCTTTTCTCTCAGGAAAAATATTCAATGCTATGGCTCGAAAAAACCGAGATGCCTCCAGCTAGAGGAGATCTGATGACTAATCCGATATTCCAAGAGTATTACAAAAATCACCCTTATTCAAAAGCCTATGCAGAATATGTCGGAACGGCTCTGCCACCTGCCCTCATAACAAATACAATAGATGTTCAGCAGGCTATGACTAACTATATAATGGAACCTCTTATGTATAAAACAGGTACCGTTGACTCGTGTTTAAAAATAGCCACCAAAAAAATAAATGATATGCTAGAAGGCAATGAGTTATAAAATGAAAAAATATACTAACACAAGTATGACGGCAAAGAAAACTCTCAAAGGCTGGGGTTTTAGCTCGGTTTATATCATCTTCAGTTTACTTTTCTTTGTTTACCCAGTTGTCTGGATGCTGATCTTGATGTTCTCCAAATGGAACTTCATAGGCGAACCTAAATGGAACGGTTTTCATAATATCGTCAGAGTGCTTACTGATGGACTCTTCTGGCAATCTATACTCAATGTCTTCAGATTCATGGTTATGTATATTCCATTGGTGTTCATTTCTTCTGTTCTCTTCGCATTGGGGCTAAAAAAACTAAAGTACGGAAAAACCTTTGTGGCTCTTTCATTCTTTGTAGCTCAAGCGGCTCCCGGCGTAGCATATTCAATTATCTTCTCTAAGATATTTTCTCAGGATGGACCGATGAATGCATTTCTTTACGAACACTTTGGTTTTGTGATTCCATGGTTTGACAGTCCGACTTTCGCAATGCTGTCAATTGCCTTGATTGTCACATGGAAGTTCGTGGGATATTACGGCATAATTTTATATTCCGGGATGAATGCTATTCCTCAAAGTATTTATGAAGCTGCAGACATAGACGGAGCAAATGGAGTTAAATGTTTCTTTAAGATCACCCTCCCTCTTCTCAACTCTCAAATGGTGATGATAATGGTGCTTGCAATCACGCTGGCTTTCGGAGTATTTACAGAAGCCTTCCTTATTACCGGCGGCGGCCCTTTGAATTCGACAATGACGCCTCTTCTTGTAATGTATAATTCAGCTTTTAGAAAACTTGATCCTACCTTCTCAGCCACAATGGCAGTGGCTATTGCGATAATAAGTTATTTAGTGATCATCATTACAAGAAAACTCATAGAAAAGGAAGTTGACCTGGTATGATTAAGAAAAAAATAGGCTTCTGGTCAATTATAGTTCATATAATAATGTTCGCTTTGGCCCTCTTCTGGCTCTACCCATATATCTGGATGCTTTCAGCTTCGTTAAAATCAACAGCAACCATAATGACAACAAACTTCTGGCAGGGACCATTCTCGTTCGAGAACTACCAGTTCATAATTGAAAGTTCAGAGAGAGTTCATATGTCATTCCTGAGGTCCCTTGGGAACTCAATATTGGTAACAGCCGTAGCAACAATATTCGTGGTTCTCTTCTCATCAATTGTCGCCTACGCTTTCTGTAAGATGGAATTCAAAGGAAGATCTTTTCTGAATAAATTAGTCATCTTCCAGATGGTCTTCCCAACTTTCATGTTTATGGTTCCGCAATTCATACTCATGAGGTCTTTACATCTTCTCAATACATATTCCGCCCTCTTTTTGCCTTATGTGCTGAGCATCGGCGGGATCTTTATGATTTCGCAAAGTTTCAGAAGCACGCCCAATGATTACATCGAAGCTGCCAAGATAGACGGAGCGACTGATTTGTGGATTGTATTCAAACTCATGATGCCGCTTAATAAGGCCATTATAACAATCGTAGCATTAAATGTCTTTGTGGGCGTATGGAATGACTTTATGTGGGCGATGATAGTTACTTCTGACTATGACAAGATGACTCTGGCTGTATTGCTGGCCACATTCTTCAAACAATATGGAAACTACATGGGACCATTAATGGCAGGCTCCACAATCTTAACCCTCCCAATGCTCATAGGATTTTTTATCTTCCGGAAGCGTCTTTTCGAAGGAATGAATTTGTCTTTAAAATAAAAAAAGTTGAGCAAACTATGTGCCATGTTAACAAGGTCATTAGAGGGTTTTATTGCTGTATTAGTCTGATTGCTGCTATCCTATTCTCAAGCCAATTGTCTGCAGAAGAAATTACGACCCAAGATTTAATGCAGAAATTTGACAAACATTATGGTCAGGTGGAAGTTGGCGGCAAATATGCAGGAATAGAATTCCATAAAAGCTGGCCCACTCCGTCAAGAATCAGCTTTTATTATCCGGTTGCAAACAGCGTAGAATTCAGTAGCGACTACTGGAAACGCTACGAATCAATGCCTTTTGACATCAAGCTATCAGTCAATGGCAAGGAAACACAACTCGGAAGAGAACCTTACACCTATGAATATGTTCCTTACGAAGCTGATTTCTCTAAAAACTTTGAAGGATATAAAGTTAGCTTTGATTACACTTTCTGCGAGAATATTCCTGTAGCTGTTATGAGTTTGGAAATAGTAAATACTTCAAAGGAAAAACAGAACTATTCTTTAGATGCCTCGCTGAGAACCTCTATCCATACCTGCCATACATACACTTTATTGGATAAGGCAGGTGTATCCTATACAAATGACGGAACTGTCTGCGTTACAGATTTTGGAAACTATAAGGATGCTGGAGAAGCAGCATTGTTTGTAGTTAATGCAGGTCTGAAGCCTAAATCAGCAGGAACAATTACAGGAAAAGAAATAACAGATCCCAAAGCTGTTTTCAGCTATAACCAAGATGTTGAGCCAAATGGCAATATAAAAATTACCTGGCTTATCGGAATGTGTAAGTCCTCCGAAACTGAACAGATGGTGGCAAGCGCTCAAAAGGATTGGAAAGAAAATGTCAAAGCAACAGAAAAAAGGATTCTCTCGTTTGTAAACATTGGCAATTTTAATGTGAAGGATCCGATCCTGATGGAAACAGCCGCGTGGTCCAAGGCTGAGATAGCAAGTCTCTCTCATTACATAGACGGCGATTTTATTTCAATGCCCTGCCCTGCAGAATATAATTTTTTCTTTACTCATGATCTTCTTGTCACAGGACTTGGAGTAGTTCTCTTTGATCCGGCTTTTGTGAAACATGGCTATGATTTTCTGCTGAAGTATTACGACAAGAAAGATAATGTTCTCGAACATGCCTACTATTGGAAAGATGGAAAGTATGTTACCGAATACTGCAGCCCGTCACACTGGAATAACTTATGGTTCATCATTTCTGCAGGCTCATATCTAAAACATACCAATGATATTGAAACAGTTAAAAAACTCTTTCCTATAATGACCGTTAGCATGGATAATATGCTTACGAGCATGGACAAGGACGGGCTACTTTTTGCTTTATATCCTGACTGGTGGGATGCAGGTAAAGTTTATGGAGCAAGAGCTTATATCAATATTCTGGCGTACAGGGCACTCCAGGAGTATGTATATACTGCGCTGACAATTAACAAGACTAATGACAAGCTTTTATATTATCTGAATACTGCAGAGAAAATTAAGAAGGTTCTGGTTGACAAGCTTTGGGATAAAGATAAAAAATATCTCATGAATCAGCTTACCGGCGATAAGATGGATGAACATTACTACATAGGTTCGCTGCTTGCTCCTGTTTATGGTTTGCTCGACAAGGAAAAATCTACTCAACTTCTCAACACAGCGGACCAGGTACTTATGGATAAAAAACTTGGTATGCGTGTAGCTATGCCTAAAGATTTTGACAAACTCGAAGACACATATTCGTTTGTTAATCATGAAGAAGGTATGACTGGGTATTATTTCAATGGCGCCATTTGGCCGCAAGGAAATATCTGGTATGCCGTAAGCCTTATATCCAATGGACAACTGAACAAGGCTGAAGAAATCATCAAGGGATACATCACTATTGATGGGATAAAAAATAGCCCGAATGGTACGCCTTCATTCTACGAAACAAGAATTACCGACGAAAACTCTCCTGAGTACGGCCAAATAGACAAACCCTCTTTCTTGTGGCAAGGCGGCTGGTATTTTTATATATTATATGAGTTGGCCGGAATGAGAGAAAGCCCATGGAATATTTATTTCGTTCCTGAACTTCCAGATAATCTCGAAGGTGTAAAGTACAAAGTTACGCTTCTTGGGGACTTATGTGCCGTAGTTAATAAAGGAAAAGGAAATTTCTTTAAACAAATAATAATAGACGGACAGTTAGTTAATTCAGCGGTAATAACAGTGCCCGCAAAAGAGATTACTCTTGTTCGAGGAATACCGGAACAACCCTATCTGGCTGAAGCTTCCTGTATAGTAAAAAGTGTTAGCTACAAAGAAAACAGCCTGATCATTGAACTATCAGGAGTCAAAGATGAAAGCGCTTCTTTAAAGATAATTTCTCCTCTTGAACTAAGTTCTGTTACTGTGAATGAACTGAAGATAGATAGCAGCTCTATTGCTTCTGAAAAAACTGATGGAGTCCACACTTACACTGTGACTCTAAAACTCGATTCAATGAAAAATATAATTCTTATAAATTTTAAAATAAAAGGCGAATGAACTTATGAGAAAACTAATTGCATTATGTTTTTTTGTGGCAATTGTCTCATGCTATGGATGCAATGCTGCAAACCAACCCCTTTCTGAAAACTTAAAAACTCAAACAAGTATTGTCAACCCGGCTCATCTGGACTTTCTATGCCAAAATGTGAAACTTCTAAATGGCAAGGACTCAGTGCTTGTTCATATTTATTGCGACTATCCATACGATAAGTGGACTGAGGCGCCAGGCGAAGGAATCTCCTGTATTGACGATGTGGCAAGAGCTGGAATATTCTACGAATCCTACTACAAAACTACAGGCAACGAAGTATATCTAGACAGGATTAAAAGGATGGCAGAGTTTGTACTCTATCTGCATGCCGAAAATGGGTATTTCTACAACTTCGTTTATGAAGACCTTTCCATAAATAAAGATGGCGTTACAAGCAAGGCTGAACCAAACTGGTGGACATGGCGCGCAATGTGTTTTCTAGGTTACATCTATCCATTGATGGAACAAAAAGACGCTGCACTTGCTGAAAGAATCAAAACGGCTCTGAAATTAACTGTCGCTACAGTTAAAAAAGATATAAAACTCGAAGGCAATGTCGAAACAATTAACGGAATAAATGTCGCCACATGGCTGCCTGGCAATGCCGCAGACCAGTCAGCTCTGATTCTGATGGCGCTTTGTTTATATCACAAAAACATTGAGCAGGACTCTGCCCTTGAACCTATGATAGCCCGAATTGCTGATGGGTTAACTATCATGCAAATTGATGATAAGAACGCAGAAACTTACGGCGTTCTCTACTGTTGGGAAAATATCTGGCACGGATGGGGAAACAATCAATCTTATGCCCTTCTCATGGCAGGGAAAGAGCTCAAAAATGACAAATATACAAAATCAGCCCTTCTTGAAGTTAACCATTTCCAAAAATACCTAATGAGTGTCGATTACCTCAAAGAATTCAGCCTCAAGAAAGAAAATGGAGTTGTGTCTTTCATTGATTCAAAAAAATATGAACAAATTGCATATGCAATGAGACCTATGATCCTCTCTTGCCTCGAAGCATATAGCCAGACGGGTGATAAGAAATATGCAGATCAAGCAGTAGAGCTTGCCAAATGGTTCTTCGGCAGTAACCCTGCAAAGGTTCAGATGTACGACCCGAAAACAGGTATAATGTTTGACGGCATCGATGGAACAGACAAATACAATAAAAATTCCGGAGCTGAGTCCACTATTGAATGTCTAATATCTCTTCAGGCTATCGAGATCTGTCCTCCTGCATCAGCAGAGCTTCAAAAGTATCTGAACTCATTAGGAGCAAAGTAATAATTTTTCGAACAACTATCAACAGTCAACAAACAACTATAATAACTATGATAAAAAGACATGAAAAAAATCCTTTGATTTCCCCAAAGGATCTCAAACCCACTAGGCCAGACTTCAAGATTGAGTGTACATTTAATGCTGGGGTAACTGAATTTAACGGCGAAATTATTCTTTTAGTAAGGGTAGCCGAGAGCGTCATTTCCAGCGATAAGAATATCATTAAAGTCCCTCTTCTTGAGGAAAGAAACGGAAAATGTGAGCTTGTAATCAGGGATTTTGACAGAAATGATCCTAAATACAATTTCTCTGACACAAGATGCATCTCAGAGAAAAAAGACCCTTTCAAAGTTTTTCTTACCTCACTCTCCCACTTGAGATTGGCAAGAAGTTCAAACGGCGTTGACTTCAAAATAGATGACAAACCATTCCTCTACCCTTCAACCAAATATGAAGCCTTTGGCACTGAAGACCCGAGAATTACTCACATAGACGGCAAATACTACATAAACTATTCAGCTGTATCATCTCTAGGTATAACTACAGCTCTGGCTGTAACAACAGACTTTAAGTCAGTTGAAAGGCTCGGAATTATATTCGAACCCGATAACCGTGATGTGTGTTTCTTCCCTGAAAAAGTTAATGGCAAATATCTAGCCCTTCACAGACCTGCCCAGAGATATATCGGCAAACCTGAAATGTGGCTCGGTAAGTCTGACAATCTGATGTACTGGGGCGACCATAGCCATTTCCTTGGAAGTTCAAATGATATTTGGGACAAACAGAAACTTGGCGGTGGAGCCCCTGTCATAAAAACAGACAAAGGCTGGCTCGAAGTTTACCACGGAGTTGACGACAATAGTAGATACTGCCTTGGCGTACTGTTATTGGATATCAATGACCCGATGAAAATCATCGCAAAATCTAAAGAGCCTCTTATTCAGCCAGAAACAAAATACGAAATTGAAGGCTTCTTCGGTAATGTTGTTTTTGCCTGTGGAGCATTGATCAAAAATTCTGAACTATGGATTTACTACGGCGCTGCAGATGAAAAAATGTGCCTCGGCACAATTTCGCTTAAAGATTTATGGAAACACTTAGGAGTATGAGGAAATAATTATGCCAAAAATAACAGTTGATGCCATTTACACTAAATTTCGTAGCAATATTACAGATAAAAAGTTTAACGCTATCAAACTTGCCTTCACTGGTGTTGAAGACAAGGATGTTTATAACATAACAGCGCCATTCCTTAGCCACGGCAAAAAAGTCATAGCAGGAAGAGTCGAAGGCAGAGACACAGAATACTCTCATGTAATGTTTTTTGAAGAAAAAAAAGGAAAATGGTCACCGGTTGACGAAGCACCTGTTCTTGCTCTTCAGGATCCCTGCGTGGCAAGAATCAATAACGAAATCATCATTGGCGGGGTAGAAGTTTTTGATCACCCTACTCTCGAGGGATGCCTTTGGTGGAGAACGGTCTTTTTCAGAGGCAAAGATATTTTAAGTTTACAGAGATTTGCAGTGGGACCTAACGGCATGAAAGACATCAGGCTTGTAGAACGACAAAATAAAAAAGTCGGAGTTTTCACAAGACCCCAGCATCCCGAAGGTATAGTTGGCTCCCTTGGAGGCAGAGGCAAAATTGGCTATGTTGAAGTAGAATCTCTTGATGAAATCAATCCAGAAAACCTGCTCAAAGCTCAGATTCTTGATCAAATATCAGATGAAAACTGGCTTGGCGCAAACGAAATACACATTCTTGAAAATGGCAAACTTGGCGTTCTTGCCCATGTGGCTTCGTATGACGCAAATAAAGACAGACATTACTATCCTGCAGCATTCATATTTGATCCAAAAACTATAGCAGCTACTGAAATAAACATAATAGTCGAACGCAAAATGTTCCTTGACGGCCCTTCCAAAAAGCCAGACTTGAACGATGTGGTATTCTCTGGCGGGCTTGTTCGCAAAGGTAATGGTATGGCCGAATTGTATGTAGGAACAAGCGATGCTGAAGCTCAGATGATCGAAATCCCCGACCCGTTTATTTTATAATAACTCAATTTTGAATAGGATTATCTATTGCGGTAAAAAATAAAATGTGCAATAATTGTTGAATATGTCGGTTATAGATTGCCGTAGAGATTATGGATTAGTTTTCTATTATTTTTAATAAAACACAAAAAGGGAGCATATAAAATGTCAGAGATTATCATTAGCAAACTTGAAAAAGTCTATCCAAATGGCTTCAAGGCAGTACACGGAATAGACCTTAAGATTGAAGACGGTGAATTCATGGTATTTGTAGGTCCTTCAGGCTGCGCTAAGTCAACAGTCCTAAGAATGATTGCTGGGCTTGAAGAAATCAGTGGTGGAACCATTTCTATTGGCGGAAGAGTCGTAAATGACCTCGACCCGAAAGACAGAAAGATAGCAATGGTATTTCAGAATTACGCTCTCTATCCTCATATGACAGTTTATGACAATATGGCATTCGGGCTTAAGCTTGCTAAAGTTCCTAAAAAAGAAATTGATCAGAGAGTCAGGGAAGCTGCGGTAAAACTTGAAATTGAACCGCTTCTTGACAGAAAGCCCAAGGATATGTCAGGCGGCCAGAGACAGCGCGTAGCCGTCGGCAGAGCAATTGTTAGAAAACCTGCCGTATTCCTCTTTGACGAACCTCTATCCAATCTTGATGCAAAACTCAGAGTATCAATGAGAGCCAGACTTGTTAAGCTCCACAGAGAACTTCAAAAAGAAGGTCAGACAGCTACAATGGTATATGTTACCCACGACCAGGTAGAAGCCATGACAATGGGCGATAGAATTACAGTGCTTAAAGAAGGGATAATCCTTCAGGTTGATACACCGTTAAACCTCTACAATTTCCCTGCAAATAAATTTGTAGCAGGATTTATCGGCTCTCCTTCAATGAACTTCCAGGACGCAGTTCTTGAACAAACCGACGGTAAATTCTCCGTAACACTTTGCGGATGCAAATTCTCTATCCCTGAAGAAAAAGCCGCCAAGATTAAAAAGAATTTTCAAACAGTAGGCAAGGAAACTTTTGTTTCAGCCAATATATGCTTCGGCATCAGACCTGACAACATCGAAGAGAAACCATCAGAAGCAAATAAAAATGAATCTTTCGAAGGAGAAATAACTCTTGTCGAAAAGATGGGTAATGAATCCTACTGCTACTTCAAAGTTAATGGGCAGGACTTTGTTTCCAGAATCAATGCAGAAGCTTCGGCTCACCTTCAGATCGGGGACAAACAGAAGTTCTACTTCAGAATGGATAAGTGCCACATTTTTGACGCTGAATCTGAAAAGAATTTAAGCCTCTGATTAATTCTTGGTTATCCATTAATTGCTTATAAAGTCAAGGTTTACTATGAGCTCAAAAGCTTACAAGAAGCCTCCTTTTAGATTCAATAAAAACTTTGCTTTTCTGCTGATGGTGCTTCCTGGATTCATCTGGCTTGTGCTTCTTAAGTACCTGCCAATGTGCGGAGCAGTTCTTGCTTTCAAGAACTTCCACTTCTCAAGAGGCGGGTTTTTTCAGAGTTTATGGGATAGTAGCTGGTGCGGTTTCCAGAACTTCTACTTCCTTTTCAATTCTCATACCGCATGGGTCATCACTAGAAACACTATTTTGTACAATCTGGTTTTTATTATTACCGGGACAATCCTCTCTCTTGCCATCGCGGTAGGATTGAGTGAAATCCTCAATAAGAGACTAGCAAAGCTTTATCAGACCTGCATGTTCTTCCCCTACTTCCTTTCGTGGGTAGTAGTCGGTTATCTGCTATTTGGGTTCATAAGTTTTGACAAGGGTTCAATAAATTCAATCCTCGCACTCTTCCATATACCTCCTGTTCAGTGGTACGATGATTCTGCATATTGGCCATATATTCTTACTTTCATAAATCTCTGGAAGAACGCCGGATATACATCGGTAATATATCTGGCCGCCATTATCGGTATTGATAAACAGTACTACGAAGCCGCAGAAATAGACGGAGCAAGCAAATGGCAGCAAGTCAGATTCATCACTATGCCGCATCTGAAAGGTTTAATTACCGTCTTGACGCTTCTTGCAGTCGGGCGAATATTTGCCGCCGACTTCGGTCTATTCTACCAGGTACCGCTAAATTCAGGTGCTCTCTACCCTGTTACAGATGTTATTGACACTTATGTATTCAGGGGATTGATGTACACAGGAGATATTGGGATGACTACAGCGGCAGGGCTCTACCAGTCAGTCGTCGGACTCGTCCTAATCCTTGTCGTCAATAATGTCATTAAAAAATACGATAAAGACAGCGCAATGTTCTAATAGCCCAAGGAATAATTCTTATGTTTAATTATTTAAAAAAACGAAAAATTCTTGAGATATCAAAAGGTTCAAATATCATCCTGAATCTGATAATGCTGATCTTATCGCTCCTCTGTATCTATCCGATGATATTTGTATTTATGATTTCAATATCATCTGGAAACTCCATTGCTACTGAGGGATATAGGCTTATCCCTTCTGAATTCAGCCTCAGCGCGTACGGTTATATGTTCAAGATAGGACAGCAGATACTTCAATCCTACGGCATTACCATAATAGTGACAGTCGTAGGAACCGTATTTTCTGTACTCATAACAGCGCTGTTTGCCTACGCTATTTCCAGAGATGATTTTAGATTCAGAAAGCTATTTACTTTCATTATTATGCTGCCTCTGCTCTTTTCTGGCGGGCTTGTGCCATTCTACATGATTTCGACTCAACTTCTACACTTTAGAAACTCTCTCCTTGGGCTTATAATGCCCTTGGCTCTGAACTCGTTTTTTGTCCTTATCCTCAGGACTTATTTTAAGGCAAGTAATATCAAACCTCTCATTGAAGCCGCCAAGATTGACGGCGCCGGCGAATTCAGGATATTCTTCCAGATAGTAGTCCCTCTTTCATTGCCGGGTTTGGCGACTATAGCGCTTTTTACTGCACTTGCTTACTGGGGAGACTGGTACAATGCATTGCTCTTTATAGACGAACCATCATTAACTCCTATTCAGGCAATGCTTATGAATATCCAGACAAATCTTCAATTCATTGTTCAGAACTCCTCATCCATGTCCGCTCAGGCATTTGAAATATTAAAGAATATGCCGACAGATTCTGCAAGAATGGCCGTGGTAGTCTTGGCGACAGTGCCTATTATATTTGCCTATCCGTTCTTCCAGAGATATTTCATTCAAGGACTTACAGTAGGCGGAGTTAAAGACTAATTATGTATATCAAATTTACGCTAAAAACTTTTCTTCTGATAGCTTCTGCTTCAATATTAGTATCCTGCGGAAGAAATGATGCCGCCGCCCAAGGAACACCTAAAAACCCATACAAGATAGTCTGGTACACTATTGGCACACCGCAAAAAGACATCAAAATAGTCGAAGCTAAGATAAATGAATACACCAAAGATAAAATCGGCGCCGTCCTTGACATTAGAATGATCGACTGGGCTAACTACAACCAGAAAATGAATGTAGTTCTGATATCCGGCGAAAGTTATGATATTTGTTTTACTTCCTCGTGGACTAATTATTACGAACAAAATGCCATCAAGGGAGCTTTCTATCCGCTAAATGAACTTCTTGATGAATACGGACAGGGAATTAAGAATGCCTTAAATCCCGCTTTCCTTAAAGGCGCAAAAATAAATGGCGAACTCTTTGCCATTCCTGCTAACAAAGAAATTGGTCAGCAGATTGTTTACAGGATCAATTATCCCCTGATGGAGAAACTTGGATGCTCTATGTCTGACTTCAAAACTTTATCAGGAATAGAGAGTTTGAAATCTCTCGCCCCATATCTTCAAAAAGTCAAAGAAAATGATCCAGGATTTATCCCTTATGCAGTCTTCGGGAATATGGTTTATATACTAGGAAATATGGACTTCATACTGTCAAATTCAGGCTTTCCCGGCGCTGTAAAAATAGAAGAGGGAAACTACAAGGTTTTTAATCAATTTGAGGATCCCGAGTTTACTTCATATTTTGATGTTCACCATGATTTCTACAAAAAAGGATATATTGCTGCTGACGCAGCGCAGATTCAAGATAACCAGAGCATAATAGTAGCTGGTAAGTGGGGTGCTGATATGTCTCAGTATCAACCTTTTGCTGACAATATCTATAGCGCTCAGATGGGATATACAATAAAATCATTTCCTGCTTTCAAGCCTATTATCACCAATAACTCTGTAGAAGGCTCAATGATGGCAATATCCATCAACTCAAAAAGACCTGACATCGTAATGAAATTCCTTAACTTGCTCAATACCGACAAATATGCCAGAAATCTTATGCAGTTCGGCATAGAAGGCATCCATTACAAAAAGACTGCTTCAAACAAAATTGAATATCTAGGCGCTCATTCCAATTACGAAATGCCAGGGTTTTCACTTGGCAACCTTTTTATCACATACTTGCTCCCCGGAGACCCTGACGATAAATGGGAACAGTTTGAAAAGTGGAATAAAAGCGCTACGCCTTCTCAAACTCTAGGGTTCCATTTTAACCCATCGATTGTTTCGATTGAACTTGCTGCAATCACAAGTGTCTCAATTCAGTATGCAAGAGGCCTCTTTACAGGCCAGAGCGATCCTAAATTATATGTCCCAAAACTCATTGAGGACTTAAAGAAAGCCGGTCTCGATAAACTTCTAGCTGAAGAACAAAGACAGCTTAATGAGTGGGTAGCTCTTACCAAGAGTGAACAGTAATCCGACTTAAATCAATGTAGGGCACATTTTCTACTTCAGAGAAGTTCTTTGTAAAGAATTGCCAAGCTGAATTACTTCGGTAAAACCATTGCCCATTTCTTTGCCGCTATTAACTCTCCATCCCATTATCCCTCTCATTGCGTTCTCCTGCACATAGTCAGGAATATCTCCGACATTGCCTGATTTATTTCCGGAAGTTAATGTATCTCCATTTTCTATATCTCTTCCGAAAAGGATTTTTGACTTATCTATTCCAAGATCTAGTACTGCTTGAGGCAGAAGTCCAAGATCTCCTGAATAGTCATAAGACTGCATCTGAAGAAAATCCACAAATTTATTTACAGTACCAGCATCAATATAATTTAATGTGTCAGGCGTTAATGTAAGATAAAGTTTCTTATTCAACTTTGTTCCACGATTATCAAGTTCAGTACGCAAAGCAATAATTATATTTATAAAATCTATTTTTGAAATGCCTTGCGCGATACCCTGTCCGTTAACATTTACACCTTCATAATCAATATCAAATCCATCCAATCCGCAATCTTCAACGACTTGCCCTACTGATTGAGCGAATGCAGCAGGTGTTTTGGCGGCACCTGCAAGAAAAGATAAATTACCCACTGACCCATATCCCAAAGAAACAAGGAATTTCATATTTGGATTTTTTGCAAGAGCAGCTTTTTTTAGTTTTTGGATTCTGTCCTTGTCAGAATCTCCCTTCGCAGGAAGAATAGGTTTGATCTGAGTACCGGGATAAGGATCATCGTAGCCTCTCATATTTTCATACTTAGCTTCATAAACGCCATTTTTCTCCTTAACTACCAGAAAGCAAATAAATGTCAGATCCCAAGAATTATACGGGGGATTAAGCGCGATACATTTATTAAAATTGTCTTCTTTCCCTTTTGTCTCATTCCATCCGTCATTAAAGATGCCAAAATACTCTGTTACTATGTACGAATAACTTGAAAAGCTAACCACAAGCCCAATGATAATGGCCAATAGTTTTTTCATAGACACTACTCCTATTTGTATTTTGAATTTGGCACACAACTAGTATCCTTTAAGTTTTTTTAAAAAAAATCCTGTTTTTATATCTTGATAGCTGAAATGAAACTCATTTTCAACTATAGTGATAGCCTATATACACATCTACAACCAAAAAATAATCAACAACATTAAGACAGGAGAGCTACTGTGAAACGCCAATTAATGGTTTTCGTAAAGCAAGTACCTGACACAAAGAACATTTCAGGCGAAGCAATGACACCTGAAGGAACGGTAAATAGAGCCGCTCTGCCGGCAATATTTAATCCGGAAGACTTAAATGCCCTGGAGTTAGGACTCCAACTCAAAGAAAGGTTTAATTTTAAAGTTACTGTTGCTACTATGGGACCGCCAAATGCCGCTGAAGTACTCAGAGAAGCTCTCTACAGAGGCGCTGATGAAGCAATTCTTATCACCGACAGAGCATTTGCAGGCGCTGACACTCTTGCTACAAGCTATGCTCTGAGTTGCTGTGTAAAAACAGTCGGCAATGTAGATCTAATCCTCTGCGGAAGACAGGCAATAGACGGAGATACAGCTCAGGTCGGACCGCAGTTGGCCGAAAAACTAAATATTCCTCAAATCTGCTATGTCGAAGAAGTAGTTGATATCAAAGAAAAATCTATCAAAGCCAGACGCAGCATAGAAGGTGGTTTTGAAATTCTTGAGTCCCCTCTTCCTGCTCTCCTTACTGTTATAGATATCAATGAGCCTAGACCTGCCTCCGCCAAAGGCATAATGAAATACAAAAAAGCCAAAACCCGCTCTGAACTTGCTAAACTTCATAGGGATGCGGACTACACCGAAGCTACAGTGCTTCTTGAAAAAGAAAATGAACTCAGAAGTAAAAACCTATGGATCCACGAATGGGATGCTGGAAAAATACAGGCTGATATCAATAGGATAGGTCTTAAAGGCTCCCCTACAAAGGTTAAGAAGATTGAAAGCGTCGTTCTTAAAGCCGGCAAAGTCGTGTCTATTGAGCCAACTGAAGTTGGCATCAATGGGCTAATCCGCGAACTTATTGAAGATCATACTTTAGGGTGATAAATATGAGTACAAGAGGAAATGTTTGGATTTTTATTGAGCAGGAAGGCGGGGAAATAGCAGAAGTCAGTCTCGAGCTCGTATGTAAAGGAACAGATTTAGCTAAACGCCTTGGTGTAAAAACTGAAGCGGTGATACTTGGAGATAAACTTGATGGAAAGTTTGATTCTCTTTTCCATTATGGATGCCATACTGTTTATCAAGTTGAGGACAAGGCATTGGAGCCTTTCACAGTTCTTCCATACGCACAAGCGCTAGTCAAACTTCTTAAAGAACACAGGCCTAATATTCTTCTCTTCGGCGCTACCCTCAAGGGCAGAGAGCTAGGACCAAGAGTAGCTTCTGAAATGATGGCCGGATTAACTGCCGACTGCACAGATCTGCAAATTGATGATTTTGAAGATAAAGTGGCCAAACTAAGCTACAAAGACAAGCTTATGCAAATAAGACCTGCCTTCGGCGGAAATATTATAGCTACAATCGTTAATACCTGGGAAGACCCACAAATGGTTACAGTAAGAGAAGGCGTAATGAAACTTACTATTCCTGATGCAACAAAAAAAGGAAAAATTGTCAAGATTACACCTGAACTCTCACCTGAAACCAAACTGATGAAAGTTCTGGAAAGAGTCAGACAACCAAAGAGTGTTGACCTCAAAAAAGCCTCAATCATCGTAGCCGGCGGTTACGGCGTTGGAAGCAAAGAAAATTTCAAACTTATTGAACAACTCGCTGAGGCTTTGGGCGGACAAATCGCCGCATCGCGCGCAGCTGTCGATGCAGGGTGGATAAATCATGACTACCAGGTCGGACAAACAGGTGTGACGGTCAGACCTAAACTCTACATTGCCTGCGGCATAAGCGGTTCAGTTCAGCATGTAGCCGGGATGAATGAAAGCAGTAAAATTATAGCGATAAACAGCGATCCTGATGCTCCTATATTCTCTTCTGCTCATTACGGAATAGTAGGCGAACTGAATGATGTTATCCCAAAAATAATTAGGGCCTTCAAGGCTAAGATTTAAGGAGGTTTTAAATGTCTAACTTTTTTACTGATAATAAAGATTTGCAGTTTACTCTCGCAAATCTTGAACTAACCGAAGTGGTAAAACTTCGCGAAGAAAATTACAAACAGGCTAAAGATTTTGACTATGCTCCTGAGAACCTCGCCGATGCTGTTGACAGCTATAAGAGAGTACTGGAAGTCGTAGGCGAAATTACAGGCGAGAGAATTGCCCCAAGGTCAAGAGTCATCGACGAAGAAGGCCCTCATTTTGCAAACAACAAAGTAACTTACCATCCTCTTACGATTAAGAACTTAGAAGACCTTAGGAAAGCCGATTTGAGCGGCGTCATGCTCCCAAGAAGATTCGGAGGATTAAACTTCCCTGTTACAGTTTACACAATGATGACCGAAATGGTTTCCAGAGCTGACGCAAGCTTGCAGAATCTTTTTGGTCTTCAGGATATAGCTGAAACAATTTCCGAATTCGGTACAGAAGAACAAAAACAAAGGTTTCTTCCCAGATTTGCAAGCGGTGAAGCTGACGGCTCAATGGACTTAACTGAGCCTGATTCAGGATCTGACCTCCAGTCTGTAAGACTAAAAGCTACCCTTGATGAAAAAACAGGAAAATGGTATTTAGACGGAATGAAGCGCTTCATCACCAATGGCTGCGCAAAAGTTCATCTTGTTCTTGCAAGATCTGAAGAAGGAACCGCAGACGGACGCGGACTTTCAATGCTGATTTGTGAGGCCTGCCCAGAGCTTGTGGTTAGAAGAATTGAACACAAACTCGGCATCCATGGCGTGGCCACAGCTGAACTCCAGTACAATCATGTACCGGCAGAACTCTGCGGACAAAGAAGACGCGGATTAACAAAGTATGTAATGAGCCTGATGAATGGCGCTCGCGTAGCCATCAGCGCTCAGGCACTTGGAATAGCTGAAGCTGCTTATAGCGAAGCTAAGAAATACGCCGCAGAAAGAAAACAGTTTAAGAGCTCTATTGATAAATTCCCTGCAGTTTACGCTATGCTGGCCGGGATGAAGATAAAAATCCTCGCTGCAAGAACTCTTCTATATGAAACAACCAAGTATGTTGACTTGCGTAATTCTTATACAAGTCTCGTGGAGCATGGCAAAGCCGAAGAAGTTACTCTTGAAGACAAACAAAACCAGAAGATGTACTCGAAAATTGCAGCTGTCCTGACTCCGATAAGCAAAGCTTACGCTACTGAAATGGCAAACAAAGTAGCTTACGAAGGAATTCAGATACACGGTGGAACAGGGTATATGAAAGACTTTAATGCTGAAAGATTCTACAGAGATGCCAGAATTACCAATATATATGAGGGGACAACCCAACTTCAGCATGTTGCGGCAATAGGCGGTATTGTGCAGAGAGTTCTCGATCCTATCATGGACAAATATGCACTTCTTCCATATCAGGGCAAACTGAAGAGGCTTTCTACTTTTGTGCATGAAATGCGTAAAAAACAGCAAATTGCTGTTCAGTATGTTGCAGAAAAGAAAGACTCGTCATATTTTGATATGGTTACAAGGCATCTTGTTGATATGGAAACCTCCATATTTGTTAGTTACTTAATGCTCAGGGATGCCTTAAAAGTAACTGAAAGAGAAAACTTAGCTGAGAGATTTATACTAGATTCTGTTCATGAATTTGAAAAATGTTACTCAATAGTAATGAGCGGAGATGTTACAATAATAGATAATCATAGAGAACTTCTTGATTATTAATTCAGGAGAATTATGAACGATACATACCTGCTAAAAGCACTAGAAAAAGTTCCAGACAAAAGAGCCCTTATCCTTCTTGCATCAAAAAGGGCAAAACAGCTAGCTAGGGGAGATAGACCTCTGATTAGGCACAATGAGTTGAATCATGTTGATGTAGCCCTTCTTGAAATAGCAGAGGGTCTTCTCTTCTATGAACTTCCCAAGAAAAGTGATTCGGCTGATTTCCTAGAATAGAAAACGAACCTATTAAAAAGGAATGGAGAAATTTCTCCATTCCTTTTTTTATTTTCCTAATATTTGGCTTCAGTAGCATCAGATTTTATATTCTCGACCTTATCTTGAGCTTTGGAAATTAACTCATGATATTTTTGAGAAAGATAGTCTTCAACTTCAGCTCTATATTTATAAAGCCCCATCCCTAAGATAATCATTAATATGGAGTAAACAAAAAAACATCCGACTTTTCCAGTACTCATAGATTAAATCACATCCTTAAATTTTTGTATTAAATTCAATTATTATTGCAAAAGCACTATTAATGATATAGCATTTGATTTTAAACAACACAAAAAAGAAAGGTTTTTTATGAAAAAGATTACTCTTGCAGCATCAATTCTTCTACTGGGAGCTTCACTCTTCGCAAATGGCTCTGATTCAGCCGATAAATCAGGCTCTACTCCGGTTAAATTTTCAATCTGGCCAGGCGTTGCTCAATGGCCGACAGGTTTAAATACATACGGTTTAAGTTTAGGATTGCCTTCCTCTTATGATTCACCAAATACATATGTAGCAGGTTTAGATTTAGCTCTCGCTCAATCCCAGTCAAATGTAAAAGGCTTACAAATTGCTATCCTTAACACAGGCGCTAAGTCAGATGGAGTTCAGATAGCGCTAGCCTCCATAGTTGATATGTTCTACGGAGTTGAATTTGGAGTTTATAATGAATATAAAAATTCTGAAGGTCTTCAAATCGGCGTTATAAATAAAGGAACTTCTTCAAAAGGAGTTCAGATCGGGCTTATAAATATGCTCGATAACGGATTTTTCCCAACTTTCCCAATCTTTAACTTTTCAAATACTAAATAATTCATGAAATCAATCAGAGAACTTTACAGAATAGGTCACGGCCCATCAAGTAGCCATACAATGGGCCCTGCGAGAGCCGCTTTAAACTTCAAAACCAAAAACCAGAATGCCTGTTCATTCAAAGTAGTGCTTGCAGGAAGTCTAGCACTGACAGGGAAAGGGCACTTTACAGACCAGGCAATCATTGAAACTTTTGCCCCGCATAACGTAGATATAATCTGGCAGCCGAATATTACTATAGCTAACCACCCGAACGGTTTCTCTCTTGAAGCATTTGATTCCAATGGTTTCAAAATCGATGAAGCTATTGATATAAGTACTGGCGGCGGAGCGCTGATGAGCGATGGAGATTCTGGTTTTGTTTATTCTCTCAAGACGATGTCAGAAATAATCAATTATTGTAATAATAAAAACTTACAATATTGGCAATATGTAGAAGAAGCTGAAGGCAAAGATATTTGGGTTTTTCTAGATACAATAATAAAAGCAATGAGAGATTCTATAGTTAGAGGCCTTAAAAATGGTGGCCTCATACCAGGCCCTCTTAAACTTCATAGAAAAGCAGGTATGTTCAAACATAAAAGTTTATCTCTGAATAGAGATTTTAGCGCTCAGGCTCATACGGCTGCTTACGCCTATGCTGTGGCTGAAGAGAATGCATCAGGTGGTGTAGTCGTAACGGCTCCTACTTGTGGTTCTTGTGGAATAGTTCCGGCTATCATTGCCACTTTTTACAAGCGTTTTGATGCCGATGTAGAAGATTTACTTCATGCTATGGCTACAGCCGCTCTATTTGGAAATGTAGCAAAACACAATGGTTCAATTTCAGGTGCTGTGGCTGGATGCCAGGCAGAGGTGGGCGTAGCCTGCGCAATGGCCGCTGCCGCTGCCGCTCAATTAATGGGCGGGTCTCTTTATCAAATTGAATACGCCGCTGAAATGGGTTTGGAACATCATTTAGGTTTAACCTGCGATCCAGTAATGGGTCTTGTGCAAATACCTTGTATCGAAAGAAACGCCCATGCTGCGCTGCGCTCAATGAATTGTGCAAACTTCGCCATGCTCTGTGATGGAAGACACAGAATTTCTTATGATGATATAGTTAGAGTCCTTATAGAAACAGGAACTAATCTTTCTGCTCTCTACAGGGAAACTTCAATGGGCGGACTGGCGACAGTTTACCACGATGCCAGAGAAGAACATCAGTAAAACTACTTCCTTTCTTGTCCACTACCATAAATTAAATATTTATAGCTAGTCAGCTCTTTAAGTCCCATTGGGCCTCTGGCGTGGATTTTGTCTGTGCTGATGCCGATTTCAGCACCCATTCCGAATTCAAAGCCATCAGTAAAACGCGTCGAAGCATTGTGATAAACGGCAGAAGAGTCAACTTCAATCATGAATTTCTCGGCAGCAAATTTGTCATTAGTGATAATTAGATCGCTATGTTTTGAACCATACTTATTTATATGGTGAATGGCACTGTCCAGATCTGTGACGATTTTTACAGACAAAATCATATCGTTGTACTCTTCGTACCACTCTTCTTCAGTTGCTGCTTTAGAATTTTTAACCAATTCACAGAATATCTTATCTCCTCTTAAATCTACTCCACAGCGAATTAATCTTTCTGCAACCAATGGAGCAACTTCATCAGCAATATCGTTATGAATAAGGAGGTGTTCAGCTGCATTACAAGTTCCTGGTCTCTGACATTTTGCATTCTCCAGTAGATTCAAAGCCATATCAAAGTCGCAATCTTTGTCGAAATACACATGGCATACGCCCTTATAATGTTTTATTACTGGAATGGTCGATTCGGCTACTACTTTCCTGATAAGAAGTTCGCCGCCTCTGGGAATCACCAGATCTATGTATTGATTCATCTTCAACATTATTGAAATTGCTTCCCTGTCAGTCCATGGAATAAGCTGAATTACATTCTTATCCAACCCGACGGCATTACATGCTTTGTTTATGCTTTGAACAAGAGCCAGATTAGAATGTATGGCCTCAGAACCACCTCTAAGAATTACAGCATTTCCTGCTTTAAGGCAGAGAGCAGCCGCATCGACAGTAACATTAGGTCTTGATTCGTAGATTATAGCAATTACGCCGATAGGAACACTTATCTTTCTTATTTCCAAACCATTAGGCCTAACGCAGCTGGAGAGTATTTGCCCCACAGGATCTTCAAGAGAAATTATCTGTCTTAAGCCAAGAACCATATCATTTATTCTTTTTTCATCGAGCCTGAGTCTGTCAATCATGGCTTTGGTAAGTCCATTCTCAACAGCTTTATCTATATCTTTCTGGTTTTCTGCAATTATAAAATGCTTATCGAGTTCAATAAACTTAGCTATTGCATCTATGCATTCGTCTTTAAGTGCAGTCGGTGCTTTAGCCAGCTGCCTTGAGGCTGTAAGAGATTGCTCGCATATCTCAATAACGGAATTCTTAAGTTCGTCTATAGTAAGTTTCTTCATAATCAAAACCTTTATCCTTTAATCACATAAAACGAGATTATCTCTGTGGACAGCCTCTTCATATCCGTGATATCCGAGAACCTTATCAAGTTCTCCTGATTTCAAACCTATAACCTGCATTAAATCATCAATAGAGTAGTTACTTAATCCCTTAGCTATTATTATTTTATTCTTATTAATTATATCAACAGCGCTGCCCTTTCTGAAAGTTCCGCTTAGTTCTGTAACTCCTGACGGCAATAGACTTCTTCCATTCTTTAAAAGCGCTTTTTCTGCACCTTCATCAATATGGATTTGTCCATGGGTTTTTGCAAAAAACGAGAGCCAGCGTTTCTTAGATGACATAAGTGTATTTTCTGGCGGCAGGAAAAGAGTTCCGACATCTTCAGCTTTGAATATTTTCTCCAAAATCCCCATGTCTTTGCCGTTTGCAATCCACAAATACTCTCCGGCAGAAGCCACCATGCAAGCTGCTTTGATTTTGCTGGCCATTCCCCCAACAGAGGTTTGATCGTCATCTGTGCCCATTGCCATCTTCTTGATTTCGGGCGTAATTTTTTCAACTAAAGATATTCTATCAGCAAATTTCCCATCTTTAACTTCATACAAACCATCTACGCTCGTAAGGATAATAGTCAATTGGCATCTCATCATCATTCCTACAAGAGTTGCCAGAGTATCATTGTCTCCAAAAGTCAGCTCTTCGACTGAAACAGAGTCGTTTTCATTTATGATAGGAAGTACATTCATCTGCAAAAGAGTATTAATACAGTTCAATGTATTGAGGTGCTGTTCTCTGTCTCTAAGTCCGGACATGGTTAAAAGTATCTGCCCTACATGAAAGCCATGTTTTTGAGCTTCAGCATCATAAAGAGACATAAGTTTACCCTGCCCGATTGAGGCTAGAGCTTGTTTTTTTGCAAGTTCTTTCGGACGCCTCGTTAATTCCATAGCTTTCATCCCCAAGCCAACGGCGCCTGATGTTACCAAAATTACCTGGTAACCCTTTTCTCTTATCTTATGTATTTCTCTTATGAGTTCGCCAATCCTGCCTAAATCAGTCAGGAGTCTGGTGCCGACTTTAATTACTATTTTTCCTTTTTGGGAAATAACTTTTTTTCTAAGTGCTGATATCATAGTTCTTTTACAAAATCCGATTATAATAATAAGCATACAAGCTAAAGATATAGCAGTATAACGCCAAAGTTCAAAATATTTTGATTCACATATGCTTGTATTTTTTATAAACTCTTATAAATTCTAAACTTCAATTCCGGCTAAAAATTTTATCACATTCTGATATATCAAAAAAATAAGGAAAGAGGATTAATGAAATCAGAGAGCAAAAGCACATCTATCAAGAAGTTTGCTACATCTAAAAATGATACAGGTTCAACACCTGTTCAAGTAGCTTCACTTAGCGCTGACATCAAGTATCTTACAGAACATCTCAAAGTGCACAAAAAAGACAATAGCACAACAAGAGGATTGATAGCAAAAGTTAATAAGAGAAGAAAACTTCTCAATTATTACAAGGGTCAAGATCCTGAAGCTTGTGGAAAGCTGATAGAGAGTCTTAAGATTCGTCATCAGTAGCATTTGACTATTATCAGGGTAGGTTTGAAAAAGCCTACCCTGAATATTTTTAAGAGGGAGTGAGTTTATAAGCTGAAGTTTTTGTGGAACCCTGCGACATCAGCATCCGGAATAGTTTTCGGGGATTGATGTCGCGATTCCACTTACAAACTTGTAAGAGCCAAAGCATCTCGCAATTTTTATATATCTTCTGACTTACAACTTCTTCCTCTTTAGATTTGATAATTCATCAAAAAACAATAAAGAGGTATAACATGACAGAAAAAAGTATCACATTCAAAATGGCAGGCGATAAAGAAATAACTATCGCTACCGGCAAATTGGCTAAATTAGCAAACGGTTCCTGCACAGTAAGACAAGGTGACACAATAGTCTTCTCTGCAGTTTGTTCAGGTAAGGCAAAAGAAAACGCTGATTTCCTTCCGCTTCAGGTGGACTACAGAGAAAAATACAGCGCTTCAGGAATTTTCCCTGGCGGCTATATTAAAAGAGAAAATAGACCAAGCGATAGAGAAATCTTAATCTGCAGAATGGCTGACAGACCACTGCGTCCGCTATTTCCTGAAGGTTTCTTTGACGAAGTTCAGGTTCAATCAACTCTTCTTAGCGCAGACTTTATTAATGAGCCTGATGTATTAACCATACTATCAGCTTCTATAGCATTAACAGTTTCAGATCTCCCTTTTCAAGGCCCTATCGGAGCATTGAGAGTCGGACTTGTTGACGGCAAATTCATCGCAAACCCAACAATTGAAGAGATGAAGAAAAGTTCTCTTGAACTAGTCTATGCAGGACTTGCAGACAAAGTGATAATGCTTGAAGGTGATTCAAAAGAATTAGATGAAGAAACATTTAGAAAAGCCTTTGAGTTTGCTAACGAACAAGTCAAGATCCAGATTGACGCACAACTTGAATTAGCTAAAATTGCAGGCAAAAAGAAAGCAACTCCTAAGCTCTCAATTATTCCTGAAGATATTAAAAAACTGGTGAGTTCTTTCTCCTCAGACAAACTGGAAGAAGCTTGTTTTATTCCAGGCAAAGAGTATAGAAATGAAGCTCTCAATAAGGTTTTTGCTGAACTATTTGAAAGAGCAAAAGTCGAATTCGCTGGCCAATTCGAAGACAAAATTCTTGAATTCAAACTCAGAGTTGCTTTTGATTCTGTTGTTCAAAAAACTGTCAGAGATGCAATTTTATACAAAAATAAAAGAGCTGACGGAAGAAGTGTTGATGATTTGAGGGCATTAACTGCTGAGACAGGATTACTCCCAAGACCTCATGGAACAGGGCTTTTTGCCAGAGGTGAAACTCAGGCTCTGGTTCTAGCTACACTTGGTTCCCCAAAAGATGCCCAGGACTCAGATTCAATAGCTTATGCGACAAGATCTAATAAGAAAACTTTCTTCCTCCATTACAATTTCCCTCACTACAGCGTAGGCGAAGTAGGAAGAATAGCAGGCCCTGGCAGAAGAGAAATAGGACACGGCAACCTTGCTGAACGCTCCTTAGCTAAAGTCATGCCTGAAAACTATCCTTACACAGTCAGGCTAGTATCTGAGATTATGACTTCCAATGGTTCAACCTCAATGGCAAGTATCTGTGGCGGTTCATTGGCGCTTATGGATGCAGGAGTTCCGATTAAGGGACATGTAGCAGGTATTTCATGCGGTTTAGTTATGGAAGGCGACAAGTGCGTCCTTCTTGCAGATATTATCGGTTCTGAAGACCATTACGGCGATATGGACTTTAAGGTTGCTGGAACAAGGAAAGGTATTACAGGCTTTCAACTTGACCTCAAAATTGCAGGAATATCTATTGATCATATTCTTGAAGCCATGTACAAAAATAAAACTAACAGAGAGAAAATCCTTGATGTTCTTGAAAACTGCATAGCTACGCCAAGAACTGATATGAGCGCTTTTGCTCCAAGAATTCATGTTCTAAAGATCAGTGTTGAAAAAATCGGAGCGCTTATCGGTCCCGGAGGCAAAATAATTAAAGGTATCTGCGAAGCTACCGGAGCCCAAATTGATGTCAAGGATGACGGTACAGTAACTATTTTTGCCACAAACAAGGATGCTATGGAAGCCGCATTAGAAGAAGTAACTGGCTACACGGCAGAAGTAGAAATAGGCAAAATCTATCGCGGTACAGTCAGAGGGATTAAAGAATTTGGCGTATTCGTAGAATTCCTTCCCGGTTTGGAAGGGTTAGTTCATATATCTGAACTTGCCGACTACAGAGTTAATGATCCTGAAGAAGTCTGCAAAATGGGCGACAAAATGACAGTAAAAGTTATCGGCTTTGATGTCAGAGGCAAAATAAAACTCAGCCGTAAGGCCGCTCTTGCTGAAATAAAGTAATTTCTATTAAGTTTAAAGGGGACGGAATTCGAATTCCGTCCCTTTTTTTGTTATACTTATCACATTATGAACGCTCTTCTTTCTATAAAAAATCTAACATTAAGCTTCAAGTCCCATAAAAAGATATTTCATGCCTTGAATGGGGTGTCGCTGGATATTGCCAAAGGCGAAACTCTAGGCATAGTAGGCGAATCTGGCGCTGGAAAGTCCGTAGCATTTTATTCAATCCTGGGGCTTATTCCAAAGAGTAAAAATACAATCTGCTCTGGAGAAGCCATCTTTAACGGCAAAAATCTTTTAGCCTTGCCGGAAAAAGAGCTTCTTAAAACCAGAGGCAATGATATTTCAATCATCTTTCAAGATCCTATGACTTCACTCAACCCTTACTTGAGAGTCGGAGACCAGATTATTGAAGCTAAGATGGTTCACTCAAAAGTTTCTAGGAAAACAGCAAAGGAAGAAACAATAAAAATCCTTAATGAAGTTGGTATTCGCGAACCCCAAAAGCGCTTCAATCAATACCCTCACGAGTTTTCAGGCGGGATGCGCCAGAGAATAATGATCTCTATGGCTTTAATAACTAAGCCTAAGTTGCTAATAGCAGACGAACCCACCACAGCCCTCGATGTAACAGTTCAGGCGCAGATTCTCAATCTTATCAGAAAACTTAAAGCGGAACACTCCATGAGTATAGCATTTATCACTCATGACCTTGGAATCGTAGCCGAGATGTGCGACAATGTCTGCATTATGTATGCCGGAACTATTGTTGAAAAAGCGAGCGTCAAAGACATCTTCTACAATGCAAAACACCCCTACACTATTTCGCTTAAAAAATCCCTGCCGAGCATTACTGAAACAAAGGAAACCCTCTACTCTATTCCGGGAATTCCTCCCGACACTTCTATGGAGATTATCGGCTGTCCATTCGCTCCGCGTTGCTTCATGGCAAAAGATATTTGCTTCAAAACCGATGTAGAACTAAAACAAGCAGGCGAGAATCACTTCTCATCCTGCCTCTTCGCTGAAACATTGTAAGATTAATACAGACCGGCGCCGCTTCCGACTCCGCAGACAAAGGTTTGAGGGTCTTTGCCTATTTGAACTTTATAAGCAGCAGCAATGCGTTTTCTATAGTCATCAGCCATC
>Ga0194039_1000230_pt1 | contig 35910 bp, 37 predicted proteins | sample JunL228m_MetaG_FD_148679 | JGI IMG/M metagenome (GOLD analysis project Ga0194039, IMG submission 148679) | Anoxic zone freshwater microbial communities from boreal shield lake in IISD Experimental Lakes Area, Ontario, Canada - Jun2016-L227-8m | ecosystem: Environmental > Aquatic > Freshwater >...
GGCTTACTGGGGTTGGCGGTGGCGCCCTCATGACGCCGATCTTGCTGCTCTTTTTCGGTGTTCCGCCCACTACCGCGATTGCAACCGATTTATGGTTTGCAGCCCTTACCAAAATTGCGGGGGCCTTCATACATCACCGTTCTGGCCAGGTTGATTGGCAAGTGGTCAAAAGGTTATGGGCCGGCAGTCTGCCTTCGGCACTTGTTATCGTAGTACTAGTCAGCTCCGGGGCAATCATTACCAAGCTAGACTGGCTCACAAGGGCTATCAGTCTTTTGATTCTGATAACTGCATTGGGTCTATTTTTTGCCCCCAAATTAAGTCGGCTCGCTACCCAGCGACGGGTAAGTAGTCCCAATCAATTTAAGGCGCTGCAACCTGCGCTCACGGTGACCTCTGGTGGGCTATTAGGAATTTGCGTTTCTTTGACTTCCGTCGGGGCAGGGGCTCTGGGAAGCTTACTTTTACTGTATCTCTACCCCCTGAGGATGACTCCGCATATGCTGGTTGCCACCGACATAGTGCATGCCATTCCGCTAGCACTGGTTGCGGGGGTTGGCTATTTAATCGCCGGGAAGGTTGATGGCCAAATGCTCATGAATCTGCTACTAGGATCTGTTCCGATGGTGATCATCGGCAGTTACTTAACCAAACAGTTCTCCAGCCGTACTTTGCAACTGCTATTGGGGTGCATTTTGTTGCTGGTTGCTCTTAAACTCATTGCTTAGCCGCAAAACCAAGTCAACAGTCCAGTTCAAGTCAGATCGCACTGACAATGAAAACTTCAAATTGGTGAATTCTAGAGGCATTTAGAGATGCTCACTCCAGCCCTTCATTTACAGAACAGGAGTGCTAATACCATTAATTAGCTATAGACGCTATTTGTATTGTATGTGATACAATACACACAACTAATACAGGAGGCAATATGGCCGTATCCATTCGACTAGATCCAGAGATTGAACAACGACTAGACCAACTAGCCTCTCAAACAGGACGCGCTAAATCCTATTATTTGCGTGAGCTTATTGAAGGTGGACTCGATGATCTGGAAGATTTTTACTTGGCCGATGCCACGATGGAGCGTGTTCGCAAAGGTACAGAGAAAGTGTTCACTGCCGCCAAGGTGAGGAAAGATCTTGGTCTGGATCATTAATTACACCGAGTCTGCAAGTAAGCAACTCAAAAAATTAGACAAGCAAGTTGCGCTGCGCATCCTTGACTACATGGATCAACGAGTCGCAACATTAGATGATCCTCGGTCTCTAGGCAAAAATTTAGTAGGGCCTAAGATGGGCGAATACTGGCGCTATCGGGTGGGCGATATTCGCATCATTTGCGATATTGCCGATAAACAAATGTGCGTCCTTGTGATTGAGATTGGCAATCGCAAAGAAGTCTATCGCTAGGATTTTTCTGAGTAAAACCGAGGAATATAGTTGCTCAACCCATTAATTAATTAATTAATTAGGCGCACCTGCTGGAATCATCACCCCACTCTTTAAGATATCAAAATTGCATGCATTTGATGTGGTGGTGGGGTTGCAGCAACTAAAATAATAGTATATATTTAATATATACAAAATAAGGAGGGGCATTCATGAGAGCTTCAAACGAAAATCTGTTGGTGAAATTTCGTTCCAAGGACACCCAATTTGGCGTGACTCGAACAACAGTTAAAGCAATAGCCAAAGAGCTAGATGTGAATGAAACGCAAGTAATCCATATGGCCTTATCAAAGTTCGCTACTGATGTTTTGCCTGCATATGCCCCAGATGATGGTCCATTAACAGCAAAACAAGTTTTGGCATTGCGCAAGGACGCTGCTAAACATTTACCAAAAGGTAAACCGCTTTCACGCGACACCTTGTTTGCATGAGTGTCGCATGGAATCTACCTGCACCTGGCGACATTGTTTGGTGCTTATTTCCAGAAGTTCCCAATATTGAACCGGGGCCTAAACCCCGACCAGCGATTGTCCTGAGTGTAGAACGCCGGGGTGATGGTGATCAAGTCAGCGTGGTGTACGGAACATCCCAGCATTTAATGCGACTAAAAACTGGCGAAGTAGCAATCACCCAAGCCAAGAATCCAGCAGCTTTTAAGCTCGCTGGTTTGGCTTACGACACAAAGTTTTACTTCAAAGTGATTGTTGATCTGCCGTGGACTGATCGCTATTTCAAGGTACCCGCCAGAAACCCCCATGGAAATACGCCTAAGCTTGGGACATTGCACGCAACTATTCTTCGAGCGGTTGAGGCGGCATATCGTGCAGCATCGGCCCGTTAGCATAGCCTCGAATTTTGAATTCAATGCTCTAGTCATAAAGCCACTGCGCACTAGAGCTAGGGTTTTTACCTATTAAAACAGGGGATAGGTTCGCTAAACCTGTTCATAATACTTTTTTAAAATTGTAATGTATCACTTGACATTGTAATATAAAACATTACAATAGCTAATACGACATGATCCAATCATTTAAGCATAGAGGTTTAGAACTCTTTTTTGCCAAGGGTAGCTATAGAGCTATCCCAGCCCAATTTGGGGCAAGGATTGAACGAATTTTGGACCGATTAGATTCGGCCATTGAAGCTAATGATATGGATATACCAGGTTACAAGTTTCATGAATTAAAAGGCAATAAAAAAGGTACGTACGCTGTTACAGTCTCAGGCAATTGGCGTATTACTTTTCAATTTAATGATGATGGCGCTGCTGAAGTCAATTTAGAGGATTATCACTAATGAAGAAAATAATGAGAAGCTTAAGAAACCCTTATCGTAAACCCACACACCCAGGAGCCATCTTGCGCGAAGATGTTTTGCCAGAACTTGATATTACTCAAGGCGTCTTTGCAAATCACCTTGGTGTCAGCCGCCTCACGGTTTCAGAAATCCTGCACGAGAAAAGAGGAGTTAGTGCCGAGATGGCGGTTCGAATTGCTAAGGTCATCGGCGGATCACCTGAGAGCTGGCTTCGTATGCAAGAGGCGGTTGATCTTTGGGAAGTTGAGCAAAAATTTAAGCAAAACCCAGTAATTGCTCCACTTGCTTTTAAACCACTCATGGCATCCGCTTAATTTATTCGTTTTCATGTCACTCACTAAACTATTCAAAGACACCGTTAAAGCACGTGTTGAGCGTGATCCTGCATTTCGTGCGGCATTATTTCAAGAAGCTCTTTCTGCCTTTTTTGAGGGAGATACCGCTCTTGGGAAAAGTCTTTTACGAGACTTGGTGAACTCCACCATTGGGTTTGAAAAATTAGCCCTTGAAGTTAACAAGCCTAGTAAAAGTTTGCATCGTATGCTCGCCCCTTCAGGCAACCCGACGATGGAAAACTTCTTTCAAGTGATCCACGTCATCCAGGAAAATGAAGGGATAAACTTTGAACTCAATGCGCTGGTCAAAAAAACCACTGCGCACTAGAGCAAGGGTTTCCACCTAATAAACAGGGGGTAGGCTCGTTAAACCTGTTTATTGGGCCTAGCTGCAATAATCAGACTAACGGCTTAACCAATTTGGAATCTTAAAGCGCACAATGGCCCAGTAAAGCCAAATATAGGTAATGCAAAACAGGGCTATTGCTAACTGAAGAGCCCATTTAGTTTGCCAAAATAAGATTGCAGGCATGATAGCCATACTAGTTAGAACCCACAAATAAGGTGAGGTTTGCGAATTTTCCTTAACTAAGATGCTGTCATCATTCCTCGCCGGATCACTCACAATTCTTCTAAAAATCATTTGATGTAAATGATTGGCGTCAGGCATCCCCGGATTCGCCCCCTTCACGAGTCTTCTATAGATCGTAAAAAGAGTTTCAAATATTGGATATATGCAAATGAGAACTGGAAACCATTTGGATACCGTAGGATTGCGAGTCACCAACAAGATGCAAAGCTCGGCAATCCAAAATCCAATTAAATAAGCACCACCATCTCCTAGAAAAATTAAACCCTTTGGATAGTTCCAGAAGACGAATCCAGCGATAGCGCCAATCGCCGCAAAACAACAAAGTAATACACCGTAGTCGCGTACCTGAAATGCAACATACCCAATGGCCAGAAAAATTAATAAGGCAACCACACTCGCCAAACCATTAAACCCATCAATAATATTAAAAGAATTTGCTACACCGGCGACCGCAAAACAAGTAAATAAGATAGAAAACATAGGTATAGCCAGTAAGACATCAAGGCCCATAACCTGTATGTCAGCCAACCATGAATTGAATAAATACCCTGCAATTGCTGCAGATAGAGCTGTTAGGAACAAGCGCATTTTGACGCCCACACGCTTTGTAATATCCTCACACAACCCGCCTAAAAATGCAGGAAGCGAAGCAATCAATAAGCCTATGCCCACATCAAATGCAGCCTTATCTGGGCTAAAGTATCTAACAATAATTCCAAACGCTATGCCAGTAAAAACAATTAACCCTCCAATCCGTGGAACTGCAAGCGCATGAAATTTTTGTACGCCGATTAAGTCATGGTCTCCAGTAAAGTTTTGGTGACTTGCTTGATAGCGCAAAATTAGAAATCCGATCAACAGCGCGCAGATGAATCCAGAGAATAGGGTCAGCATATTAATGCATCTCGATTTCAGGCGCTAGGAAAGAATTCAAAATTTGTTTTGCAGCTGCCAACGGCTGATAATGTTTTTCATAGTAATCTCTCGCACGCTTGCTACCTGGAAATACATCAAAATTAATTTGATTGGAAAATTCAAGAAGTTTGATTGAAAATTCTCTTGAATCCTTTGCCACGATGCCAAGACCCTCCTCGGTAATAATTTTGACCAAGTCATTACCCGGATTGACACAAGCTATAACTGGCAAACTTGCCTCAAGATATGAAATAAACTTTCCAGGAATATTGTGACTTTGGTGCGAAGCGTTCAAGAAAACAATGCCTGCGTAGCATTGGCGATAGTATGCGCTTAAGGCAGGCAACTCAACTTCATCAAGAATAAGTACGTTACCAATCTCATGCAAGGTAATAAAATTCTGTAGCCACTGCTTTTTTGAGCCGCGGCCAATAATCAAAAATCCAATATCACTCTCTAATTTTGTCAACAAAATCGCATTGGCAAGATCTTCGATACCTTGCGCCTCACCCAAATTACCGGCGTAAATAAATACTTTTCTATTATTCAAAATAGTATTCTTGAGATTAATGCTGCTCGAATGAGGCGCTGAAAGGCTTTGAGTAATCGAGATGGAGGGCATCCAGTTATTTAATACTTCAAGTTTTTGTAATTTGGGCAAGTTTTGACTTTCAATATAGCGCCTATTGCCCAATGACTGAATTCCAATAACATCAGCAAGCCGGTACTGGTACCGTTCGAACCACTTAAGCAGATGATAGCTTGGTCCTTTTTTCATGATACCGACATCGACCATCCAATCTGGGACAATGTCTCTAAGAATAAGATATCTGTGCAGTGATTTTTTGCAAAGATATTTAATGAGCCCACTTAAAAATATCGAGGGTGAATACCAAATAACAATATCCCATTGAATTTCTGCATAAGGCGTCTTTTTAAATTGCAGGGGGAGCTTAAAAAATAAACTAAGCTCACTCATTCCTCTAATAAATTTATTGTGGGATTTAATTTTTCCGCACAAAATTCTCAACACTTTAAACGTTTCAACTTCATCCACACTAAAGGATTTATTTATATCAACCGATGGGGTGATGACTAGCACTTCATGCCCCAAGCTTGCCAAGGCCTCAGCCAAAGAAAATATCAAAACTGCTGCAGAATTTTTTACGGGTGGAAATGAATCGGATACAAGAATCATGCGCATAAAATAGATATGGCTATTGCTTCCAAACAGTGCGATTGATGTAGTCAACATAACTCATAACAACTCTGAGCACTTGCTTAGAGACCGGTCCGCCATCATAATCCCCAACAGGAGGAATCACTCGTTGAGACCTGAGATGCTGGGCAATTACCACCTTTACAGCATCCAAAACACGATCTGGTTTAAGGCCAGTCATAATTAAAGTGCCCTCATCCATTCCTTCTGGCCTTTCATGAGCATTGCGAATAGTAATTGCAGGAAGATTAAGAAAAGATCCTTCTTCAGAAATTGTTCCGCTATCAGAAACCACGCACAAAGCCTCCATTTGCAACTTAATGTAATCACAGAATCCAAATGGCTTTAAGAATTGAATCAGCGGATTGAGGCCCCCAATTTCCATGCTATCCAATTTCTTTTTTGTGCGAGGGTGCGTCGAAACAATAACAGGGAATTTATATGCGTCAGCTAAAGCATTAAGGGTCCCCACTAGGTCCTTCATATTTTCTGGGCTATCAATATTCTCCTCCCTATGGGCGCTAACAATAAAAAATTTATCTCGAGATAAATCCAATTTTTTTAAGATCGAGGAGTTATCAATCTTAGGCTTATAGAATTCTAGAACCTCACCCATATGTGACCCAGTTTTAATGATGGTTTCCGGAGCAATCCCCTCTGCCATCAAATAACGACGCGCATGCTCAGTCAATACCAAGTTAATATCACTTAGATGATCGATTACTTTACGATTAAGCTCCTCTGGAACGCGCTGATCAAAACAACGATTACCCGCCTCCATATGGAAAACGGGGATCTTTCTTCTTTTTGCGGCGATCACAGCCAAGCAGGAGTTGGTATCTCCGTATAGCAATATTGCATCTGGCTTTTCTTGATCCATAACAGAATCTGATTTTTCAATCACTCGAGCAATAGTTTGGGCTACATTTTCGCCCACAGCCTCCAAAAAATAATTAGGCTTGCGAATACCCAGATCATCAAAAAAGACTTGATTTAACTCGTAGTCATAATTTTGACCTGTATGAACTAGTATATGGTTAGTGTGTAAATCAAATTCAGAAATGACTCGACTCATCTTAATTAGTTCAGGCCTTGTGCCCACAATCGTCATGACCTTAAGCATTGAGTTCACTCTGAATATAGTCCAACTTTGATAGCAGATCTTTAACCCCAGCAACGTCTAGGCGCTGTGCATTATGGGAAGTGTAATCATCAATTGTAGAAATAGCTTCTTTACCTTCACTAAAATACTGTGCATAGTTTAAATCGCGATTATCAGCCGGAATACGGTAATACGCGCCTAGATCTTCTGCTTTTGCCATTTCTTCTCGTGAGACCAGAGACTCAAATAACTTTTCACCATGCCTTGTACCAATGATACGGATTTCGTTAGATGGCATCTTAAACAAATCCTGAATGGCCACAACCAAATCTCCCACTGTTGAGGCGGGAGCCTTTTGCACAAATATATCGCCTTGCATTGCATTTTCAAATGCATAAAGCACTAAATTAACAGAATCTTCCAGAGACATCAAAAAACGTGTCATATTTGAGTCTGTAATGGTGAGGGGTTTATTACCTTTTACTTGCTCTACAAACAATGGGATCACTGAGCCTCGTGAAGCCATAACATTGCCGTAACGTGTAGCACAAAAAATAGTCTCCCCAGGCTGCTGACCACGCGCTTGAGCTATCATTAATTTTTCAGCCATTGCCTTTGATATTCCCATCGCATTAATGGGATAAACCGCCTTGTCAGTACTGAGGACAATAACTTTTTTTACTCCATTCATGATGGCGGAATTCATTACATTCTGCGTGCCCAAAATATTTGTCTCCACCGCCTCCATGGGATAAAACTCACAAGATGGCACTTGCTTTAAGGCGGCCGCATGAAATACAAAATCCACACCCTTCATTGCACGGGTAATGCTTTGTGGGTTTCGCACATCTCCAATGTAAAACTTAAGCTTAGGGTTATTAAAAGCAATTCTCATATCCTCTTGCTTCTTTTCATCACGACTAAATATGCGGATTTCACGAACATCTGTTGATAAAAAGCGTTTTAATACAGCGTTTCCAAAAGAACCTGTACCGCCAGTAATCATTAAAACTTGGTCGCTAAACATTATTTAACCTTTGGTAGTAATCTAAAATTGTGCATTTCATGAATCATGCTCTCCCAAGGTTTAGGAATAAAACCCGTCGCCAATCTAAATCGCGAAGAATCAAGAGATCTATTCATTATAAAAACATCATTCGGAATAATTCTTATATTTGACAAGTATTCTCTAGAGACTAGCGTGAGCAAATCATATTTGCTAATTGGATCGGCCGAAACATGGTACAAACCCCGCATGCTGGGGAATGGAATTACATAGTTTTTCACAATTTGCGCTAACTCTACGGCAGGCACCCCAGAGAAAATCGCCTTTTGATATCCCTGAATTTCGCCAGTTTGAGACAAGAACCAATCAATTAGACTTCTCGTGCTATTTAACTCATGTCCGATAATAGATGTTCTTAAGGTAATTGCATGCGGGTAATCAACCTCCCCGAGCAATTTACTTCTTCCATATAAATCGCGTGCATCCTCGGTATCCGACTCGGTATACATCCCCCTGTCGCCGGAAAAAACACAATCCGTACTAATATGAATTAACCTGGCCCCAGCAGATTCGCAGAGATTAGCCAAAAGATGTGGAAAAAGTGAATTTATTGGAATTGCTTCTAGTGGATTGGTGCTTTTAATGGCTTGTTTAATGACGCCAACGCAATTAATAACGATATCAGGCCTAACATCTGTAATAACATTTTTTAGTCTATGGACGTCCAGAAAATCGACTTCGGTTAATAATGAAACCCTATTTAAGTAGCCCATATTTTGAGTATTTACACTTCTGCACACACCCCATACCTGATAATTAGGCTCAAGTGCAAAGTACTCGGCCATTGCATGGCCCAGCATGCCTGTAGCCCCAAAAATTAAAACCCTCATAAGAACGCCCTCAAACAAATTTTCAATTAAAATTAGCGGGTCTATATTAACGAAATCAATAGCTACGAAGAGCACCTATAAAACTCGTACATCAATTACCCGATTAAGTTAATCGTACACAAAATATCTCTATAGCGTTAATTAAAAATGAATCCATCTACGCATACTAATTTTGCAGTAATTATTCCAATGGCCAATGAAGCAGAGGGATTTAAAGTATTTATAAATGCCCTTCAGTCACAGCTAAAAAACCCACGGTATAACGCTAAGGTCTATTTGATTGTAGATAATGCATCAAAAGACAATACGCTGGAGCTATGTAAAGAGCTTTCTGCGGACGATTTTAGATTTGTAACAATTTGGGCCCCGGAAAATAGAAATATTGTTGATGCTTACATTAGAGGCTACAAAGAAGCGTTAAAAAATAAACATGACTTCATTATTGAGATGGATGCCGGAATGTCACATGATCCTGCTGCTCTACCAATGTTTCTAAGAGTGTTGGATGAGGGTAATGAATGTGCATTTGGAAGTAGATTTATAAATGGCGGCTCAATCTTCCAATCTAACCTTAAGCGGACAGTGCTATCAAAAACTGGCACCGTCCTTTCAAATTGCCTTCTTGGAACCAAACTGAAAGATGCTACTTCTGGCTACCAGGGATTTCATGCAAGTATTGTTGAGAAATTTACTGCCTACCCACTTCTATCAAAAGCGCATTTTTATCAAACTGAACTCAGATACTTACTGAGAGAAACACGTTTTATTGAGGTGCCCATTCATTATCGAGCGCCATCACCAAGCGTCTCTAAAAAGGCTGTTTCAAACTCGCTACGCGTTCTGATGCATTATTTATATTACAGACTAATCCTTAAACCAAAGATCATCAGTTAATTGCCAATATTTATATGAAAAATACTTATTTAGTTATAACATCTATTGCATCTCAAGAGCATCCAGTTCTTAAAGAATATGCGAGCGAAGCCCTTGATCAGAATATTAAATTTTTAGTAATTGGCGATACTAAAAGCCCTACTGAATTCAAAATAGACGGGTGTGCATATTATTCCGTGTCCGATCAGATTGCATTAAAATTCCACTTGTCAAAATTACTTCCATTCAAGCACTATGCAAGAAAGAACATTGGATATCTTCTCGCACTAGCACAGGGGGCTGAAATTATCATTGAAACGGATGATGATAATTTACCAATGGGGGACTTTTGGGCCGAAAGAGAGTTAAGCATCAATACACGTTATACCCATTCTTCTGGCTGGACGAATGCATATAAATTTTTTAGCGATACAAATATTTGGCCCAGAGGATTCTCTTTAGAGCACTTGCAGCCAAGCACGGAAGTAAAGCTTTTTGAAAAAACCCCTCTAATCTGCCCAATACAGCAGGGTCTAGCTGATGAGAACCCAGATGTTGATGCAATCTATCGACTTACGCTTCCGCTGCCATTTAACTTCGAACAAAGAGAGAGCGTTGCCCTAGGAAACGGGGCCATCTGTCCATTCAACAGCCAAAATACCACCTGGTTCAAAGAAGCGTTTCCATTGCTGTATTTGCCTTATTATTGCAACTTCCGAATGACTGATATTTGGCGCTCTTTTATCGCTCAACGTATTCTATGGACATGTGATTGGCATCTTCTCTTTCACTCTAGTACAGTAAGACAAGAGCGTAATGACCACAATTTGATGCATGATTTTACTGACGAGATTTCGGGGTATCTAAATAACACCCAAATCATGGAGGAATTGATTCGTCTTGAATTAAAACCTGGACCGGAAAACATTACATCCAACCTAAGGGAGTGTTACAAAATGCTTATTTCCAAAAAATTTGTTGGGGAAGACGAAATGCCGCTGTTAGAAGCTTGGATTGCGGATCTGACTGATATATCCGCTTTATAAACTAAATCAATATTAAAAATATATAAAAATAAAATGGATAGAACCCGCTCCAAAAAAAATGTTTTTATCTATCTATTTTTGCTACTTTTAATCTTAGCACCAGGTCTTAGACTAAGCTACAAGTATTTAAATGTCTATGCAGGGCCTTTTTTTCTAATTACCTCTAGTCTGATAGCTATTTTTTACTTTCAGATTGTTTTTACAAACCGACTTCAATTTGCTCAAAAAATTCTTGAAAGCCCTTATTTTTTAGTGCTATGGGCCTTGATAATTTTAGTATTTGTATCGCATTTTTACCCCATTGCAGATGCATTAAAGTTAGAGTTAAGAGGCTCCGATCAGGATGACTGCATCTTAATGGGGTCAGCTAAAATTCTGCAGCTATCACATCCATATATTGAGCGAACCTACTATGGAAATCCATGCAGCCCAGGCCCCGGTTTATTAATCCTCTATATTCCATTCGTATGGGCAAAAATTTACTCGCTAGGATCTGTTTTTTCAATGCTCCTTATGGGCTGGGCCATCTATAAAAATACTAGCAGCGTATATTTTGCAAACACGGCTCTTATGCTCCTTTCATCCTCAATGTTGACCCTTGATCTATTGGCCACAGGCAGCGATCTGATTCTATTAGGATGTGGAATCGCCACCTTATCCCTATGCCTGATCTCGGTCATCAACAATAAAAGTCGCGTTTCATTGGTAATACTAGCTATTTTTTGTGGGTTACTGGCTAGCTCTAGAGTTAACTTTATGATTCTGAGCCCACTGCTGTCTGTTTTCATTTACCTTCATTGGAAAAGAGGTGCGGTCTTTTTTATGTTTACCGCCCTCATCACATCTATCGCTCCATCACTCATTATTTTTCTATCAGATCCTGAACAATTTACACCTCTTCACCTGGTAATGAAGTCGCAAAGAATATTGCCCACTTTTTATACAGCTTTAGCCATCATCATTTCTGCACTCGCCACAATTTTTGCGCTACTCAAAGTTAAAAATTCTGTATCAACCCTACCGTCAGGTGTTTTTCTCGCATTATTGCCTGCCTTATTGGCAGTATCCTTGGGAGACTTATTCTTCATCCGCGATGGTAACTTTTCCAACTGGGAAGGCGCCAATTATCTTATGCCCTTAATACCCTTAGCATCAACACTAATAGTTGGATTGGCCAAGAATAATGGATTAAATAGCCCTCAGAGAGCAAACTAATATATTAATAAATATTAAATTGAATACCCAAAATCAACTTCACGTTATAAGTAAATCCTCTTTATCGTCTGGTGGTGAAGCCGTTGCGGCAGTTGGCTACATTGAGTCACTGGCTAACGAGAAATTTAGTATTCAGCTCGTATCTAATGATACGCCACCGAATTTAAACACTAACAATATACTTTTGACGCAGGGACCATCTTCTTCAAATTTAATTTTGAATTTTATTTCTTATTATTTATTTTTTAAAAATTTATTTAAAAAAGAGAAATTTAATGCAGTCCACATTCACGGGATGTGGACTGGGATACTTTTTGCTGCAGCTATACATGCTAAGAAAAATGGGGTTCCGATAATAATCTCTCCGCATGGCTGCCTCCAAAGCTTAGCATTAGGTCGCAAGCCAATAAGGAAATTTTTTGCTCTCTCAACATACCAGGGGTGGATTCTCAATTCAGCAAAATTATTTGTTGCCACATCTGATCTAGAATATCAGGCGATCAAGTTAAGAGGCCTCCCTCATCCAATAGCCATCATACCAATTGGCATTTCACCATACGTACCACTATATCCACCAACACCAAGAGAAAAAGTCATTCTTTTTCTCTCAAGACTGGATCCCGGCAAAGGACTCGCGGATCTTATTGATGCATGGAAGCTGGTTCGCGATCCAAATTGGAAAATAGTTATTGCCGGCAGTGGCAATGATCAATTTTCAGAATTTATTAGAGACAGGATTGTTCTAGAGGGCCTTGAATCAGAAATAAAATTAATAGGGCATGTTGAAGATGCCGAAAAGAAAAGAGCCTTTGATCAGTCCTCTTTGTTCATATTGCCAACCTATTCTGAAAATTTTGGCATTGCTATAGCCGAGGCTTTAAATGCCGGTTTACCAGTTATCACCACCACCGGATCACCGTGGAAAGATATTCTTACTTACGGATGCGGCTGGTGGATAAATCCAGGCGTAGATAATATTGCAATCGCCTTAAAAGAGGCGATTTCCTGCCACCCTTCCCTTCTCAAGGCAATGGGATTTCGCGGCCAAAAACTAATATCGGATAAGTACAGCCCAGAGCTAGTAAAGCTTAGGGCAGAAACTATAAGCAAATGGGTCGTTAATCCCAGTACAAAAAAGCCCGATTTTTTTATGGATAGCTAATAGTTTAAACTTTTCTTACGCGACTTTTCCATAGAAACCAAATTTTTAACAAGGGCAACAACCGTATCCTCACCCTCAAGTATTGGTTTGATATTTTTGCCTGATTAATAACAAATGCATCTTTTTTTTCCTGAAAACTTACTTTAGTAGAAAGTGCATCCTTATGGAGAATCCTGACTTGAGGAAGAAAAATCCTCTCTAATTGATATTTTTCGCAATTCCAAGCTATTAAGTCCTCTTCTCCGTACATGAAAAGCGCTTCGTCAAGAAGGCCAATTTTATTGATGTAATTTTGCGTTAAAAATATAAATGATCCATGCAACATATATACGGAAGAAGCGCTCATTTCATTGGAGGGATTAATAAACTTAAGCTTCTGTTTTGTTACAGCAATTGCTCTGCTTGCCTGACTAGCTGGAGACATTTTATAGATCCATCCCCTAACTATTATCATTAATTCATAAAGATATAGATTTAATATATATAAAAAAGTTGGGGCTGAATACGGTGGATTCTGGAGTACCCCCTCTCTTGTTATGATGCAGGGCCCCATAGCTCCAACTTTACTGGTATTTAAAAGATTAAATTCATGAAGGAGATTCTGAGAAATTATTTCAGTATCGTTTGTAGCAATAATTATTTTCTCAATGCCCATTGAAAGCAACGCCCGTATTCCAGTATTATTCCCCTTGGAGTACCCCCCATTTTCAGTACTTGGAATAATAGTTACCTTTGGATTATTTCCAAATTCAACTCTTAAAAGCCCTAATGAGTCATCAGGGGAAGCGTTATCCACCAAGACAATGTGATAACCAGGAGAATAATCAATTTTTAATATTGACTGGATACATGCAATCGTATCAAGTATATTTCTGTAGTGAAGCACTACAAAACCAAAAGGAAGGAGTGAGTTATTTGAAGAGCGCAAGCTTGTAGGCAACATTGGAATATCTTACTATGCGATCAAATCCCATGTTTTAGTTCCCTCATTAAATCTCTTAATTACTCTTAGAGGGCTTCCAGCAACGATAGTATTTTCGGGTACATTTTTAGTCACAACTGAATTTGCGCCTACGATTGCACCATTGCCAATCACAACGCCACCCAAAATAACGACATTATCCCCAATCCATACATTGGAACCAATCTTTACAGAGCCGGCTGAAAATAACCCTCTTTCGACTGGAGGAATTTGGGGTTGGGATTGTAAGTCACCCCTATAAGACCCATGATTATGATCGCTAACATAAACGCTACTTCCAAATAGGCAATCATCGCCAATCTCTAGATGCCCTATTGCTGATAAGTGCAGTTTTTGTGATGCTTGAAAATTCTTCCCGATTTTTATTTTAGGATCATATGAATACTCCATATATTTGCTAACAGCATCAATCCATGCACCCGCTCCAAATGACGAGCCCTCTCCTACAGAAATATATTTAGACCCAATGATTTTGAAACCATGGCCCACATGACATTTTTTCCATCCTATTATGTAGGCATAGACCCTCCCCTCAAGTAGGCGATAAGCCCAACTCATTAGACGAAAAAAAGAGAAAGGAAAGGTTTCGTTAGAAGTAATAATAGAAAGCTGCTGTAGGCGATAAGTTAATGATTTCATTTGGTTACAGTAAAAAACCTCTTAAAATCTTTCTGCAAATTTTAATAAAGATATAGTAGGGTTTAATAAATATTTTTGGCAATTTAAAAAAAGGCATTACAAAAAAATAATACCTCCAATTTCCCCTGAACTCACTCTTTAAATGATTAGGGGTCGACTCATCAATTAATGTGTACGGAGAAAATCTATTCTGAGATAAATAAAATGGAAAGAGGTAAATTAAGCTAGAATTCTGAATGATTTCAGCAATCCTCAACTTATCCCAAAGAATTTTATTCGTCAATTCTTTCAAATTTCCCCCAAATACATTCGCCAATTTATAGCCGCCAGTATTATTTGCCCTAGCAGCAATAACCCATCGCTCCATGACAATAAACAACTTTCCAAATTTAATTGGAGGGAGAGTCCAAGCTAATCCTATCAAATTCCCACCAATTGTATCGCTAATATTCCAACAATAATTTGGAATTTTTTTTACAATAATCGCTGATATAAATGTCAAACTAATATTTACTTTTTTAGTAAATTTTATAGCATCTGAATATAGCAAAATTTTATTACTGCTAAATTTTTTAGGTGTATTTAGATAATTTTTTTCAAATCCATAATTATTCAAATAGACAATATCTGGACTATGATTTTTCAATACGTCAATAATTAATGTTAATCCGCCAGGAAGGATGACATCATCATCCCCTAAAATCCACACATGTTCACCAGCAGCATTGAGGTAACATCGCGCAATATTTTTTTCAGCGCCAATGTTTTCTGAATTAGAAACTGAGGAAAAACTCCATAATTTATTACTATATTCAGAAATTATTTCATGCGTACTATCCTGGGAGCAATTATCAGAAACATAAATTTTGATAATTTTTTTATACTCGCCTGGCAAATTTTCATACTCTTTGTATAAGCAGCTTAAGCACTCTTTTAGAAAAATTGCCCTATTGTAGGTAGGTATAGCAATTGTTAGCAAGCAATCAGTTTTAATTTTTAAGTCCTAAATATGGGTGTTTAAAATATATTAAACGTCTTGAAGATTAATTTAAATTATTGCGTTGAATGTTTTATATTGCACCTAGAATATCGCCTAAATAGCACTAGGGTCCAAGGCAGTGAGATAAAAACACAGATTAACATATACGAAAACATCATTAATTGCACGCCGTGTTTTGCAGTCACCAATACAGCGCACCCAACTAAAATAGCTATCACCAAGGATTGAATTAACATTGGCTCTTCACGATTGGCTCTCATATAAATTGCCATTGCATAAATCATTGCATTGACTATTGTCGTTGCACCTAAAATAGCCAATACTTGGGGTGATGCAATGCGCTGCATCAATACAAGCCCAACCCTTTCCCCATACCAAGAAGCAAGAACAACCAATGTAGACATTAGGGAGACAGCTAAAATCGAGCGGATAAATAGACCTATAAACAACTTATTGAGCTGCACCCTTTCACCATGGGCTAAGAGCATGGTGAAATTAGGCGTTTTTGCGTTAACCCAACTCATCCCGACAGTCAATATAGCTGCGAATATGGTGAGTGATATGCCTAGCCTACCGGCTTCTACTGGACCATTTTGTGAAAATGCCAATGGTGTGAATAAATTAAAAATAAAATATCCACTTATCCAGCTTAATGCAATCTTCCACTGCAATGGAAATATTTCTAGCCTCCAGCTAATTTGATGCTCAGAATTTTTAGGGCGCCCAAATAACTGCTCAATTTTCTTTTCAAAATCCCTCAACCACATAGAAGTACATAAAGCACTAAATAAAGGTATCGCAATAACAGCCCAAAGTCCTAGACCGACTGCGAGTGAAATCCATAAAAATATATAGCCCAACGACGACTGTATCAAACGTATCCTAGCAACTTGGCCAACCTTTCCACACCCCTCGAGTATGGCCATTTTTGGACTCAGCCATAAATTAAATGCGACTACCATTACCAGACACACCCAGGGCCCAAGCCAAGCTGAGAAATTTACTGCACCCTCCTTATTAAGAAAAAATGCAATTCCCGCAGCGGAACAAATAAAAGTAAACGTTATTGCTGCCACACCATACCAACGCCCAATGAGCTGAATTAATGAGTGAAGCCTGCCAATACTTCTATATCTGCTGGAACTGCTAATGCTATTTTCAGGCGTTATATGCGCCACCTCGTGACTAACCATTTGAACTACTATTTGATTTAAACCCAATTCAAAAAATATTTGAATTGCCAAAATGCTTGCAAAAGTAAAATAGTAACCTTGCTCAATTGGATTTAAATAGTACGGCAACATTAATACCGTGCCTGCTCCAGCAAATACACCCCAGCCTCGAAAGATTAGCGTCGCCAGCACGTGAAAGTCTAAGCCAAAAAAATGGCCAAAACTATTGAGAAAATTAGAAAAGAATTTTGATAGTCTTGAAAGCTTCAGGAGACTTCCCTTAAAAATCGTTTAATTAAGTGAGAATGTTTTTGCGCATGCAAAAAAAAGAAATTCGTTGAAACCGTTGACTCATCCATTTCATAAAACTCAACCAGGTAGTTATCTTTTACTGTAAAGGTACGATAACCAAGTAAGCTGAAAAATTTAAAAATTTCATTAGGATTGTATCCAAATTTGGCAGACCACTTTCGAAGAATTTCAGAAAAAACAATTGGGAGGTTTCTTTTTATAACTTCTAAACCACCCTGAAACACAAATAATTCCGCACCCTCTACATCACACTTAATAAAATCGATACGCAAATTACTAGTTTGGATGAATTCATCCAAAGTACTTACTTTGCAAAGAATTCTTTCAACGTCGGCTCGATCAGTTAAATTAGCAGAGGATGCATTCCCAGAGCCCTCGGGGTAATAATAAAAATCAAAATCTCCAGATTTTTTAGAAAAACCAAAATTAAATGGTGTAATATTTTCACATGGATTAAATTTCAAATTTCTTAAAAGCTGGTTATAAGTGTGGGGGACTGGTTCAAAACTAAAAACCTTAACACCGCGTTTGGCAATGCCAATATTCAATGAATACCATCCAATATTTGCCCCAATATCAAAGAAATAATCATTGTCGCCAACTAAATTTTCCATCATTTTTGACTCATCTTTTTCATAGTCAAAAAAATTTAAGGTCTCTATGGGGGCTATTCGATGATCCGATGGGGCACATTCAATTTGAATTCCACGATCCCTGGAGGTCATTACAACTTGCATGTCTTGGATTTCAATTTTCTTTATATTTGTGTGAGATAGATAATTTGAATACTCAAATAAAACTGAATGTCGTTCTTTATGCATTAACTTAATAAATGCCTCCTTATCAATCTCTCCATTTTCATATTTTGCTAATAGAGTGGTTATTTTGTTCATTTATTTTGCCTTATGATTTACTCTGTAAAAATGAGAGGATTGTTCGATGAAAGCCCTCCTCAATTCCAATATGAGGGCTCCAACCTAAATTATGTAACTTTCCAATATTAGGAGATGACCTAAGCACGGGGCTTTGCAGATAAGATGCATTTTCTCTGATATCACTTGTAATGCCGATTCCTCTATCAGGAAATAATTTTGTAAGTTTCATAGCCAAATCCTTGATAGATATTTCTGCAAATGGATTGCCTACGTTATAAGCCTCGCAGCTTTCACCCCTTAAGAGGGCAGTTAAAAACCCAATAATTGCATCCGAAATATAGCAGAAAGGTCTTATAGCCTCTCCGCTGCTCCTCAATACTATATCTCTTCCGGCTACAACATCTGCAACGAAATCAGCAAAAACTCGGCCATCATTCAAAGACATTCCGGGCCCATAAGTATGGAATGGTCGAACAACCACTGTCTGCAAATCAAATTGATGAGACCATGATACGCACATTGTCTCTCCTAGGCGCTTACTTTCCGCATAGCATGAGCGAACATTCATGGGGTCCAAGTATCCATAATCAATCTCAGATACTAATTTTTCATCAATAAGGGGGGCGCCATATATCTCTCCGCTACTTAGGAACATAAACTTTTGAGCATTTGACTGGGATGCATACTCAAGCAAATTAATTGTTCCTATCGAATTTGCCATTAAAGTGCCAACTGGGTCTGTGCCATAGTACTTGGGACTGGCCTGACTAGCGCAGTGAATAATTAAATCAGCTTTTGGAAAATTTTCATCAAATGGTTTTGAAATGTCATGGCATAAAATATTGAAATTTTTTTCGCCAGTCCAAGCTTGAAATCTTATTCGTGCAGTCTCTATATTTCGAACAACGCACACAACTTTAATATCAAGACCATATAAGCGCTTCAGAACCAAGAATGATTGAGCTAAATAACTTGCAAGAAACCCTCCACCACCAGCAATTAGGACTGTTTTTTTATCCAGCTCCCCCCAAGGCAAATCGGTCTTGCATATTCTCAGCAAGTCCTCAAGAATTATTGGGTTTATTCTCTCTGATATATGGCTTTCAACATCAATATGCATCAATGAATTCCATAATTTAATTTAACCATTCGTCAACCAATAAATTACCCAAATACTCTTCTCTATTTAAGAAGGGGGCCATATCCTCAAGTGGTCTTGAGCTCATTGAGCCATCTGCATTTACCTTAGACGAGACTGTTGGAATGATTAATTGTTCAGGCGGCGTAATGATATCCAATACATAAGGTCCAGATGTCTCCAGCGCAATATTAATGGCACGATCTAGCTCTTTTAGGCTAGACACTCTAGCAGCAGGAATCCCATAGGCCTCACAAATTTTCAAGGTGTCAGGCATTGTTACGCCAGACTTTGGCCCCTCTCCGATATAGCGTTCCTTAAAGTAATTTTTTTGGGACGCCCTGATAGAAAGATAGCCGTTATTATTTAAGACAAATAATTTCACCGGGAGGTTGTAATGCACCAGCGTTTGTAATTCTTGGATGTTTTGCTGTAATGAGCCATCGCCCGTTACAGCAAGAATACGCTTGTCACCCGTTGCTGCAGATACTCCAATGGCCGCTGGAAGCGTATACCCCATAGTTGCCATTGCACTAGATGGTATATATCGCTGCCCCTCTTTTGTGAGTCTAATGCCTTGAGATACTGCGTAAAAAGCAGATCCAGCATCTGCAATAAAAAAATCGCCTGCGGCAGATAACTCTGAGAGTCTATCAACAAATGAGTAGATATTAATCCCACCCTTGGTATCCCGATATTCCGGCAGACAAACGGGATATTTTTTCTTCCACTCGACACATCTCTCTAACCAAGTCTTGTAATTTAGATGCAACTTTTTCTCTGCTATAGATATAAGTAGCCCATCTAAAAAACACTTTGCATCAGACTGAATTAACCCATCAATTTGAATCGTCTTTTTTTTGTGCGAATTTAAATCAATATCTATAACTATTTTTTTCGCAGCGCGAGCAAATTGCTCATATTCATATCCCACCACTGATACGTGTAAGCTTGTCCCAATTGCAAGTATTAGATCCGAATTTTGCATCGCAAAATTTGCCGCACGATCACCCTTAACTCCTGTTTTTCCGATGTAGACATCCAAATCATGGCGTAAATTATCAATTCCAAGGTATGGTGTAACAACCGGTATATTGTATTTAGTTGCAATTTCTTTTAATAACTTCTGGGCACCGGCCAAGCGAACCCCTCTCCCTGCAATTATTACCGGTCGACTTGACTGACTCAAGAGATCGCATACAAAAGATAACTCAACTGAATTGGCTTCTGGCAATTCATACTCAGGTAAATATGGCGGCAAAAGATCCGAATCAATAGATGTAGCTTGGACGTCCATTGGAACCTCCAGCCATACTGGCCCAGGTCGACCCTGCTTGGCTATCGATACAAGCTTCTCTAATTCATATCTAATCATTTGAGGGTCAGTCAAGTGAACTGCATATTTGCATAGACTCTGAACTACTGGAATGATATTTAGCTCTTGAACGCCAAACTGTCGTAAATTTTCAACGCCAGAAGCAATTCCTGTTTCAGAGCGCTTTACCTGACCAGATATAAAAAGACATGGAACACTATCTTGCCAGGCCCCACCGAGTCCAGTGAGTGCATTAGTTGCGGCAGGGCCAGTTGAAAAATAACCCACTGCAAAATTTTCATTGGCTCTTGCGTATGCTTCAAGAGCCATGGATGCTGACTGCTCATGATGGACGCAAATAGCTCTCAATTTTGGATTGCACGCCACTCCATCAGTCAGATGCATGCTACCAGCCCCAGTCAGCATAAATACATCTTTCACCCCCAACTCATCACTAATGAACTGGGCTATGTAGTCTGAAACTCTCATGATAGTCATATCAATTTTCTCTCAATTTTTTGCAAGCATCTTCTAGTCGAGAAAGTGCCTCTTTAATCTTTTCACGAGAAGAGGCGTAAACAATTCTTACAAAACCTTCACCATTTTTACCAAAACAAGATCCTGGAAGGATTGCTATTCCAGCATTTTCCAGCATGTAATTGGCAAAGTCATCTGAGCTCATTCCAAAACTTGATATATTTGGAAATGCATAAAATGCACCCCCAGGCATGTGACATTGAATCCCGGGAATCCCATTTAGTCCATTCACCAAAAAATCTCGGCGAGATTTATATTCTGACATCATTTCATTTACGGAGGATTGATCGCCTCTGACAGCCTCTATGCCAGCCCTTTGTAAAAAAGGCGCTACGCAAGATGAGGTTGTTTGTAATAGCATCATCATCCTCTCAGCAACAATAGGTGGCATGACCAAAGTACCTAAACGCCACCCCGTCATCGCAAAAGCCTTACTGAAGCCATTGGATAAGATAACCCTCTCCTTGCAGTGATCTAAACTAGCTATCGAAAAAAAATCTTGATCCCCATAGACCATGCGCGCATAGATTTCATCAGAATAGACATATAGATCATATTTAACGGCTAATTCATAAATTTCCTTCAATGCCCATGGTTCAGTAATGGCACCGGTAGGATTTTGAGGGCTGTTAATAATTAACAGCCTTGTTTTATCTGTAATGAGTGGCTCAATATCTTCTGCGCGCATTCGAAAAGCATTTTTTTCATGCAAAGGGAATGGTATAGGAACAGCGCCACACATTTTGATGGCTGAGAGATATGTTGGAAAACCAGGATCAGGGACAAGAACTTCTTGACCGGGATTGCTCAAGCAAAAAATTGCATAAAAAATTCCAATATTTGCACCTGGGATTACGAGGACTTGGTTTTCATCTGGAGTAAACCCCCTAGATGATTTGGTCGCTTCACGAATTACTTCCAAAAAATCAGGCATACCCCAACTACTCACATAATGCGTCTCTCCCCGATCCAGCGATTTTTTTGTAGCATCAACAATATTGCGAGGGGTGCCGAAATCAGGATCTCCAATCTCAAGGTGAATAATATCTTTTCCCTGGGCTTCAAGTAACTTCACCTTGTCGATAACTTTGAACATGGGCTGCCCTTCAACGTTCAGAGCATTAACCGATATCTCCCTCATGATAATTCCTTGCTTGGTTTTGGATACTTAAAAATTTACACCCAAATAAGATTCTATCTTTTCAACAACAAACTCCAACATTTCTTTCGTCAGGGCAGGCTGAACTCCGATCCAGAAAGTGTTATTCATTACTTTATCCGTATTGCTTAACTCTCCACTGACCCGATATTTGGCATTAATCATATAAGGCTGCCTAGTTAAATTGCCCGCAAATAACAATCTTGTGCCAATTTTATTTTGGTCGAGATAGGTTGTAAGATCCAACCTAGAAACTGGGGAATTCTCTTTAATGGTGATCGGAAATCCAAACCATGAAGGATCTGAACCTTCTGTGGGCTCGGGTAATTGTAAAAATTCTTCACAGGTGCTAAGGCGCTCTTTTAAGAATTTAAAATTATCTTTTCTTGCTTGAATAAAAGCTGGTGCTTTTTCTAATTGCGCCAAAGCGCAGGCTGCCTGCATATCAGTTATCTTAAGGTTGTACCCAAGATGACTATAGGTATATTTGTGATCATACCCCTCTGGCAAGCTGCCCAACTTCCAGCAAAATCTTTTTCCACAGGTGTTATCTTTCCCAGGAGGGCAATAGCAATCACGACCCCAATCACGGAAACTTTCTGCTATTTTCTTTAGCTCATAATTATTAGTAAAAACTGCCCCGCCTTCACCCATCGTAATATGATGGGCTGGATAAAAGCTTAAGGTACCAATATCGCCAAATGTGCCGACCATTTGACCCCTATATGTGGTTCCCAATGCATCGCAACAATCCTCAATCAACCATAAATTGTATTTTCTACATAGAGCAACAATTACCTCTAAGTTGAATGGATTTCCCAAAGAGTGGGCCAGCATGATAGCCTTAGTTTTTGGGCCAATGGCTGCCTCAACTTTTGATGCGTCAATATTATGAGTAAATTGATCAACATCAACAAATACAGGAGTGGCGCCAAATTGAATAATTGGGTTAACAGTGGTTGGAAATCCAGCAGCCACCCCAATAACCTCGTCACCCTGCTTGATAGCACGCTCACCCAATTTTGGCGATGTCAATGTAGAAAATGCCACTAAATTTGCAGATGATCCCGAATTAACAGTAATAGCATATTTAACACCAATAAATTCGGCTAATTTCTTCTCAAACTGCTCATTAAAGCGTCCTGTTGTGAGCCAACCATCCAGAGAAGCATCAACCATATTCCTTAATTCTTCTGCGCCAATCACCTTGCCCGATGGCGGAACTAAAGTAGTGCCTGGCTCAAAAGCCTTAGGCGAAAACTCAATTGATGCATATCGATCAACTAATTCTCCAATCTGCTTTCGCAAATTATCTTGTTCAATCTTTTTTTCGTCATTACTAATCATTTTCAATTTTCAATCATTCATGTATTGGTTAATTTGAGCCAGCGTAATTTCTTGCATGTCTTTCTTGATTTGAAAGGCTTTATGCCAATCTACAATTTTTTTAGTCGCAAGCTCTAGATTCCACTTTGGATGCCAGCCTAATTGTGAATGTGCCTTAGAGCAATCTAACTTCAAAAGATGAGCCTCATGCGGCTGATCTGCCCCGTCTTTTTCCCATCGAGCCAGTGAACCCCATTGGGAAATAATGAGCTCAATCACTTCTTGTACGGAACGATTGTCAGCATCACGCGGGCCAAAGTTCCAGCCTGAGGCATATGCGAAGCCTTGGGCGTATAAAGCTTGCGCTAGAACTAAATAGCCCGAAAGAGGCTCAAGAACATGCTGCCAAGGGCGTGTTGCTAGGGGATTTCGGATCATCAAGGGTAAATTCGCCTCAAATGCTTTAATTGCATCCGGTATTAATCGATCCTCAGACCAGTCGCCACCGCCAATAACATTACCCGCTCTAGCAGAGGCAATACTATTGGTTGAATTAGGGCTTGAGAAATAAGACTTACGATATGCTGAAGTAACTAACTCAGCACACCCCTTACTATTGCTGTATGGATCGTAACCACCCATGGGCTCATTTTCACGATAACCCCAAACCCACTCTTTATTCTCATAGCACTTGTCTGTAGTGACAATTACTGTTGCACGCACCGAATCAATAATTCGCGCACTCTCTAAAACATGGACGGTGCCCATGACATTGGTTGCGTAAGTCTCTACGGGATTAAGGTAGGAATAACGAACCAATGGTTGGGCTGCCATGTGGATTACTACATCAGGTTTAGCTTCAGACATGGCCTTTTGCAAGCCTGCTAAATCTCTGATATCGGCGATATGTGATTTCTCAATCAAAGAATCAACGGCCAATACATCGAATAAATTGGGCACTGTATTAGGTGTTAATGCATAGCCTGTAACCTTTGCACCCATGGATGCAAGCCAAAGAGATAGCCAGCCACCTTTAAATCCCGTGTGGCCCGTTAGAAAGACTTTTTTGTCCTTCCAAAAAAAAGGGTCGACATGTGCAGCTTTCATTACCAAGATTTCCAGGGCGCACTACCCGAGGACCATAGTTCTTCAAGGTAATTTTTGTCTCTCAATGTATCCATTGGCTGCCAAAACCCATGGTGCTGGTATGCCATCATTTGAGATTCTTGTGCAAGCTGCTCTAAGGGTTCTCGCTCCCAAATAGTGGAATCATCTACTATGAGACTAATCACCTCGGGAGAAAGAACAAAAAAACCGCCATTGATCATCCCGCCATCACCTTTAGGTTTTTCTTTAAAAGAGGTGATGCGATGATCATGATGGATATCAATCGCACCAAATCGACCAGGTGGGTAGACGGCAGTCAAAGTTGCTTTTTTGCCATGCCTCTTATGAAAATCAATAAGCTCAGTAATATTAATATCACTCACACCATCGCCGTATGTAAAACAAAAAGCTTCTTCGTCTTTAACATACTGAGCAACTTGTTTTAGGCGCCCACCCGTCATTGTGGCAGCACCAGTATCAACCAGGGTAATTTTCCAGGGTTCTGCATAGCGATGATGTACCTCCATCTTATTGTTCGCCATATCAAAGGTGACATCGGACATATGCAGGAAATAATTAGCAAAATACTCCTTAATTACATATCCCTTATATCCGCAGCAAATCACAAAATCATTTACGCCATGAGCAGAATACAGTTTCAAGATATGCCACAAAATTGGCATACCACCAATTTCGATCATGGGTTTCGGTTTACTGTCGGTCTCCTCCGAAATTCGAGTCCCCAATCCCCCTGCCAGAATGACTGCTTTCATAAATTTTCTCTTAAATTATCACTATAAAATTCTAGCTACATACTTAAAATAAGCTTACTACTCAATAGGTAAGGCAAGGCTATCCATAAAAATGTAGATAGTCTTGATAAGCAAAATTGAGGCCTTTTTGAAAACTAATTTGACTCCTCCACCCCAATTCATTCAAGAGGCTTGAATCCATCAACTTCCTTGGCGCCCCATCGGGCTTGCTAGGATCAAAAGCAATCTTGCCTTGATAGCCTATCGCCAGCGCTACTTCATTTGCTAGCTCAGCAATCGCAATATCAGACCCAAAGCCGACATTGATGTGGCTTTGCATGGGTTTTGTATGCTGATCATAGATTTCTTTATCCATCTGCATCACAAACACAGATGCAGATGCCATATCGTCTACATAGAGGAATTCCCGCCTCGGCGTGCCGGTTCCCCAGATTACGACTTCGGGTGCATTATTTACTTTTGCATCATGGAATCTCTTAATGAGCGCTGGGATGACATGGCTATTTTCTGGATGATAATTGTCTCCAGGGCCATAGAGATTGGTTGGCATGACGGAGCGGTAATCAATGTCATGGCTTTGCCCATACTGACGGTTATAGCTCTCACATAATTTAATGCCAGCAATCTTCGCAATTGCATACGGCTCATTGGTTGGCTCTAATTTTCCCGTGAGAAGGGCCTCTTCACTCATGGGTTGCGGACCAAGCTTTGGATAGATACAGCTTGAGCCCAAGAATAACAACTTTTTAACGCCATGCACAAACGCTTGATGAATGACATTAGCCTCCATCATGAGGTTCTGATAAATAAACTCGGCCGGAAAGGTGTTGTTTGCATGAATACCGCCCACCTTCGCTGCGGCTAGATACACTTGGCCTGGTTTTTCTTGCTCAAAGAATGCCTGCACAGCTGCTTGATTGGTAAGGTCCAACTCTGTATGAGTGCTCGTGACAATATTTTCATAACCTATTTTGCTCAATTCACGCACGATGGCAGATCCCACCATACCTCGATGACCGGCAACATAAATTTTTTGGTTAAAATCTGCTCTCACTACTTGCACTCTCTTCTTTCAGACTCTTGTTTAATTTTCTTTACCAACTGAAACATCATAACCATGGTTTTTCAGTAAGGCATGCTGCTTAGCTTGATCTAAATCATTGGCTACCATTTCTACAATCATCTGATCAAGCGTAATTTCTGGCACCCAGCCTAGCTTTTCTTTTGCTTTTGTAGGATCACCCAATAAAGTTTCTACTTCAGTTGGACGATAGTAGCGTGGATCGATTTGCACAATTACATCACCCACCTTAAGTGCTGGGGCTTTGTCGCCCTCAATAGCCACTACTCTAGCTTTTTCATTCTCAGCTACGCCTTCAAACTTCAGCGTGATGCCCAGCTGTTTGGCGCTGCGGGTAATAAATTCACGTACAGTAAATTGCACGCCTGTTGCAATCACAAAATCTTCTGGTTTGTCTTGTTGAAGCATGAGCCACTGCATCCGAATGTAATCTTTAGCATGACCCCAATCACGCAAAGCATCAATATTGCCCATATAAAGGCATTGCTCTAAACCTTGTGCAATATTAGCTAGGCCGCGCGTTACTTTACGCGTCACAAAAGTCTCTCCACGGCGCTTAGACTCGTGGTTAAAGAGAATACCATTACATGCATACATTCCATAAGCTTCACGGTAGTTCACTGTAATCCAGTAAGCGTAGAGCTTTGCTACTGCATAAGGACTTCTTGGATAAAAAGGGGTAGTCTCTTTCTGTGGAATCTCTTGCACTAAACCATAGAGCTCAGAAGTTGACGCTTGGTAAAAACGAGTTTTCTTTTCCAAACCCAAGATACGAATCGCCTCCAAAATACGAAGCGGGCCGATGGCATCGACATCGGCAGTATATTCAGGGGACTCAAAAGAGACAGCTACGTGACTTTGTGCACCCAAGTTATAAACCTCATCAGGCTGCGTTTGCTGAATGATTCGAGTCAGATTGCTAGAATCGGTTAAATCGCCGTAATGCAATACAAAGTGTCGGTGGTTGATGTGGGGATCTTGATAGAGGTGATCGACCCGCTCAGTATTAAATGAAGATGCGCGGCGCTTAATGCCGTGAACGATATAGCCTTTTTCCAACAAGAACTCAGCAAGATAAGATCCATCTTGACCTGTAACACCAGTAATTAAGGCTACTTTTTGTTGATTACTCATATTCTTATGTTCACTCAATATTGAAAAGTGGTGGGTACTTTAACTGCGACCATAACTATCCTCAAAACGAACGATATCATCCTCGCCTAAATAACTACCAGATTGAACCTCAATAATTTCTAAAGGCTCTACTCCTGGATTGGTAAGGCGATGAGTCTGACCTTGGGGGATATAGGTGCTTTGATTTTCTTTTAGAGTAATAACTTGATCGCCGTTGGTAATTTCTGCGATGCCTTTAACCACTATCCAATGCTCTGCTCTGTGATGATGCATTTGTAGTGAGAGGCTTGCACCTGGCTTGACCTGAATCCGCTTAACCTTAAAGCGATCGCCCTCATCTACACTGTCGTACCAACCCCAAGGTCTTTCCACCTTACGATGTAGATTTTTTTCTGTGCGCCTCTGACTCTCCAATTGACTCACGATATCTTTGACATCTTGACTTTTGGATCGATCGGCAACCATGACAGCATCAGCGGTCTCCACAATAATCAAATTTTCAACCCCTACCGCGCTTACCAAACGACTACTTGCGTGCACCAAAGAGTTCTTAGAGTTGGTCAGCAAAGTATCGCCACTGGTGACATTGCCCTGCTCATCTTGTTTGCCTACCTGCCATACTGCATCCCAAGCCCCAAGATCATTCCAGCCTGCATTAAGCTCAACCATTTTGACTAAATACTGACTGCCAGGACATTTTTCAATCACAGCATAGTCAATGGATTCACTCGGAATGTTGTTAAAAGAATCTTTATTAGGACGGATAAAAACAACATCACCAGACTGATCTACTGTTCTTTTGTTCCATGCCGCATCTGTAGCTGAAAAAATATCAGGGCGAAATTCCTTTAAGGCGGAGAGCCAAGTACTCATACGCAGAACAAACATGCCACTATTCCACAAATAATTACCATCTTGTAGGTAAGATTTAGCAGTGTTGGCATCTGGCTTTTCTACAAATCTATCGACAACGTACTCGTTATAAGCGCCCTGATTGCAGCCATGTTTAATGTAGCCGTAGCCAGTCTCAGCAGCTGTAGGTGTAATTCCTAAAATAGCAATCGTTTGATTTTCTATATCCGCTGCAACTACCGCTACACAATCTTGCAGCGCCTTAATAAACGCGTCGGTTTTTTTCACAGTCTGATCTGCAGGAGTAATCACCAATATTGGATCTTCACTCTGGGCATCTTTTGCCTGCAGGGCTGCTAAGGTCAGCGCTGGGGCGGTATTTCGGCCGGCAGGCTCTAGTAACAATGATGCATGGAGATCTTTTAACTCTCGGAGCTGATCTAAAGCTAAAAAGCGATGGTCTTCATTGGTCACAATGTAAGTACTACCTAACTGAATCTGAGGAGTAGCAATAGCATTAACCCGCTCAATAGCTTCCTGAAATAGGCTCTTCCCTGAATCATCACCAGACAGTACTAAAAATTGCTTCGGAAATCCAGCGCGAGATAAAGGCCAAAGACGAGTGCCGGAACCTCCACATAAAATCACGGGAATAACGGTATTTACACTAGTCATATCAATTCATCATTTCACTAATTTACATACTTAGGCTGGATACTTTTGGGCAACGCTAAAGCAGCGACAAAAGCAACTAACCACACAAACGTATCTACATACACCTTTTGAGATACTTCAGTAGTGGTAAATAAAATTAAGATCGACACCAAGACCCATACTCCGAATACACTCCATGGCAATGGCAGTCTCTTTGCATTTCTAATAGCAAGCAATGTGGCAGCTATCAACAAGACTACCCCAGGAATGCCAATGCCAAGCGTCAGATCAAGCCAGCCGCTATGGCTTTGAGTAAGAGAAGAGTCTGGCCACTTTTCTTTAGTGAGATGGCGGAATGAAGCCAAAACTGCTCCATATCCCAGTGGATTCTCTTTGATCAAACGCACTGCCTCAACACCCCAAGAAATTCTTTCATAGTTTGTAACGGAGACCACTTTACCAAATTCATTTTGAGGGTAAAGTTCTGGGCGACCATATTTCCAAACATCATTTTGATCAATCTTAGATGCAACTTTTGCGTCCGCAATTAAAGTCCGCCAAGAATCATTATTTTGCATATTTTGATTAAAAAATATCCCCACCGATCCAACTACTATTCCAATAAAGAGCCATTGCAATCGAGAGATTTTTCTTGGCCCGCTTGACAATAAACTAGCAAAAAAGAGGGGAAGCAAGAATAACGTGAACATAAATCCATTTTTGATATTTTCTAAGTAAAAAACACCCAGCACGGCAATAATTACAAATGCGCAAATGCAGTTTTTCTTAGTATCGCCGCCACTTTTTATATTGGCTGCCAACATTCCCAAAGCTACTGCCAAAGTAGGCAAACAAAAAAATACATAGGCAATCTTTGCAATGTAAAAGGAAGAGCTTTCTCCGCTGTAATAAAGAGTCAGAAAGTGAGGGGCGAGATAGCCCAAGGCTGGGGCAATGAATGTGAAAAAGTACTTAACAAAATAAATCAGTGCCGGAGTTAAAAGCCCAACAGCAATAATTGTCCATGATAATTTACGAGCTGTGGAGCTGATTGCAATGCCCAGGCCAATTGCAAAGATGCAACCTAAAGCAGCCCGCTTCCATATACTTAATAACTCTTCGAGCCCAATGGCAGAATTTTTTCCAATGAAAAAATAATGAAATAACACCCAAGCAAATAGGCCTAAGATTATCCATAAGGGAGCTGCTACTTTTTGCCTTAACAATGGCATATTTTTAATAATCACATACAGCCCGAGACACGCACCAGCAACATAGCAAGTGTTTCTCCAGAAAAGAGTATGCGGCAACATTGAAATACCCCATAGCAGCGCAAAAATAATACACATGACCGTGGATATCCAATCAGGCAACTGAGCCGCCTGCTTAGGATGATGCGCCTGAGCCAAGCTATTCAAAATCTACCCCCGCAACACTGCGATGGCACTGCCAATTATTTGTGCTCGCGCACATATCAGTAACACTTCTGCTCGCCTGCCAACCTAACTTCGCTTGAGATTTATTTGCCTTGGCGTAATAAATCGGCAAATCCCCTTCTCTTCTTTGCTCGATCTTGGTTGGAATCTTTTTCCCAGAAGCCTCTTCGTAAGCTTTTACCAACTCTAAAACACTGACAGGTTTTCCTGTGCCTAAATTAAAGACCTCGCATCCTGTATTTTTGTTGAGGTAACTTAATGCAGCAAGATGCCCTTCTGCTAAGTCCACAATATGAATGTAATCACGCTCACCAGTGCCGTCTCTGGTGTCGTAGTCATCGCCAAAAATATTTAAGTGGGGTAATTTTCCACTGGCAACTTGCATGACATATGGCATGAGGTTGTTGGGGATGCCATTAGGATCCTCGCCGATCAACCCTGATTCATGCGCCCCCACTGGATTGAAGTAGCGCAGCAAAGCAATCTTCCATGTCGCATCGCTTTTTGCTAAATCTTGCAAAATCTCTTCCACTTGAAGTTTGGTCCGCCCATAAGTATTAATTGGATTTAGCGGATGTTCTTCATCGTATGGTAAATAGATTGGCTCACCATATACCGTGGCACTGCTACTAAACACGATGGTTTTGACATTGGTCTGTTCCATTGCTTCCAGCAAACTAATAGATCCACCGACATTATTGTCGTAATACTTTAGTGGCTCTTGAGCGGACTCGCCGACTGCCTTTAATCCAGCAAAGTGAATGACTGCGTCAATCTTAAAATCAATGAGTGTTTTGATTAATAACTGGGTATCGCGAACATCCCCCTCAATGCAAGGAATCTCCTTTTGAGTAATCTTATTGATACGCTTGGATACGCCTTGACTACTATTGCAAAAATTATCCAATAGCACGACCCCATGGCCAGCATTAGCCAAAACCACTGCCGTATGACTGCCAATGTATCCAGTTCCGCCGGTTAAAAGAATATTCAAGGGTGTTTATTAATATTTATATAGGAATCAAAGGGGTAAATAGATCAAAGTTAAGGCTGCTAGCCCTTGATTTTATAGCCTTCCAGATGTCTTTGAAATTTATTACACTTCTTGCTAGGCTTTATCAGAATTACCCTGATAAAGTCATTCATTCATAATAAATATCAGGAGAACCTCATGAACACAGGAAACACCCAAAATATTAAGCTTCGCAACTCAGTAACCGAGTGCGCCCAGTCCATCCGCAAAGAAAATTTCGGTAAATTTCATAATTACGCTATTAAAGATTGCATCGTATCGATTGCTGCTAGCAAGGTGAAATAAGCAAATAAGCCCCTTCTTTGGCTCTCTTGGGCTTATTTAGGTCGATTGGGGTATGGCTTACCAGTTAAATTACTGTAAGCCGCCCCAGCCAGTATCAACAGGACCGAATCGACCATTACTGGGAAAAAAGCATATCGGTAACCCAGGATTTTCCCCAAAACAGCAATTAAAGCCACCGCTGCGGCTGGAGGATGTAAACAGCGCAACACATACATTCCTAAAATTGACAGCATAGCGGCGGCCGGCATGGCAATCAAGGGCTGATCAATGCAGTGATTAATGCCGATTCCCACAAGGGCAGATAGCGTATTTCCAGCAATTACCGCCCAGGGCTGAGCCATCGGGCTTTGTGGCAAGGCGAACACCAATAAAGCACTTGCCCCTAGGGATGCCATCAGCCATTCATCCATACCATTAATATCACCAAGGTATTTAGCGATAGTGAGCACTAACATCAGACCTATAAAAGCACCAACAATTGCCCGAATACGCTCTACCCAAGGGACAAAGGGCTGGTCTCCGCCCAAATAGAAGCTGTAATGTTTAATCCAATAACGCAGGGTATGTCTCATAAATAATGTAGTTGTGTTGTTGTGTGGTGATCCATAGCAATGCAGGTTAATTACTTTCTTTAATCAGTATTTAATTATTGGTTGTTTTTAGCTATCAAACCAATACAAAAATACGATTATCCATAGACTTGCTTTTGTCCATAATAAGGCTGTGGCAGCTCTGTATTTATAGTTCTGCCCCTTATTGATAAAAATCTGATTTTAGGAGTCTTAAGATGGCTAAAACCGTAAAAGGTACAAAGACTGAACAGTCTTTGAAAGAAGCATTTGCTGGTGAATCACAAGCAAATCGTCGCTATTTGTATTTCGCGAACCAAGCTGATATCGCCGGTGCAAATGATGTTGCAGCAGTATTTCGTTCAACTGCTGAAGGTGAAACTGGTCATGCCCACGGCCACATGGAGTATTTGATTGAAGGCGGCGCAGGCGAGCCAGGAACAGGCATGCCAGCGAAGACTGTTGCAGAAGCTTTGCAAGCAGCGATCGCTGGTGAAACCCATGAGTACACAGATATGTACCCAGGTATGGCTAAGACAGCACGCGATGAAGGTTTTGACGAAATCGCTGACTGGTTTGAAACTTTAGCAAAAGCTGAACGTAGCCACGCTAACAAGTTCACTAAGACTTTGGAAGCACACTTAGCAAACGTTTAAGTTGCACATTTGGCCAGCTGTACGGCTAAACAAAAAGCCCGCGACTTTTAATCGCGGGCTTTTTTATTCTCCCAACCCTACTTCACTAACTTAGTGAGCATCTCTTGATTCAATCCTTCTACTAGATACCGGCCGGCAGCAGGAGTGATATGGTCTTCATCTAAAGTGGTTAATGCATTGTCAGTGCCAGGGATTCGATTCAGGCAACCCTCGGCATTGCAGAAACGATCATAAGCCGAGTAATACAGCACGTGATTGTCTTTGGACACTTTACGTAAATCTAAATCCATTTGACGAATATCAGGCTCTAAGGATTCACCGTAATACGCTGGCGGTAACTCTTTATGCTTCTTCCAGTAACGGTAGACGATCTTTGGCAAATCATCCTTCCAACGTGGCGTTGGCCCAATGATCAATACAGCAATATTTTCTTTTTTCAGAGTTTCAACTGTTGGCGCAATTAGTTGAAAATACGATGGGTGCCAAGCTTTATAGATCACCACCAAATTTGGCTTCAGTTTTAGTATTTCCTTAAGAGCCACTTCATTGGCCCGCTTACAGAATGGGCCTTGCTCATCAGTTGGAATCAAGCCACCACAGCCTGCTGCAGTAAATTGGGTGACGCTAATTTTGGAATTATTTCTCTCAAGCTCACTAAAGCCAGGATAAATAGATCCTCCATGGGAATCCCCCCACAGCACCAGCTTGTATGGCCTATCATCATGAATGCACTGTTTTGAAAAGTTGGTGACATCATCACCAATGTCCATTAAGAAGCAAGTACGTTGACGTTGCTCGGCAACCTTATCGAAGGTATAGCCAGAAATTTCTTTCATAAAAAACTTATGGCGAAACGCAATTCCCTTGCGATCAAAGCAGTTGTAGCCCAAGTAGCCAATCAAAATCATTAAAAAGATCAGCGCAATATTTTTATGAGTGCGATAGCTCGTATTAAAACGAATCGGTCTCTCTACAAAACGATAAGTGAGCCAGGCTAAAGTAATTGAGATTAAAACCAGTGCGGCACGCATGAATACCGAAGGTGCCTCCCCCTCCTGCAGCCTTGCAAATGCCAATAAGGGCCAATGCCATAGATACAGCGGGAAACTGATTAAGCCAAACCAAACCAAGACCTTATTACTCAGAATATGCTTATTGCACCATGCTGTCGCTCCCGAACCGATGATGAATGCCGCCCCAAGCGTTGGCATCAAAGCCCACCAACCAGGAAAAGCACTCTTCTGATTCAAAATCAGCGCTGCTAACAAAATTAACATCAGACCTAATGCGGAGACCGCGCTTCGATGGGCTAATTTAATTTTCTGCAAAGTAACTGAATGATGAACAGTGCCATAGGCCAATACAGCGCCAATCAACAACTCCCAAAAACGTGTTTGAGGAGAGTAAAAGGTAGCAACTGGATTGGCATTGATATTCATGACATTTAAGGCAAAAGAAATCAATCCAATGATCGCAATAGCTGGCAACACTTTTTTAGGCCAACGTGCAATCCACCAAATAAACAGTGGCCAAACAAAATAGAACTGTTCTTCTATTCCCAAGGACCAGAGGTGCAACAAAGGCTTAAGCTCCGCTGCCTTATCAAAGTAACCGCTCTCATTCCAAAGAACCAGATTTGAAATGAATCCTGCACCGCCAGCAATATGCTTACCTAGTTGCGCAAAGTCATCGGCTAGCAAATTGAGCCAACCAAATGCATAACTAAAAAGTAACACAACGAAGAGCGCTGGAAAAATGCGATTAATGCGTCGACTGTAGAACTCTAAAAAACTAAAGTGTTTTTCATCAATATTTTGAAAGATGATGGTAGAGATGAGATAACCAGAAATGATAAAAAAGACATCAACCCCAACAAACCCGCCGCTCAACCATTCAGGAAAGGCGTGAAAAATCAATACGGATAAAACAGCGATAGCGCGCAGGCCATCAATATCCGCTCGATATTTGGGATGGGATAGACCTTCTTTATTAGGGCTCACGCATTTATCTCAGTAGAAAGTGAACTTAAGAATAAAGGATTACCAAGCCTTTCAATAAAAAAGCCACTCAAATTTGAGTGGCTTTTTGGTTTGCCGAAACAAACTTCAGCAACTGAAGAATACTTAAGCCTTCTTAGCATAAGCAGAGCACCAGCCTTTAGCAGCAACTTGCTTGCCAGCAAACAGTGCACAACCGCCAGCAGCAGAACCAGCAGCGCCTTGATAGAGGGCGCAATTACTACAAGCTTGTGGAGCAGCATATTTAGCGTACTTTGCTTTATCTACTTTAGATGCATCTGCTTTGTAACCCAATGCAGCAGCTTGTGGATCAGTTTCAGCAACCATGGCTTGAGCTTGTACCTTGCTGTTAAGAGCTAAAGTAGCAGCACCAGCAGCTGACATGATCATGAATTGACGACGGGTAGTTTTCATATGGACTCCAGTGGGTTAATAGTTAAATTAAAAGCGAAATAAAAAGTATCAATACCAAGCGATTGAGAAAAGCTTAATTGGCAACTAGAGGGATCATAGAGCAGAAGAAATCAGTTCTGTAGCCCGCGCTTAAGTGACTGATTTATATGGGATATTAGTTGAGAATTATTCTCAACCATTGATTGGCTGGAGTCGACATTAACTGAATACTGAAGAATCCATTTTGACTAACGCCTCTCCAGCAATGAGAGGAACTCACGTCGCAAGTTGGCATCTTTTAAGAAAGCGCCACGCATCACACTATTGACCATCTTCGAATCGCG
>Ga0194039_1000232_pt1 | contig 35748 bp, 46 predicted proteins | sample JunL228m_MetaG_FD_148679 | JGI IMG/M metagenome (GOLD analysis project Ga0194039, IMG submission 148679) | Anoxic zone freshwater microbial communities from boreal shield lake in IISD Experimental Lakes Area, Ontario, Canada - Jun2016-L227-8m | ecosystem: Environmental > Aquatic > Freshwater >...
ACAAAAACTGTAGACGATACACTTGTATTAGATCAAACAGTTTTAGTAGGTATAACAAAAACTGTAGACGATACACTTGTATTAGATCAAACAGTTTTAACAAATATTATAAAACCTATAAGTAATACACTTGTATTAGATCAAACAGTTTTGGTATATAAGAATATATTAAGACAAGTCAGTAATACATTAATATTGAATCAGTGTGTTAAAAAAGATAATATAAATAGTTTACATAATGTACTTATTATTTCACACAATTCACGGTGTATACTTATTAATAAATATATACAATTAGTATTACAAACACCATACTCTGATACATTAAGTACTATATATTTACCAAAACCTTTATTTGACGATAGTGAAGGGATTATTACTGATTTGTTATTAAAGAAATCAATGTCTAATAGAACTAGAACATTGATAAAAAGAACAAAAAATAAAGGACTAAATTATACTCTAAGTCTTGATAGAGCAAAAGGTATATTGTTAAAAAGTTTTATAGATTCGTATAAATCAGACTATATTAAATTACAGAATTGGAAAGGTGAAGAGTGGAAAGTAAGACTAGTAACAAACCCTATTGAATATGTAATATCAGATAGGCATGGAACTACAGAAGTTAATTTAGTTTTTGAAGGTATTAGAGTATGACATTAACAGATTTACCTACTGAAGAAATATATGGTACTTTAGTAAGAGCGAATATATATTTTGCTACTATACTTAATACTGATGCTTGGGATAATGCTATAATTACAGATAGACAAAAGTCACTTATAATGTCTACTAGATTAATTGATAGGCTTAACTTTGCTGGATTTGTTGCTGAAGAGCAGCAACCACTGCAATTTCCAAGAGGTACTGATACTACTATACCTTTAGACATTGAGTATGCTTGTTATGAGATTGCACTTGCATTACTCAATGGTTTTGATGCAGAACAAGAGACGTTGTCTCTTGGAGTTTCGTCGGATGCCTTTTCGGGTGTACGTACTACCTACGACGGTGATACCCATATGGAACACATAAGAGCTGGAATTCCAAGTATAACTGCTTGGAACTATCTTAAGCCTTATTTAAGTGATCCTAGGCAAGTTTTAATTAGTAGGGTTAACTAACTCACATGCGTGTACCCACGCATGTAAGGAAGGACTGTTATGTTTAACAAAAGTAGTCTTAGGAAGAAGTTTTTCACGTTGGTATATGATGGAGAAAATGATGCAGTCACAGCCGCAGCAGCTGCTACAGCCGCAGCAGCAGCAGCAGCAGCGGCAGCAACCGCAGCCACGGAGGATGGAAAGAAGTTAACTTTAACACAAGCAGAGTTAAATAAAATGATGGCTGACAACCGTAAAAAGTTGACTAGCCAAAACCAAGAACTTATAACTCAGTTGGAGACACTTAAGGAACAGACTAATTTAACTGTTCAACAAAAAGAGGATCTTGAGACGCGTATAGGTCAACTAGAAGCGTTGAATATGACCAAGGAAGAGTTACTTAAGAAAGAAAATGCTAAGAAAGAAAAACAATTTCTAGCGGACCAGCAAAAAGTTGCTACGGAACGTGATTCTTGGAAAACACGTTATGCTAGTGCAACAATACAACGATCATTAACAGATGCAGCTATTGAAGCTAAGGCTGTTAGCCCTGAACAAATTGTTGCCATACTTGGACTTAGTACTCAGTTAACAGAAACTTTAACTGAAGATGGTAAGCCCAGTGGCCAGTATGGAGCAATAGTTAAATTTAACGATATTAATGCGGACGGGAAATCTGTTGTTTTGGATCTTACACCCGCTCAAGCTGTTAAACGAATGAAGGAATTAAAAGACCGATTTGGTAATTTATTCCAGTCAGATGCAACGGGTGGTGTTGGTGGTCATGGTGGGTCTGGTACAGGTACTACCCCAGCAGTTGGTGACCTTAAAGACCTGGGTAAATACGCTGAATGGCGGAAGAAGAATCCTGGTATGGTATTACCAGGAAGTAAGCGATAATAGAGTTATCGCAGGTGTAACTAGTTACAGTAAATTTAACAAAGTGAGAATGACCATGCGTAAAGGTAACTTGCGGTTGTCGAAGAGTGGTAACGTGGCTCGTGAATTAGTGTATGCTAATTCTTTAGATGCATACGTTCCTGAATTATGGGCTAATGAGTCCATCCTGGTTTTGCAAGAAAACATGGTGGCCGCCAATATGGTTCATCGTGATTTTGAGAATCAGATCGCTAATTTCGGCGATGTTGTTAATACTCGTAAGCCCGCTGGTTTCACGGCTAAGCGAAAACTTAATGATGATGATGTTACCGTTCAGGATGCAACGGCTACTAACATTCAGGTTCCTCTTAACCAACACATTCATACGTCTTTCATGATTCGTGATGGCGAGGAATCCAAGAGTTTCAAACAACTGGTTGTTGAATACTTGACTCCGGCTGTTCAATCGCTGGCCCGTATGTTAGACCAGATTGTTTTGGGCCAGGTGTACCAGTTCTTGGCTAATGCTGAAGGTGCTATTGGTCTTTTGACTGATAGTACTGTTAAGGGTTATATTGTTGACACGCGTAAGCGTATGAACATCAACAAGGCATATGAAGATAATCGAAACTTAATTTGGACGCCGAATTCTGAAGCGTCTGCTCTTAAGTTAGATTGGTTCATGAATGCTGAAAAAGTTGGAGATAACGGAACTGCCTTGCGTGAAGCAAGTTTGGGACGTAAATTCCAATTTAACAATTTCATGTGCCAGAATACGTCATCTGTCTCTAATGGATTAGTTGTTGCGGCTGCTACTAGGGCTATTGCAGTCGATCTTGCTGCTGGGTACCCTGTTGGTGCTACTACTGTTCATATGGATGGTACCGGCGGTCGTCTTATCGAAGTTGGAGATTTCTTTAAGTTTGATAGTGAAGGTATACCTCATCAAGTTACTGCTACAGCTAACTTGTCTACTGATGATGTTGATGTTACCTTTACGCCAGCACTAAAACGTGCTGTGTTGCAGGATGCAACTACTTCGTGGTATGCTACTGGTCTTGTTAATCAGGCTACTGGTAGTCCTACTGGTTATGCTGCTGGTTGGTCCAAAGAAATTGTTATGGATGGACTGACTGGTGCTATTGAACCCGGTACTATGATTCGGTTTGCTACGGATGGTACTCCGAATGTTAACTTGGCTGGAACTTATTGTGTTGTCCAAGTTACCAATAATTCTGGTAATACTATTGGTATTACTCTTGACCGACCCTTGGCTGTTGCAGTTCTTAACAATGATGTTATCTGCATTGGACCGGAAGGTGACTATAACTTCGCATTTCACAAGAATGCGTTGGCTTTAGTTTGCCGTCCTTTGGCTCAAGCTCCGGCTGGTTTGGCTCTGTCATCTGTGCAGAGTGCTAATGGTGCTTCGGTACGTGTCACGATGACCTATAACGGACTCAAACAGGGTACGTTGGTTACCGTTGACCTTTTGTGCGGTATCGCTACTCTTGATACCGACCTTGGTGCTGTTCTTTTGGGTTAATCCCAGGCCAGTGCCCAGTGTCCTTTTTATAGGACACTGGGCCAGTGCCCTTGTTACCTTTGCTAATTTTATTAAATAAAGATACCAAGGCCACTGAGGGTGTAACCATGAATCATACTTCAAGATCGTTATATAAACTAAAACGTAGATTCGCTACAAGTGTAACATTAAATAAAAAGTCAAATATAACAACCAATACTAAAACAGGTCGTAAATCCTTTGAACTTAAAACTATAACTATAAGACAGGCAATAGTTATGCCTGCACGTAATTATAGAACGTTTGTGTATGATTTAGCTTTTATATCCGCTAATAAAGATTTCACTACTGGCGGTTATTTTGATCCCAATGATCGAAGAGTTGTTATTGATAAAAAAGATATTCCGTCAGATTGGGTTATAACTAATGACCAATATTTAGTTATAAAAAATAAACATTATCAAATATTAGAAATACAAGATAATGAATCAGCTTATTCTATTCTTGGTAAAATGTTGCGTGGTGAGTGTAGTGTAATAGGCATACCTGTTATTAGTGTATTAACTCTTGATCACAGTTCCGAAGGAACGCTAAATGTCTAATACACACCATGTAACAGTTAATAGTAATATATCATTACTGGGCACTGGATTAGTTTCCAGACCAGCAGATGTATCTAATTTATTAAGTCTATCTAGTTTTACTAGTGTAAACTTCAAAGAACATTTTATAAATCCTAATTGGTTACGGTGGGTTCATGCTTCTATATGTACTCATTTCGATACATATAAAACAATATATCCTTTATATATCGAAGGGGATGAACGTACTACTGGTGATAATGCAGAATTTGCAGAATTACGTGTAGATGGACCTTTAATAAAAATACCACAAAAAGGGTTATTTTATTTGGATTATGATATAAACATACTTATACAATCTCATATGGACCCTAATAGTTTATACAAAATGTACGATGCTATGGGTACTTTTTTGAAAGCAATGATATTAAATATACAAGTGTACAAGTATGGGGACGGTCCATTGGATGATCAATCTTTTATAGGTTGTCTACGCTATATACAATCTGACCGGTCTGCTGGTAGAGGAATAGAAATAAATACTTTTGGTATCATACGGCAGGATACTAGAATTACACAAGCAACAGTTGAAAGTCATTTTTGTTTAGAGTTAACTGATCCGGCTATCTTTGGTTGACCTATTTTAGTAACCCTCTGTTTAGATAAGGAATGTGCAATGGCTGTAATTGATATTCGAGAAGCTACTATTAAATTGTGGGATGGTACGTTGCCCACTAAGACTGTACTGACAGACGTTGTTATAAACGCTGCTAGTAAACACATGGGTTCTCAACAGATTTCTGTAACTATTGTTGCACCCACTGGTGGTACTGTTACTTTAGGTGCTACTGTTTCAGGTTATGATATAACTATTACCCTAGGGTATGCTACTGGGGCTATAACTACTACTCGTGCACAACTTGTTACATTTATCAATGCAACGGCTGTTACTAAGGCATTAATTAGTGCTACTGGTACTACTGCTACGTTATGCGCAGGCGTTGCTAAATTTTATCTTACAGGTCAACAGAGTCTTACCTGCAAGATAGGTGAAGGTAACTTAACATATAGTGAACAACGAAAAGTTAAGTTTGTGTTAGATCGTGGAGAGATGGACACTGTTAAATTGGAGAACGATGAACCTGTTGATTTATCGTTCGACTTCACTTGGGAGTTTCTAATTGCTAGTAGTGGCGGGGTTGAGACTATTGAAGAAGTTCTTAAGAAACAAGGTGAAGGTGCTAGCTGGTTATCAACGGCTGATGACCCTTGCCAACCTTACTGTGTTGATGTTGAGTTGTTAAATGTACCAGGGTGTGCTGGTATAGATAACGAACAGATTATGTTTGAAGAATTCTATAAAGAATCCTTAGCCCATGATCTAAAAGCTGGTACGGTTGCTTGCAAAGGTCGTTGCAATCGTGTTAATGCTACTATTCGCCGAGATGCTGCGTAACAAATAATACTTAAGTACATAACTAATTAAGTACAAGGAGACTTGAAATGGCTGTGATTGATATTCGCGAAGCTGTTATTAGGTTATGGGATGGCACAGTTCCTACTAAAACTGTGTTGACTAATTTGTTACTTACTGCTGTGCCAAAGCATCTTTGTTCGCAACAGATAAGTATAACTATTATTGATCCGGCACAAACCACTACTTTAGGTGTGGTTACTACTGGTTTCGATATAGTTGTTACACTTGGTTGGGCAACTGATGCGGTTACTACTGATCTCGACGCAATAGTAACTTTACTTAATGCTGACGCTGATGCTAAATTATTAGTGTTAGCTTCTTGCGCTACTGGTGGCGATGTTTTAGCTGCTGCAGTTGTTAAGACTTATCTTACCGGGCAGAACAATCTGGAAGTTAAGGTAGGTGAAGGTAATTTAACTTATAGCGAACAAAGCAAAGTTAAATTTATTCTTGATCGTGGTTCGTTAGATTCTGTTAAAACAGAGAATGACGAACCTGTTGATTTGTCGTTTGATTTCACTTGGGAGTTTTTGCAAGCTAGTACAGGCGGTGCTGAAACTATCGAAGATGTTCTTAAGAAAACTGGTGAAGGTGCTGGTTGGGTTAGTTCGGCAGATGATCCGTGTCAAGCATACTGTATCGATGTCGAATTGATGAATGAACCAGGTTGTGCCGGTATCGAAAGTGAACAAATTCTATTTGAGGAATTTTACTACGAAAATCTTTCACATGATCTGAAAGCTGGAACTGTTGCGTGCAAGGGGCGTTGTAACCGATCTGTTGTAACTATAACACGGGGAGCGTAAGTATTATGAAGGTTAAAGGTAAAAAACTAGAGGGTAGGAATAAGGTTATTATTCCTATCCTCAGGCCGGAAGGTAATATTATACTAATAGCAGAGGCTATAGATAATTTTAATGAATTCGATAAACTGGTGCAGTTTCCTATAGCACCAATAAGAACACTACCAGGTGGTGTTAGAGAATCACATACAGCCGATCCGGCATACTTGGTTAAGGTAGACGAATTTTCTACCATGCGATCTAATTATATGATAATTAGGTCATTATCTGCAACTCCTGATCTTGAATGGGAAACTGTTGATATAACTAAGCCAGAAACATGGCAAAATGTGCGTCAAGAATTGCTTGATTCTGGACTTATTGAAACTGAAATTATTCGTATAATTAACTGCATTAGTGAGGCTAATGGGTTAGATGATTCTGTTATAGAAAGGGCGCGAAAAGATTTTTTAGCTGGGGTGGTCAAACAAGTAAGTTAGTAATACCAGATGGTCGGTCGTATCTATATTCAGTGTGGAGGGTCTACGAAAGATTTGGGCAGATACCTCCAGGGTTTGGTAAAAATAACGTACTGGATTTTGATACATTGACTAGTTGGCAGAAAGCTCAATTGTTTGGCTACGAACAAATAAGACAGATGGAATTTGTTCCTGGTGGGATATTATAGAGTGTTCCATGATTCACGCAATAGTAACATATAATAAAATCGATTTGAATAGAATTAAGTATTTGCGTGACTTAGAACGAGCACTTACTTTAGGCTTTCGTATCGCTATTGCTGAATGGTTACGTGCAGTGCTAAAAGAAATACCTGTATTTACAGGTACTGCAAAAGGAACATTTGCTCCACTTGCAAGAATAGTAAATAGATATATACCAGATAAAGTAAAGTGTGATTTTGTTCCAAATAACACTTGGAAAAAAGTATTCAAACACAGTGGTACTAGTTATGCACTTGGATTTAATCAAGGTGCTAATTATTCAAAATTCTTACTAAATATAGGTGTTACCAGTTTACCTGGCGGCGTAGGTGGGGATAGATCATTTAATTTTATGTTCGATGAACAGTTACCTTATGTTTTATGGAATGATCTATCTCCCGGTCCAGCATATTTAACACACCCAACACCGTGGAATGCTTTTTATGCCGGTAGAGATGCTTTTAACATACATATATCTAGAATTAGATCAAGTATACCGCAGTTACATAATTATCTTACATCGGTAGTACTTCGTACCAATAGTTCTGGTACAATTATTTAGGATTTACTATGGCTGCTGAAAATAATCTAAATTTTACTGTTACTGGCTTAAATAGTTTAGACCAAGCTGTAGCGGCGTTAGGTAAATTAAATACTGCTGGCAGTCAGTTAGCTAGTGCACTTAGTAGTATGGCTACTAAGTTATCACCTATAAATAATCAAGTAACTGTGTTGGCGGTAACGTATAGTGATGCCTCAAATAAGGTAAAAACATTTACAGGTTCTATTGAGTCATCTGGAGCAAAACTTGATAGTACTGGAAATAAGGTTAGGACATTAAAAGACTATATAACAGATTTGGCTAAAAAAACAGTAGAAGCAAACATACAGTTAGGAAAATTGGGTGCTGGTAGTGGTACAGGTAGTGGTAGTTCTCTATCTGGATTAGTAGGTAGTATTAAAGCATCAGCAGATGCTTATATGGGTGTAAATACTGCTATACGTGACCAGATAAAACTTGTAACTGAATTAAATACCATCGGTCGCCCCGGATATGGTTTTCAATCTGCTGGAACAGGCGTAGGTAAGAGAGGAAAAAATACTCCAGAATATAATGCAATGCGAGCGGCAGCTATAGCTGCTGGCGAACCTGTTATAGCTGCAACACCGTTCCCCAAACATAGAACAGGTGATACTAGAAGTATAGAAGTAGAAGCTGCTGCCTATGATAGATTATATCAAGCAAATATACGAAATATTGAGGCTGAGAAAGCTGCGAAGATTACACTTGCAGCCACTGACTCACAAAGAAAATTAGATATAATAATGATGAAACAGCAAGCTGAACAGCTTGAAATACTTAATACTTTACGTCTAAAAGAAACTTCTATCGCTAATGCACGCACTTCAGCAGCCGCTGCGAGGTCTAGAGTACTTGATTCATCTGCTGGACAAGTATACGGTATAACTCCTGGCCAAACTACTGGTGGAAAACAAGTTTATGGTATTAGTGGAAGCCCAGGGCCAAGTCTTAAAGATAATTTAGACCTTCAGACAATGGCTTTTCAAAATCACAAAATAGCAAGTGATAAATATAATAAATCTATATCAGATGCTATAGGTCCTAAAAAATCATACAATCAAATTACACAAGATATGCGTAAAGCTATACAAGATACTACTGGTACATTAAATAGTGCCAATGGTGCAGTTGAAAATCATGCTAATTATTGGCATCGTTTTGCTATACGCATGATTGCTATAACAGTTGCTTACAAAGCATTATCAGCTATTATATCTGGTATAAAAGATGCCAATGAATTACTAGTGCGTTTAGGTGAAATACAAACAGTTTCACAAAGATCACAACAATCATTGGGAGCTTGGAGTGATCAAGTTAGAGGACTTAGTGATACTTTTGGACAGTCCCAACTTAAACAAGCGGAGGGTATGTATCAAACTATATCTAATCAAGTAGCTAAAGGTGCTGAAGCTACTATGTTTATGAATGAAGCTAATAAATTAGCTGTTATAACAGTATCCAGTGTTGATAGTGCTGTGCAAGCATTAACAGGTGTATTAAATGCTTATGGGATGTCTGCAAGCCAGTCAAGTTATGCCAGTGCGGTACTATTTAAAACTGTAGAATTGGGCCGTGTAAGATTGGATCAAATGGGTCTTACTCTCGGTAATTTAATGGTTGTTGGTGCCGAGTTAAATATAACATTAGAAGAATTAGCTGCATCTATAGCTCTTATAACTATAAAAGGTGTTACCTTTCCTATGGCCGCTACGCAAATGCGTAACGTAATGATGAAACTTATAAGTCCTAGCGATGCAATGAAAAAGACTTTTAAAGAATGGGGCGTTGAGAGTGGCCCCGAAGCTCTTCAAACTTTTGGATTAGTAGGAGTATTTGATAAATTATTAGAAAAGGTAAAGACTAGTACTGATCTTGCGAAAGAAATGGGGAAAGAATTTAAGAATATAAGGGCAGTTACTGCTGGTATAACTATTGGTGGCAATATAAAAGAATTTAAGGAAACTTTGAAGGATATTAAAAATTCGGAAGAGTCAGCAGCAAAAGCTACTGAACTAATGTTTAATAATCCTGGTTTTAGAAACAAACGAGAATGGGAACGTTTAAAAAATGTATTTATAGACTTAGGAGTAACTTCGTCTCTTGTATTTGATCATATTAACACAAAAATAGTTTCAGTTACTTCTGCTTTGAAATTTTTAACATCATATACAATTGGCCCATTTTATAGACTTGGTGAAGAGTTAGCTTTACCATTTATACCTGAAGAAAATAAAGGAATATATGCAATAGAACAATATAAGTCCAAACACTTAAATGCTGCATTAGAAGTAACCGCCACCGAAGAAAGAAAATCTGCATCAATTCTTAGATTAAATACTGAGTCTGCTAACGCTGTTACACAAGTATGGATGCAGGCTTATGCTAAACAGAGAGCCGGGTTAAATGAAATGCATGATGCCCAAAATATACAACGTACATTAGGTGAAAAAGTTATGGATATAAAGTTAAAAGCTGCAACTCCTAAAGAAAAAGAAGAATTAATAGTAAATAGGTTGAAAGAATTAAATAAAGAAATAGCTATTGAATTAACTAATAAAACACCTTTGGACGCTGCAGTAATGGAAAATCTTATATCAAAATTTGAAAAATATGCAAATATGGGCCCGGAACTTAAAGATAAATTGTATTTTAGCAGTATGCGAACAGTTGATAACAAACCTGAGGATTATTGGTCTGGTTTTTCTGGGCGTAATAGAGAGACTGAACGCGTAGATAAACTAGCTGGACGCAGGTCTGAAAATATTAATAAGCAATGGTGGCCTGATACAGCGGGTGCAGCAAAAGGCGATGCTCGAATCAATATAGAACGTAGAAAATATGAACAAATGTTATTTGATTTACAGAAAAAACAAATAGAAGCACACGGTAATTTACAAGATAAAAATTTAACGATACTTGATAAAACAGCCGATGCTTATAGAACTAATTTAGATATAATCGTTAAAATAAAAGAAGAGCAAGCAGCTCTAAATAAGTTAACAGATGAAAACCGTTCTAGTTTAGCAACAACAGGAGTTGATCTTGCGGCTAGACTTGATACACTTATTAATCGTCGTAATAGATCAGTATTATCTATGACTCCTGCTGAATTATTATCGAAGGATCAGACTAATTTACCAAAATTTTCAAAAATGATAGATTATGCAGAAACTGTTAAAACTATACAAAAGTTGCCTTATGATGATGCAACAAAACTCGAACTTACCAAAAGGGCATTAAAGGGACTTAGTGAAGAGTGTATTAAATTAAAAGATATTATGTCACCTACAATGCGTAAAAGTATGGAAGATTTATTAGGAACTATTGGCAAATATAATTCTAATACTTTTGATTATAGTAGTTCGACTAGATCATCAGAACGCAATAGAGAAATGTTACAATTTTATATAGACAAAACTGCTGAATTAAAAAATATGTTAGATGGTTTCGCAAAACCTGCAACTATGAAACAAGCAACAGATCAGTTAAAACAAATGCAGGATGCTTTTGATAACATTACTTCTTCTGCGATTGGAAAAGATTCTAAAAAATTAAGAAACATTATAGCATTACAAAAAGAACTAGGTAATGTTCCTGTTGATTCTAAAGGAAATCCTATACCGTCAAAAATTGATAAAACTAGAATACTCGAAGTAGACTTAGACACAAATGAAATTGTACCACAAAGAAAATATAGCCAAGAACAATTAGACACTTTTAAGGCTAAAATAATAGAATCTATAAATAAAGTTAAAGAGTTAAATACTCAGCCTCCTATAACTGTCCCTACTGATCCAACGGGTATTAATAATATTAATACTTCTTTAGATAGTGTTAATGCAAACCTTGAATATACCATACAATTAGCTTATACTGCTAGTGCTGCTTTATCTAGTGTTGGTGGTACTGGTGGAGAGGGAGAGTTTGCTTGGACTGGTGGGCGATTTGCTAGTGGTGGACTCGCCAGTGACCAGATACAAGCAATGTTATCACGTGGTGAATTCGTAGTGAATAGTGCGGCCGCTCGTAGAAACATGCCTAGATTAGTTGCTATGAATGCAGGACTTAATACTGGTGGAACTACCGCAGGTAGTTCCACTACAAATGTTGGTGATATAAATATTACTCTACAAGGGGGAAATAATACTGATACAACAGTTAGACAAATAGGAGAAAAATTAAGAAGAGAAATTCGGCGAGGTACGTTGCGTCTTAATTAACTTAAGCCAGTGCCCAGTGACCTTTATAAGTCCAGTGGCCAGTGTTAGTAAGTGTTTATTGCTTAATATTTCCAAGGAATTGCAAAATGAGTGAAAAAATGTGTCTGTCTCAAAGTACTGGTGTTAATATTACTCGTGTTCGCAAAGCCGATCAAGACTTTCAGCCTAAAGGCCGCTATATTGTTGAACACGTTCGTGATGGTAAAGTTATCGCCACGTACGAAGGCAATAATGCTATCACGAATGAAGGAAAGAATCTAATTCTTAATACGTTATTCTATGGTGCTACCCAAATACCGGCTAATAGTTGGTTCTTGGGTTTGATTGATTTAACTAGTTATACTGCCTTGGCTGCGGCAGATGTGATGAATAGTCACGCTGGCTGGGTTGAGTTCACTGACTATACGGAAGCCGCCCGTCAAGCCTGGGGACCAGGTGCTGCATCTAGTCAGATTACTACTAATGCTGCCGCTGCTACTTTTAACATTAACGATACTGGCACTGTTAAAGGTATCTTTGTTACGTCTATTGTTACTCTTAGCGGTGCTACTGGTAAACTATGGGCTACTGCTTTATTCTCTGGAGATATTGCGGTTGCTAGTGGTGACCAGTTGAAGATTACTTATAGTGTTAGCTGCTAACTGTTACTGCTAATTAAGGTGCCAAATGTTACTGCTAATTAAGGTGCCAAATGTTATTTTACCAAGATATACTCAGCGAATTAAGTGTGGTTCATAGTAATGAACCACACGGTAATACTAGTTATATCTTGGTAGATGAACTAGTACTAAATCATTCGGTTGAGTTAACTCGTACTATAAGTAATGTGCACGTTACGCAAGCGATTACACTTGCGTCACGTGCACAGAGATGTATTATAGCCAGTGCCCAGAACTCTCTTAGTCTTACACAAGAAGGGAGAGAAGTAAAATGGGAGGAAGTAGATAGTGTACTTAGTCTTGTTTCACTGGGCACTGGCTTTTTAACTAATCCTGTGAGCAACGACTTTGTCGTTGCTCACACAGTAAGTATTTCTGTTTTATATAATAGAACTAGTTCGCTAGTGTTGACTAGTCTAGTCACTTGCCAATTAATATCTAAAGCCTATAAAGTACAAACAGGTCCACCATATGTTCCCCCACATAATTCTAGAATACAGTTGACTTATTCTCCAGTTGGATATGGTAGTATTATACTAACTCTTCGCAACCCTATATTTACAGATACTGACACGGTAGAATATAGACGTATAAATCGTAGATCAAGAGGTAACACGTTACAGATATTTAGAGATGCTATATGGCCTGTAGCTAATAGGTTAAATTATACTTTTAATGATTTGTCAGATAGCGAAAAAAGTGACCTATTATCTTTTATGGAAACTAGTATAGGAAAACAAATAACATTAGTAGACTATGAACAACGTAACTGGTTAGGTATAATTATTACACCTTCAGCAGATATAAAACAAACTTTTGAACAAAATAATAGTGTTAATCTACAGTTTGAAGGAACCCTAGTGTAGGGTAGTTTATAATGCGTATAATACCGCCAGCTACACGTGAACTATTGAATAATCCTTATGGGTTAGAGCCTGTAACTATATTTGCAATACAGTGGGTTAAAGACGGTGCATACTACTATTATGCTGATAAGGACATCACCGAAGGTGATGTTACTATCCCGGGATCAATACTTGAAGTAGGTGTATTAGAAAGTGTTGTTAAAGTAGATTCTAAAGGACATAGTCAGTCCATAAATATAAAATTATCAGATACTGATAGTATAATAAAAGAATTATTTAATAATTATGATCTACAAGGTAGGCCAGCTAAAATATATCAATGGTTTGATAGTTTGCCTTTAAGCGAGAAATTTGTTATATTTGAAGGTGAAATAAATAGTGATATAGTTTGGAGCGAAGGTGATAGAACTATAGAAATTTCTGTTATAACAAAAGTAAATTTAACAGAGGTTGGCTTTAGTCCAGAAGAAGGCGAGTTTGAATATATACCAGATGGATTAGTAGGTAAGGCGTGGCCATTAGTTTTTGGCACTGTTAAAAATGTACCTTGTGTTAATTTATCAACTGTACCTAAAGGGCAGTTAGGTACTGCCCACGGATTAGTTGATCCTACCCTACAAGCAAAAATATCTGAAAACGCTAGTAAAGCAAAAATAGCACACGATTTAGGGGCATATTATATTGCGCAAGGTCTTACTGCTGGTGGTATAGCTATGAGTCTTAAGTTTGATATAAAAAATAGTACAAATACTGATTATACACAAAAATTAATTAATCAATGGCAGGCTGCTGTTAACTATCAAGAATCTTGTAGACAAAATGCTAGTACTGCTTTAACCCAAGAAATCACAATAAATAATGCTACTCAAGAATTATTAAAAAGTAAAAGAACACAAGATGCTTATTATTATGATAATATGGAGTTAATAAATGGCAGTTTATATCCACAAAATAAAGAAATAAGTTTAGATATAGGTGATGTAACTTATGTTGGTACATTAAACGGTTCTACTTTTACTATAAATAAGACTACGTTACATAATTTTACTAATGATATGACTCAAACTTTTGGTATGACATACCAACAAGTAGGTAAAACAGTTGTACTTACATCTTATTTAAGAACTGTATATATTGTTAATATATTGCCTTCTACTATTATAAATGTTAAAGCATTTTATGGTAGTGCTGGTGCGAGAATAATGACATATATACCAACTAGTTGGTATACAACACAAATAGTAAATATAGGTGGTTATACTGTTACTGCTATTATATTTGAAAAACCGCCATCTGCTTATGATGAAAAATTTGAAAACGATGTATATGTAACTTTAACATCCACTATTGGTCCAAATGTAATAAGTATAATTAGATGGTTAATAACTACATATACTGATTTAGAGATAGATGAAACATCGTTTACCTATGTAGACAGTAAACTTACAAATTACCCAGCTAATTTTGCATTACTTAGTAGGCAAGATGTTCTAAAAACAGTTGAAGATATAGCTTTTCAATCAAGGTGTGCTACCTGGATCAGCGACAATAAAGTACATATAAGATATCTTGCAGAAACACCTACACCAGTATCTACTATAACTGAAGATGATATAGACGCTGGCACTATGCAAATAGTAACTACATCATCTGAAGATTTAGTTACTAAAATGATAGCTACATGGGTAGATGATTATTCATTACCAAGTAAAAATAAAACAGTTATAAGATATAATGTATCTAAGTATGGGTTATATGAGAGAGAAATAGATTTTTATATTTATAGTGATTTTAACTTAGTATATAAGTCCGCTACATTTTGGATGATACGTTTTGCTAATATATGGAAGAAATTAAAATTTACTACATATCTTGATAAATTAGAGATAGAAACATTTGATACTATTACTTTAGATTTTAATACAAATTATGTATCAGATACTGACGTTCCTACTGAAGTTATAAGTCTATCCTATGATTCCAGTGAAAGACTTATTACTGTTGAAACACAGACTCCTGTACGTGCAGGAACGATGGTACCTTATGAATTTTTCTACCCAGCAGACCTAGACGCTACTATATTATTCCCAGGACCGTTTGATTTAGTACAAAATTATCCTGGTGGCACACTACCTGGTAAAGATACAAGCGACACTAATTTAGAACCTTCTGGAATCGGTGTAAATACTTCACTTTATGATATAATGCCAAAACGTAGAGATTACGGTAAAAGACATATATCTGATAAATATGATACTAGTCCACCCGTAGCACCTGGTGCTCGTGATCCTATAGCTGGCGTTGATCCGGGATATACTGGTGGAAATATTTATCCAATATATACAACATCTACTGTAAGTCCTAAAGCTAATACAGTGCTAGCTAAAGCACTAGCAGTATACTATGGTAAAATTATTAGCGGGTCTGGTGAAACTTATAAAGTAAATGTATTTGTTAATGGACAAAGTGTCACGCCAAAGGAAAAAACTGTAACACGTATAGGTGATACAGCAGACGATTTAGAACCAGATTCTTGGGTGGAATGTTCACTAATTTACAAGTTTGATATAGATGAAGACGATAAATTAGTGGAAATTGAAGTATGGACTATGTTAGTCATAGTTGGTGGTAGCGGTGCCAGTACTTATCCTGGCCAAATACAGAGTGGATCAGATGATAGTTATACTGTTAATGTGTATATAGACGGTATTAACGAAACACCTACCAGTAAAACAGTTAAACAGTTACAAATTGATTCTAGTGAAACTATACCAACTGGTACTTGGGCGATGTGTAGTCTTAATAATGTTACTATAAATGGTGAACCTGAAGAAGAATGGACTATGCAAGTAGCTGTATGGTTGTAATTCTATAGGTTATAATTTATGACAAAATTAATATTAGGTTCTAATGTATCAGGCGTGTGTTCACAGATTGGTAATTTAGTACCATCTGCATTAGTTAACCCTGATAGTTTAGAACGTACAGAAGATTTAACAGGTAAATTATTACTGGCTAGTAACATATCCGCTTTTAATGATGCTTTTTATAATCCAGAAATATGCAATGAACCTATAGCTAATAAAATAATAAGTTTATGGCTAAAACGTCAATTAGGCCGACCTCAATTAATAACTGGAGGTTGTGCTTTTTTTATAAGTTCATCTTGGCCTATTGTAGAAGATGGTGTACAAGAAACTATTTGTAATAAAATGTATAGGTTTTTATTAGGCCAAGATTATTATATGCAGGCTGCTTCAGTGTCTTGGGGTGTAGAATGGCGATTACGTAAATGGACATATGATGAATCTAGACCTTATCCATATACTGATCCATTTCCAGCTGCTATAGACCCAGGAACAGGTACTGAACTTAGTGGAACTATTAAACTACATACAGATGGTTATAGTTATATTTTGGATGGATGTCCCGATACTACTGATATTCAAAAATATAAGGCCGATATGACAGGTGATTATCCTGTAAATCAACCAGAAAGAAATATTGGATCTTATTATAAATTAGAAGTTAAGTCAGATATTTGGCCTGATTATACAGACCCTGACCCAAATTCTTATATTAACCTAGGTAGTGCAACATATAGTATCTGGCCTGAGTAATTGTTTCTTTTACCTTAATGGAGATTAGTGATGTCAACGATTCTTGTTTCTTCTTTTCCTACTAGTGTTTGGGATGGAACTTCTGCAAGTCGTACTACTAGAGGCTTAGAATTAGCCCCTGATTGGAAAGACTGGGACCGTATAGTAGCTGAGTTAATTAAGACCCAAACAGTTGTTAATGCTTTGTCAGGCGGTGATAGTAGTCTTACTGCTGCTGATATTGTTAATGTTGCCGCTGGTGCTATAGCTGCTACCAACGTTCAAACTGCTCTCAATGAACTAGATAGCGAAAAAACTAATCTTGCAGCAGTTAAGGCCGATTCTGATGTAGCTTCAGCTATTAGTCTTAAACATGCTGAGTCGCATACGCATATGACGTATGCTGCTCTAGCACACGATCATACTTATGTGTCAGTAGTTGGTGCATTATTAGGCGGAGGATTAGTTAGACAAGTTAAATCAGCTCAAGGTACTGCAACTGCAGCTGCTACATTTAATATTCCGGTACAAGTACCGGCTGGAGCAGTAATTTTAGGTGCTCAACTCAGAGTAGATGTTGCATTGACTGCCGGTACTGGTACATCTTGGGAAGCAACTTATAATACTGGTGCTTCTCAGGTGATTGCAACAGGTAAAGCTTTTGCTATAAATACAAAAGCAAATGCACCTTTTGATCATAAAACTGATACTGATATAACAAGTAATGTAACAGATATAACTATTACCTGTAATGCGGCTGATTTTATTGCTGGTGGTAAAATAACTGCTATAGTATATTATGAAGAATATACCCCCTTGGGCAATTACGTGCCCTAAATTAGTCCCTAAGCCAGTGCCCAGTAACTAAATACGAAAAAGCCCGCACATGACATGTGTGGGCTTTTTCTATCGTAAATCAGCATCATCACTTAAAGGATTAGGTGTAAGGTCTGGAATTGGTAATTTAGCATTAATAAACTGTACCTTTATGAACTCAGTTATTTCTGAATAATCACCCATCCACCCGTATGCCTTTGCACGTTTTACAAGTTCGTTTAGGAACTCTTGTTCAGTCATGAATACACCTTTTTACAAATACACTGGGCACTGGCTTAGTCTATTCTAAATATAATTTTTCATTTCTTTCATTTTCTCTTTGTTCTGCTAATGCTCCAAGTAAACTATCAGCACCTAAAGGTAATCTACCTTTAATAAGTTCTTTATACACTTCTAAGGTAGCTAAACAATCGCCTAGTGCCGTATGTGATCGTTCATGCTCAACTCTTAATTGTGCTGCTACATACGGAAGATTAACTTTTGGAAATGGTATTCGCATACTATTATTAAATGCAATATCATTTTCAAGAAGTACTGCCGACATAGTATCCCGGCAATTATCATGGAAAAACTCATTATATTTAACACCAAATAATTTCTTTAGAAACGTACTATCAAACGTCCAGTTATGTGCTAAAGGTGTTATTTTATTATAGTCTAAATTGTGTAATTTGTCAAACCACGTATCAATCAAATCTTGAGCGATATCTGAGTCAAGACCTTCTTGCATGATTCTCATAATATCCAGTTTAGTAGCTTTCATAGCTTCTGGGTCAATTTCTCCACGCGGGCGTATTTCTATATCTACAGGAATAATATCTCTTCTAACAATCCAGGCACTATCTACTGGTAGGATACATAATTGTATAATTTCGTGTTTATTTGGATTTAGACCACTTGTTTCTGTGTCAATTACACATATAGTGTCATTACTATCAGTTTTATCTACTTTATCAAAAAGTCTATTTATAAGGTTTCTATAGTAATAAGTTGTGTCTTTTGCACATACAGGTTGAGGGGTATTTACTAATACTAATCCCTCCTTACGGTATATTTTATCACACTGATAGGTATGAGCAGCGGTAAAGTCACGAACACGACCGTCAATGAAGCACTCATAAGTTGCATTTCCTAACCAGTCTAATAATAATGGACGTTCTTTAGTCCAATTAAAACCTAATGGGCTGATACGTTTGTTTGGCGGGAACCTAAATTCAGTAGCCCAACTATCAAACATATCAGCAGCATCTGAACCTGGAATTCCATCACTAATGCCATGTACTTCTATATCAACCATAAAAGGTCGATAATTAGGATGTGTTTCTAAGGTAATAGTTAAAGGTCGTACTTCAACCTTACTAAGACAATCTTCTCCACTTTTATCTTTTTTTGTCTCAAGGTAAAATGAACAAAGTATATTATTATTTAAGTGGTCCATCAGTAGTCTCATTTCCTATTAATAGTAGTTTTGGTTCAGCATAAAAGTAACGATTTTTAAGAATAGCAACAGTTGATGGGTCAAAACCCATACGTTGAGATATTTCTTCCCAAAGAATATTAACTGTTTCTTGGCCTAACCTATCTGTAGCAGTAGCCAACTGTACTGCATCCACACGTGTAAGTCTATATTTCTGCAACATTAATAATCTCCATCTGGGTCAATAATTTCAGTAGGAACCGGCATAGGCACTGCTTGTATAGGTATTGGAGTGGGTTTCTTACTATTTCTAATAGTGTCAATAGTTGGTATATCGTTTATACAATTCCATTCAGGCAGATTATTTAATTCCTGCACTACTTCCGGAGTAAATATACCGTCCTGAATCCGAAGTACAGTATCTAGTAAACACAACACATTCCAACAACATTGAGTTAGGTGAGCTTCATCGTTAGCACCAATCATAAATTGTGCCATGTGTCTTATAGCACTATCTACGTACATACCTAAAGCCAGACCTTGTTCCCAGTTACGTTCACTATACTTTAGTGCACCTGCTTCAAATAATTTTGATACTTCTACCAAAGCTCGCATAGGTAGTAAGTCCATACGACCTTTTTCATTATTACGATCACGTTGACCGCCTGTATTCATTACACGTCTTGCACCAGAATCCTTTAGAAAGGCTTCTGGCGATGTTTCTAGTGGAAATACAGGCACATCTTTTACTATAAATGGGTCATCACTCATGAGTAAATCCTTTCGTAGTCCTTTATTGCTTTAGCTAGTTCTTCTAATTTTTCTTTAGCTTGTTCTATTGTTAAAAGAAGACTTTTACCTGCTGCTGAAATCACCACTCCATCTATATTATGAGTAATAGTTATCTTTACGTCCATTTTATTTCCTTAATTCTTAGAATGTAACATATCATTAATAACTATTAGTTCTGGCAATTCAATTTCCCCTTCCTGTTTTGGTAACCAACTAATATTGCCAATAGCAAATTGACTATCTTCACGTCTACGACCTTTCACAAATCTCTGCGGAAGTGCTTTTCCTACAGCGATCTTACTCCAGTTATATGCTTCGGTAGCTTCGATAGACTCAATAAATTTTTCATAAAATTCAGAAAACTTAATACTTTTACCAAGAACTCTATGACAGTTCTGTTCAATAAATTGATCCAAAACTGACATATTATCTTGTTGTAATGCTTTTTTATCTTCAGTATTAATAATTGGTACATTTAACCTATCATTGGATACTGGTATTTCTAGACTCATTATCGATCCTAAAAAATCCGGTGCTTCCTTTTTTAATTTAGTAAAGATATCGTGCTTAGATTCCCATTCAGACTTATCTAGTTCTGACACATATATCATTGTTATACGTGTATCACCAGGGAATACCGGGCAAGATGGTCTTTCATTACTACATTGTATCCAGTGACTAGTATTCTCTACTAGATAAGGTGTACCACCTTTGCAATGTATTGGCATCTGAGGACTAGTAACCCAATCCTTTACGCGATTATATGCCATACGATTCTTTTCAAGATTCCGTTCCTCAATTATACATAAGATAGCATTATCTAACTCACCATTAAATCCGCCTTGACTTAGTAGTGCCTGATCTGCACGTTTGTAACCAGATGGACTAATAAGTAAAGCTAATGCTTCGTGAAAGATACTTTTACCAGAAGCCTCTGGACCATGTAAAAATAAATAAGGTAACGGTTCACTAGGTTTTTGGAATAGTGAAGCCACCCATATTTTTAGATACTCATAACCACTTGTTATATTATTTGTTTTACACCAATCGTTAGTAAGTATACTTGCATCAAGCGACTTACCTACGTGTGTAAGTATTTTCTTCCAGGTTGGATAGTGTAGAGTGTCTCCAGTACTTGGTACAAATAATAATTGACAAGCATGACGGTTCCATTGACGGTTTCCTAAATACTCAGGTTGAAAAGGGTAGTTTACTAGTACCCATTTCCTTAGAATATTACCACCTATTACGTTATTTAGATCACTATCTTTAAGTGCCATAGATTTTAACACATATTTAACGTGTGTTAATGGTTCATCTACCCAAACATCGTCTGATTTAATTAACCAACCAATGTCTATATTTTGACTGTTTACTACATGCCTAATTAGATCGTCATAATTGCATCCGTCTGCTTCTTTAACAGTTGGTAATTGTACGTTAAATATACGTTTCCAAAGAGTTTTATCTTCTAGCCAATTATTAAGTTTCCTATGATCATCTTCTTTCTCACGAGTCATTTCTACAACTAAACGACCGTCTTTATGTGTCTTTAATTGTGTCCGGCGAGAAAGTACAAAATTTGGTAACTCAAGATCAATACCAACCAACGCAGCTGCCTTAGCTGCTTGTTCAGCAGTCCTAAAAGAATACCCACCAGAAGGAGCCTCTATTCCCTCAGCACTACGTGCTGCGATTGGTAAAGATGGCACTAAGTTAAAGTATGTCTTTGTCCAGCCGGATGAATCTTGCTCCCACGTTTCATGTTCTCTGACACCTGGAGTAAATCTACGAATACTCCAGCCACCACCACGCATAGGAAAGCAAAAACAATTAATATCCCCTTGTTCTTTTCCAACTGCAATAGTTTCAAAAATACCTTTTAAGCATAACTCTATATGTGCACGTTTAAGTGCAGATGTATGAGTTACTAGTAAATTATTATCCTGTTGCCAGTCCGCTGGTAAATTGTTTTCTTGAAGATATTTGAGAAGTTTAATATGGTTAACATCTAGTTTGATTTTAATACTACTACTAGTAAGTGTATCAAATGCATCTTCAGTAGTATCTAAATCCGTACTGTTACCTAATTTATCAAAATTTGGCTTAACTTTCTTTTTACTACCTTTAACAACAGCAACATGATCTCTCCAATTAGGAGATACATCATGCAAGTTATACCCGCGATGAATTAATTTTAACCCTTCACCGCCGGAAGGCAGCATCTTTTTGTGCCAGCACCAAAGATTACCGCCACAAATATCTACTTTGGTATTAAAATCAAAACCTGTAAGAGCAGCCATTGTACCAAGTATCGAGCGGGCTAGTGCAGCGTGTTCGTTATGGTTTGCGGTACTGATAAATGGATCAAGAAACACGTATACGTGTAATCCATTACCAGATGTAGATTTACGAATTGTGAGCCAAGGTACCGAGTATGCTTGTTTCTCTACTTCTGCTAACTCAGTTGCAGATAACCCAGCACCATGACTAGTAATAGAGTCGAAATCAAATGCAACCCACTGTGATTGTTTATTATACCAATCCCATCCAGTCATGCCTATACCAAGTGCATACTTGGATAGGTTAAATTTCATTTCGGAATCTTTATAAGCTGGCTCACTAGCAGCATTCCAAGGTATACGAAACGATTTCCATGTTTGTATACCATCTGTATATCCTTGCCAAGATTTACCTTGATATTCTCCCTCAACTCTCTCCCCATTCATTTGTTCTACGAGTATCTGAACTTCCATCTCAGGTGTGTATAATTCCGCAAGATCAGGCCATGTTGAGGCTGTTAGAAAATTCTTTATGGCAGTTGTTTTTAATACCATTTGATTTATCCTTTCTAAGCCAGTGCCCAGTGACAAATATATGTCCAGTGGCACTTACTATCTAACCCTTATTACGTAGATCAGGTGATACATAATGTGCTATTCCACGATCATCGTGTCTGATAAATATAACACACATATTATAACTATCCCTAATATAACTATGTGTCCAGCGTGAACCAACTATATTTTCTAGTATCTGATCTTCCACTTCAAATATAGCACCATTATGTTCATAAGACAGTTTAGAGTCGTTAAGTTCTCTTATAGATATATTGCATCTTTCTCCTGGCTTTAGCCGTTCAACTAATATACAGAAGTGGCCGAATTTATTTGATATTATCATTATTTATCCTTTAGGTGAATGATGGATACATCCAAATTTTGGGCCTGGAATCATACCCCAACCTTCATCATCTTCTACTTTCAAAGTATCATTTTCTTTATTAAAATTACCATAACCATAAATCATTTTTGGGCACGTACATACTCTATGGTAGTGACTACCTGGTGTATAATGTGTACAAGTATCACATGTACCGTTAAGTATTTGTGGCAGTTCTCTAAGTATAGTTCCGTAAAAGCATTCAATAGCACGGTTACCAGATATCTCATACCCGTTTACAATAGCTTCTGCAATCTTATATGCTAGTTGTTCTGTTTCAGTTTTTAATTCAGTTTTCATAAATTTATCTTTCAAAGGCCAGTGCCCAGTAACCAAAATATGTTAAGGAAGTAACCCTGATACTGAGTGATAACTGATACTTTTCGCAAAGTTACTTTTCGTGGTCTATCGTGGGCCTCACTTAGTGCCCTATCCATACGGCATATTTCAGTCTACTAAATAGTGTTTACTGGGCACTGGCTTAGAATTATACCTCATAGCTAACCTTTATCTCAAACTTAATGTCTTTATCCGGACACATTCTACTTTTCGCTTGAATTGCTAAACGTAACATATGCTCATTATGACACAATATTACGTCACCATCAATAGATTTTTCAATTGCATCTGTTAATGCTGTGGGCCAATTCGCTACCGGTAGTTCTATTCTCATAGTAGATTCCTTAATAGATTTAATAATATTTACTGGGCACTGGCTTAACAAACATTTACTTAACGATCAGTACCGGGGATGGGGATCGAACCCACACGCCCTTACGGACAAGGGATTTTAAGTCCCTTACGGCTGCCTATTACGTCACCCCGGCCACCTACTTAATCCTCATTTACTCCCATTTTCGTCAACCATTCATTATAAGTGTTACAACCTAATTTCTTGATAGCGTTATCAACTGCACCATCAATACCATCGTTATGACCTGCCTTGGCATCAAGAATAGCATCTGCCGGATCGTCGCGAATTGGACCAGAACCACAACGATAACCAAGCATGATTCCTTTATGAGTTTCAATACTTGGTCCTACTATACCTCCACGTATTGCTTCCATAGCTGCGTGGTCTTTATCAAACTGATCTAGTACTGTTACTACTGTTGCAGGAATATTAAGATATCCTGAATCCAAGAAAGCAGTATATAGACTTAATCCATCAATTAGCGTATAATACTGTGGTCGTAACTCACCTAGTATAACATAATCAGTCTGTTTAATTTCGTACGGCCCGCGTTTCCTGACTGCATCTACTAGAGTTGGAGTAACGTAAATTTGTGACATCGGTACTTCTGTAACTTGCATATAATTACCCAGGTCCTTCCTTAAGTTCAAGTGCCCTACCTTTAATAATAGTATCAGCATAAGTTTCACGCCAACGTCGTTCTTGGTTAGCAAAGAAACTTAGCCAAGCTTGGTTCCATTCAGGAAAACCATATTCGTTTTGACACTGTTTAGTAATAGCTTCTTCTATTACTTTTGGTAAAGGAGGTGCATGTGCAATAAGATATGTCCGTTCTGAGATACCATTTGCAATATTAATAAATGCTTTTTCCGGTATAGGATCATTTGGTCCCTCTGATTTGTGATGCATAATAAAACCATTAGGTACTGGAAATGCAGGTCCGGTTGTATCTTTCATATAATTACCCTTTATTATATTACCCTTGATTTTGCAATTGTTCTATTTCTTTTACCATCTTTTCGTGGTCATTAAGAAACTTAACAATAGCCAATCTTTCTGTTTCTGGCACAAGATCGCGATATATTTTTTCTTCAAATTTAAGTAGTACTGTTTCTATATATACTTCTTCTGGTTTTTCACCAGGCACTCCAAACATTACTTTTATATATTTAGTATCTCCAGTCATTATATTAAAAAGTTTGATAAATATTTCATGTACGCGTGACTGTAGTTCTTCACGTGCACGTTTTTTGATAATAGAATCAAGACTCTGTGTAGTGGGTCCAGACATAATATGTTCCTTAGTTAATTTTCACCTATACTAACACCATAAGCTACTTTAAGATCATGAATAGTTGTGTTGTTGTCTATAACAAAATCGTCTGATGCATCTACACCAGTAATATCAGTCATAGATGATAATATATTTAACACTGACAAACTATCTAAATCAAATTTAGTAAGTTTATCAGTATCTTTATGTGGGCCTATTTCTAAACTAAGAAACTGGTTAACGCAAAATTTTGTTTCTTGCATTGTCATTATTTACCTTGACTCCTACGCAGCCCACGTGCAGTAGTAGGTTTCTTAGGTTCTTCTGAGTTCTGATTAAATGTACCAAGTTTACCGTAACACTTGTTACAGGTACCATGAATAGAGCCAGCAGGACGATCACACTTGCACGGATGATTTGATTCTTTAGACATAATAAATTTACCTTAAAACAGTGTGTAAACTCTCGCAAACAAGTAGTAACCTAAGATACTCATTCATTGAAAGTTTTGCTTCTTTAGATTTTTTAACTAATAAATCTTTTTCCTCCTTGTTTAACCTAAGATAAACATCATTAGATCTGTTAGTTGGTTTGTATATCTTTTTCTTTGACATACTACTTTCCTTTATTATCTGACTCCCAGGTACATGTTCCACATAAATGTTTGTTATCTTTACTAACAGAACAGGACAGTGCAAAGGTATGTTCTGGCGTAACCTCATCTTTCTCTGGTCTATAATCTATAGCACCACGTACAGCATCCTCAGCAACCTCATATAGAGACCAGCTTCTTGGTGGCTTGTATGATGGTTCAAGTTCTACTGTAAACTTTTCTCCACATACATCACACATAACTTTGGCTTTTATATTAACTAACATATACTATACCTTTAAGCCAGTGCCCCTTAAACACACTTTTTGGACAAGAAAATAGTTGGTAAATTAAACAGTTTGTATTCTATGGTTGGTAAATCTACTAAGCCAGTGCCCAGTACACAATACTAGGTGTCGTTGGTAAATTTATTCAAAGCGACACATACTTTGTTAAACTTATCACTAGTACTATTCTTACCATATACTGGGCACTGGCTTAGTAAATTTACCAATACTTATTTGTTTAATATATCTACTAAAAACTCACTTGCTGGACTTGCTAATTTTACAAGTTTATTGATATAGGTATCTTTATCAATAGGAGTATCTAACAACCATGATGGTTCGTGTTCTGATAAAAATACCAATGCTTCTCTTATCAATTTGTAGTATTGTCTACCGTACTGTTTGGTATACTTATCGACTTGTTCAGATATTTGTTTAGAAACTTGTTCGTCAGCTAACATAGTTAAGTTCCTTTGGTAAAAATGTTTGATAAATTTATTATAACTTTTTTCTAAGCCATACTGGAAAGGGTTCTTCTGACATCATATAACCGATATTCAACCAAAAATAAAGCGGAAAATTTGTGGCAAGATAGGCAGTCTACTGACAACTAGAAAGGGTAGTTCCCCTATTCTACTCTATATATAACGACTTTCCTACCCTTTCTTTCTTACTTGCACTTAAATAGGGGAAACAGAGAAATTCAGTTATCGGTAGACCACCCATCTTGCCTATCTTGACTAGATCACCTATATTGCCTAGGTCACCTATTTTGCCTAGCTTAACCCCTCTTTTGGGGGACACAACTATATACATGCTACGCGAGAAAATTTTCGGATTTTATTTTTGTTTCTGGCCGTTTTCGGTTATATGATGTTGCAGTTTGTAGTGGTCTGGAAAAAAGATATGTTAAATAGTTAGTTTTATCAAGACAGTGTTATTAAAAGATGCTGTTGATAAAGTTAACACTGAAAGTGAGGGTATTAAAATGACCGATTAGTTTCTTTTATTTGAAAGCCAGTGCCCAGTTATACTTAACTACTATATGTTATTTATAACTTGACACTGGCTACTGTTGTTTGTTTCTGTTTGTTTCTGTTTCTTTTATCACGCGTAATACACGCGGGTACTACACCACTTGGTGGGAAAGTTTATTTATCATGGCTCAAACTGTTTTGAAACACATCGCCCTTTCTGATATTGTTCCCCCGGATGAAGGTTTGCGTAAAGTCAACCTTGAAGGTGAGAAGTTTATGGGGATGGTTGAATCTGTTAGGTTGAAGGGTATTATGAACCCTATCAACGTTCGTGAGCTGCCTACGGGTAAGTATGGATTGGTTGACGGTTTGCACCGTTTTACTAGTGCAAGTTTTGCCGGTCTTACCACTATCCCTGCCCAGGTTATTGAGTGTAGCGATGCTGAACTTATGGAAGCTCAGATTATTGCTAACTTGCACAAAGTTGAAGTGCACCCTGTTGAGTATAGCCGCGGTTTGCTGACTATCTTGCAGTCCAACCCTCTTTTGACTAGGGCAGAACTTTCTGCTAAATTAGCCAAGACTACTAGCTGGCTCAGTGAACGACTTGGACTTTTGGATCTCGAAGAGTCTATCGGTACTATGGTTGACGCCGATCAGATCGGTTTGTCCAATGCCTATTCTTTGGCTAAATTGGACCCGGTTGAACAACTTGAGTTTGTTGACCGTGCTATCTCTATGCCGCCTGCTCAGTTTATGGCAACTGTGAATGGGCGTGTTAAGGAAATCCGTGACGCTAAGCGTCAAGGACGTGATCCTAAGGCCGCCGAATTTCAGCCTGTGGCTGTCATTCGTAGTCGTGCGGAATTGGTTGAAGAGTCTATTAATAAGACTCAGGCGTCACTATTGACTGTTAAGTTTAACATTAACGATCCTGTTTCTGCTTTCCAACTTGGTATTCAGTGGGCTATCAAGATGGACCCGGATAGTGTCTTGGTCCAGGTTGCCAAGGATGCCGAACGTAAGGCTGAGAAGGCACGTATTAACGCCGAAAAAGATGTCGAACGGCGTGATAAGCGTGCTAAGGAAGCTGTCGCTAAGGCCGCTAAATTGGCAGAAGATGCTGCTGCCGCTATTGCTGCTAAGATTGCCGCTCACGCTCTTGTGTAGTAACTTTATCTACACCTAGTATCCACACTTGATAGAACTGCTAGGTGCTAGGACCAGTGCCCAGAGGGATAAGACGCTAGTATTGTTATAAGAACGTGCTAACTCTGGGTATTGGTTTTATTTAACACGCCAGTGCCCAGTATTCAGGGATATATAAATATCACTGAATACTGGGCACTGGCAAAGTGATCAAATATTAGTAATGAAAACTAAAATTTAACATTAGAAAGATTAAAATGTCTACCGAACAAACTACTGAACTGATTCCGATGAAAGCTCTTGGCTTAACTCTTCCAAGTGAGTTAAATTTACCCGAAGCTCTTACCAAAACTAGTAGTTTTCTACCGCAGGTACGTGTATACGGGAGTGAGAGTAGTCTGGTTAAAGAGGGAAAATTCCCTATGGGGCACTTTGGCCTGTACCATTCTGCTAATCAAATCGTTGATCTTGGTACTAGTTTTAGTTGTATCAACATCTGGGCACGTTCACGTGCGAGTGTTGTTGTAGGTGAACAACCTATTTCTCACTATAAGTTTGAAAGTGCTGAGTTTCAAGATTTTCTTAACAAAGCTCAAGCCGGGGAAGAAGGATATCTTGCGGGTCTTGAGTATCTTTTATGGCTTCCTAGTGTTAAGAATTTCGCGTTATTTTTGTTTGGTAACAAAACTCTTCGACGCGAATCCGCTAACATGAAAGCGTTGATTGGTAGAGCAGCAACTGCTGAGATTAAACTTATCAAAACGTCTAAGTATACTTGGCACGGTTGCAGTATTTATCCTTGTTCTACTCCGTTTGATATGCCTTCAATGGAAGATATGCAAGCACAGGTGGAAATCTTTAAGAATCCTGTGGAATCTGAGATTGAATTGGCTACTGCTAAGAGTAGTGGGCGTAGTCGGTAGTGGGCGTAGTCGGTAGTGGACGTAGTAGGTAGTGGACGTAGTAGGTAGTGGACGTAGTAGGTAGTTGGTGGGTGGTGTGGCGTGGACCAGTGTGTAGGTAAAGGTACGTCATAGTCCTTGTGGTGTAAGCCTACAAAGAAGCATAACACACTGGTTTTATTTACTCTGAAAGGTAAATTTATTATGAAGAAGACTTTGTTTATTATGACTGTGTTGTGTTTGGGTCTGTGTGCGGATGCTAGTGCGTGTGGTATTTTGGGCTGGAACTTTCCCATCGCCCGTGCCGTAGCTAATCGTGTACGCTGCAATCGAGTTGTTGTAACATCGGTTGCTCCTACTACGGTTCTAGTGCGACCTATTCTGGTTCGGCCTATCTTGCGTGGTGGGTGTGTTGGCGGTGTCTGTCGGTAGGTTCAAATCCTAGAAGAGTAGTTTTGTACTAGTATACAAGAATTCCTATGAGACAGGCAAAGTATACTAGTACTTAGTTCTGGAGTGTACTGGAAACACGTCTCTTATTGTTAGAGGTATTGTAGGTTCGAATCCTGCCAGAACTAATTTAGTAAATATATTATGAAAACACAAATATTAAAAGTAACTGAGACTAATGTACGTTGGCTTGATTTACTTGGGTCAATACAGTCCGCTATTGGATTATCTATTATGGACCCAATAGACCGTTGTTCTATTAAATTTAGTGATGCAGCAAAATATCTTATACTATTAAATTTACTTGACAATAATTATGATGACCCTATAGACGTTCTAAAGATATTAAGAAATACCGATCCTTACTCTCTTAACTTTTTACACTATACGTTTTTGGTAGTTGGTGATGATGACTATGTTGAACTAATACAAAAACATAGTCAACTAAAAATAGTATGCAAGTCTACTAGCGATACTAATAGTGGGTTACTTTCACTAGTTTCAGGTTCACTTAGGGAATGGTACGATTTCATTAATAGTTGTCTTTGTCGGGACAATAAAATATTACCTAATAAAGATACTATTCTGGTAGATATGTTTATGTTAGAGTTCATGAATCTTGGGTTGGGCGATCTTTGGTTCAATTATCAACGTAAGTATAAAAAAGATTTTTTCTTGTTGGAGAAGAGATGAGTAAAACTAACAGTACACAGAAGCCAGTGCCCAGTGTACAGAAGCCAGTGCCCAGTAACTGGGTACAATTATCTGAACACTTGTCTTTATTGTTTCTACCTAGAAATTTTATTAGACTTACACACAGTGCACCAGATAGTAGACAAGAAATAGTAATGACCGACACAGAACTTGATAACTTTATTAAAGAACTATTAAAACGTAAAACTCCAGTGCCCGGTGTTGAACAATAGGTAGACTAACGTCCCTCTTTAGTAGATTACTGGGCACTGGCTTTTAGAAAGATATATCAACATGATAGTTAAATTTACGACTGGCAAGTACCTAGTACCAGTAAATATGACAGTTGTAGGCAAACGTATAGAATTTGAGTTTCCTTATAATAAAATTTTGCTATCTGAAATAAAGTCGATGAAGGGTGCTAAGTGGCACGGCTACGATGATCCAAATCCACGTAAGATTTGGTCTATCAGTGACTGTGCACGTAACCGTTTTCAGATTGCTTTCTTAACTGGTGTGGATGTTTATGGAGACTATGATAAGCCTCTGTTAAATATATCTCCAACACGTACTATTCTACGTGTTCACCAGGTCGAAATGTTTCAACACATGGTAACGCGTGAGCGTTGCATTGTAGCAGGTGAGACAGGCGTAGGTAAAACTCTTTCTGCTATCGAAGCTGTTGAACACATTATCAGTAGAGTCGACGAACAGACTAATTTTACCAAAAAGCCAGACATTGTGTGGATTGGTCCTAGGTCTGCTCTGGCTGGAGTGAAACTAGAGTTTCGTATCCGCGGTGCTAAATTTGTGCCACGTTGGATGACCTATGATCGTATGCGTATCAGTGTCGAAGATGGCACTATGGTTACGCCAGATATTATTATCTTTGACGAGTCATCTAAACTAAAGACACCTACGGCTAAGCGATCACAAGCGGCCGCAGATATAGTTGAACGAATGGAAGAAAAATCTGATGGTATCGGGCACTATGTTTTCCTAATGTCTGGTACACCAGCTCCTAAAGATCCAACTAACTGGTGGATGCCTTGCGAAATAGCAAAGGCTGGCTTTCTTAAAGAAGGTGATATTAACAAACTAAAACAACGCATGGCACTGATTGAAAATAAAGAATCGATTAGTGGTGGCGTGTATCCTGAACTTATTACTTGGTTGGATGATGAACGAAAGTGTGCTAAATGTGGCGAGTTAAAAGAAACACATAATAGTGATCCATTACTAGGTGACGCATATCATGCCTTTGTACCATCGGTCAACGAAGTTACCATGTTGTACAAGAGGTTGCAGGGTCTGGTATGTGTTAAACTTAAGAAAGATTGTCTCGACCTACCAGAAAAACAATTCAGAAAGATTATCCTCAAACCTTCAGCCTCAACATTGCGAGCTGCTAGTATTATTACTAGAACGTCTCCGAGAGCCATCCAAGCTATTACGCTGCTACGAGAACTGTCGGACGGTTTCCAGTATGAGGACAAACCTAATGGTACAACCATCTGTTCGACTTGCAATGGCACTAAAGAAATTTTCGAATTTTTCGACCCTGAGTTACCTGATGAGGCGATATCGGATGCAGCGTTACAATCTGGCAGATGTATCCAAAAAAGTATTAAATGCCCAAATTGTAATGGCACAGGAGAAGTGCCGAAATTTATTCGAGAGGCACAAGAGATTGCGACTCCAAAAGAACAACTGTTTGTAGATTTATTAGACGAGTACGAACCTTTGGGCAGGTTTGTTACTTTTGCAGGTTTTGAGGCATCTATCGACAGGTGTGTTAGGGTAGCTCTTAAATGGGACTGGGATGTTATTAGGGTTGATGGTCGTGGTTGGTCGTATATTAGTAAGGTCAACGCTACTAACGTAGCGTTGACTGATGTAGATATGCTAGCCAGGTTCCAGGATAAAAATAATGAAACCAAACTTGTTTTTATTGGAAATCCTAGTGCTGCAGGTATGGGTATCACTCTTACCGCTTCTCCTGCTGCTTTTTACTACTCCAATACCTATAATGGAGAGGATCGGTTACAGAGCATGGATCGTATCCATCGCATGGGCATGGATATTAACCGTGGTGCTACTATCATTGACTGTATTCATCTGACTATTGACCAATTAATTCTGGACAATGTTCAGAAGAAAATTGATCTACAAGCTCTAACAATGGGTGACTTTAGTAAACTTATCAATGACTTGCCAGTACTAATTGGTGAGGAGTATGAAACATGAAATATTGACCCAAGATTAAAAATAACAAAAGAGCGTTGCCCACTCGCATGGACACTATTGCATCCAGAAGAAGCCAGTGCCCAGTGTTAATGAATCTACAAATATTACTGAACCAGGGGCACAAGGATAAATATATGTTATTCAAAGATATTATGGTTGGTGGTAGTTTTACTAGATCAAGTAATGAAACTTTGGTTTGGACACGATCTAATGAATTTACTGCTTACGGTAATATTATAAAACAAAATGCTGCTGCTTACAACAAACCAAATGGGCCGTGGCATTACGATAGAATAAGTGATGACGAAGAAGTTAATCCAGTGCCCAGTGTTAATGAATCTACAAATATTACTGAACCAGGGGCACTGGCTTAGAAAGTATTAATATGATAGTTAAACTACAAGTAGGTGATAAAGTTATTAGGCGTGGCGAAGACCCTAATGAAGTTTTTACTATCGAAAAAGAATACGATTGTGGTGGAGTATTTCTGATAGGTACAAGAACTTATTTTTGCGATATGGTACCAGAATCACATCTAGTAAAAGTAACAGTGCCTCTATCCCATTAACACTGGGCACTGGCTTAGTAAACTAATAAAGGTATTATTATGTCAACTGAAACCTATATTACAGAACATGCTATAGTCGAAGGTAAAACTGCCTACGAAGTACCTATGGCAAATATCTTTAGTGATCCCGTATTTAATACACGTGGTGGAGTAGTTCCTATCGACGTGATAGAATTATCTAAAGATATTGAAACACATGGACTACTTATGCCTATACTTATCCGAAACCTTAAAGAAGGTGAGGATATGTGTAGCAAATATAAGTTCAAAATTGTTTCAGGTCATCGTAGACATATGGCGTATCGCGTACTTAAACGCACACATATTCCTAGTTTTATCGAATATAATATGTCCGAAAGCCGGGCACTAATAATTAATATTGGAGAGAATATACATCGTAGAGATCTTAATATTCTTCAAGAAGCCTACGCTATACAGCGTCTAAAAATGACAGGTTTCAGCCCAGTTGAAGTAGGTAGAGAACTAGGTAAATCGTCTACCTGGGTACAAACTCGGTTTGAGTTGTTAGATTTACCAGAAGAAATTAAACAAGCTGCTGCAGCTGGTATAATTAAACAAAGTCAGATTCATGATATATATAAACTACCAGACATGGCATCGCAATACGAAGCCGCTAAGAAAATTAAGTCTGCTAAAGCATCAGGTGAAAAGACTCCACAGATTATGAAGCCAAAGAGAGTTATGCTCTCTAAAAAAGTGAGAGATAAACGTGAAATCTTTCAGATGATGAGTCACATCCAGGAATCTATAGGTAACAATTTTGGTACACGTTGCCTAGCTTGGTGTGCTGGTGAAATAATGTCTTTGGATATCTATAATGATATCTACCATGCTGCTGTGGCAGCTGGTAAACTATATAATATTCCACAAGATGAGGCTGCGAAACCTAATATCTAAAGGTAATATAAAATGATATACAAATGTATACAAATAGTAAAAAATAAAGTAGATGGTAATTATCAGTGGGAAGTTAAATTTAAGTTAGACGGTACAGATAGAGAAGATAAAGAGTGTGTACCAAATCCAATGGGCCATTTTTGGTACCCTACTACAATGTCAGATAGTGGTGCTTTTGATACTCTTGTAATATGTATGATAAACGCTCATAATGCAGAAATAGAAAAACTGGAAACAAGTCTTATTAGTCTTATTGGATTAACATTATAAAGAGTAATATAAATGTTATATAATAATAAATTAAACGAATACGAAAAAGAAATATATGACAGATTTAATAGTTTTCACTCGTATGATTTACGAGATAAGATGGTACAGAAGTACGCTTGGGCTATACCTAATGAACAAGCAATCAGTAAACTAGTAGAACTGTCCCCGCTAATAGAGATAGGTGCCGGTGCTGGATACTGGGCAAAGTTAGTAGAAGAAGCCGGTGGTAAAATAGTTTGTTATGATATTGAACCGCCTTTAACGCAGTGGCATCCTATATGGAAAAGTGAACCGCATGTAATAAAACAGAGATATATTTTACGTACTCTGTTTCTTTGTTGGCCACCTTATGAAGAATCTATGGCTGCCGATTGTCTAAAATTATACAAAGGACGTACTCTAGTTTATGTAGGTGAAGGTTATGGTGGTTGTACAGGTGATGATAACTTTCATGAAGAATTAAAGAATAATTGGTTACTATGTGATAGATTAGAGATACCACAATGGTACGGTATTCATGATTCTATGTATATCTATAAAAGGAAATAATTACAAGCCAGTGCCCAGTAATACTGATTATATATTTAATACTGATTACTGGGCACTGGCTTAGTAAATTTATAAAGGTAATTATAATGGATAATAATACTTTTACAATGACAGACGTTCAAGCTGAACGGTTCTGGTCAAAGGTTATGATCGGAGATAAAGATGCTTGTTGGGCATATCTAGGAGATACTATTGATAAAAATAGCCGTCCTAGGTTTGCAGTAGGTAAACGTACTATCATGGCTCATAGAATAAGTTTCTTTCTAGAATATGGTGATATGCCTGATAAAGGTATAGAACGTACCTGTAAGAATTCGTTGTGTATGAATCCTAGACACATGCAATTGGTTGAATAGTATAACAATTAAGGGACTGTAGCTCAGTGGTGAGAGCAATTGCCTTATAAGCAATAGGTCGTTGGTCCAATTCCAACCAGTCCTACTGGTAAGGTTATGGCAACGGTCCGTACATTTTACCGTTTTGATATAACCGTAATAACACGGTTAGGAAAGTCCTACGGGACACTCCGTTATAAGCCAGTGCCCAGTATCAAGATATAGTAAATATAACTGGATCAGTGGCACTGGCTTATTTAACAAATAATCTATATAGAAATATTAGTATGAAACTATTACCATTATCAGAAATAAAACGTATACTTGACTGTAAACAAGTAACAGACAAAAGAAAGATAAAGATATTAAAAGATCAGATGTCTGAGAGACAAGGTATCTATACAAAAGAAATAGTAGTATTAATTCAGTGGTTGAAGAATTATAGGGAATAAATTATAATGCATAATATCTATTTTGATTCAGAAACTTGTGGACTTCATGGACTAGCTGTTCTTTTTCAATATGCTGAAAAAGATGGTCCAATTATACTACACAACATTTGGGCAACACCTATTATAGA
>Ga0194039_1000236_pt1 | contig 35583 bp, 33 predicted proteins | sample JunL228m_MetaG_FD_148679 | JGI IMG/M metagenome (GOLD analysis project Ga0194039, IMG submission 148679) | Anoxic zone freshwater microbial communities from boreal shield lake in IISD Experimental Lakes Area, Ontario, Canada - Jun2016-L227-8m | ecosystem: Environmental > Aquatic > Freshwater >...
CCCCCGGAGCCCAGCAGGTCGAAGCCCACATCGCCGCCCTTCTCACCATGCTCGAGCGGTTCCGCTCCATGATTTCCGAAGGACAAAATATCTGAGGGACGAAGTCCCCGCAGCACCATGATGAAAATTCTCAAACAGCCGGACCGGATCATCCTTTACTCCCGGCCGATCTGCGGCTGGTGCCAGGAGGTCAAAGCGTGGCTCGACGAGCGCGGCTGGAAATACACGGCCCGCGATGCCGGCGCGGATCCGTCCGCGCGGCAGAGGGCGGTGGATCTCAGCGGCCAAACCCTGGTGCCGGTGATCGAAGTGGACGGACTCGTGCTCGGCGACTTCGGCGTGGACCAGCTCGAAGCGTTTCTGCAGAAACACGGCTACCTCGAGTAAGCAGCATTCAAATCGAACAGGTCGGCCACCTCGTTTTTGTCCTTCTCTTCGTTGTAGCGAACGATTTTCCAGCGCTTTTCCTCTTCATAGAAAAGAATGGCTGTCCGTCCGTAGCTCTTGTGATCGGAGACGGTTTTGATCAGCGCGTTCGCGACGTCGTTGATGGCGCGTTTCGTATCCACCAGCAAAACCGAATCGGGAGTCTTCCGGCCGGGGATCGAAATGACAAAGTCGGGGAAAAACTGGCTCCCGTTTGCGAGCGTCACGGTGACCGACCACGGTTTGTTCGGCAGGTTTCTGTGCCACCAAAGCACGCTGCCATCCTCCGCGTTATCGAGCCACTCGGCAAACGGGCGTTCCCAGTTGTTCAAGTCGGAGGGATAGATGCCGTAAATATTCCTGGGCGATCTGTCGAGCGGCGACTCGCTGACGACGCGGTCGTTGTAGATGAAGTCCCCGTTCCCGGTGTTGTAGGGCGGGTCGATGTAGATGCACTTGATCCGGGCAGCATGGGTCATCCGCAAGGCGCGCAGCGCGTCGAAGTTGTCCCCTTCGATGAGGAGATGCCCGAACGCAGGCTCTCCGGCGGAAAACTTTTCCTCGAAATCCAACGCGACAAAATCGTCATTGAGCGAGCGGTCCGCCTCGATCAAATCCGGATCCCGTTCCCAGACCAAGCCGAGGCGTGTTTCATCGCGCTGGCGGAGGAGGGCGACGAGCTGGTCCTTCGTCAGGTCAGCATATTTCCGACGCGAGGCGGAGGGGTTGCTCATGGATTCCTCATTCTTGCGGGCGACCAAAAGCAGTCGCTTTATTTGTTCGACCCGTCATTGTTTGGCCGCCCGTCTTTTGGATTTCGAGCCGAAGGCCGGGGAGTCTTCGCGGGCATGGAACCCGATCTCCTTGCGGGTCGGGACGGGAGGCGGTGCCAGCAGGGGCTGAAGTTCCCGCCAGATCACGCGCAGGGCGTCGTCGTGCTTGAGAAGTTTCGCGTCCATTTTGGCGAGTTTTTTCAGGATTTCCGCTTGGCCTGCCAGAAGTTCGCTCTGTTTGATGAACGCCCGAACGACATGGATGCTCATTTTCACGGCTTCCGGGCTATTGAGGACATTCGAGGCCATGAGCGCACCGTGCTCGGTGAAAGCGTAGGGGAGGCATTTGATGTTTTGGCCCCTTTTCAAGGTCACAGTTTGTGACCTTGAAAGCGCAACCTCTCCCGCCTCCTTGCTGGAAAGCTGAAAAAGAAAATCCTCCGGGCACGGAGCCCAAAAGGGAGCGGAGCGAGCGGCGGCGGTCGAATGCCCGCCAGACGGCTTCATCCTCGTTGAACTTTCGGGCGAGTTCCTGTGAGGTCGTGTATTGCATGACGAGGGGCGAGGCCACACGACTCCCGCTTCGATGGCCAGTTCATCCAGCAGCCCAGAGTCAGAAAAGCTGAAAACCGAGTCATCGGCCAGAAGTTCGCGCCATTCGCAATTGACCCCCTTCAAACAACAATTAGCGTGGTCGCATGACGAATTTCCAAGCTCAAAAGCGGTGCCGCCGGCACGCCCTTCCGGGGCTGGGGCTTACGCTGGGATTTTCTTTGCTCTACCTGGGCCTGGTTGTGCTGATCCCGTTCTCCGCGCTGTTCCTGAAAACCGCAACGGGCGGATGGCTGCATTTTTGGGAAACCGTCACGTCGCCGCGCGTGGTGGCGTCGTATCGGGTGAGCTTCGGGATCTCGCTCGTCGCGGCGCTGGTCAACGGCGTCTTCGGAGTGATTGCCGCATGGGTGCTCGTGCGATACCGGTTTCCGGGCCGCAGGATTCTCGATGCGATCGTGGATCTGCCGTTCGCTCTGCCGACCGCGGTGGCCGGCATCGCGCTGACCGCGCTTTACGCGCCGAACGACTGGATCGGAAGCTGGCTCAAGCCGCTGGGGATCCAGGTCGCCTTCACCCGGATCGGGATCTTTGTGGCGCTCACGTTCATCGGCCTTCCCTTTGTGGTGCGCACCGTGCAGCCGGTCATCCAGGATCTCGTCGCCGAAGTCGAGGAGGCCGCCGCCTGCCTCGGCGCAAACAGATGGCACACGTTCCGCCGCGTGATTTTTCCGGCCCTGCTCCCGTCCATTCTCACCGGGGTCACCCTTGCCTACGGGCGCGCCGTCGGCGAGTATGGATCGGTCGTTTTCATCTCCGGCAACCTTCCGTTCAAAACCGAAATCACCCCGCTCATGATCATCACGAAGCTCGAGCAATATGACTACTCCGGCGCCGCCGCCATCGGTTTCGTCATGCTCGTGGCCTCGTTTGTGATTCTCATTGTCAGCAACGGCCTGCAATCCTGGAACAACAAGCGCCACGGGATTTCCTGAAAAGATCATGGCCTGCGCATCTTCCCTTCATCTCCGGAGATCCTCTCTCCCGCTCCGCGCGACCGCCGAGTCGCCGGTCGCCAAGGCGGTGCTGATCGGCATCACGCTGGTTTTTCTCGGGCTGTTCCTCCTCCTCCCGCTGGTCGTGGTTTTTCAGGAGGCCTTCTCGAAAGGGGCGGCCGCATTTCTGCATGCGCTCCGTGATCCCTATACGCTCAGCGCGATCCGGCTCACGCTTCTGGTGGCCGCGATCGTCGTGCCGCTGAATACCGTCTTCGGGCTTGCGGCCGCCTGGAGCCTCACGCGGTTCCGTTTCGGCGGCCGCTCGTTTCTGATCACGCTGATCGACCTGCCGCTGTGGGTCTCGCCGGTCATCGGTGGCCTGATCTATGTGTTGGTCTTCGGCGCGCAGGGATGGTTCGGGCCGTGGCTCCGCGAGCACGACATCCGGATCATCTTTGCCGTGCCGGGCATCGTGCTGGCGACCGTGTTCGTGACCTTTCCTTTTGTCGCGCGCGGGCTCATCCCGCTCATGGAGGCGCAGGGGATCAAGGAGGAGGAGGCCGCGCTCACGCTGGGCGCGAACGGCTGGCAGATTTTCCGGCGCGTCACGCTGCCCAAGATCAAGTGGGGGCTTCTTTACGGGGTGATCCTCTGCAACGCGCGGGCGATGGGCGAGTTCGGCGCGGTCTCGGTCGTGTCCGGCCATATCCGCGGAAAAACCACCACGATGCCGCTCCAGATCGAAATCCTCTACAACGAATACCAGTTCGCCGCCGCCTTCGCGGTCGCCTCCCTCCTGGCGCTGCTCGCGATCATCACCCTGATTTTGAAAACCCACGCCGAGTGGCGCGCCGAACGCCAGCTCCGCGAAGCCACCCGATGAGCATCTCCATCTCCAACATTTCGAAATCCTTCGCGCGCTACCCCGCGCTCAACGGCGTGAGCGCGGAAATCGCGAGCGGCGAACTCCTCGCCCTCCTCGGCCCGAGCGGATCCGGAAAAACCACGCTCCTGCGGGTGATCGCGGGGCTGGAATTCCCCGACAACGGCGGGACGGTGAGTTTCGGCGGGCACGACGTCACCAGCCTCTCGGCCTACAAGCGTCGCGCGGGTTTCGTCTTCCAGCACTACGCGCTCTTCGCCCACATGAACGTCTTCGAGAACATCGCGTTCGCCTTCCGCGTCCTCCCGCGGCGGAAGCGGCCGACCGAGGCCGCCGTCCGCGAGCGCGTCGGCACCCTCCTCGAGGCCGTCCAGCTCACGGAATACGAAAAGCGGCTTCCGTCCCAACTCTCCGGCGGGCAGCGCCAGCGGGTCGCCTTCGCCCGCGCGCTGGCCATCGAACCCGAGGTCCTCCTGCTCGACGAACCCTTCGGCGCCCTCGACGCCAAGGTGCGCAAAGACCTGCGGCGCTGGCTGCGGGAATTCCACGAACGCATCAAGCTCACCACGATTTTTGTGACCCACGACCAGGACGAAGCCTTCGAGGTGGCCGACCGCGTGGTTCTCATCGACAAGGGAATCATCCAGCAATCCGGAACCCCCGCCGAAGTGCGGTCAAATCCCGCCAATGACTTCGTCCGCGATTTCCTCGACCTGCCGCACAAATAAAAACGACGACGCCATGAGCAAGCCGGATTTCACCCGTTGGTTCTGGGTTCTAACGCGCGTCGCGCTCGGGTGCCTCTTCCTCTACGCGGGGTTTGTCAAGGCCGGCGCGAGCGAGAGGTTCGCGCTAACCCTCGCCCCGTTCACCATCATTTCCGGTGCCTGGACGCAGGTTTTCGCCATCGGGCTCGCGTTGACCGAGATTGCAGCGGGCCTGCTGATCCTGCTCCCGCGCGTTCATCGCATCGGATCCGTCCTGATCCTGCTGCTTTCCTTCCTTTTCATCGGTGTTCTCACGTGGGCGCTGGCAAACAACATTATCGTCAGCTGCGGATGTTTCGGCCGGGAGTCCCCGCCGTCGGCCTCCGCGATGCTCCTCGCGATTTTGCGCGACGTCGTGATCTCCGCCGCCGCGGGCTTTGCCCTGGTGTTCCGGTTCACGCTTCCGGCTTTTCTGGATCCGGACAAGTGGCTCCGCGAGCCGCGATAAGCTTTTGTGTGCCGCAGCCTTCAGCCCAGCGCGGGCAGGCCGTCCAGCACGATCTGCGACCAGGTCTCCAGCGAATCCCTGAGCCCGAGGAGCTCGTCGCGCGTCGCAAAGCCGAGCCCGGCGATCGCTTTTTCTCCGGCGCGCACATCCGCGGATTTGAGATCCACGAGATGGACGACCCCGAGGTGGACTTTTCCGACCTCCGTCGAGTCATCGTTGATCAGGGCCACCGCCCGTTCGGTGAAGCTGCCACCGAGCCGCAGCTCCTCGGCGATCTCGCGGCGCACCGCGTTGTGATAGGCCGACTGGTCGAAGGAAAACAGGCTTTCGTCGGTGTCGTTGATGTGGCCGCCGATGCCGATCGAGCCCTTGGCGACGAGCCGCTTTTCCCCGGATTTCGCGCCGCGCGTGTAGCGCAGGATTTTTCCGCCGTGCCGGAAAACCGCATACGGGATCAGCTGCTTGAGCGAGGGATCCTCCTCGGCGGCCGAGCGGGGGACAAAAAAGTTGTTTTCCTTCAGGAGAAACGGTTGCAGGTAGCGGTCCACCTCCGGACAAAGCCCCTGGAAGCTTCCGATCCGGTCGAAAAGTTCCCGTTTGATCACCAGGATCTGCTCTTCTGATTTCGCCATAGTTGATTGAGTTTGCCCCGGCCGGAGCCCGGATCAAAGAGAAAATGCAACGCCGCGCGACGCGAGGCTTGCGAACGGTGAGGGGAGGAGATAGTCGCATGGGGTCAAGACTGCCTATGAAACTTCAAAAAATCTCTTTGGAGCACATCGCCAGGCTCGCCGGTGTGCACAAGGCGACCGTCTCGCGGGCGCTCCGGAATCATCCGGCGATTCCGGCCCGCACGCGCGAGCGGATCCAAAAGATTGCGAAGCGCGAGGGGTATCGCCCGCACCCGCTTGTGGCGATGTATCAGGCCCAGGCGCGATCCAGCCGGCCCACCGCCATGCGGTCGGCATTCGCCTGGCTCAACGACTACCCGAACCCCTTCTGCTGGCAGGAATTTCCCTGGTTGCGCGGCTACCTTGCCGGGGCCAAAGAGCGCTGTGAGGCCCGGGGGTTCCGTCTCGAAGAAATCCCGATCGGGGGCGAAGCCAGCCGCGACAAAGTCGGGCGGATTTCCGAAACCCTGCGCCAGAAAGGGATCTTCGGCGTCATCCTTCCCCTCATGCTCCACCAGCAGTTTTTGCTCGAGGATTGGTCGGACTGCGTGATCGCTTTGATCGGCAGCGGAAATCTGGTTGCGCCCGCGCAGGAACCTTCCCCCGCCGAGCGCTATTATCCGCAGGGGTTTCCCATCGCCGACCGCGATTTCTATTTCAACCTCCGCCTCGCATTCCAGACGGTCAAGCAGCGCGGCTATCAGCGCGTGGGCCTCCTCTACAGCCGCTACCTCGACAGGGAGTCCGAAGGCCGCGCGCAGGCCGCGTTCCTCGTCGAGCAGGCCGGGCTCGCGGAACGCCAACGCGTGCCGATCCTCTTCTTGGAACGCTTCAAAGAAGGCCGTCCCGCAGCGTTCGACCGGTGGATGGACACCCGCAAGCCGGATGTCATCCTTTCGATCAACCCGATCGTCCGGGAATGGTTGAAGGAAACCGGGCGCTCGGTTCCGGACGACTGCGGGCTCGTGAATCTGAATGTTGTGGACGACGTCGAGAAATGGAGCGGGATCCGCGAGAACCACGCGATCATCGGCGCGGCGGCCGTGGATCTGCTGATCGGCCAGCTCAGCCGCAATGAGATCGGCCATTTGCGCCACCCGCGCAAGATCCTCATCCCAGGAGAATGGCACGAGGGCGGGACGCTGCGGGGGGAGATATCTTCTTTTCCGCCGCACTCAGGTCGTGCAAGATCCGTGCGATGAATGAAGCGCGCGTCAGAGTGCCGGCGACGACGGCGAACCTGGGTCCCGGGTTCGACTGCCTCGGCATCGCCCTCCAGATTTACAACACGACGACCGTCCGCCTCGGGCGCGGGCCGGCCAAGGGCGGGATGGCGGAGGAGGCCGCGGATCTTTTTTTCCACGAGGCGAGGAGGCGGACGTTCGCGTTCCACTGGGGGGTCGAGGGCTCGGTTCCCCGCTCGCGCGGGCTCGGCAGCAGCGTCACCGTGCGGCTCGGCGTTCTTCACGGCCTGAACGAGCTTGCCGGAAGACCGCTCGCCCGCACCGATCTGTTCCGCCTGTGCGCGGGTCTCGAGGGGCATCCCGACAACGCCGCACCCGCCGCGTTCGGAGGGTTCACCGTCACTCCTCCGATGGGGCCGCTCCAGCGCTACCGCGTCGGGAAGGAGCTGTGCTTTGTGCTCCTCATTCCGGATTTTGAGATCGCGACACCGGCGGCGCGCGAGGCTTTGCCGCGCACGGTGACCTTCGCGGATGCCGCCTTCAGCGCGGGAAATGCCGCCGCTGTGGCGGCAGCGTTCGCCGCAGGGAATTATCCCGCCCTCAGAGGGGCCTTTCACGACCGGCTTCACCAGCCGTTCCGCGAGCCGCTTCTCCCCTGCCTGACGCAGGTCATCGAGGCCGCATGCGCGGCCGGCGCGCTCGGCGGCTGGCTCAGCGGATCCGGCTCGACGATCGCGTGCGCCACCCTCCGCCGGCCCGATAAAATTGCGAATGCGATGATCTCGGCCTCCGGGCTTGATGAAGCCGTCGCCATCGCCGTCCGCGCCGACAATTCCGGCGTGAAGATTCTTGCATGAGACGCTGGATCGAGGGGCTCGAAACCTTTGCGATTGATGTCATCCTCGGCCGCCGCTACGGCCGCCGGGCGGACGTGCTTCGCTGGCTTCTCCATGGTCTCTCGATCATCTACCGGTTTCTCGTGCAGTCTCGTCTCGCGCTTTACAGGAACCGGATTTTCCGGCCCCATTTCCACGGCTGCCTGGTCATCAGCGTCGGCAACCTCACGGTCGGCGGCACCGGCAAGACCCCGGTCGTCGAGCTCCTCGCCCGCGCCCTCCAGCAGGGCGGCCGGCGGGTCGCCATCCTGAGCCGCGGATACAAGAGCGTCCCCCGCCCGTTTTTTTTCCGGCTGTTCGACCGGGCGACCCGGAAAAAGGCGGGGTTCATCCCGCGCATTGTATCCGACGGGCAGTCGCTTCTTTTGGATTCGCGCACGGCCGGCGACGAGCCGTTCATGCTGGCCAACAACCTGCGCGGGGTCGTGGTGCTTGTGGATCGCGACCGCGTGAAGAGCGGGGCGTATGCCGTGCGCGAGTTTCGCTCCGACACCCTGATCCTCGACGACGGGCTGCAATACATCCGCATGCGCCACGGGCTGGATGTCGTTCTCGTGGATCGCCAGGCGCCGTTCGGAAACGAGTTCATGCTCCCGCGCGGCACGCTTCGCGAACCGCCCCGGAACCTCCGCCGCGCGACGCACATCTTTCTCACCAAATGCGACGGCTCCGACAACTCGGCGATCGTCGCGAGGATCCGCAAATACAACCGGACCGCCGACATCATCGAGTGCGCGCACCGGCCGAAGCATCTCCGGAATTTCGTGACCGGAGAGATCAAGCCGCTCGAGTTTCTTCGCGCTCTTCGCATCGGCGCCCTCAGCGGCATCGCCGTCCCCGAGAGCTTCGAGAACGCCCTGCGTGCGCTCGGAGCGGAAATCGGGCTTTCAAGATCCTACGCCGACCACCACCGCTACACCGTGCGCGAGATCGGGGACTTCATCCGCCGCAGCGCGCGGCGCGAGCTCGAGGCCATCGTCACCACGGAAAAGGACGCCGTCCGGATCCCCCGGATTCTGGATCCCGAAGTCCCGCTCTACTACCTCCGCGTCGAAATCGAGATCCTCGCCGGGCAGGCCGCCTGGGATCGTTTTGTGGACCGCCTCACCCAGCCCCAGCCGTTGATCCCGCCGCAGAGGTTTTACTGAGCGGCGGACACCCTCGCCACAAACGAAAACACCCCGCACTCGGCGGGGTGTTCTGGAAACGGTGCGGGCGGCTTACTTCGCGGATTTCTCCTCGATGTATTTGATGACGTCGCCGACGCTCTGGAGCTTCTCGGCGTCCTCGTCGGGGACTTCCACGCTGAATTCCTCTTCGAACGCCATCACCAGCTCGACGGTGTCGAGGGAGTCGGCACCGAGGTCTTCGATGAACGAGGCGGCCGGGGTGACCTGTTCCGGGTTGACGCCGAGCTGCTCGACGATGATGTCTTTGACTTTTTCTTCAATGGATTTTTCGGACATGATGGATGTGTTGGTTAGTGATGCGTTATTGGGAGCCGCGCGCTTTGGCAACAAATAATTTTTAAAAAATTTATCGCGCGCGGGGTGCAAAAATTGCCGATCGGCACGAGAGGTCAAGCGCAAATTTCCGGAGCCCTCGCGGATTTCCGGAAATCTCACTCCGTGGAGACGGATTTTGCGGCGGAAAATTTCTCCTGACTGGCCGAGGAAGCCTCGATTTTGTAGCTCTCGCCGGGCTTCATTTCCCGCGTCGGAATTTTTTCCTGGTATTCGATCCGCTCCTTCGGGTTGATGACGACGATCCCCTCCTCCGGCACGAATGCGCGGTCGTCGGACCACCGGTCCACGACGCCCCCCTTCGAGTCGGTCGTCACGATATCCATGTGTTGGCTCGTCGGGTATTCGAGGCGGGTCATCTTCTTCGTGTTGTTGCGAATCGTGTAGGTGACGTTGATCTCGCGGCGGTCCTTCAGGAAGAATTTCTCAGGCTCGACCGTGAGCTCCTCGGTCGTCGGGGGCGTGCGCAGCGGGCCGACGTTCACCGACGAGAACATCCCGGCGAAAAATTTTTTGATCCGGGTGGAGGCGGTATCCTCGGAGTTCCGGCTTTTTGGGTATTCGGCGACCGTATCGTTCAGATCCCTGCCGGCGTAGTCGAGGCCGCGCGTCCGGCTCGCGGCCTGGGGGTCGAGGAAAAACGGGCTGTTCATGTCGGGCGGTGCGATGGCGAATGCGGTGGCGGCATCCCTCTCGGCCGGGCGGAACTGCTCTTGGGCAGCCAGCGGAGCGAGGCCGCAAGCCAGCAAAATGATCGCGGCACGTTTCATGCCCGTATTCTCTATCCCACCGCGTGCGCGGTTGCAAATCCAATTGCTTCGCCTATGATTGCCGGGATGCGCTCCCTGCTCCGGCTTTTTCCCGTCCTCCTCCTCCTCGCCGCCGCCCCCTCCGCCCATGCGGGGCAAAAAAAGCCCGCGCCGGTCAGCATCCGCCTGCTCGCCGAGGGGAACGAAAAAGAGGGCGAGTCGTTCGTCACCCCGGTCGAACTCACCACCCCGAAAAAAAAGATTTTTGTCCGGAAGGTTCCGATCTTGAGCGAGCGCGACATCAAGGCGTTCTATCCGTTCCCCGGGCGCGACGGGCTGGCTGGCGCGTATTTCCGGCTCGACCCGCACGGATCCGACAAGCTCGAGCAGTTCACCACCGAGGACCGGGGGAAGCTCGCCGTCGTCTTTGTCAACGGCCGGGTGGCCGCGGCGCTTCGCGTGGAGCGCGTGACCGACGGGATCCTCTACGTTTCCGGGGGAATCACGCCTGACGAGATCGCCACCCTGCAGACGAAGTATCCGGTCATCGGGCGGGAATCGGAGTTCGGAAAAAAGCCGCCCAAAGCAAAGAAGCCCTGACCTCGCGCGGCCGCCGCGTGCCGGCTACACCGGCAGCGTGGTCACCAGGATCTCGGCCGTCCCGGAGGCCGGGGCCACATCGAGTCCTCCTCCGCCGGCCGGGACGATGAAGAAGCCGCCGCGCTCGAAAACTTTCCCGCCGCAGGCGGCCTGTCCGGCGATGACCGTCACCAGGGCGAAGCGGCCCGCCGGGCGGATCTCCCGGGGGGCTTTGAGGCGCATTTTTTCGACATGGAAGAACGGGCAGTCCGCGATGGTCTTTTCCTTCGCGCCGCAGGCGGCCGGCTCGAAATCCGCGAAGTCGATCGAGGCCAGCGACTCCTCGATGTGGAGCGCGCGGGGTTTCCCGTCGAGCCCCATGCGGTTCCAGTCAAAAACCCGGTAGGTCGTGTCGCTGTTTTGCTGCACCTCGACGATGAGGTTGCCTTCGCCGATCGCGTGGAGGCGTCCGCTGGGAATAAAAATGCTCTCGCCGGTGGCGACCCGGATCGCGTGGAGCGCGCCCTCGACTTTTCCCGTCCGGAGCGCGGATTCAAAAGCGCCGCGCGTGACGCCCGCCTTCAACCCCGCATAAACTTTTGCCCCCGGGAGGGCGTCCAAAAAATACCAGACCTCGGTCTTCGGTTCGCCGCCGAGCGACTCCGCCAAAAACAGCGGCGGGTGAACCTGCACGGACAGGCGCTCGCGGGCGTCGAGAAGTTTGACAAGCAAGGGAAAGCGCGGCGAGGGATCGGCCAGATAATCCTCCCCGAAGATCGTCGCGCGCTTGTCCGTCCAGAGTTCATGGAGCGACTTCCCGCGCAGCGCGCCGACGTGAACGATGCTCTGCGCGTCCTCCCTGTCCACGATTTCCCACATTTCTCCGATCGGCGTACCGTTGGGAATCGCCTTCCCCAACACCGACTCGAAACGGCACCCGCCCCAAACCCGCTCCATCGCAATCGGCTCAAAAACAATCGGCTCGCTCATCGCCGGACAGTTTTTTCCGACTGTTCCATAACTGCAATATCAAAAAGCGCCCGCAGCCCCCATTTCCTCGGTGATCGGCCTATGCGGCCGTGCCGTAGAGATATTTCTGAAACCCGGTGAAGACCTTGCCGATTTCTTCCGGCTTGCCGAGATCGGCGACGGCGTCGGTCAGGGAGTTGTGGTATTTGAGCCGGAGGAGAGGGGTCAGTTTGGCCTGGTCGAGTTCTTCGACGCCTACGGACACGTAGTGGGACAGCACGAAATCCAAGAAAATCTGCTGCTTGGTGTTGAAGTGGGTGCTGATTTCCACCTTCGCCTTGGTGGCTCGGTCCTCGCGGGTGAGTGGCGGCAGGGCGTAGGCGACATGGGCGAGCACATCGAACAGGTCGCTTTTCTCCGCATCGATGATCTTCTGCATCTCGGATAGTTGGTCGTGGCCGAATCCCTTCTCCGCGAGTCCTTCCAGCAGTTTGGCGCGGGTATCCGGGACGCTCCAAAGCTGGCGCAGTTGCCCTTCATCCTGAAAAAACTCGGGCAGCCGACCGAAGAGCATTTCCATGAACTGCTGGGCCGACATCGGCGTGCCGTCGGGATGCCAGAAACTCGTCATCATCATGTGCTGGATCGTGCGTTCCTTGCCGTCGGCCAGCTTCACTTTCGCTTTTTTCCTCTTGTTGCACTCGCAGCGGACTTTCCCGCAGACTTCGCACGGCTCCTTCGGGCATTCACAGGGCCGCTTCCCGCAGACCGGGCAGGACTGGGGTTCGGGGCGTTCGCACTCGCAGGGATACGCGCCGCACTTGGAGCACGTTTCCGGGTCTGCGGGCTCGCCATCCCACTCGGGATCACTGAAATGCATGTGAGCTCCGACGAAGTCATAGATCGTGAAGTAATCCTTCCCGTCATAGAGCCGGGTGCCGCGCCCGATGATCTGCTTGAACTCGATCATCGTCTTGATCGGGCGCATGAGCACGATGTTGCGGATGTTCCGGGCGTCCACCCCGGTCGAGAGTTTTTGCGAAGTGGTGAGGATGGTCGGGATCGTCTTCTCGTTGTCCTGAAAATCCCGCAAATGCTGGTCGCCAAGATTTCCATCATCGGCGGTTACCCGCTGGCAGTAGTTCGGATCTTTGCTCGTCTTGATCTGGTTGATGAGATCCCGAACGATCAGGGCGTGGGCCTGATTGGCGCAGAAAACCAGCGTCTTCTCGTTCTGGTTGATCTGGCCCATGAATATCTCAACCCGCTTCTTTTCGCGTTCCCGGATCTCGATGCTGCGGTTGAAATCCTCCTCCACGTAGGTTTTCCCCGACTCGACCTCGCCCTCAACCACCTTGTCATCCGGCGTGTAAATGTAGTTGTCCAGCGTCGTAGAAATCTGCCTCACCTTGAAAGGCGTGAGGAACCCGTCGTTGATGCCGTCCTTGAGCGAGTACGTATAGACCGGCTCTCCGAAGTAGGCGTAGGTGTCCACGTTGTCTTTGCGCTTGGGCGTGGCCGTCAGGCCGAGCTGAACCGCCGAGGAAAAGTATTCGAGAATCGCCCGCCATGTGCTCTCGTCGTTCGCGCCTCCGCGATGGCATTCGTCAACGACGATGAAATCGAAGAAATCCGGCGGATACTCACCGAAATAGGGGGAAGGCTCGCCATCCTTCGGCGGGCCGCTCATGAATGTCTGGAAAATCGTGAAGAACAGGCTCCCGTTTTTCGGCACCCTGCCCCGCTGCCGGATGTCCCCCGGTTCGATCCGCACCATGGCGTCCTCCGGGAACGCCGAAAATGCGTTGTAGGCCTGATCGGCAAGAATGTTCCTGTCGGCAAGAAAAAGGATGCGCGGGCGGCGGGTCGGTTCGCGGGTGAGGTTCCACCGGCTCTGGAAAAGTTTCCATGCGATCTGGAATGCGATGAATGTCTTGCCCGTGCCGGTGGCGAGCGTGAGCAGGATGCGCTGCCGGTCGTTTGCAATCGCCTCCATGACCCGCTCGATGGCGATGTCCTGGTAGTAGCGCGGCAGGAAATATCCGCCCCTGTCCTCAAAAGGAACCGCCGCAAACCGGTCCCGCCAAGCATTGGCCTCGGCGAACGTCATGTTCCAAAGTTCGTCGGGCGTGGGATACCGTGACTCCTCGCCCTCCTTCCCGGTCTGCATGTCGATGCTGTAGATCCCTTGCCCGTTTGTGGCGTAGGCCCACCGGAGCGCCAATTTTGTGGCGTAATCCTTCGCTTGGGCGACGCCTTCCGTAAGTGCTTTGTCGAAAGCCTTGGCCTCGTTTACGGCCAGCTTCCGGTTGCGATACTCCAGAACGTAGTCCGCTTTGAGCGCCTGCCCGCGCCGCCCATGGCCCTCGATGCGGCCGGGGGCGATGGGATATTCCCGCAGAATCCGACTGCCCTCGACGACACCCCAGCCCGCGACCCTCAGCGCGGGATCAATGTGCTCGGCTCTCGTCTCGGCTTCGTTCATGATGATTTGAGTGTGTATCGCCCGGTTTTTTTACCCCCGATTTTCTCGACCAAACCCGCTTCCAACAAGGGTCGAAGCAAATCCATCGCGCCTTGTTTCGAAACCGAGAGAGCTTCCCACAATTCGGAGGGAGCCATGCTGCCGTGATCGCGCAGAAGTTTGAGCAAATGTTCCTGTTTCGGTCGCAAAACAAGTTTCTCAGGCGATTTGACATGGTAGGACTGCACGCGCAGCCACACGCGTTCGAGTGTCTGTCTCACCCCCTCCGCACAGTATTCCAACCAGCCTGTCAGATCCTCGCCAGCCAAGCGCACGGCATCCAGCGCGGCGTAGTAGCTCGGACGGTCCTCCCAATAATATTCATCCACTGAAAAAATGTGGTGGCTGTCAAAGCCCCGACGATAGAGTTCCCACAGAGCCAAGGCGCGGCCCGTCCGCCCATTGCCATCAGCGAAAGGGTGGATGTCCTCGAACCGATAGTGCAGGATCGCCGAACTGAGCACCGGGGACAGTGCGACGGATTTCAGGTTCCACCATTCCAGCAACTCGAACATCAGTCCGGAGACATCCGCGGCGGCGGGCGGAAAATGCTTGCCCACACGCACGGAAATCATCCGGTAGCTTCCTGCCGAGCCTTGATCCATCACACTGTCCGCCAGAATCCGGTGCAACTCGAAAAGGTCTTCATGCCGGAGGACTTGCTTCATCGCATGTTTTTCGACATAGCGGAGCCCGGCGAAATAGTTCAACACCTCGCGGCTGGATCGGCCATCCGATGCCACGAGTTCCCGACCTTCCTCCAAAGCTCTCACCTGCTCCAGCGTCAGCGGATTACCTTCAATCGCGGTCGATGCGTGGACGTTCCGGGTGCGGGTGTCTTTCTGCAACGCGGGAACCCACGACAACTCCACCGCTGCCCCTTGGATCCGTTCGCGCAACGCAGCAACGGTCTCCACCAGCGAAAGCAGGCGCGGGCTGATGGTGAATTGCGGTTCGTAGGCCACGCGGTAAGTCAAGTATAAGTCCAGCCCTGAGTCAAGCGGCTAAAGTTCCCCAGTGAAGGCTTGGTGCAGCAGCGACCTCTTCAACGCCTCCAGCGCGGCGTGCTTCCGCTCGTAGAGGCGGGCCAGGCGTTGGGTTTCTTCATGGAGGGCGTCGAGGTTGGCGGCGATTGCCTTTTGTTCCTTCAACGGAGGAATCGAAAGCGAGATGAGACGCAAATCCCGGATGTTAATTTGCATCAATGCTGTGCCGTAAGTCTTCTCGCGGATTTGGCTTTGAACAGGCCCACCGCTGATGAGGTAGAAACCGAACTCCGGCACCAGGAGTGAGCGGTTGAAACGAATGGGAACAATTCCTCTTGTGACGTTCGCGCCGGCAAGTTCAGGCGCCGCAATCGACACGACGCCGGTGCTGCCTCGGACACATAGCAACAGTTCCCCCCCTTGCAGTGCCGTTCTTTTGTAGCCTCCTGCAAGCTTGGGGTCGATTCGCTTCAGGCCGCTAAGGTCAATGACCTTGGTCGTCAAATCTGTGGGACGGACGATGGGCATCCCTTCGTCGAATTCCTCTCCCGGCTGAACGATGCCGTATGAGAGTGAGCAGTCGGCATCCGCGATGTCTTCCAGCTTCTTCTCCACCCACCCTTTGCCGCGCTGGGTGAAGACGGATTGGAGGTGGCTTTCGAAGAGGGCGCGGGCGTTTTGGAGGTTCTTTTCGGCGTTGGCTTTGGCGGTGGCGAGGCCCTCAAATGCTTCGTCGAGCAGTCCGACGATCCGCTGCTGCTCGGAGAGCGGGGGGAGCGGGAAATCGAATTCCATCACCTCGTTCATCTGAGCGCGCGGCATCCGTGCGCCCGTGGAAGTCGCGTTGATGCGCTCGCACGTCTCATCGGCGAGCAGCCAATACAGCAGAAACTCCCGCGTAAGTTCGCGGCTCGGTTTAAGCGGAAAGATTTCGGTCGAACAATGCCCCTCGAAATCTGGCGCGAGTGCCTTGTTCAGATAGGGCCGAAGCCGTCCGTAAAGGACATGCCCGTCTGAAAATCGAAACGTCGAGCTTTTGACAGGCTTCGGGTCAGTCGAGCCGATGAAACGAGCGGTGTGAGATTCTATGTGTTCAAGCCCGACGTAAGGCAGACCGCGATGAATGCCCTGCGCCTTGTCGAAGGCGCAGACATCGCCCAGCGTCTTCGTCTGCCACCCCTTCTTCACAGCAGCGCCTTCCGGAGGGGCAAAGCCCCGGTCTTATGCCAGCCCAGGGCAACGCCCTGGGAATCGGAATTAAAAAACATCGAGGGCTGAAGGCCCGACCCAACCTCACGACCATTGGGCCGGACCTTCGGCCCTCGGGTCATGGACGGGTTGGTTTCCTGGGGCGTTGCCCCAGGCTGGCTTGGAGTCGCGCCTTTGGCGCTTGGGATGCGCGATCCTTGGGTTGTGCGGTCGGCGCTTAAAATGTGCGATGCCGCGATGTCTTCGCTACGAACCGCCTCAATCCCACACATATCGTTCATCGAACGATACATTGTGGCGTTTGAGGAATGCCCGGTATTCCTCTTGAAAGGTTTTCGTCCGGTGGTGTTCGCGCTGGTTGGCGATGTATTGGCGGACGGTTTCAACATTGGATTCTGAAACAGCAAATGCGCCGTACCCCGACTGCCATGCAAACGCGGCGAATTCCGGATCTTGGGTCTTGATCCATTTGGATGAAGATTTTTTGACGTCTTCAACGACTTGGCTGATGGCCACGGTTCGGGCGAGGTCGAAGAGCAAGTGGGCGTGGTCTTCCACGGAATTGATAAGAACCGGAGGGCAACCGAGATTTTGCAGGACGGTGGCCATGTAGCCGTGCAATGCGCTGCGGACGTCGTCTGTGATGATGCGTTCGCGGTTCTTCGTGCTGAAAACGAGGTGAATGTGAAGGCGGGCGAGGGATTGCGGCATGGATTGGATCGCCCTTTCAGGGCTTTGTTTTGGTGGGTGGGCGTCCACCTAGGGCGTTGCCCTAGGCTAACGTGGAATGCCCCTTTGGGGCTGAGCCAGAGCTTGATCGGCTCGGCCTTCGGGCTGGGCACACTCTGAACGAGGCGCAGGAGGGTCTCGGCATTGGCCACGTCGGTGAGGTAGCTTTTGCCGTCGGCGGCGGGCAATTTCAGTTGGTAACAATTTGATACCGACTGACAGCCCTCCTTAGCCAGACGGCCTTTGAGCACCTTCCAATATTTTCTGGCAGACTGGAAATCGGGCTGTTGCGTCAGCACCCGGATGATGTCCACGACGGAGAAGAGCCACGTCTCGGTCTTCTCGTCGTAGATGCGGCGGATTTCGTGCCCTTCAAAAATTGCGAGGTCTTGTTTCACAATGTTGGAGTGAGTTTCAGTTGGTGACGATTTGTCACCGACTGGTGGCTTTCCAGATTCAGTTGGTTACAGTTTGTAACCGACTCCGGCAACCGGTTACAGGTTGAAACCGGTTCACGCATCGTTGTTCGAGCAAGTGAAGTCATAGCAGCTTGCGGATGGCGGTTAAAACTTCCGCGCTCTCGGCGTCCAGCGCGGCGATTTCGTCCATGATCTCCTCCGGGCTGCGGTGCGCGATTTCCTCGCCACCGTCCGGGTTCTTCACGGAGAGGTCAAAGGTCTGCGGGGCGATGTCCGCCACGTCCACGCTCCAGCTTTTGGGCGAGTCGGCGAAGGTCTTTTGCAGCTTCACAAACTCGGCGAGGTCGGAGTCGTTGAGCGGGTTGGTCTTCCCCATGTTGCGGCCGGGGTCGAGCTGGTAAAACCACACCTTGCGCGTGCTTTTTCCTTTTTCAAAGAAGAGCACGACGGTTTTCACGCCCGCGCCGATGAACGTGCCGCCGGGGCAGTCGAGCACGGTGTGGAGGTCGCATTCTTCGAGGAGCTTTTGCCGCAGGCTGACGGAGGCGTTGTCGGTGTTCGACAGGAAGGTGTTCTTGATGACGATGCCCGCCCGTCCACCGGCCTTGAGGACTTTGATGAAGTGCTGGAGGAAGAGGAACGCGGTCTCGCCGGTGCGGATGGGGAAGTTTTGCTGCACTTCCTTGCGCTCTTTGCCGCCGAAGGGCGGGTTGGCTACGATGATGTGGAACCGGTCCTTTTCCTGAACGTCGGCGAGGTTCTCGGCGAGCGTGTTGGTGTGGATGATATTCGGCGCCTCGATGCCGTGCAGGATCATGTTCATGATCGCGATGACGTAGGCGAGCGACTTCTTTTCCTTCCCGTAGAAGGTGTGCTCTTGCAGGAAGCGATCCTGCGCGACGGTGCGCTTGGGGTTCCGGGCTTTGAGGTAATCGAAGGATTCGCAGAGGAATCCAGCCGAGCCGACGGCGGGATCGCAGATCGTTTCGCCGGGCTTGGGATCCACGACTTGAACAATCGCCCGGATGAGCGGGCGCGGGGTGTAATACTCGCCGCCGTTGCGCCCGGCGTTGCCCATGTTTTTGATCTTGGCCTCGTAGAGGTGGGAGAGTTCGTGCTTCTCGGTCTGGGACGCAAAGCGGAGTTCGTCGATGTGATCGATGATCTCGCGCAGGTTGTAGCCGCTCTGGATGCGGTTCTTTATCTCGCCGAAGATTTCGCCGATCTTGTATTCGATGGTGTTCGGGCCGGTGGCCTTCGCCTTGAACCCGTGCAGGTAGGGGAAGAGCTTCTGGTTGACGAACACGAGGAGGTCGTCGCCGGTCTGGGCGGTGTTGTGGTCGATCTTGCCGTCCTTGCCCTTGGGCGCGGCCCATGCATCCCAGCGGTAGGGAGCGTCGAGGATGCGGGAGTATTTTTTGCCGTCGAGCGCGGCTTCGGTGGCCTTGTCGTGTTCGAGGGCGTCGAGGTATTTCAGGAAGAGCAGCCATGAGGTCTGCTCGGTGTAGTCGAGTTCGCTGGTGCAACCGGCGTCTTTCCAGAGGACATCGTCGATGTTTTTGAAGGCTTGTTCGAACATGGGTGAAATCAGCGCGTGATGGCTAGGTAAGAACTACTGGTCGATCCACTGCATGGGGTGACGGTATAGCCGTTCCCGCGCGACCGGGCGAGAGGGATTTCCGGCGCAAAAAAGCCCGGCCTCCCTGCGGAGGACCGGGCTTTTCATTTTTCCGGAGGAAAATCAGGCCGGTTTGGCGGCCTCGTCGCGATCCTTCATTGCGGCCCTGCGGCTGAGCTTGACGCGGCCCTTGTCGTCCACGCCGATGCACTTCACCCAGACCGAGTCGCCGTTTTTGACGACGTCCTCGACGCGGTTGACGCGGAAGTCGGCGAGTTCGGAGATGTGGACGAGCCCGTCTTTTCCGGGAAGCACTTCGACGAAGGCGCCGAATTCTTTGATCGAGACGACCGTGCCCTGGTAGATTTCGCCGACGCCGATTTCCTTGGTCATGCCGAGGATTATTTCCTTCGCGCGCTGGAGGCTGTCGCCGTTGCTCGAGTAGATGTGGACCGAGCCGTCGTCTTCGATGTTGATCTCGGCGCCGGTCTCGGCGACGATCCCCTTGATCGTCTTGCCGCCGGGTCCGATGATGAGGCCGATCTTCTCGGGGTTGATGCGGATGGTTTCGATGCGCGGCGCATACTGGCTCATCTCGCTGCGCGGAGCGGCGAGGATCCCGCTCATGACGCCGAGGATCTTCGCGCGGGCCTCGGTCGCCTCGGCGACCGCTTCCCGCATGATTTCGTGCGAGACGCCGGCGAGCTTCAGGTCGAGCTGGAAGCCGGTGACTCCGACCTCGGTGCCGCAAAGCTTGAAGTCCATGTCGCCAAAGTGATCCTCGCTGCCGATGATGTCGGTCAGCGTGTGGTAGCGCTTGAGGCTGTCGCCATCGTATTCGGTGACGAGGCCGACGGAGATGCCGGCGACCGGACGCTTGAGCGGGACGCCCGCGTCCATGAGCGAGAGCACGCCGGCGCAGACCGTGGCCATCGAGGTCGAGCCATTCGACTCCATGACCTCGCTCGACACGCGGATCGCATACGGGAAGTCCTTGCCATCAGGGATCACCGGGGCGATCGAGCGTTCCGCCAGCGCGCCGTGGCCGATCTCGCGGCGGTTCTGTCCGCCGAACCGCCCGGTTTCGCCCACGCTGAACGGCGGGAAATTATAGTGCAGGATGAACGCCTTCGAGTCCACGCCTCCGCCGTAGGCGTCGATGTTTTGCGCCTCGTCGGCCGGGGCGAGCGTCGTGATGCCGAGCGCCTGGGTCTCGCCGCGTGCGAAGAGCGCCGAGCCGTGGCTGCGGGGGAGCAGGCCGACCTCGCCGGAAAGCGGGCGGATGTCGTGCAGGCCGCGCCCGTCGCAGCGCTGCCCCTTGTCGAGGATGCTGATCCGGAACGCCTTCTTCTGCAGGTAGTCGAACGCCTGGGAAATATCAAACTTCGAGGCGGCCGGGAATTTCTCGACGACGGCGGCTTCCACTTCCTTGCGGAGCGCGTCCACCGCCTTCGAACGGGCGACTTTGCCCGGGGTGTAAATCGCGGATTCGATCCGGTCGCCGGCGACCTGGTAGGCGATCTCGAGGATCGAGTCGTCCACCTGGAAGAGCTGGACGGTACGCTTCACTTTGCCGACCTTCGCGGCGAGCTCGCGCTGCGCGGCGACAAGGACGCGCACGTTTTCGCGGGCGAAGTCGAGCGCCGCGGTGAACTGCTCCTCGGGAAGCTCATTGGCTGCGCCTTCGATCATGATCACATTCTCGCCGTCGCCGACGTAGATCAGGTCGAGGTCGCTGTGGGCGCGCTCGTCGTGGGTCGGGTTCGCGACGAATGCGCCGTTGACGCGGCCCACCCGCACGGCTCCCACCGGGCCCGCGAAAGGAATATCCGAAACGCAGAGCGCGGCGGACGCCCCGTTGATCGAGAGGATGTCGGGGTCGTTCTGCCCGTCCGCGCTGAGCAGGAGCGTGATGATCTGGGTGTCGTAGAGGTAGCCCTTCGGGAAGAGCGGACGGAGCGGACGATCGGTCATCCGGCAAACGAGAACCTCTTTTTCCGAGGGACGGCCCTCGCGCTTGAAATATCCGCCCGGGAATTTCCCGACGGCTGCGGCCTTCTCTTTGTATTCGACGGTGAGCGGGAACCAGTCCTGCCCCTCTTTGATGCTGGTGGCCGAGACGGCGGTGACGACGACAATCGTGTCGCCGCAACGGACGGTGACCGCGCCGTCGGCGAGTTTGGCGAGCTTGCCGGATTCGATGGTGATGCTGGTGTGCCCGATCTGGGCATTAACGGAATGTGACATGGTAATAATAAGTTGCGCCGCCGGATCCCGGTGGCAGGGAGAAAAAATCCCCGGGCTTGTTCCCGGGATTTTTAAAGTTGGATTTCGCGCTACTTGCGCAGTTGGAGTTTCTCGATCAACGCCTGGTAGCGGGCGGCTGCCGTCCGCTTGAGGTAATCGAGGAGCCGCCGCCGTGTGGCGACGAGTTTGAGCAGTCCGCGGCGGGACGAATGGTCCTTCGCGTTGACTTTGAGATGCCCGGTGAGTTCGTTGATGCGTTTGGTCAGAAGCGCGATCTGAACGTCCGCGCTTCCCGTGTCTTTTTCGTGGAGCCGAAGGATATCGGCCTCTGCTGTTGCTGCCTTTGCCATTTGTTTTCTTATTTTTTGTGTAAGCCATCCAGCATCACATGTCGTCCGCCGGTTGACAAGTCCAAAGTCGGAAATTTCTGGCAGCGCCCCAATCGTGACGATCTCAAACCGCAGAAGCGGCAGTTTGCCGTCGGGCCGGGAGTGTGATACAAGGGGTTCGTGAAATATTTCTGGCGAACCGCCGCCCTCCTTATCGCGATCTGGGCCGCGGCGGCTGTCGTGATCTGGGCTTCGCGCTCCGCGAGTCCGACGCCGGAAAAACTGAAGGCTTATGTGGAGGGGCACCCGCTCGAGGGATTGGATGGCACCCAGAGGACACAGATCCTTGAGAAAACCGCGGCCCAGCTCAATCGCCTGACTTTTGATCAACGGCGCGAGCTCCGCGAAAGCACGGCGCTCCCCCGGTTTTTTGAAGGATTGAGCGCGCCCGAACGCAGCCGGTTTCTGGATCTGACGCTTCCCGAGGGGTTCAGCCAGATGATGTCCGCGCTGAACAAAATGAGCCCGGAAAAGCGCCAGCGGCTCGTGCAGCGGGTGATGGAGGACCTCCGGAAAAACGCTCCGCAGTCGGCGGAGCGGATCAACGAGGACGAGGTGAAGAAGATCGTCGGGCAGGGGGTTTCCAGTTTTTACGAGAATGCGAATGCGGAAGTGAAGCTGGACTTTGCGCCGGTGCTCGAGGAGCTGCAGAGGAACATTCAAAACCTGCGATGAGAGGGTTCACGTTGTTGGAGATGCTGGTCGTCCTTGTGATTGCGGCCATTCTCGCGTCCCTGGCCATTCCCGCCGTCCGCATGGGAATGTCCCGTGCCCACTCCGCCAAATGCCTTTCCCATCTCCGCGGGATCGGCGTCGGCCTCAATGGCTGGCTGGCCGACAACAACATGACGATGCCTCCGCTGGCTGCGGGAAGAAGAAGCCGCGACGAGGACGTGCCCGTGATGGACACCACGCTGGCTCACTACATCGGGGATCAACGCCTCTTCGCGTGCCCGGCGGACAAGGTGCTGGCGGCGGCGACGGGCACCAGCTATTATTGGAACAGTGTCTTGAGCAGCCAGTCCGCCGCGAATCTGAATTTTCTCTCCCTCGCGACAGATCTCTCGAAAATCCCCGTTGTTGTGGACAAGGAAGGCTGGCACATTCACTCCGAAGACAAGGTGAACCACCTGTTCGCCGACGGCCATGCCGCGAACCGGCTCCGGCTGTTCACAACCCCATGATCCACGTCGATGCGATCTGCAAAAAATTCCGCGGCCGGCCGGCCGTGGCGGACGTTTCGTTCCAGGTGGGGAAGGGAGAAATTTTCGGTTTGCTCGGGCACAACGGGGCCGGCAAGAGCACGACGTTCGGAATCGCCCTCGGGCATGTGCGAGCGGATTCCGGGAGCGTCACCATCAACGGCCACGACGTGGCAAAAGCGCGTTCGCCCGCCCTCGCCCGGGTGGGCGCCATCTTCGAAACGCCCGCGTTCTATGATTACCTGAGCGGCTGGAGGAACCTGCGGTTTTTTGTGTCCCTGGGCGGCGGGGCTCCGCGCTCACGCATGGAGGAGGTTGTTCGTTTGGTGGGCCTCGAAGAACGGATCCATGATGCGGTCCGCACCTACAGCCACGGCATGCGCCAGCGTCTGGCCCTGGCCCAGGCGTTGCTCCCGGATCCCGAGGTGGTCCTGCTCGACGAACCCACCGAGGGACTCGACCCCGAGGGCATTCATGAAATCCGCCGGCTGATCCAGAAGTTGCGCGCAGAGCACGGCATGACGGTCATCCTTTCCTCGCACCTTCTCCATGAGGTGGAACAGCTCTGCGACCGTGTCGCCATCCTGCACCGGGGCTCGCTCGTTTTCTGCGGGAGGTGGCAGGATGCCGGTCCGGGCGGCTCCCGCTGGAAGATCGATACCCCCGACCTGGAAAAATGCCCGGCCGCGTTGCAGGGCCTCGGGGCCACCGTTCTGGACGGCGGCACGCTGAGCCTGCCCGAGTCCCTCGACCCCTCGACGGTGGTCGCCGCACTGGTCGCTGCAGGAGTCCGCATCCGCGGGTTTCGGAAACAGGTCTGCACGCTCGAAGATTTTTATCTCGAAAGGGCCGGCTGATGCGACTGTTTCTGGCACAGTTTCGCGGCGAGCTTTTCAAGCTTTTTGCGCGCAAGCGGACCTACATCGGCTTCGGCGCGTTTCTCGGCGTCGAGATGCTCATGCTTTTTCTTCTCAATCTGGAGCGCGTCCGGCAGGGGATCGCCCGCGTGATCGAGGCTGCGGGATATCCGGCGGAGGCGTACCTCTCCGGCCTCACGCTCGCGTTCCTGATCCTCCTCTCGTCGGTTTTCCTTCTGGGCTCGCTGTATCTGGCGCTGGTCGCGGGGGATGTGGTGGGCAAGGAGGTCGAAGACGGAACGTTGCGGATGATGCTGTGCCGCCCGGTTTCGCGCACACGGATCCTGGCGCTCAAGCTGGGGGCGGTTCTTGTCTATTCGCTGGTGCTGACATGGTTCGTCGCGTCCACCGCGCTCGTCGTGGGGCTCCTGCACAGCGGGGCCGGCGGGCTCTTTGTTTTTGCCCCGATGGAGAAGGTCTTCGCCCTCTACGATTTCGGCCCCGGGCTTGTGCGCTACACGCTCGGCGTTGTTTTTCTCTCGCTCTCGCTGCTCACGATCCCCGCGATCGGTTTCTTCCTCTCCTGCTTGGACATGAAGCCCGCCGCCGCCGCCATCGGGACGCTCTCCTTTTTGTTCATGGACTCCATCCTGAGAAACGTCCCGTTCTTCGAGTCCCTGAAACCCTGGTTCGTCACCTCGCACATGTCCGCATGGGTTCGCATCTTCGAATACCAGATCCCTTGGGAGAGAATGGCCGAGGACTATGCGTGGCTGCTCGCCCTCAATGCCACGCTCGTGGTCCTGGCCCATGCGGTTTTTCAGCAGAGGGATTTCAAAGCATGACTGTTATGGATATTTTCCGCGACCTTCTGTAGTGTGGCTTCCATGAACCGCCGCTTCCGCACATTGGATCTGGGATCTTCGGCCACGGGCATCGGGAGGTGGCTGCTTCCGGCCCTCTTGGTTTCGCTGCTGATCCATGTGGGATTCCTGGCGTGGTCGAACCGGGTGAAGCTCAACCCGCTGAACGGGGTGGATTACGACCCGTCTCCGCCGAGGCGGTTTCAGCTCGAGAGCGTGGATCTCGACCCGAGGCTGCTGAATCCGGCGCCTGCCGCAGTCGAGCGTCCGGCTGTCGCGCCGGTGGCGGTGAAGCTGCCCGACGAGACGGCAGCGCTGGAAAAAGCCGGAGGCAACAACCCATCGCTCCCGCCCGCACCGAAGCCGGACAGCTCGCTCCTCTCGGAAAAACCCGACTTCGCCATGCCGTCGCTCAAAAATTCCCTGTTGGCGGCGCCCTCGCAGGAGGCCGCGTTTCCGGAAAGCAAAATGCTCGACGACGAGCTGCTCTCGGAGAAGCCCCTCGCGGCCGGAGAGTCCCTGCTCGCGCTTTCCGTCCCGGAGTCCCGGGGCGGAACGCGCGGGTCCGGCGGCCCGGCCGGCGAAAGAGGCTTCAGCAACCTCGACGACCTGCTTGCGCAAACCGGCCCGCTCACGCCGGAAACCGCGCCGATCCTGATGCCAACCGATTTGCTTTTTGACTACGACGCCCCCGCGTTGCGCCCGGAGGCGGTCGCGAGCCTCCGGAAGCTGGGGATCCTCCTCCAGAGAAACCCGGGCGCCCGCTTCGTCATCGAGGGGCACACCGACTCGTTCGGAACCGACGAATACAACCTGGCCCTCAGCCGCAGGCGCGCGGAATCTGTCAAAGCCTGGCTCATCGGAAACATGGGGCTCCCGGAGGAGGCCATCCAGACGGTCGGCTGCGGAAAATCCCGGCTGCTCGCGCCCGCCGAGGGAACGATCGAGGAACAACAAATCAACCGCCGGGTCGAAATCGTCATCCGCTCCGCCGCCCCATGACCTGCCCGGACGAAAGTGCCCTGGAAAAGACCGCGAGGGATCTCTCCGAGCGCACCCTTCAGAAGCCCGACGACCCGATCACGATTTTCAAAGGCTTCCGGAAAATCGAGGAGCAGCGGCTCCGCATGTGGCACAACAGCGGCGGCGGCGGGCGCGAGATCGCCCGCCAGAGATCCGAGATGGCGGACATCCTGTTCCGCGAGCTCTTTGCCGGGGTGGTGAATGCTGTCGCGCCAAAGGGCCTGGGCGGCAGGCTCTGCGTGGCGGCGTTCGGGGGATACGGGCGCCGGGAGCTCATGCCGTTCAGCGACGTGGACATCCTGTTCCTTCAGGAGGAATCCAGAAAGCCGGACAAAGAAATCGAGGAGATCGTCCGCCGGACGCTCGTCCTGCTGTGGGACATCGGCTTCAAGGTCGGCCATGCCACCCGCACGATCAAGCAGGCCGTCACCAAGGCGAACGAGGACATGATCACGAAAACCTCGCTGCTCGAATCCCGTTTCCTTGCCGGAGAGCGCGAGATTTTCACGCGGTTCCGGCAGCGGTTCGAGAACGGATGCGTGCGCGGGCACGAAGGGGAATACATCAAGTGGCGGCTCGCCAACCAGGCCGAGATGCGGCTCAAGAACGGGCCGAGCGTCTTCCTGCAGGAACCGAATGTAAAAAACGGCATCGGCGGGCTGCGCGACTACCAGAGCCTGCTCTGGATCTCCCACTTCAAGCTCGGCATCATGACGACCGCGAAGCTCGTCGAGGAGAAAGTCCTCCGCGAGACCGAGCGCCGGCTGCTCGACAAGGGCTATGACTTCCTCCTCCGCACCCGCACCGAGATGCACTACCTCAACGGCCGGGCGGTGGACGCCCTCGCCCTCCAGCTTCAGGGGCAGGTCGCGGTCGCGTTCAACTACCAGCAGAAAAACATCCTGCGCAAAGTCGAGGCGTTCATGCGCGACTACTACAGCCATACCCGGAACATCCACCTCCTCACCGTGGCCGGGCTCGAGCGGATGCACGCGACCCGCACGGAAAAAAAGCCGGGCTTCCTCGCGATGCTCCGCGCCCGCCCGAAGGTGGAAAAGTTCGACGGGTTCATCGCTCGGCAGGGGAGGCTCGAGCCGGAATCCCGGGAGATTTTTCACGACGACCCCTGCCGGATGATCCGCGCGTTCCACCATGCGCAGGTCCGCCAGCTCGAATTCCACCCGGAGCTCAGCGACCTGATCCGCCGCAGGCTGCACCTCGTGAACCGGACGTTCCAATACGCGAGCGCCGCCCGCGAGACCTTCTTCGCCATCCTCTCGCGCAAGGGCGAGGTCGGCCCGGTGCTCCGGCGGATGCACAACCTCGGGTTCCTCGGGCGCTACATGCCGGAGTTCGGCGCGCTCGACTGCCTGGTCCAGCACGAGTTCTACCACCGCTACACCGCCGACGAGCACACGCTCGTGTGCATCGAAAAGCTGGACGCGACGCTTTTTGCCGACTCCGAAAAGCTGGCCGGCTACCGGGAAATTTTCCAGAAGATCGAGGATCCGGTGGCTCTCTATCTCGCGCTGCTCCTGCACGACACCGGCAAGGCGGCGAACGAGCGCAACCACGAGGAAGCGAGCGCCGTGCTCGCGCACAAGGTCACGCGGCGGCTCCAGCTCGCGCCCGAGCGGCGCCGGATGCTCATCACCCTCGTGGACTCGCACTATCTCCTCTCGAAAACCGCCCAGACCCGCAACCTCGAGGATCAGGCGACGATCGAGGAGTTTTCGCGCATCGTCGGCAACCGGGCCAACCTCGACGCACTCATGCTCATCACCCTCGCCGACGGGATGGGAACAAGCGACCAGAACTGGTCGGATTGGAAAGAGGGGCTCGTCTGGACGCTCTACCGCCGGGCGGTCCAGTATCTCGAGGGCGGCCCGGTCGCCGCCAAGGAAATCCGCCGCCACCGCGATGAGCAGCACCAGAACGTCCTCCGCAAACTCGGCCGCGACTTCGCCGACGAGGCGGCGGCCCACTTCCACTTCATGCCCGAGCGGTATTTTCAGATGTTCGGGCCCGACGACATCGCCGCCCACCTCCGGCTCTTCCGCACGTTTTTTGAAAACCAGCATAAGGGGGACGAGATCTCGCTCGCGCCGGTTTTCCATTGGACCCCGCACCCCGAGCAGGGGCACAGCGAGGTCTGGGTTTGCGGGTGGGATCGCCCGCGACTCCTCGAGCGGATCGCCGGTGCCTTCCTCTCCGCCCAGGTCAACATCCTGAGCGCCGATATTTTCACGCGCGGCGACAGCCTGATGCTCGACATTTTCCGCGTCGGCAGCACCCGGCATGAACCGGTGACCAACCCGAAGGATATCGCGCGCGTCGAGACCTGCCTGGCTGAGTCGCTCGCCGTCGAAGATTTTGACTTCGCCCCGCTCATCAGCAAGGAAACCCGGCTGCGAAGCTACCGGATCTCCCAGGATTTCGAGCTGCCCACGCGGATCCATCTCGACAACTCCTCGCACCCGATCCACACGCTGTTGGACATCCAGACGCCCGACCGTCTCGGGTTGCTCTACGATCTTCTCCGGGCGATGGGAACCGCGGGCGTGATCATCGAACTCTCGCGCATCACGACCGAGATGGATGTGGCGATGGACTCGTTCTACATCCACAGCAAGGACGGGCAGAAGATCGACGACCCGGCCGCCATGAAGCGCCTCCAGCGGCTCCTGCACCGCGCGGCCGTGAAGGCGTGACGCGCGGTTCGGGACATTTATTCACAAGGCGCGTGCGATATCCCTCCCGGGCCGCGGCCCGAAGGCCCGCTTGAAACCACGCTTCGCGGGGCGGAAGGCCTGTTCCTCGCTTTATCCAAGCCTGTTCCACGCGATGGGGGGCACCAGATCGCTTGGAAAATACAGGATGTCCCGCGGGGAGAACCGCGCCGATCGGTCACGGAATATTACGTTGACCAGAGGAAATTCACAGGTTGTTCACATCTGTCCCTCCCCACAGCCGCCCGCCGGGAGGGGCTTTTCTTTTTCAGAAATCAGTTCATAGACAGCCACGCTCTGGCTCCGGCCCTTGACGGTCACGTCATCAATCCTCCGGGTTTCGAATTTCCCTTCCACCAGCGAATGCGTCTGCTCGCTGATGAGGATTTGTGTCCCGTAGATTTTGTTCAGCCCCTCGAGGCGGCTGGCGAGGTTCACATTGTCGCCGATCACCGTGTAGTTCATCCGTTCGTCGTATCCCATGTTTCCGACGATCATCTCGCCCGAATTGATCCCGATTCTGGTCCTGAAGACGGGCTCGCCCTTCCGGGCGGATTCCATCTCCAGCGATTCGAGGAAGCGCCGGCATTGCAGGGCGGTGCGGCACGCCGCCGCCGCATGGTCGGGCGCGGGGTTGGGGGCGCCCCAGAACGACATGATCGCGTCCCCGATATATTTGTCCACGGTGCCGCAGTTCCGCAGGATGATTTTTGTCATGCCTTCAAAATAAACCCCGAGGTGGCCGGCGAGGATTTCCGGCGCCATTTGTTCGGAGAGGGCGGTGAAGTCCGCGATGTCGGAGAACATCACCGTCATCGTCCGCTTTTCCGCGCCGAGAACGGCCTCCTTGTTGAGCCGCATCAGTTCGGCGACCAGATCCGCGGGGACGTATTTCCTGAACGAGCGGAGGCCGTTTTTCATGTTGACCAACGCCTCCGCCATGGCGGCGATCTCCTTGACGCGGGAATCGATCCGCGGCCTGTGATCGAGGTCGAAGCTCTGAATCCGCGACATCTCCGCAGCCAGCCGGAGAAGCGGGCGGCTGATTCTCCGGGAGAAGGCGATGCCCAGGGCGGCCACGGCCAGCGACGCGCCCAGGGCAAGAAGAACGGTGGTCGCGAGGTAGGTCTGCTCGTAGTCGGTGATCTGCGTGGCGGACATGTCGATGCCGAGCACGCCTTCCAACTCTCCGCCCGAAGAAAAAATGGGGGCGTAGCTGGAAAGCCACGTCCCCCACTTGTCGGTGTAGAAACGGGAATCGATCTGAACCCGGTACGGCGGCTCGAAGGCGGCGAGCATGGCCGGGGACGTGGCGTCGACGACATCGCCGATATGGCTGACGTTTTCTTCCGCTTCCTCCGCGTCCAATACAAAATGAATTTTTCCCGCCCCGTCTTTCCGGAGCGTGTAGATGTAGCGGATCTCTTTCGCGCGCTCCCGGATGGCCTGAAGGCTCCGCTTCAGGCTCAGATACGCGTCGCCGGCCTCGTCGGATCTCCGGACCAGCCCCCGGTGCCGGTCCGCATCCATTTGCAGGGCCGCGATCCCCGCAGCGTCCCGCAGCCGCTCGCGAATGCCTTCCCGGATGAACGCACGCACGCTGAAATACGTGCTGAAACCCAGCAGCAGCGAGGTCAGGACGGCGATGCCGACAAAGGCGGTTCCCAAACTGAAACGCAGGCTGAAAAAAAGTTTTCGAAACGAATGTTCCGCCCGTATTCTCCTTGTCTTTTTGATGCCGTTTCCATTAGGCGGAAACGCCCCGCGTGTCAAATTGCGGGTTTTTTCTGCAGCGGGCGTCGAAAATCCGGGCGTGCCCCCGCGAAGTTTCATGGATTCGTTTCTTGACCTTTGCAGGCGGTTCCGGCATGGAATCCGTTTCTCCTCCGGGAAAATTTCCCGGGGGCCCGCTCAAACCATGACATTCCGCCGACCGACCTTTCTCTTCCGCCTGCTTCTGCCGGCGCTGATTTTCGTAGTTGCTCCCGTGTCCCGCGCGCAGGCTCCGCGGGGTCCGGTGATCAAGGACATCGTGGTCGAGAACGTGGGCGCGCCCAGTATTTCCAAGGAGCGCGTGCTTGCGAACCTCGCCACAAAAGTCGGTCAGCCCTACAGCGAACGCGCGGCCGAGCAGGACATCCGGGCGCTCTACGCGACCGGCGGGGTTTCCAATGTCCGCCTCTTCGCCGAGCCGCTCGGGGACGGAGTCAAAGTCACCGTCCTTCTCCAGGGCCGCCCGGTCATCGAGGAACTCCTCATCGAGGGGGCCGACCATATCCCGATGAACCGCATCCGCCGCGAAATCAGCTCCAAGGCCGGAGATGTCGTGAGCGAGGAAAAACTGGAGGACGACCGGCAGAAAATCATCAAGCTCTACGAGGACAAAAATTACTCCGAGGTCGAAGTGGCCTTCCGGATCCAGGAAATCCCGGGCAAAAACCGCTCGCGCGTCACTTGCGCAATCACCGAGGGCCCGAAGCTCGTGGTCAACCGGATCACCTTTGTCGGAAACGATTCGATCCTCGCCCGCGACCTCCGCAAGGTCCTGAAGACGAAAACCGAGAACCTCCTCTCGTTCCTGACAAAAAGCGGACGCCTTCTTCCCGCGCAGGCCGATGAGGATCGAGCGGCCCTCCGCACGCTTTACCAGAACCGCGGCTTCGCCGACGTCGAGGTCTCGGATTTGCAGACCCAGCCGGTTCCCAACGGCGGCGTCGAGATCGTCATCACGATCGTCGAGGGCACGCAATACCACGTCAATGCCATGAAGGTCGAGGGGGCGAACGTCGTGCCCGAACAGGAAATCCTCGCGCGCATGAAAATGCGGGGCGGGCAGCTCTTCACTCCGAAAGGCATGGGCGACGACCTCAAGGAACTCCGCAATTTTTATGGCACCAAAGGCTACGTGGACATGGTCGCGATGCCGGTGGTGCTGCCGGCCGGCCAGGGGGCCGTGGATGTGACCTACCGGCTCGATGAAGGCGTCCAGTCGTATGTCAACCTCGTCAACATCCAGGGCAACACCCGCACCCGGGACCGGGTCATCCGCCGCGAACTCGCCCTCAAACCGGGCGAGGTCTTCGACACGACGCTCGTGGATCTCAGCAAGAAGCGCCTCGAAAACCTGAACTACTTCTCGCGCGTCGAAACCCCCGCCTCGGACACGATCGTCCCCGGCCGCAAGGATCTGAATGTCATCGTCGAGGAGAAGCGCACCGGGTCGTTCAACTTCGGCGTCGGGTTCAGCACGATCGACAGCCTCCTCGGGTTCGCCGAAATCCAGCAGTCGAACTTCGATCTCTTCAACTGGCCGAACTTCACCGGCGGCGGCCAGAGGTTCCGGATCCGCGGGCAATACGGCATCCAGCGCAGTGACTTTGTCATCTCCCTCACCGAGCCGTGGTTCCTCGGATACAAGCTCTCGGTCGGAGTCGAGGCCTACTACCGGAATGCCAACTTCCTCTCGGCGGTCTACAACCAATCGAACGTAGGCGTCGCGTTCCAGGCGCGCAAACAGATCTGGCGCGCGCTTTCGGCTCGCTCGGAATACCGGATCGAGCAGGTCAAAATTTACGATGTCGGCAATACCAACCAGAACAACTACTACTTCTACAACGGGTATAACGACGGGTATAATGGCAACGAAAATGTTGGGCTTGTCATTGAAAATTCCGCGGGCACCTACACCAAGAGCGTCGTCACAGGCGGGCTCACTTGGGACACCCGCGACAGCCTGTTCCTCACCCGCAAGGGAGAGCTCATCGAATTCACCGGATTCATCGCCGGCGGTCCGCTCGGAGGAACCGTGCAGGACTACGGGCTCTCGCTCGAATTCGCCAAATACTTCTCCCTGCCCTTCGACTTGATTTTTCTCGTGAAGGGTCAGATCGCCATCACGAACGGATGGGGAGGAGACACCGCAAATGTGGATGGAGGCTATGGCAACGGAGTTCCCATCTTCGACCGCCTCTACCTCGGAGGTGCCAACAATATGCGCGGCTTCAACTTCCGAGAAGTCGGCCCGGTGGATCAGTATGGAAACCCGATCGGTGGCAATTCCCTCGCCTACATCACGTTTGAAATGACCTTCCCGATCATCTCCCGCGTCCGCGGCGCCATCTTCACCGACATGGGTTTTGTCAATGTCCAACCGGGCGACTTCGGAACATCGAACGCCAACGTGGACGCAGGCATCGGCCTCCGCCTCGACCTCCCGATCGGCCCGATCCGCGTGGACTACGGCATCCCGATCATCTACGACAACTGGAACGGCCCCCCGGGAAAATTTAATTTCAATATCGGATACCAATTTTGAACAAATCGTTCCGGACGCGGTCAAAGCTTGACCGGAACGTTTTTCCGTCCATAATCAACCACTCAAACAGAAAACCAACCAACATGCTCAAATCCATCCTGTCCGCCACCATCCTAGCTACCGCAATCCTCGCGTTCGTTCCGTCCGCAAATGCCCAAAGCAAAATGGGCACCCTGGACATGAACGCCATCTTCACCCAGTATTACAAAACGAAGGACGCCGAGGCGAAGCTCAACGAGGCCCGCGCCGCCGCCAAGAAGGAACTCGACGATCGTCTCGAGACGCTCAAAAAGGCGATGGACGAGATCAACAAGATCAATGCCGACCTCGAAAAGCCCGAGCTCAGTAAGGACGCCAAGGGCAAGGCCACCGCGAACCGCGACTCGAAAGTCAACGACGCGCGCAACCTCGACCGCGAAATCACTGAGTTCCGCAGCACCCGCGAGCGCCAGCTCCAGGAGCAGTTCGTCCGCATGCGCAAGGACATCATCGACGAAATCATGAAGGTCGTGAACGAGAAGGTCAAAGCCACCGGCTACGACATCGTCTTCGACAAATCCGGAATGAGCATGGGCCAGATCCCGGTGCTCGTCTACTCCCGTGATGATCTCGATTTCAGCAAGGACATCGTGGCCAGCCTGAACAAGAACGCTCCGAAAACTCCGGCCTCGAACTGATGACTCTGCGCGAGGTGGCCGCCCGTACGGGCGGCTGGGTGGCGCCCGAGGCCACCGATCTCGAAATCTCCGGCTTGGCATCGCTCGGCGATGCCAACCCCGGAGATCTCGCGTTTTTCGGGAACCCGAAATATCTGCGAGCCCTGCGGAAATCCCGCGCCACAGCCGTCCTTGTCCCGCACGGATTCAGCGAGGAGGTTCCCGCCGTGAGGATCTGGACGGACAATCCCGGCGTCGCGTTCGCGGGACTTCTTCCGGAATTCGCTCCGCCGGAAGTCCCGCTTCCTTCCGGCATCCACCCGACCGCGGTCATCGCCCCGGACGCGGAGATCGCCCCGGATGCCGCAGTCGGCCCGCATGCCGTGATCGAGCCGGGCGTCCGGGTCGGCGCCCGCTCGATCGTCGGCGCGCACTGCTACATCGGCCATTGGTCGGTGATCGGAGAAGATTGCCGCCTCCACCCGCATGTCACGATCCGGGAGCGCTGCACGCTGGCCAACCGCGTGATACTGCACGCCGGCGCAGTCATCGGAGCCGACGGATTCGGCTACGAACCCCACGAGGGAAGCCACCGGAAAATCCCGCAAACGGGAACCGTGCAGATCGAGGACGACGTCGAGATCGGCGCGAACTCAACGATCGACCGGGCGCGGTTCGGACGCACCTGGATCCGCAAGGGCACAAAAATCGACAACCTGGTGCAGATCGGGCACAACGTCACGATTGGCGAGCATTGCATCCTCTGCGCCCAGGTCGGAATCTCGGGCAGCACCCGCCTGGGGAATTCCGTTACGCTCGCCGGAAAAGTCGGCCTCAGTGGGCATATCGAACTGGGCGACGGGGTCATCTTCGGCGCCATGTCCGCGATCGCAAAGGACGTGCCCGCCAATAGCATCATGTTCGGTGCCCCGGCCCGCCCGATCCGCGAATACAAGGCAACTTACGCGCTCCTGAAAAACATCCACAAGCTTTACGCCCGCGTGAAGGAACTGGAATCGCGCGCCGTCGAGGATCGCCCCTCCGAACCTTAGCGGCACTTCAGTCATCCTGACCGCGCCCGGAAAAAAGAAAGGGCGAGATGAGCGGGAGCGAACGAGTCAAAGCTTTTGGTGCAGGGAGCACAACCGAAAGGCAGTGAAGCATCGCCCGTGCGCCGTGGAAGACCTGCGAATGTCACGCAGGCAGACGGTGGGATGGAGCGAAGCAAAACTGGAGCGCCTGTGGCCACGCCCGTGTTGGGCGTGTTGCCGCTGGCACCCGTCCGGCACGCACTCTGCTACAGGGCTTCGCGTCTCACAATCTTCCCTCGCAGGTCAGGATATCTGATCGTATTATTTCGCCGTTGCGACTTTTATCCGCTTGAGATGTCCGTGCGCGTTGACGAGCACGCGGCCGCTTTCAAAGAGATCCGCCAGCGCGGCGACCGTCTCCTTGCTGTTGCGCGCACACGAGCCGACAATCTCCACCAGATCGCCCAAGGAATATTTTTCTCGATTCAGTTTTCGGTAATAATTTTTCATACCTCTTGTTGAAAGTTGAGACACTCTGCCGGGCGCGGACGTTCAAATTCTCTTCGTGAGCTCCTCCCAGCGGGCGTAGAGGCGGGCGACTTCATGCCTGCCCGCATCGAGTTTCCGGTTCAGATCCGGCACCTCGGCCCCGCGGGAGGCATAAAAACCGGGGTCGTTGAGGAGCGCGTTCCATTCGGAAACCTGTTCTTCCGCGGCCTGGATCGCCAGCTCGATGCCATCGAGCTCGCGCTGCTCGCCGAAGCTGAGCCGCCCGGATTTGGAAGCCGGCTTGGGGGCGGCTGGCGGCGCAGCGGCCGGGCGAAATGCGGCCTGCGCCCGCCGGTCGCGCTCGGATTTTTTTTCCAGGTAGTAGGAATAATTTCCCGGCTGGACAACGATCCCGCCCTCTTCGAAGGCGGCGATCTGGTCGCAGATCCGGTCGAGGAAATACCGGTCGTGGCTGACGACAAGGATGGTTCCCTCGAAGTCCGCCAGCGCCTCCTCGAGCATGCGCAGGCTCGCGAGGTCGAGGTCGTTCGTCGGCTCGTCGAGCACGATGACATTGCCCCCGCGGCAAAGCACTTTGGCGAGCAGGAGCCGGGCGCGCTCGCCGCCGGAGAGCTTGTCCACACGCTCGGTCACCCGCGAATCCTCGAAAAGAAACCGGCGCAGATACGCGCGGGCGGTGAGCGTCTGCTCGCCGAATTTGACGACCTCGCCGGAGTCGGAGACCTCGTCGAGCACCGTCCCCCGGCCGTCGAGCTTCATCCGCGACTGGTCAATATAATTGAACACGACCCGCTTGCCGATCGTTGCCTCGCCCTCGGTCGGGGCGAGCTCGCCCAGGCAGATGCGGAGGAGCGCGAG